>Ga0209824_10000551_pt1 | contig 23082 bp, 35 predicted proteins | sample VDWuncwatermetaG_FD_184124 | JGI IMG/M metagenome (GOLD analysis project Ga0209824, IMG submission 184124) | Wastewater microbial communities from Netherlands to study Microbial Dark Matter (Phase II) - VDW unchlorinated drinking water (SPAdes)... ...
ACAGTATACCGATGTATTCTCTCTCTTCTATACTCAAACGCTTGAACTTCCTTCCCACTTTGGTTCCCTCCTATAGGTATTATACCCAAAGTGGTGCAATTACTTATGGAACTTATGTTTTTAACAAAGTTCCTGTTATCAGTGGATTCTCTTTTTATAATAGGGAGGAATTTCAAGAATGCCTCATCCTTTGCCTCTTTGTCATGGACAGATAGCGCAGCCATCATAACAAATCCTGCCCGCTTTACAAACTCTTCTTCTCGTTTGCTCCACTCCCTTGCCTTTTTATGGGCAAATAAGGTCTTATCAAAAAGATTACTGCAAACCTGATCGCATACATCCCATGAATCAAAATCCCTTACCCAATCCTCCATCTGTTTTTCAGTCACCATTTCTGGATCATCACTCATGCCAGCGAGTATCCGCGCCTCATGTATGCCTGATGCCCAGAGCTGCTGAGCAAGCGCATGGTCTATTCCAATTTGCTTAGCCATTTTTCTGAGATTAGGAATAGAAATGCCGTAGGTATTTTCAGGATTAATCCCAAACCTCGCCATGCCTGCTACTGCTTTTGGATTGGAAAGGGATTTTAGTTCTTTAATGACATCGGTATAGTTCATTGGCAAGCATCAAAAAAATTACCATTGTTTCTATTTCGCTGTCAGGCATTCTATATCTCTCCTCCCTGATGACGACTGAAATCAACAGGGCGGTTTAACAACATACGCTGGTTTTACTTGATAGGACTTACTTTATTGGTTTTATACCAAGGTCTTTGCATATCTTTCTTGCGAGGTTCTCATTAATTTCTGTATGACGGGGCACTGATGAGCGCTTGTTTAGATTTGGGTTCCACCACCATGAATGACGACTGCCTTCTCTAATAAATTCACATCCTTGTGATCGTAGATACTTCAGCAGGTCATTGCGTTTCATACAGCAATTTTTTCTTCCACATAACCCGTTCCTACTGCAGAGAGTGCATCTTGGCGATTGAAATCAAGAGCCTCTTTTAGAGTGGCTCTAAGACTTTCCGTTAACTCTTTACGAGTATGTTCTTGACAGTTTACCCCTGGAATTTCTTCAATCCAGCCAATCCACCAATCACCCTCTTGCTTCACTACAGCAGTATATTCTGTATTCACAATTTGCCTCCTTCCAAGCAGTATATTTAGTTTTATGCTTATTCTTGACTTAAGGACATTATATATGGCTGTTGAGGTACAGTCAAGATTTTTCCAGCTACGGTTCTTGCTATTCTCATTCTCTATTTTTTTCTCTTTTGACTGGATGGTTGTTTCTGTATTAGCTTCTTAGGCCACTTTTTTGCAACATCTTTTTCGCCTTTATAATAATCTACTCTTGAAGAACTCTCAAACACCTCCAGAAAGGGAAGGATGTTAATTTTTCCTGAGTCGGGATATTCGCAAACGTCTATGCCGAAGGTTGTCCTTAGATCCAGATAAACACAGGGAGAGTCGCCATGGTTATAAAGTTGATGAGCGCTGGAAGGGCCTTCTTCAAAAAAAATGATATCGCCCTGGACAACTTTTTGGAATCCTTTTGGTGACCGAAGAGTCGCCTCACCGGAAAGGATCATAAATAATTCTTCGGATGCTCGGTGAAAATGGTAAGGGAATGAAAATTTGCCCGAATCCAATGAGGCAATGTAAAATTCAAGGTATTTAGAATTGACGAGCTGCCATAGTCTGGGACTCATATGCCACTCAAACTCAGGAATTCGTAGCTTTCTTTTCTTTAATCTCAGGTTTTGCCTATGGAAAACCTTTGGCATTTTCCCCTCCAGTTATTTGTTGTTTTTACACATTAGTTTATGTTTCCTGCCGAGGTTTTTACATTCCCACCACGGGATGTCAAGAACAGCCCCTCTAAAGACATACAGCTCACAAAGGTCTACTTTGGGGTAAATAGTATGAAGCCGTTTAAAAAGTTTCTCAGGATTTGCCTTTTTCATTTGCTCAGGTGTTTTAATCCCAAGGGCATAAAGCTTCTCTGCCATTTTAGGGCCAATGTTTCGTAGCGTTTGCAAATGCTTGATGGATTCTGATTTCTTGCCTTTGCTGTTCATTTACTCCTCAATCGCCCCGCCCCCAATGCCTTAAGGTGCTTGCGGAATGTGTAGGAAGGGTCAGCAGCACGCTTAGACAGGTATTTGTCAAATTGGAACTGCTCACGAAGTTTCTTTCCGCTCTTTATTGCCTCTGCCTGTTTTCGCTCTGTTTGATAGATTGTACGGCTGCAGAAAGAAGCTCCTCTATCTTTTGATTTGCGACAAAAAGGACACCGTCGTCATCAGCAAAGACAATATCATCTTTTGTTACCTTAAAATTGCCAATGCAGCCTTCATCTGTTCTCCCACCATTATCTATAACAAGTATGTCTCCTATCTCTGCATTTCCCATTGCCTCAAGGAAGATATCAACGCTACCATAATGTCTGACTGGCAGAACCAGTCCAGCAATACGGCCTCTGGTTATCAATGGTCGGATGTTAGGTGGAGCAATACGAATGGTTAGTTTCAATCGCAGACAGGCATCGGCAATCAGTGGAGTGGAAAGTTCAGAGAAGGCATTGCTTATGTCCCGGTTGTCCATAAAGCCCTCCTGTTTGTAGGTGTATGATACAGAGATTAAGGAGTTAAAACAAGAAAATTAGCTATTGGATTATCATGATTTTATTTATCTTTAGAGATTACCTTTTCTATTTCTGCTGCTCTTATTAATAATACCCCAATATTCCGCATTTCTTTTCTGCCTTGTTCATATAAACCTGAAACAGCATCCTCAACAAGGGCAATCCGAAAATCCCGCTCACTTGCTTCATATATAGAAGCTCGTGGGCAGTTGGGAAAGTTGCAGCCTGTGAAGGCTAAAGACGACACACCAAGTTTATGAAGATAATCCTCTAATGGCGTCTTATAAAATGCTCCCCAACGTGGTTTGTAGATAACTGCTTCTTTTGTGCCTATATGCTGAATGCCTCCAGAGAGGAGCAAATCGGTATCAAGCCGAATATCAGGTTCAGTCAATAGTTCACTTGCCAGCTCGCAGCCCGATGTGCCTGAGCATAGTGGCACCATGCCATTTTCAGTAAGACTTCTACGACATAAATCAACATTGCTTCCATCCTTTTTATAGAGCCGCACAATGTGGATAATAGGCATCCCGACTTTGCGGAATACATGGGTGAGGCGTTTCATATTAGGCAATATGGCAGATGTCCATGGGATCTCAAAAGGCTGGCCATCTAATGTATCTCGTTGAGTGTCTATAGTAATCAGGGCGATTGATGAAAAATCTGGGTTGGTGTGCTTATCCATGATTGCCTCTGCTCAAAACTTAATTAATCCAAGGCTTATTTCAATAGCCTTGTCAACCTTCTTTATGCTTTCAGAAGAAATTGTTCCGAGTCTTTTGCCTAATCTTTTCTTATCAATTGTTCTAATCTGGTTCAGAAGAACAATGGAGTCTTTTTGTAATCCTCCCTCTCCTGCTTTTAAGAAGGCCTCGTAAGGAAAACCCTCTCTCGCAGTAGATGTAATAGCTGCTACAATAGTTGCCTGAGAGTGCATATTTCCAACATCGTTCTGAATAATAAGTGCTGGACGAGTCTTTTTAATCTCAACGCCAATAGTGGGGTCAAAATTTACATAATAAACCTCACCTCTTTTTGGGAAGAACACCTGATCTCCTCCTGTAAGGCTTAGTTTTTGTTCCTTTAACTCCTATAAACTTCCCAGCATCTTCTTCAAGTGGACGCCACTCCTCTGCAATAGCTGCGTCTATATCTGCATTTGCTTTGTAACCCTTAACCATTTCCTCACGCAGCCTTTTCTTCTTTTCTTCTTCAAGCCTCTCCTGCAATGCCCTGACAATATATTCACTTCGTTTCCGTTCAGGCACTAAATTTTGCAGCTCCTTAAGTATTGAATGAGGGATTGATATGCCAATCCTCTTTACTACAGTAAAAGACATGATTAAACCTCCAACTTTAGCAATTATCCAATTCTATGCATAATTATAACACATAATTTTAGTATGTCAAACAGTATGTATTATTTATTATATCTGCAAACTGAGTAGCAAAAAACAAGAGCCCTAATGAAATGTTCTTATCAACCTTCTTTGCTGCCAGCGCTATACCATAGTGTCAGATAAACATGTGTGGTCTCTCCACTGTTTGTAGTTGTATGACTATATAAAGATTACCTTATCAAGTTTCTGAAAATGTGCATCGCTGGTTACAACCTTACATTCTTCTTCCATTGCAGTTGCATAGACAATGGCATCTGCCATCGGAAGAGAGTATTGAAGGCTCAGGTCAGCGGCAAAAAGGGCTATGCTCTCGCTTAATGGAATCACAATGGTTCTGTTTATAAGGGATACGGATAGAAGCGCTTCTTCTTCTGTCCTTTCTCTCTTTATCTTTTTGTAGACTTCGTAGAGTATGATAGTGGGAGTTTTTATCTTTGAAGGGTTTTTCAAATATTTTGCATATTCGCCTGCACGCAAGCCGTCTGTCAGAAATTCAATCCAGCCTGAAGAATCAACGAGAAACATTATCGCTCCACATCCTCCCGAAGGCCTCCTCTATCCATCCCCTTGAGAAGTCCGCGGAAAAAGGAAAGGGGCTTTTCAGGGATAAAGTATATCACTCCGCCCTTTGCAACAACAGTCATTTTTTGTCCGCTTTTAAGATGCAGCTTTTCCCTGATATTCTTAGGAATCACAACCTGATATTTTGGGGATATAGTAGTTGTTGACATTTATCCTCCTTCTTAGGCATCGATAGAAATATTGTAAAACAAAGCATACCCTTTGTCAATAATTCATTCATTTAAGGATGAATCCGCTGAAACTTATGTTCTTTAATTTACCCTACTTTCTATTTTCTCAAAGGCTGCAAGGTTCTCAAAAATCTTCCTTAAATAAACTTCAAAATTATCAATCTGCTTTTTTGTAAGTCCTTTATAAAACAACTCTGTCATTTCTTTGGATATCTGCATATACGCATTTTGCAGGTTCTTGTCTTTTTCAGTCAGCTTTACAATTATCTTGCGTCGGTCTTCTTTGGATGGGATACGGGCTAAATGACCAGTATCCTCAAGCCTGTCAAGCATGCTTGTCAATGTTGATTTCTTTAATGAGGTCTTTTTTGACAATTCCTGAATTGATATACCATCCTTTTGCCAGAGGGCAAAGAGGATTCTTCCCTGTGCAGGATTGATTTCTTCAAGTTCATACTCTTTTATTTTTTTGGCTAAAATCCTGCCAGATAGATGGTGTATCTTGGCAATCAGAAACCCGCCTTCACGCAATTGCTTCATGGTTTGCCTTTGAATTCAAAATTAAAAAAATTAAGCTGATGATAATACTTTGCAAACATAGGACGCAGGCAGAGTACTGTATGGTCAGGGTCATGCGGCCCTCCGGGATAATACATCTCCCATCCACTCTGCCAGATAGCCTCTTTTATTGCCTTATCTGTAATAATTTCTACTTCACCGCCTAACATAAGCCCCCTCCAGTCGCTCGGTTTGCAATAGTAGATTGATACCTTTGGATTTTTCTTGATGTGTGCTATCTTTGATGAGGAGGTGTTTGTTGTAAGATAAACAAGAAAGTCGTCTTTGTGCTTCTTGAACAAATCCGACAAATCTGGAAACTGCTCTTTTCTTCTCAAGTTGAACATAGCCCTTGTGCATGGAAACCCATCTTTATCTATTGTGGTAACATAAGCCGCCTCTGCAATCTCCATTAATTCAAGGCTTAACTTCTTTGCATCTTTGCCATCCACCTTGCACCTCCTTGATAATAGTTTTATATAGTATAGTTCTATATAGAACTATTTGTCAAGGAGAACCCTTATCAGCCTATCATTTTATTTGCCAGAACCATATTAACATCCATTGCTGCCCTTCGCAACTTCTTCCATGGCTCATATTCCTTTGAGTTATACCATTGCCTAAAAGCCTCAGCACTCGGCCATTCATGCACTACAAATAACTTAGGAGACCAGTTTCCTTCAATTGCTTCCATATCATTGCTTCTAAATAGCAGCTTGCCGCCATATTGCTGAAAAGAAGCCCTATGCCCTTCTACATATTCCAAAAACTTCTCACGGTCTTTAATGGTTACATCCAATATTGCATACACAGTTTCATGGACCATTCTTAACAACCCTCCTTATTTATTTTAGAATTTAGTTTTCTATGCACCATTGAGGCTGCTTATCCACTCCGATGTTTTAATCACATTGCTAAACCGTATCTGCTGAGTCACCAATATTGCCCTGTGAAGTTCCTCGGCAGTTACAGAGCCTGCGCTGTTTGTAAAGGAAAGGGTTCCTGTTGCATCAGATAGAAATTCCGCATTAAATCCCAAATGAAATGCCTGCCTGGCTGTTGTATCGCAGCACATCTGTGTCATGTATCCAGAAATTGCTACAGTGTCTATGCTTTTCTCTCTAAGCCATGATTCCAAGATTGTACCGGTAAAGCTTCCGGGCAGATTTTTTTCTATTAAGATATCATATGGCCGCTTCTTAATCTCATGGTGAAGCTCCCATTCCGGACTTCCCTTTTTAAAAACATGGGAATCTGCTGCTTTTGCTGTGTGCTGAATAACAACTATCGGGATGCCTTGTTTAGAGACGGAATCCATTGCCTTCAGAATATTCTCAAAGCCTCCTCTTGGATAAGACACGGGCAATTTGCCAGTAAAATATTCGTTCTGTACATCAATAACCAGTAATGCTCGTCTCATCATTAGATCTCCTTTTTCATAACTAAGTCTTTACAAATATCCATGATATTAAAATCTACCATCTTTCCATGAATCTCTTTCATACAATCCCCCTTATCAATAAATCCCAGCCCCTGATATAACTTAATTGCTCTTTGGTTATTCTTTCTAACGATTAGATGGATGCGAGAAAAACCGAGTTCATTAAATCCCTTCTTTAAAGTCATAAGCGTAATTACTCTTCCGAAACCCTGGCCTGTCTTGTCGCCACGCAATGCAATGCGAAACTCAGCTTCATACTTTTTAGTCTTTGATAGTATCGTAAATCCTATGGCATCAGGGCCTTCCATTGCAGCATAACATATAGTCCCAGATTTTCTTCGGTATTCATCTATCCAGCCATTGTCTCTCAGTGCGTAATCCAATACCTCAAAATCATTTGTGTAAATAGGCCATTTCTTGATGGCTTCCATGTCTTCCTCTGTCATTTCTCTCAATATTACCAATAGCCAAAATCCTCCTTCAGAATATGCTTATCTTATCACATAGAGAATAGGAAACAAATTCATTTTTATACCGCCCAACATCAGCCCCCTCCATTAGCTCGGCTTGCAATAGTAAATAGAAACCTTTGGATTTCTCTTAAGGTTTTAGTTTTATATAGAACTATTTATCAAGGAGAAAAACGCTAAATTATGCGGGGGCTTATCTTGATTTCAACAGTTCTGCCTTAATCTGCATTATCATTTCACTATTCCGGTCTATTCTTTTGTAAGATAGAAATATCTCATTTCTTATTGGTTCTCCGCCTTTCCACAGCATCTTTATTTTATTTTTATTTAATTCCTCAACGCATAAATAGTCTGGAAGCAGACTAATGCCAAACCCTAACTCAACAGCCTTTTTAATTGCATGCAGATTTGGAATCACCATTGCCGGCTGAATATTGGGTCTCTTTTTAAAATTTCCCAGCCAAAAGCGTCTGATGATTGGCAAATTGGTGTCGTAAGTAATCCATTTTTGATTTGTAAGCCAATGCTCAAGTAGATTATTTCGCTCTTCTCTTTTGCTCTTTTTAAAGTTTGGCAGAGCAATATCCGCTGCGCCAACCAGCAAAAAAATCTCTTCTGCTAATTTTACAAATTCAAAATCTTTCTTGTCAGGCTTTTGAGTTGCAATTACAATATCTAAATCTCCTTTTTCTAATTTCTCAATTAATTTAGCAGTTATATCAAACTGGAACCAAAACCTGAAAATAGTGTTTTTTAATTTATGCAGTGCAATTTGATGAAAATACTCCAATGGAGTGCCAATGCGTATGAGCGGCAGATCCTTGCTAATCCTTTTGAATTTCTGCTCAACCCTTTCAAGCCCCTCAATAGCCCCGATTAGCTGGCTGTAAAGCTCTTTACCATACTCGGTAGGCACCATCTTTCTGGGCGTGCGGATGAACAGCTTGTGACTCATTAATGTTTCCAATGCAGAAAGATGCTGGCTAACGCCCGGCTGGGTCATATATAAAGCCTCTGCTGCTCCAGTTATTGTGCCAATCTTATAAATAGCAACAAAGCTGCGATACCATTCTAAATTTACCATAAAAATATTTATAAATATACCTAAATTATATTATTTGAATTATAGACAATTCTAAGTTATATTACAATAAAAAAATGAAAGGAGGGAAGCCGACATGAATTAACACATTCTTGCTTTTGCAGTGCTGAAGGATATTGGTAAAAAAGTAACTAAAGGGACTATTAGTGAATACAGATAAGGAGGAGAAAATGGCAGCAAAAACTATTTTAAAAAGCTTTTTAGCAGCAATAGTATTAGTATTTATAACCGTAAATTATTTATGGGCTCAAGAGTTGGATGCTTTAACACATATTTTATTGGGTGAAAATGTTTATCCTGAAGGTATTACTTATGATGCAAAAACCGATTCATTATTTGTAGGCAGTTTTTATAAAGGTGAGGTGCAACGTATTCAAAGGGGCAAGGTTACTGTTTTTATTCCCGCAGGGCAGGACGAGCTTCATTCAGCAGTTGGCCTGTTCGCAGATGCTAAAAGACGGCGTCTATGGGTATGTAATTCTGAAGCAGGGGCAAGTCAACGCTCCACACCAGAGTCAGTCGGCAAGGCAAACGTTCATATTTATGATTTGGATAAAAAGGCGCTGATAAAAAAGGTAGGTTTAACTCAAGAATCAGGCCATTTTTGCAATGATATTGCTCTTGATGTAAACGGTAATGCCTATATCACGGATTCTTTCAGCCCTGTTATATGGAAAGTGGATGGCACAACCTTTGTTTTAAGTGAATTTATAAATGATGAAAAATTTCGTGGCGAGGGCTTCAATTTGAACGGGATTCGCATTACATCGGATGTAAAATATTTAATTACTGTCAAAATGAATTCTGGCCAATTGTTCCGAATCTCACTGAAAGACAGAGCAGTAATAGAAATAAAATTAAATCGGCCGATTGATGCCGGAGACGGTATGATTTTTTCTGGCAAGCGCGAATTACTTGTGGTAGAGGGGTTTGGCGCCAAAGAACCAGGAATCGCAACCCTCATATTCTCAAAAGATTATAGTTCAGCCACTATTTCCAAAAAGCTTCAATCACCAAAAATAAAAGTGCCAACCACTATAGCTATTGCGGACGGGAAGCTGTTTGTAGTTAACAGCCAGTTTAATCATCTTTTTAAGCCCGAAGAATCTGGTCCGCCTGAACCGGCATTCAGCATAGTGGGGTTTGACCTTAAACAATTAAAACAAAAGGAGGTATCCCGATGAAAAAGATATTATTTGTTGTAACGAGCCATGACAAATTAGGTGATACCGGAAGACAGACAGGTTTTTACCTGCCTGAGGTTACTCACCCGCATAAGGTATTAACTGACCATGGATATGAGGTGGACTTTGTAAGCCCGAAGGGCGGAAAGGCGCCTATGGATGGGGTGGATCTCAACGACCCAACCAACAAGGCATTTCTAAGCAATAAGGGTTATGTTGCCAAAGTGGAAAATACACTTACCCCGAATCAGGTGAACCCTGCCGACTATGCCGCAATCTTTTATGCAGGAGGACACGGCACAATGTGGGATTTCCCGGATGATGAGAAGATTACAAAAATCGCATCTACTATCTATGAAAATGACGGTGTTGTAGCTGCTGTCTGCCATGGACCAGCAGGGCTGGTTAATATTAAACTATCCAATGGTGAATATTTGGTAAATGGTAAAAGCGCGGCTTCCTTCACAAATGAAGAAGAAAAGGCTGTAGGGCTTAACAATGTAGTTCCGTTTCTGCTGGAGTCCAAACTAATTGAACGAGGGGCAAGGCATACAAAAGCTCCACTCTGGCAGTCGCATGTTGAGGTAAGCGAAAGATTCGTTACAGGTCAGAATCCTGCTTCTGCTGAGCAGGTAGGAAAGGCGATGGTCAAATTGCTTTCAAAATAGGCTTTTACATGTATTGGGCGAATGGCCTCAATTAGAGGCTATTCGCCTTTAAACTCCTTTAGCTCTCTATCAATAAAGCAAATGATAACAACTCTGCATATCTGTTCTGAGTTCCATTTTGACTCCTTTAATTGCAATCAGTTAAGAACTGCTATTCAAAAACAGAACGCATGAAACTCAATAAATATTTTATCCTCCATGCGGTTTAAAAAAAAGGTGGATTGATTTTGTTCAATCCACCCTTCATAAAAGACTTCTCTATTTCGCCTTTTTCATGGGTGGAACACAACCACATCCACAGGAACTTTTTGTATCGTCTTTGACTTTGGTCTTCTTTTCTTCGGGATTTTCTTTTGTCTCTTTTTTAATATCTTTTGTCATTGTTTTTCACCTCCTTTTTAATTAAGTTAACGCATATTACCTTATATAATTGAGAAAAAGATATTTTATTTTGTTTTTGAACCTTCTTTATATATTCTTTTCATTTTTACTTGTCCACCTAAACAACCGCATGTGCAAACCCGATTGAGCCTTTGACGGCATTTTTCAAGGGCATTACGGTTTAAGGAATAGTATATCCAATATCCCTGCCTATCTGCTTCCACAAGACCAGCGCCTTTGAGCACGCGCAAGTGCTGGGATACCGCTGATTGCGTTATCCCCAGTGCATCAGCTAAGGCATTGACGCTCATCGGCTCCTTTTTCAGCAGTTCAATGATTTCTATTCTTTTATCAACTGAAAGTATTTTAAATAATTCCGCTGCCTTCTTCACAGTCTATCCATCCTCATAAGTTTATAAGTATATACTAATATACTCCTGCAGCGGCTAAGTTGTCAAGCAATTTTTAACGTTTTTGTGCTGCTTATTCTGCTTTCTCCCCCAATTCTCGAGCTTTCAGCAGCCATTTGCGTCTTTGCGCCTCAGTTGATATCTTAATCGGTCCAAATTCTGAAATCTTCACAGGCTTGATACCGCAAAATCCCAAGATAGTTTTTTTCATCATATTATGCCCAGGTTGTCTGTATATCCATTTATAATACCATGTCGGCGCATCCATTGTAACAAGAAGACGCGCACTGCGGTTTGTCAGAAGCCTGTCCCAAAACAGTGAATCCTTTCTATATTTAAAAGCAAAACCCGGTAAAAAAGTTCTATCTATAAATCCTTTTAGAAGGGCAGGCATAGTCCCCCACCATGTTGGGTAAACAAAAACCAAGTGCTCTGCCCATAGTATAAATTCCTGTGCCATTTTTAGGTCTTCCTCTAATTCCTGTATTTCTTTATAGCCATGCCAAAGTATCGGGTCAAATTTTAATTCGCCAAGAAAGAGTTGTTTAATGTCTGTTCCTAAAGCCTTAGCGCCTTCCATATACGCCTCTGCCAATGCGCCGCAGAAACTGTTTCTCATAGAATGGCCTAATACTATCAATACCTTCTTATGTTTCATAAGTTCTTATTACCCTCACTTCTTCCCACCAAATATTGTAAATATTCCATATTTGTAAAAGCAATCCACATTTTTGAACCCAATCTTTTTCAAGGAATTAATCTGATCTTCCAGCGTATCGGGTTTGTTATCCTTATCGTTTTGATACCTGTCTATAATATCATCAGAATAATCACCTTCTATACCTGATGATTTTTTCCTTTCATCAATCCATTCTCTCCACAGCAGAAGATACCATTTCTCAAGATTTTCATCCGGTGAAAGCACAACATCTATATTCAAGAAATATCCTTCGGGATGTAAATGGTCATATACCTCTTTAAACAGAGATGTTTTTTCATTCATTGTTAAATGGTGAATAGCCAGAGATGAGACAATAAAAGCAAAATCCTGATGCAAGATGTCTTTTTTTAGAATCTCCTGAAAGCTTGCAAGAATATAATTTATGTTCCTAAATTCTTTCAAACGTTCTTTAGCGCTATTCAGCATTTCCACAGAACCATCAACGAGAGTGGCTGAAATGGAGTTGTCTGCCTTGAAAAGCTCCTGTGTAATAATCCCGTCCCCACACCCAAGGTCAAGAATATTTTTCTGCTTTTTTTCACTCAGGAAATGTCTGTAAAATGACTTTAGAATCTCCAGTAATCTGCGCCGTTCTACAACATAGATATCTGCATTATCTCTGTATTCCTGTGTGAACTCTGCATTTGCCCATTTAGCCTTATTGAATTCTGTCATAATCTTATCCTTTTCCCAATGCGGAATATTTTAAATAATAATTGCTGCATAAATAATGCTGTCAGGTTTTGCCGCTGTTGAACAAGGCCTTATTCCACAGCCCACTCTTTTACCCATTTGTTTTCAAGCAGACCCTGCAAAACAAAGGGGTCGTTCATGATAATGGTTGTTGCCTTTTCAAGGCTCTCTGCTTCAAAGACTATCAGCCCTCCTGTTCTATCAGCAAAAGGACCTCCAAGATATTTATTCAATCTGAGTTTGCGCCAATATTCAATATGCAAAGGCACAACTGCCTTTATTTTCTCCGGCTCCTTCTTCATAAAATAAAAAAAGACAAACCGCTTTCCCATAATTCCTCCCTTCTTTAATACCTCTATTTAGTCACTTTTAAAATAGCTTTAACTCGGAATATCTGGCTATTGTTTTAAAATGCTCATCCTTTGTAAAAAGCGGAATGTTGTTCAATGCAGCGATTGCTGCTATTGTAATATCAATTGACGGAATAGTAATCCCTTTGCGTCTTAGGGTTCTATAAAGGGAAGCAGCATAGATATAGGTTTCTTTATTCGTATCCAGAAACGGCAATTTGGACAGTTTTTCTTTAGTAAGCTCATAGCTGGTATTATCTCTTATCCCTTGAAGCGCCTCCTGCAGGATAACTCCGCAGATAACTGCCCTGTTGTTGTCCTTTATAAGCCCTTCAAGGGTTATAGCATAAGAGGAGTCATTATTTTGGAAAAAATCTATCCAGACGGATGTGTCAGCGAGAACCACTTCTATCAGCCCTCATTTTTCCAAGGTTTCCTTCCCATTTAACCTTTCCTTTGAGCTCAAGTATCTTTTCTATCTCTTTCTGCTCCACAAGTTTTCTAAGGGCATAGTTAACAATGTCAACCTTCTTCTGGATGCCGGTAAGCCTTTGTGCTTTTTTCAGGACATTGTTTTCTATGTCAATAACAGTTCTGGACATATCGCACCTCCTTGAAGTTATTTTACGCCAATCTTGATATCATTTCAAGGCTAATTTGATATCTGCTTACACATCAATCTTAAACCAGAGTTTTACCTCGCTGGCTGGCTTTCCACCTCTGATGCCCCAGTTCTCTAAAGGAGGCTCCTGCAAGACAATCATTATATCATCGCCTTTTATTCCGGGATTATCTGCAAGGTTATCAACGATAGCTTTATAAAGCTGCTTTTTGGCCTCGTTTGAGCGGCCTTTAAAGGCAGCCACCTCAATTACTGTAATATTATCAGTCGTGTTTGATGGCACTTCAAAACAATCCTTTTCTAATTCGTAAAGCATTTGAAATCGGTCATGTTCAGGTATCTTAAACGCCTGCACAAGCGCCTCATGAACACTGTCTAACAACGCCTTTTTATATTCAGTGGATTTTCCTTTTCTAATAGTTATCTTAACAAGTGGCATAGCCTCGCCTCCTTAATCTGTCATTCCATACTTAACACGGGATTAAGTCCTTATTTTCATCATCTTATTAGCCCCTTTTTGAAATTCAAAAGGGACTTTAACTATTTCTGCCTTTATACCAGCGGAATCAAGAAATGATAATATTTCATCCAAATACGGATATGGCTTTGCGTCAAGGCCTACGAGGGGGAATATGCGAACCTCGCGTGAACATACCCTTACAAGCTCTTTGATACATGTCTTATGAAACTCTAAATCAAGCCTGTCGCCATAGAGAAACAGAAAATTGCCTGATAACACAATCGAAAAGCTTTTATCAGGAAATGGCAGATGCGGAAGTTCTGCTTCTACATATCGTTTCTCTCTAAACCCAACAGGAAAGTCCTCTGCAAACAGTTTTAGCGCCTTATTCCTTAAGGCAATAACTTCATCCTTATTTTTATAATATTTCCATACATAAAGATGCTCAGCCTCATCAAACTTTTCAAACACATGCTGAATGTCTTTTTTGCATTTCTCTATGAGCTCATCAACACTATGATTATACAAGATATCACATGCAGCAACATCAAAGCCTAATTTGTGTGCCTCTGCTGCAAAGGAGGAAGCGCCAGCAGGACAGTCCAATATTGCGCCCTGCCTTAACAATTGCTCATTGAGGTCAAACACGCTCATGTATTCAGCATAAGTTCTGCCGAAGAAAGCAATGCGGTCTATGTCTAAAGAATCACCCTTTTTATTCATGTTCCAGCACTATCGGCAACTGCACTTTTTCCTCTAATGCCTTTAGCACAGCCTCTTTCTGCTTCTCCTTGCCCAAGTCCTCCTTGCCGACCATCTCCTCAATATCTATTCTGACAATGCCTGTTATACGCAATTTTTCTTCAAGAAAATCGCCATACACGCCTTCTGGCTGATATTTCTGCATGAGGCATTTCAGGCCAAAGAGCTTCTCCTCCCTGTCTTCAATAATATATGCCCTGCCTTTGATAATAATGCTCCTGAAAAAATACTCTGCCTCGCATGGCTGGTTATTTGCCTTCAGATATGCTATTGGCAGATGCGCCTCAAAGCAGATACGATTGTCCCTTTTTATATCTTCTATCTTCTCTCCTTCCTTTGCAGTATGGAAGTAAATTTTCCCATCATAATAAGCAAAGTTCAATGGCTTCACCATTGGATAGCTGTCCTTGCCAATGGTTCCGAGGCAGCCTACATGGCATTTGTTAAGAACATCAATGATAATAGCCTTATCCTTTATCTCCTTCTTATAGCGGCGCATGATCAACCTCTTGGTCTGACACATGTGTTCCTTCTCTAATTGAATCATCAGGATGGGTAATAACCTCCTCGCCTTCTGAAAGGCCTGAGAGTATCTCTGCCACAAGCCCGTTTCTATGGCCGATTTCTACCTGACGCTGATTTGCCCTTTTATTTTTTACAATAAATACTGCCCATGCCTCTCCCTTGCGAAAGAGCGCGCTTGCAGGTATCTGCAAGACATCCTTTCCCTCCCAGATGACAAAGCTTGCCTCTACCCTGTATCCATCGCCGAGGCTCTTTTTGCCTTCATTAGCAGAGGCAAAATCTGCTATAACAACCACGCGCTGCTCCTCTACGCCAAGGCTTGATATCTTTGTAAAGCCTGCCGGCTCTATTATCCTCACTATTCCTGAAAGCACAGGCTCGCCTCCCCACCTTTTAAAAAGAACAGGGGTGCCGGGTTTAATCTTTACTGCATCTGCAGAGAGGACTTCTACCCTTACCTCCAATTTATCAGGGTCTCCGATATCTATCAATGCCTCGCCTGAATTTACTACACCTTCACTCTCGCGGTAGAGTTTTAGTATCCTTCCATCTACAGGGCTGCGTAATGCAACTGCACGGCCGCTCTTTACACCGCCTTCATCTGCAGAATACTGAAGCACACTGCGCGCCTTATCAAGCTCAAACCTCGCAACCTTCACACCAGCCTCTGCAGAGAGCCGTCCTGCCTCTGTGCGCTTTGCCTCTGTCTCTGCATGCTCCATTTCATCCTTTGAAACATATCCCTGCTCAAAGAGTTTTTTTATGCGCACAAGATTTGCCTTTGCATATCCTGCCTCTGCAGCAGCCCTCTGGCTGTTCTCCTCTGATGCCTTTAGAGCTGCATCTGCTGCCAAAGCAGCAGCCTCTGCCTCTGCGCGGCTCCTCGGGTCAAGAACGCTTGACCTTAATGGCTCAAGCTCAACCACAACCTGCCCCTTTTTTACAGCATCGCCTGCCTCAAACCTTATGCGCCGCATGAATCCAGAGACAGGCGCGGATATTACATATTTCTCTTTTATCCTTGTCTTCCCCTCTTCATCTACAGTAACACTCATGGAGCTGCGCGATGCCTTTGCAGTATCAACAGGCACAGCCCTTGGCAGAAATCCATAGACAATTAATAGGATGACAGCAACTGCAACAGCGATTATAATACCCCATCTGTAGGTTTTCATCTCTACTCCCTCGCCTTTAATACAGCTACAAGGTCTAAATGGTCAAGCCTGTGCCGCACAATCAATCCTGACAAACATGCTGATGCAATCACCACTACGGCTGCTAAAGAATAAGTAGCAGTTTCAACTACAATAGGCACCCTGAAAAGCTCAGAGCTTATTGCCTTTGCTATATATGCGCTAAGCCCATAACCGAGAATAAATCCAAATGGAATGGCAAAGAGCGTCAGCAGCCCAAACTCTCCTAAAAAGATATATGATATCTCTGCACGGGTATAGCCAAGCACCCTGAGGCTCGCAAGCTCCCTGCTTCGTTCAGACAGTGCAATCCTTGCGCTGTTATAAACAACGCCAAAGGCAATAGTCCCAGCAAGGATGGTTGCTATAAATGTAAAAAACAGGAGCGCCTCTGCCTGTGTTTCATAGAAGTTTTTGATATCATCCTTTCTCACAACTGCGCCTGCAACACGCGGCATATTAATTAGCTCATTGTATATATCGTGCCGATAGATTTCGTCTACAGATAAATATACGCCTGAGATGGCATCGCCTTCCCTCATAAAACGGCTGAGCGCTGTCATATCCATATAGCCTATTGTGCCGATATACTGCTGGACAAGCCCAACCACAGGCATCTGCCGCACAGGCCTGTTTCCCTCAAGTATCTCAACTGTGAGCATGTCGCCTGGTCTGATGCCGAGCAAACCGCCGAGATAGTCTGTAAGCACAATGCCATTCGGCGGCAGGACAATAGGTTTAAGATTTGCATTTAGGAGAAAATGAAGCTGGTTGTCAGGCTCAATGCCCTGTATAACAGTTCGAAAGGTGCGATGGCCAAATCTCAGCCTGACAGGCACAGACCTGAATACCTCTGCATGCTCAACACCCTTAAGAGCTTTCAATTCGTAAAGCGCCTTTCTTGAGGTCGGTTCAATAAATGTAACAGTCATATCCTCTTTCTGCGAAAGCCTGAACTGAACATCCACCATAAAGTCAACTGCATCCTTTGAGAATGTAGCCGCAATCATTATACCACAGGAAAGGGCAATGCCTGTTATTGAAAGGATTGACCTTACAGGCCTTCGCTCAATATTGCGGATTATTATCTTTGTCGGCTGGCTGAGCAGATGCCAGAGCCTGAGATGCTCTATGGTTGTCTTGCGAAACATTGCAGGAGGCTCAGGCTGCATTGCCTCTGCAGGAGGGATAACAGCAGCCTTCCACACAGAGTAGACAGTGCCTGCCAATGCAGAGGCAGCAGTAATGGATGCAGCTAAAATTACAACAACCGGCTTCAGCTCATACATAAGATACGGAAAGCGGTAGAACTCCATATATATCCTGCCGAGGCCCTTGCCAAACCATATTCCAAGTGCAATGCCGCCTGCAACGCCTATTATGACAATCAACATCACCATCTTTGTATAGTGGATGCCGACAGCGTAATTGCTGTACCCAAATGCCTTTAAAGTTGCAATCTGCTCCCGCTGTGTGCTTATTGTCCTGCTTATGGCAACATTGAGAAGAAATGCAGCAACAGCAATAAAGATTGTTGGAAATATCTCTGCGCTCCTCTGGAGCTGTTTAAACTCCTCGCTCAGAAAGCGGTTGGAGGTCTGATCCTTTCTTGCATAAGCGCCGAGTCCGCCGTACTGGTCAAGGAGATTGTCAAGGTGGATAATCACATCATTCAGATTCGCGCCTTTTGAAAGCCTTATCAAGACATCATTGAATGCGCCTTTCATGTTATATGCAGTGCTCAGCGCCTCCCTGCCCATCCAGAGTATTGCATATCTCTTGTAATCCGGAACCAATGCGCCCGGCCTTACCTGAAGGACAAATTCAGGCGAAAGCCCAAGACCCACAATTACAAGGCTCTTCCATCTGCCATTGATAATTGCGCCAAAGCTGTCTCCAATGGAAAAGCCATGCGCCTCTGCAAATGCCTCGCTTACAACAACCTCATTATCCTTTTGCGGATCAACAAGCCTCCCCTTTCTTATATAAAGCCTGTTCAAAAGAGACATGCCTGTTTCAGGTATAGAGACAAGCCTTGCAGTTACAGGCTCAGGAAAACCCTTTATCTCAAGCTTAACATCGCCCACAACACGGGTCTCAATCTGCTCCACACCGGGTATCTCGCTGATGCGGAGTTTCAGACTTTCAGGCGCGCGCTTTAATGATGCGAAGACCTCTGCAAACCTGTATTCCTGATAAAATCTATCCCTTGTCAATGTCAAAGAGTCCATGATGCTTAATAGCATCACAAAGGTTGAAACACCGCTTACAATAACAAGGGCAATGGCAAAGACCTGCCCCTTCATCCTCCAAATATCGCGCAGAAGTTTTTTATCAAGCGCCTTCATATTAAAGTCCTCGTCATTCCCGCAGCGTTTTTGAGCGGGAATCCACAAAATCTGGATGCCTGACAGAAACATTCAGGCATGACATTAGCAATTATTACCAGTGAAGCTCCTTTGGCGACTTCTTTACTGCATTCCTTGCAATCTCAGAGATAAGGCCGCTGCTTAGATGTATAACACGGTCTGCCATGCCTGCAATATCAACATTGTGAGTAATTATAACTGTAGTTGTGCCAAGCTCTTTGTTGACGCGCTCAAGAGCCTCAAGCACAACTATACCAGTAGAAGAGTCAAGCGCGCCAGTAGGCTCATCGCATAAAAGTACCTCTGGATTTTTTGAAATGGCGCGTGCAATGGCAACACGCTGCTGCTCACCTCCAGAGAGCTGTGCAGGAAAATGCTCAAGCCTTTCACTCAGGCCAACAATGCTAAGCGCATCCTCAGGCCTCATCGGCCTTTTTGCCACCTCTGTAACAATTCCAACATTTTCTAAGGCGGTAAGGCTTGGGATAAGATTATAAAACTGAAATACAAAACCCACGTGAAACCTGCGGTATTCTGTAAGCTCTTTTTCCGTAGCCCTTGTGAGATCTTTACTACGGTATGTTACATGACCATCAGTTGCTGTATCAAGCCCGCCGAGTATATTAAGGAGCGTTGACTTGCCGCTTCCTGACGGTCCGAGGAGCACAACAAGCTCCCCAGCATAGAGTTCAAGGTCAATGCCGCGCAGGGCATGCACCTTCACCTCTCCCATCTCATATATCTTTGTCAGACCGCTGACCCTAAAGACGGCCTCTTCTTTAACTGCGGCTTGTGCTTTTTTTGCCATATTAAAGTCCTCTTCCCCACGCTTTTCTCTCTCAGATTATAAAAGTTTATATGGGCGTTTGTTGAGGCGAGAAAACTATTTTATAAAATACTCTTTTTCAACTTTTTGTATAATTTCTTCCAATAACACAGGTCTTATAAAAAGGGCCGTTTTCTTAGGGATTTCATTAAGTAATTTTACAACTTCTTTGGGTGTTTTTATCTTCTTGCGAATTGCTCTTATAATTATACCTATTGTCCCATGCACTTTATAGCCAAGTTCTTCTGCTACCAACCGTGCTGCTGAATCATCTGTAAGGAAAATAGCCTCTGGATTTTCCTGCATTAATGATAAAGACTCCATTTCCCCTTTATCAAGCAGAAGGGCTTTGGATAAAACCACCATTTGAGATTCCGGAGGAGAGATTGTATCTATAATCTTGAAAGCAACCTTTAAATGTTTTAAAGCATTTGGACGGTGTTTTATAATTTCTATTTGAACTGTCTTAGAAATAAGTATGGAAGAAAAATCTGAAAGAAGGTCTAAGCTGTCTAATTCATCAAGGTGAATAATTGGACCAGCATCGCAAACAGCGGCTGTCTTACCCTCACTCCTTGCCATGCAGTCCCCATTCAACATCTTCCCGAATAAACTTTTCCATTAAGCCTATTTCATGAGCATCCAGAAAGCGCCGCAGGGCCTCTAATATTATATCGTCTTCATTTTTAAACCAACCTTTATCAATAAGAATTTTTATCTCCTGATATAATTGGTCTGGTAATTCTGTGCATATTGATTTCATAATTCCTTCCACATTAAGCTACAACTATCTAATTACATTTTTTTAATATTAAAATATTACCAATTTAAATGCAAAAAGGCAAGGAAATTACAGGCTAAGAATCTAAATATCACTTTAATAAAGGGGCATTTAGATATTAGAGAATTTTAATTTATAGAAGGCTGTTCGGCGCATAAAGTGCGGTAAAGACACCTGATAAACGCTATCATAGCAGGAGGCATACCTTTTAACATATTTAGATAAGAGGCTATTGCATAATACTTTTTTGCTATTTCAAGACCCAACCTTGCAGATATTTCAGTAATCAGAAAATATGTCAAGACTTTCTTGTATTTTGCCTGGCAGGGTTGAGGATAAGGCTGTATACATCAGGCCAGCAAAGTTTCAATGCCTTTTGGCAAGTGAAATACTCAAAGTGTCCCGCTTATTCCCTGTCAAGGGCATACGGTCTGTTGCATATTCTTCCCCTTCTCTATTATAGCCCCCTATTCTTTGCGCAATTCCTTGGGCAACCAGAAATTCTCTGGTTTATTATTCCCTTGCGGAATTAGTCTTTGTTTATTTTCTTTACCTTTTATAATCAATTCAATTACAGGATGAACAGGTTTATTTGTGTGTTGATTCCCATACATATAGCCCAAGCCTTCCTCCTTTAGCGCATTAAACTGAGATGTAAGCTCAATAATGATTTCCGCTGATTTCGGATAAACAAAGTCGCCGAAATGCGCTTTGGTTGACCAGACACTCGCAATACCTTTAACTGTTGGATCAAACAAAGAATGTATATTTTTAGAACACCTTTGAATCCAGAATGGCCATATTACGCATAGCTCGCCAAAATTGTCTTCCACTTCTCTCTTTCTTGCAAGAGGAGATACTGGCATCCGCTGATATTGAGGAATAAAATGAGAGGGGCCTACAAACTCAATGTATATAGTTCTGCCGTTGTAAGACAGTTTAAAGTCTACGAATTTTCTTCCAAATTGAATCTGATAATCAACTATGCAGCCGTTCAAGGTAATTTGAAAGAGCTTTGACATAATGAGTTCATCAAGGCTTCTGGATATATTTCTGTGTTTTGCTTTATGGGGACTTAATATTTTTCCTGTACCCCATGCTTTATGAAGGTCAAGTTCACTGATAAATTTTTGTCCATTGATTGTTCTTATTGGAAGGTCTGTAAGTTGAGATGTTGTTATTTCAAGTATCTCCGCCGCATCATCTATGCTTAGATAAGACCCGCAATGATTATCAGAATCGTACAGCTTAAAAATACCTTGAGATTTACCAATCCATGCCATTTATTTATCTATTATCTAACAGTTCGTGTCAGGCGTGCGGGTGCTACGGCACCTGCACGCAGTGGTTCGACCTCGCTCATTTTCTGTGTGGAGAATGCTCTGAAAGTTCCGCCCTTCTCATGGGGTCAGGAAGGATGCGGAAAAGTTCGTTTGCCGTTCCGACCAAATCGTCAAGATTATCACACTCGAAAACCTCGTTGAGTATGTGTCGGCAGGCTACCGACGAAAGACAATCCATCACGGTTACTTCCCAAGAGCGTTTGCATGGCCACGACTGAAGTACCTTAGCAGTAGGTGCCGAAGTCCGATGCTGTACGAGTCTATCGTTCAGGTCAATGGCGAACCCCAGTTTGATCCGTTTGGGATCAAGCTCAGGGATAAGCTGAATCACGTAGAACACCCCCGCCTCGGATTCAACCGCCTTGCCCTCTGCGGTGAATCCTTGGTCCATCCTGTGCCTGTAAATCGCTTCAGCTTCTTGTGTAGTAACAGTAAGTGTCAGTTGACTGCCTGAGTCAGCGGTTCTGCGCTTCTGGGGCTTGAAACCGAGTTTCAGCACATACCGCCGAGCATGGGATCTGTCCATGCCCAGTTTCTCAGCGAGGTGCTTTATCGATATGTATGCGTCTTGGTCCATCCCTTTATCCCGCCAAACAATATTATCAGATATTCTTCTATTCTTTATATGCCAAATATAAAAACAACCAACAAGCATTTTTATTTTTTATAATTTAACTATAATTCCCAAACTAAAAATGTCTTGCTCACCGCTAAGTATAGCGGAATTGCAAGTGAGCTGCAATATTTTTTCATTGTTTCTTTTTTCCGTGGCAGAATTGAATTGGCATTGATTAGAAAATCTCACCCTGCCCCTCGCCTCATGGCTTTCTATTTCCTCTGCCGCTTTAATATTTTTTCGAGGTCCTTTAAAATCTCTGGCATCTCTAATACAGCAGAAAACTCCTTAACCCACTTGCGAATGCGCTTCAGATTCAGATTAGGATGGGCATCCCTTATCCCTTCTATATCAATTAAATCCCTCTGCCTGTGGGCAACAGCCTTCATGATTATCAAATCTTCTGGCGAAGAAATCGGAAGCTTAAGACCACCTACATCTACCCATACTGCCCTTTTAACGCTTTCATGTTCAAAAGGCAGAGCGCCTAATGAAATATCAATATCAATACCGGTTGGCTTGTGTCTCATGAGCAGCACCCGGGACTTACGGGCAAAAGCTATGATATTATCACTCCGTGAAATAAAACCAAAGTGTTTCCCTTTTTGAACAAACTCTTTTAGATGTGCTTCATCAATAATTACAAGGCTATAAATATTGGGGTCAAATCTACAGGGGCTGTTGCCCGAACCCATTTTTAAAGCCGATTTCCTTTGACCTGTATGCATCAAGTTCTTTGAAGAGATAATCCCTAATGTCAGCGCTTACCATAAACGCACCGCTCATTGCCACAATAAAAG
>Ga0209824_10000552_pt1 | contig 23070 bp, 17 predicted proteins | sample VDWuncwatermetaG_FD_184124 | JGI IMG/M metagenome (GOLD analysis project Ga0209824, IMG submission 184124) | Wastewater microbial communities from Netherlands to study Microbial Dark Matter (Phase II) - VDW unchlorinated drinking water (SPAdes)... ...
GGAGATTGGAGTGCATTGATGCCCTCTGCGAAGAGCACGAAGACGCCAAGAGGGACCTCTCTAGCGCCAACCTCCGCCTTGTGGTCAGCATCGCCAAGAAATACCGCAACAGGGGACTTAGCTTCCTTGACCTCATCCAGGAGGGCAACACCGGCCTCATGAGGGCGGTGGATAAGTACGAGTACAAGAGGGGTTACAAATTCAGCACCTATGCCACCTGGTGGATACGCCAGGCCATCACCCGTTCCATCGCAGACCAGGCCAGGACCATAAGGATACCTGTCCATATGATAGAGACCATGAGTAAGATAAGGAACGTCTCCAAAAAACTGGTCCAGGAGATAGGCAGGGAACCTACCATAGAGGAGATTGCCAGGGAGGTAAAAATCTCCGTACCCGAGGCCAGGAGGATAATGAAGATATCCCGCTATCAAATCTCCCTGGATAGGCCGGTAGGGGAGAGTGAAGACAGCAGCTTTGGGGACTTTATAGAGGACGAAAAGGCCGAGTCTCCAGTCTCTGCCGCTACCCAGGGGATGCTCAAGGACAAGATTAACGCCGTCCTGGGTACCCTTACCTATCGGGAGCGGGAGATTATAAAACTCCGCTACGGTATAGGCGATGGCTATACTTATACCCTGGAGGAGGTGGGGAAGAAATTTAACGTCACCAGGGAGAGGGTACGTCAGATAGAGGCCAAGGCCATCAGAAAATTACAACATCCCATTAGAAGCAGGAAGTTAGGGGGTTTCCTAGATGGAATTGGAAGCAACCAATAAGGCCACCCTCACCGACAGAATGGAGGTCTTAAAACACCTACAGTCCATAGATACCAGACTAATTGAGTTTACAAAAAGAAGGGAGACCTTACTGGCCGCCCTGGGAGAAAGGCGCGCACAGGTTCAACAAGGGAAGGGACTCCTGACACAAAAACAAAAGGAAGCAAGGGACTTCCAAAAAGATACAGACGGCAAGGAACTGGAACACAAATGCCTGGAAGAGGAGATAAAGAAATCAAGGGGCAAACTCTTCCAGATTAAGAACAATAAAGAATACACCGCCCTTCTATCAGGGGTGGGCAGCAAAGAGGCGGATAAGAGCGTACTGGAAGACGAAATCCTCTCCATGCTGTCCAAACTGGAAGGACTCCGTGCAGGAGAGAAAGAATTAGAGAAAAAGATTCAGGGGGAAGAAAAGGAACTTTCGGCGTATGCTGGCTCCGTAGAGGCAGAGCTAGAGGTCCTGGAAAAAGAGACCCTGGGGTATCAGAAACAATGGAAAGAAAACGCCGACCTCCTTGATAAAGAAACCCTTACGCAGTACCAGAGGCTTATTGAAAAAGATGGTCTTGCCGTGGTAGAAGTGCACGGTGAAGACTGTGGTGGATGCAACATGAGGCTAACCCCCCAGACGATAAATCTCCTGCTCCGACACCAGAAACTGACCCTCTGCAAGAACTGCGGTAAGATTCTATACCTTCCGGAACAGTAGGGGCAATTCATGAATTTGCCCCTACGGCTGTTCTTCCCGGGAAGGGGACAGGTGGTCGCCCGTCCGTTCCGCCTCAGGCGGAGCGGACGAGAGGAAAGTCCGAGCTCCACAGGGCAAGGTGGTGGATAACGCCCACCGGGACCCCGTAATAGGGGTTTCAGGGAAAGTGCCACAGAAAATATACCGCCCGCCAGCTAGGGAGTAGGGAATAGGGAGTAGTAAACAGTAAGGTTTTGTTTTGCTACCCCCTATCCCCTATTCCCTAGTTAGTGGGTAAGGGTGAAAAGGCGGGGGGGCTAATTAAGGCCCCTTAATGTAAGAGCCCACCGCAGTCCTGGTGACAGGGCTGGCACGGCAAACCCCACCTGGAGAAAGGCTAAATAGGGAGGGAAGGAAGTGGCCCGCTTCATGCCTCGCACCTTATTGGTACGGGGTGTCCCTCCGGGTAAGCTGCTACGAGGTAGTGGGCAACCACTGCCCTAGAGTAATGGCCACCCTAGACAGGACTCGGCTTATCGGCCCCTTCCCGGTTGACTAGTAGTCAGTTCGTAGGGGCAGGGCTTGCCCCTGCCCAGTGTTGACTGGTAGCTAGTAGCCAGGTAGCCGCAACCTTTAGGTTGCGACTCTAACGCAGGCTAAAGTTCGCCGCAGGCGAATCCGCCTCAGGCGCGACCTGCGGCTACTAACTACCTGTTTCCGTCGTACAGGCCGAAACTCAATTGCCAGCTCCGTACCGGTGGCCCTTGCCAGTCTTTCCAGGGTCTTAAGGGTATAGCCTGTATATGCCGCACTCCGCAATCGGTGCCTGCCCACTGTTTGTTAATTACTTCGTGTGTCTCTCAAAATCCTCTACCTTCTCGGTCTCCCCTACAATAACCAGGCAATCGCCCTCACTCAGGACGTAATCGGCAGTAGGGAGGACCATCCGCTCCCGCTCCACGGCATGGTCATTCACCTGGACCACCTCCGTCTTTTTTATTATTACCACATTGATACTGAACTTGGCCTTAAGGTCTAGTTCCCTGAGGGACTTCCCAATGAGTCTCTCCCCAGCCTTCACCTCAGCGAGGCAGTAGTCCTCCCCTACCTCCACATATTCCCTTAGCCCGGGGACCATGATACCCTTGGCCACCCTTATGCCTATGTCTTTTTCGGGAAAGACCACCCTGGTCGCACCCACCGTACTGAGTATATGGGCATGGAGGTCGCTGGTCGCCCTGGCAATAATCTCCTTTACCCCCATCTTACTCAGGATGGCCGTATTCATTACACTTGGCTCGAGGGCGCCCACGGCCACCACCGCCACGTCTGCATCCCCCACCCCACAGGCCCTGAGGGCCTCCTCATCCTCCCTGTCCAGTTGAATGGCATGGGTGGCAATATCCTTTATCTTCTCCACCTGCTCCTTATCCACATCTATGGCGATGACCTCCGCCCCTTCTTCAACCAGTGTCTTCACCAGGGCCTGTCCGAATCTGCCCAGTCCTAGTACAGCCACCACCCTTACCATGTATCCAGACCTCCTTCTTTTCTAACCCCTACTCCCTAGTCCCTGTCCCCTAGTTCATCCCACGGCTACGTGTTCCTTAGGGAACTATTCCTGGTATGGCCAGAAGCCTCCTTCTCCGCCCTTAAAATCCCTTAGCCTAATAAACTCAAAAAATGGTATCCTTTCCCTGGTTGCGTAAGACTCCCTTTCTGGAGTCCTTAAACTCATTGATTTTATTAACTTTTGAGGTATATTCAAGCGGTTTTAATTTCAGAAGAATTTTCAAACTACACCAAATACTTTAGAAGATTTAAACAATGGCAAAGTTACGAACGTTTTTGAGATTTTTTACGCCTATTCGACTTTTGGTAATAGGCTACGCTTTTACTACGCTAATTATAGCTGCCCTTCTAACTTTACCAATAGCTTCATCTAAAGGGGTACGTCAACCTTTTATAGACGCTTTATTCGTAGCAACTTCTGGAATAAGTACCACCGGGTTAACGGTTGTAGATATAGGTAGTTTTTATTCCCTTTTTGGACAAATAGTCCTGCTAATTGACTTTCAAATCGGTGGAATAGGCTATATGACATTTTATGTTTTTTTAGCATATGTTTTAGGTAGGAAGCTATCCTTAAGAATGGGGCTGGCTGGAAGAGAATCACTACAAGGGGCAAGTTTGGCGGAGAAGTTCGCTAAATTTTTTATGCTAGTAATGCTATTCACTTTCTCTTTCGAATTTGTTGGCGCAGCTATTCTGAGTTCCTACTGGCTACGTGATTTTTCTGTATCTCATGCAATCTACCTGGGGATTTTCCACTCAGTATCGGCCTTCTCTACTGCTGGATTTTCACCTTTCCCCGATAGTCTTATGCCTTACCAGGATAACATTACTGTTAACTTGGTTATTGACATCCTCTCCATAATTGGAGGAATTGGATTTTACGTATTATACGATATTTTTACATTAACTGTAAAAACTATTAAACGTGAACGGCCCAGGCAATTATCAGCCCACAGCAAATTGGCAATGCTGGTCACAATAATTGTTCTATCTATCGGAACAGCGGTCATATTCGTCTCAGAGAAGTGGCCTCCCTCAGTTATTCTTGGAGATAGATTATTGCTCTCCTCTTTTCAAGCAATTTCTGCCTCCACAACCGATGGGTTTAATACTATAGATATTGCAAAGATGAGCCATACCAGCCTTTTTACGCTTGTAGTTTTAATGTTTATAGGTGCTTCCCCAGGTGGGACAGCGGGAGGAATTAAAACTACCACTCTGGGGATAATGTTAGTGTCCCTTGTTTCATTATTTAGGGGGAAGAGCTATGTTGCTGTTTTCAAAAGAGCAATTCCTGATGAAACAGTACACAGATCTTTCGTTATATTTCTTTCATTTGTTTTAGTGTTGACAATAGATGTAGCGGTGTTAGCGGCTATAGAAAATGCGTCTTTTCTAGAGATTTTATTTGAAAGTACATCTGCCCTCAGTAATACAGGGTTATCCATGGGAATCACTCCCAACCTAAGTATTGTTGGAAAAATATTTTTGACTATTGCTATGTTCATTGGCCGTATAGGACCGCTAGCTATAGGTTTTTCACTATTTGGAAGACCTAAGCCGGAACTCATTAGGTATCCAGAAGGAGAAATATTGGTAGGATAGTTTATTAGGGTCGCAGACCGTTAACCCCGCCACACAGGTGGCAGAGGTTGCGATAAAAAGGGCGTCAATAAAGGGCAATTCTCTCCGGTCCACGGTGGCCTGGGGCAGACTCAAGAACCCCGCCCCGATAAATATGGCCAGGATAAAGCTCACACTTATGGAGACCCCCGGCCTGCTAACAAGCCCCTGGAAAAATCCGCCTGCACCAGCCACCTTCTATTTTACCCTCCAAAAACTGTAGTGGCAAAGCTTGCTTTGCCCAATACGCCGTGCCGAGCAAGCTCGGCCACTACAATTAACCCTCCAAAAACCGAGCAGGATAACAAGAAGCCCCCCGTAAATCAATAACCCTACTCCCTTTTTAGCAAGGTATCCATACACAACCCTATAAAAAATACGTAACCCACAGAGGCCGGGTCAGAAAGAGGTTGGAAAGGTAATCTGGCTTATTGCCAGGTGGGAGGAATCGGTGGTTTACTACTAAATTAAACGAGCAGTTAAAAAACGTGATTATCTTGCTAAATGTGGGTACCCAACATCTTCACTCAGGGGCTTAGAATCGGAACGTTCAAAATGCCGCTCGTAGTTGTAAATTAATAAACCTGGAAGATGCGCTGAAATAATACCATGCTCGTACGGGCTAGCCGTTGGGTCTATCAATATTTCCCCTTTCATTAAACGATTTTCCTTCTTTTCCTCATTCATCCATTTTGTTTCACTAAGTTCTACTACCCATAAGTACTTTGGCAAGCATGTGCCTCTATAATAACATTTGAGGCTTTCATTCATTTTCTCGTGAAGCTTTTTTTTAAATTCATTTGACCTGCGCAAGTAGCAACGAATAACAATATCTTCTAGTTGCGAAGTTTCAGCAAGGTGTGCTCTCGCCGTGCCCAAAAATTCCGTTACATTCTTTTTGACATTGTCCGCAGTTATATGTATATAAGGTGGCAGTGGAACGATAATTAAATCTATGTTCCACATCTCTTCCTTTTTCCTTCCCGCCTCCCCATATTCCATTCGGATGGGACATGGATACTCTTCTACTAGACTTGCTTTTAATACTTGGTCATTGTGTTTAATTTTAATAGGCCGTTGGTATTCTTGTTTATCTTCCAACAATTCGAGTTCTATGTAAGGACCGATTCTATCATCATGGACAATAAACTTATCAACCCATCCGGAACTTAGACTATAACTTCCAACTTCTTGTCTATCCTCGTCCAGTAGACCATGCTTTGTAGGAGATTCTATGCACCTATAAGTATGCCCTATCACTGTGACCACATGGCCTTCTGTGGGCTCGCCTGGCATACTCATAGCAAGTAATACTGGAAGCTCCGATTCAACGTACCGGTATATTATCTCTTTTGCTTCTCCTGGAGACTTTGGCCAATGAAGCTTAGGCTCATAACCCATTTCTAGCAGAGCACCACACACTTGTTCTGATGATAAAGCTTCTGATGGAATTGGCCTTCCAAAGGGTACGCTGTCTCTCGTTGCCATCGCTGTAATTTCGGCAGGTGAATAAGAACGAAATTCAAACTTCTTAGAGAGTATCTTTGTTGCCATCCAAAGAGATGCTGTAGCGCAAACACTTACTTGACTATCCTGTTGTAGAAAAGCTACGCCTTTAACATTAAGCTCGTGACCTGCTAGATTTGGCTTAAAATCGTCCTGGCAGAGTATAAAATACTTGTCAGCGTCTGGCACTTTTGGTGCTAGAACTGTTCTCCCAACTATAAACGCCTTTAGGGGTCTTTTTACTATATAACCCAAATAATCTTTTTCAAAGTCTTTCAACCTAGGAAAATCGTTCTTTTTAATATCGCATGAGAAGAAATGGAAACGTGAGCAATACTTTTTGTGCACTTCAAATTTTTTGGAATAAAAACTCCTGTATTCGTCCAAAAAATCTAAGTCCACATACTCCTTCTCCATCAATATTGTCCTTACAGTGTGTTTTTCTTTTAAAAATTTAATAACACTCCATGCAGGTAAAAGGTTTTTGCGCACAATTTCCCGTAGAGTCGCTGGGGGAGGTGGCAATAAAAATTGCTTTTCTAGTTCCTCAAAGCTTATAATTTCAAAGTTAGAGTAAAACTCTGAATAATTAGGCATTGAACCATTAAAAACAAGGACAACCTAAAAGGTTGTCCTTGTTGGAACAAAAGTGTAAAAAAGTTGATAAACCTTATTATTTATAAAGTCGTCCCCTTAACACAGAAACAGGTATCTCAGCTTCCTTTTCTGCCTCTTCAGCGGCTCTTGTCATTCTGTCTATGTACTTTTGTGAAATCTCTTCGATCCGCGATTGAGATTCAGGTTTTAGAAAATCAAACAACTTTCTTTTCTCCTCTCCTGTGCCCCTTTCGTTTCTGCCTTCCACCATTTTATCTCCCCTCCAGTTTCTGCTCTTCTCTCTTTTCCCTAATTCTCCCCGAACCAAAACTTAAAGAGAAAAAAAGGACTTAGAGTTTAGCAGAATTACAAGGTGTTGTCAAAAGCAAAGCCTGGACTTTCAAAACTAAGGAGAAGGCCACCCACATCTTGTATACATATTGTAAGTTTCTATAAGGGCGCGTCAAGGTCTTGGTGTGGGCATAAACGGACAAGAATACTATTTGTAGTATGGTTTAAAATAGAATGCCCATATGTTCCATATATTGTCAGATCATTTGAGAACACGGCACAATCCCGAAGAAGATTGTCAATATATTGTATACACCATATAAATAAAAATTTTTTAGACTTTTTGCCTTTGCTTAAGAACAAAACCAAAAATCTCCAATAAAATTTAGGAAAATGAGCGTAAGTGTCTAGAACAACATAACTTGTAAAGAGTAACTTTTGAAACACTTGCCATTCGCGTAGTTGAAAAAAGAGACTCCCGCTCACTCGCCCCAAAAATAACCGTATACAACTCGCTATGCCACTGAAAATGGGTTAATACACTGCCTCCGCCAGGGCTATAGACCAAAGGAGACTATGCGTCGGGGGGGAGAAAAAGTCATTGCGTGGGGCCAAGCCAAGCCCTGAAGCAATCTTTAAGAGGGCTTCACCTCGCTCGTAATGACTCCCTGAACCCTATTTCTGTGTATCCGTGGCCTGGGCTATAGTGGCCGCCGCCTCCGCCATATCTACAATGGGTATGGTGGGGGCTCCATCCCCCAGGAGTTCCACCGCCAGCCACTGGGGGGCGCCCCTGTAGCGGAGCACGGCCTTTATCTTCAGTGGTAGTTTGATGTCTGGGGGGAGCAGGAAGGCATACTTCTCCACCCTCTGCCCCTTTGGAGGGACCCGATAATCAGAGATGACGTGGGTGGCCTCCCATATCTTATACGTGGGTTGTCCCTTCTCGTTACCAAAGATGGTGTGATATACGACGGCGTCCTCCTCCAGATGGCCCTTTTCATCCACTGTACCAGAGCGATAGACCTCCTTACCCTCGGCGTCCGCCACGGCCACGTCCAGCCACATCTGACGCACCTCTGTAAGCCCCGTGGGGATGTAGTGCCCCGCACCCACGTTCTCTACCATTACCCTGAACCTGAGCAACTCCCCGGGTTTTATAGCGGTGGGCGTTATCAACTCCACCCTAGCGGCATTTTTTAGTCTGTCCTCGGCCATCTTCTGCCTCTCTGGCTCCTGGAGGATGGGGCCGAGGATAAGGCTGGTACCGCCCACGAAATAATGGGTCCAGATGTGGGGCCTCTCTATGCCCCCTACTTGCTTCCCTGCGGCAAAGCCCGGATTATCTGGCCTCTCGGTAGAACCCGTGGAGGGCACGCCTGGCCTCTGCCTCATGTGGCAGTCCTGACAATGTATCGTGGTGGCAGGATTACCCGTGTTGTAGGGCCCCTGACGCCACTCCGTATAGGTCTGTTCTACCGCCAATCTGCTCCCGGCATGAGATACGTCATGACAGGAGCCACAGAATTCCGAACGGGTGTGGAGTTCAGAATACTCCGTCTTATGGGCGGTCATGGGGCAGTCCTTAAAGGGACCCCGTTTGGTGCCGAAGTCCATCTTTGTGGCATCCCCGGGGTCTACGATAAAAGGGGCATTGCCTATGCCCGTGGTAGCTTTTATTGAGTGGCAGAAATCACAGAAGATATTCTCCTTACTGGCCTCACTGCCTGGCATGGAAGGCGTGGCCTTCCATTCCCCGGTAGTGAAACCCACAGGGGAGTGACAGCGGACGCAGGTGTCCATGACGACCCTTTGCTGTTCTCCCTGGGCCTCCTGGAGGCCCTTCTGGTAAAGGGCCCTAAAGAGCGGGTCATACCACGCATAGGCATGCGTGGAGCCTTTCCATTGCTGAAAGATATCCGTGTGACATGCCCCACATATAATCGGGGGGAAGAACCGGCCCTCTGGCATCTCCCCACGACCCGTAATCGGGGCCTCAATGATATTGGCCGGCCGGTCCCGCTGGGGCAATTGCCAACTGGGTGCCCACTCCTGGGCGATGGCACCTGGGTCGTTTTGGGTCTCCAGACCCAAAACTGGTAGACAACAGACAATAAACAGTAGACAGGGAAAGCGAATCAATCTCATCTTATTTGCCCGCACCTTCCTTCCTTTATTACACTATTACACCTATTACACTTATGCCATGTCTAATTTGGACGGCTAAGCCGTCAACCCCTTTCAGGGTAACCCCTATTACAATATGTTAAAGAAACTGCCGAACTTTGCAACCGCCAAAGTCAATGGCCCGGGATTAGAGAAAAGGTTGCCGCCCCCCCTGATTCTGACTTTTTGATTTGACCTGATAACCTGAGAGGCTATAATAGGTTTTTAATTTCACAATTCCTTTCAAATCCTTTCAAAAATGATAGAAAGACGACGTACCCGGCCAGTTAGCGTGGGTGGCGGGGCCACTCCCGATAAAAACTGTGTGCAGATAGGTGGCGATGCCCCTGTCTCCATACAGTCCATGACCAAGACCCACACGGAGGATATAGAGGATACCACCGCCCAGATAAAAGAGCTGGAGGAGATGGGCTGTGAGATTATCCGTGTGGCAGTACCCACGCCCAGGGCCGCCCGCTGTCTGGGGGATATAAAGCGGCGGACTCGCATCCCCGTGGTGGCAGACATCCACTTCAGCCCTCAACTCGCCCTGGAGGCCATAGCCCAGGGGGTAGACAAGATACGCATCAACCCGGGCAACATGAAGGACAAGGCTAAGGTAGAAGAAGTGGTCCGGGCCGCTAAAAATAAGGGCATACCGATACGGATAGGGGTTAATTCCGGCTCCGTCAAGTCCCCCGGCCAGGAAGAGGAGCCGCTGGCTAAACTTATGGTAGAGACCATCCTCCGCTACTGCGAGCACTTTGAGTCCCTGGGCTTCAGGGACATCGTCCTCTCCCTGAAGGCCTCCGACGTCCCTACCACCATGGCGGCCTATAGAGCGGTCGCCGGGCAATGCGATTACCCCCTTCATCTAGGAGTTACGGCGGCGGGGCCAGCCTCCAGCTCCATAATAAAATCTGCCATAGGCATAGGCGGCCTCCTGTCTGAGGGTATCGGCGATACCCTCAGGGTCAGCATCACCGGCCGTCCCCACGAGGAGGTAAAGGCAGGGCTGGACATCCTCCAGGCCCTGGGTCTCAGGGAACACGAGGGATGGGAACTCATCTCCTGCCCCACTTGTGGCCGATGCGAGATTGACCTTATAAAGATAGTGGAAGAGGTGAAGGCCAAGCTGCCCCCTGAGAAAAAGGCCCTCCAGATAGCCATTATGGGCTGTGCCGTCAACGGCCCCGGGGAGGCCCAGGAATGTGACATCGGGATCGCCGGAGGCCGCGGCTTCGGACTCCTCTTCAAGAAGGGCGAGCAGGTCAGGAAGATCCCAGAATCGGAGATGGTGAGCCAGCTCCTCCACGAGATAGAGAGTATGTCATGAGCGAAGGAACCGCAGGCACCAAGAGGATAGCCATCCTTGGCTCCACAGGCTCTATCGGGAGGAACGCCCTGGAGGTAGTCCGCTCCCTGGGCGGGGACTACCGGGTCACTGCCCTTTCCACCCACCGGAACTGGGAACTACTTGCCCAACAGGTGGCGGCTTTCCACCCCAGCAGGGTGGCCATCGTGGATAAAGAATCCTACCGCCTCCTGAAGAAAAATATCTCAACGAACTCGGTAGAAATACTTGCGGGGGAAGACTCCCTGGAGGAGTTGGCCTCTGGAGAGGACGTAGACTTCGTACTATCTGCCATAGTCGGGGCGGCAGCCCTCCCCGCTACCCTGGCCGCCATAAGACAAAAGAAGTCTCTCGCCCTGGCCAACAAGGAGGCCCTGGTGGTGGCCGGCGAAATTGTGACCAGTCTGGCCAGTAAGATGGGCGTAAAACTGCTCCCCGTGGACAGTGAACACTCCGCCATCTTCCAATCCCTCCTGGCCGGCCAGCGGAGCGAATTAAGAAAGGTAATCCTCACTGCCTCCGGCGGGCCCTTCCGTGAGTATCCAAGAGCGGCACTCCGGGACGTTACCCCTGAACAGGCCCTCAAGCACCCAACATGGCAGATGGGGAAAAAGATAACCATTGACTCTGCCACCTTGATAAACAAGGCCCTGGAGATAATAGAGGCCAAATGGCTCTTCGGGCTGGAGGCCCAACAAATAGACGTAGTAATCCACCCCCAATCCATAATCCACTCCATGGTAGAATTCCAGGACGGTTCAGTAATAGCCCAGATGGGCCTGCCAGACATGAAACTCCCCATCCAGTATGCCCTCACTTACCCCCAGAGAAGACCCGCCCCCGTAGAACCGCTCTCCCTGCCCAAACTCGGCGAGCTTACCTTCTTTAAACCCGACATGGAAAGGTTCCCCGCCCTGCGCCTGGGTTACAGGGCAGTCTCTGAGGGGGGGACTATCCCGGCCGTACTCAACGCCGCCAATGAGGTGGCCGTGGAGGCCTTCCTGGACAGGCGAATAAAACTCACGGATATCGTACCCATAACAGAGGGCACCATGGACCGTCACAAAAAGTGTGAACACCCTTCCCTGGGGGAAATCCTTGCGGCTGACCAGTGGGCCAGGGAAGAGGCGAGGAAAAACCTCCCAAAATGAGAAGAAAGGATACAAAATTCAGTAGTCAGGACGCAGAATATTTTGTATCCTGAACCCTGTACCCTGAATTTTAACGACTATGACTGAGACGTCTACAAATATACTACTGGTAATCCTGGGCATAGGCACCCTCATCTTTGTCCACGAACTGGGCCACTTCCTGGCCGCCAAGTGGATTGGGGTAAAGGTGCACGTCTTCTCTATGGGCTTTGGGCCAGCCCTCTGGAGTAGGGTATGGAGGGAGACCGACTACAGGCTCTCCGCCATCCCGCTCGGAGGCTACGTAAAACTGGCCGGCGAACACCCGGAAAAGGAGGCCCCTCTAGAGCCCGGGGATTTTATGGCTAAACCTGCCCACCAGAGGGCACTGGTACTGCTGGCCGGGGTGGGGCTTAACGCCCTGCTGGCCTTCGTTGCGTTCGTCATTGCCTTCCAGATAGGCGTCCCCTTCATCACCTCAGAGCTAGGGGAGGTCTCTACTGGCTGGCCTGCCTGGGAGGCAGGCCTAAAACCCGGAGATAAAATCGTCCAGCTTAACGGGAAGCGTAACCCAGACTTTGAGGACATCTTCACCACCATAGCCCTGGGCAGCCCTACGGCGAAAATCTCCCTCCTCGTGGAACGGGTAACGCCAGGCGGTGCTACCGCCCTCCTGAGTTTTACGGTCTCACCCAGATATGATGAGGCCCAGGGGATGCAACGCATAGGCATAAGCCCGGCCCTCAGCGGGGAGATAGGCCACATACTCCAGTTCCCCGATGGCTCCCCCGCCAAGGAGGCGGGCCTGAAGGCCGGCGACGAGATTATTGCCATCAATGGGGAGGGCATAGAGGCCGGGGAAAAAATCAGGGAAATAGAGGCGAACAACCCTGGCAAAGAGCTGACCTTAACCGTGCTCAGACAGGGGGAAAAACAAGAGGTCAAGGTAACCCCCCTCAGCACGCCCCGGTGGATGCTTGGGGTCTCCTGCGCCTCAACAAAAATACAGTCCCTCCAGCAAGAAAGCCTGGCGGCGAAGGTAGGGCTTAAAAAAGGAGACGTACTACTTAAGGTCAACGGAAAAGAGGTCTCTGGCTGGGCCGCCCTGAAATCTGCCACAAGCGAACTGCCCACCCCGGGAGGAAAGACCTCCAACCTGACCCTGAAACGGGGGCCGGAAATCCTCTCCCTGGACGTGCCTGGGGAGGCCAAGGACCTCCTTGAGGGGGTCGTCCCTGCCATGGGGCTAAGGGTTGACCACGTAGTTGAGGGCTTCCCAGCCCAGGAGCTTGGCATCAGGCCTGGGGACGAACTACTCTCCTTCCGCGGAGAAGGCCTGAAGCGGTGGGAAGACCTCCTGAGGATTATCGCCACCAGCGAAGGGAAAGAAATGGAAGCCCAGTGGCGCAGGGGCAGTGTTACCGCCGGTGACAAAAGCGGGGAGACCTTCACCGCCAGGTTCCGCCCCAGGAAGGACACAGAGGGGGCCGTGGGGAGGTTAGGGATAAGACTAAAAGAGAAATCCGTAGAGAAACAATATGGTTTCATTGGGGCCTGTGGGGCGGGAACCCACAAGGCCATCGTCATGACCCAAAGGATATACCTCTCCATGAAGGCACTCCTCACCCGCCAGGTCTCCAGCGAGACAATGGGGGGCATCATCATGATTGCCCAGGCCACCTATGAATCGGCCAAGCTGGGTATGGGGAAGCTGCTCTACTTTATCGGCATCCTCAGTCTCCAGTTGGCCATCCTGAACGCCCTACCCATCCCCATGCTGGACGGCGGACACCTCCTCTTCCTGGGTATAGAGAAAATAAAGGGCTCCCCCCTCAGCGAGCGTACCATGGTCTTTGCCCAATACGTCGGCATGGCCTTCCTCCTCGCCCTCCTCCTCTTCGCCACGAGGAACGACGTCGTGCGGTTGCTGGCGATGTATCAGTAGGATTCAGGGGTTGACCCTGGCCTGGGAAGTACAAAGTGTACAGGCTAGACATATGTAAAACTGTTCCGCAGTAGGGCTATCCTTCAAAACCCGAGCCCTTCGTGTCTTTTGAGCAAAAGATAATGCTTGCATACCCCAGTAAAAAATTATCGTTGTGCCGCCTCCAGAACAGAGTAAAATAGTACATGCTTGAAAAATCGGTTTACTTTACCAGACACGCTCTAGACCAGATGAAGGAGCGTAAGGCAACAGAGGACGAAGTAATTGAGGCAATTCGCCATGGTAATTGGTCTCCAGCAGAGAAAGGAAGATTGACAACTACAAAGACCTTCCCTTTTAATAGTGAACACTACGGTAGATATTATACCACCAAAGAGGTTGTACCTATATTCCTGGAAGAGGCGGAGCGGATAGTCGTTATTACCGTCTACACTTTCTTCTCTCAAAGGAGATAACGGGCTATGAAAATCAAATACGACCCCGAAGCGGATGCCCTTTACATCACGCTTAAAGGGCATGGCGTGGACCACACAGTCCGCATTGGCCCTGACATGGCGATTGACTACGGGCCTGACGGTGAGGTACACGGCATTGAGATTCTGGCGGCTAGCGAACACATAGGCTTTAAAGAGAAACCCGAAGTGCTTGTGGAAAACCTGAAGGTGGCGACGAGATGAGCCCATAAGGGCATTACGTCGGCATGGCCCTCCTCCTCTTCGCCACGAGGAACGACGTGGTGCGACTGCTGGCGATGTATCAGTAGGGGCAGGTTTAAAACCTGCCCCTACAACGAAAACGGCCGCCGCCCCCTATCCCCAAGTGTCAAATAAAACCCGCACTTATCACAAGACACGTCCCCCCTCTGGCAGAAATCCCTGTATAGCTGGTGGAGGCCCTGTTGCCGGCGGGCGGTGGTTACAACCCCCACGGCCTTTTCAGGGATTATCCGCTCGGTCATAAACCTTACGATGCTGTCGGGCTGCAGCCTGGGGTAATGACTGTATATCTCGTGGAGTACCCCTTCCATCTCCTTATCCTCGTGCCTCCTGGCGTAAAGGAGCAGGAGTGGAATAATGACATTTATTAGCAGGATGGCCATCCGCTCACGTCCCACCAGCCTGGCTGGGGTCTCGCGCCTGTTCCCGCCGAGGACCAGGAGATAAGACCAAAAGGGGTCTTCCAGACTGAGGAAGATGGTCTCCAACTTCTTTACTGCCTCTCGCACACCGCCCCTACCTCCAGCCCTGGCCCCCTCAAGTGGGGATAAAAATTCCCTGAACAGGCCCTTTTCAAGGCTCCTTGCCAATAGGGCGCTCATGGCAACCAGCCTCCTGGGAGGAGAATTAAATGGACGGTTACCTTCCCAGTGCCAGACCTCGGGGGAGAGCGTCTCTCCTGACCACGTCCCTTGAAGCCTCTTCCACAGCCCACAAACAGAGGCAAAATACCTTTTGCTCTCCTTATCCTGGGAATCCTTATTAGACCACTTCTGTAGTACCCCTGCCGCCCCCAGGAGGAGTGCCTGTATCCAGGAGGCGGTCTCCCTTTCATTAGCATCCACCGGCACCAATCGGCGGAGGTCTCCCAGGCCGACACGGCTTGCAAGGAGGGAGAAGCCCACCACGTTGTTCTTGTACCCCAGGGCCTCCATAAGTCCCCGGTACAGGAGCTCTTCAAAAGACTGCCCCTCAAGGCGCCCCTCCATCCTTTGCGCCCTGGCAACTACCCGCTGGTCCCCCGCCTGCTCAAGGAGGTGGCCGAGCCAGTGCTCGTAATTAACCCGTTGCTGGAGCAATTCCTGGCATGGCCCTGGCAAGGGGCGGGGTGTCGTAGGCTCCACCAGCCCGTCTATTAGCCCCGGCAGTTCTTCCACCGGGAGGTTAATATGTCTGGAAAGTGCTAGCTGTGGGATGTCCCTACCGTAGAGGTCTTTGACAAAGCCCCCGCCCTCATCGTTCCAGAAGACTACGTGGAGGCATACCCTGGTGTACCCCTCTTGCTTGTCGTGCCCGTGTCGCCGCCAATCAGAGGACAGTAGATGGACTTCCACGTCCCCCTTCAGGTGCCCCCTGCCCTCCAGCAGTATCTCCGCATTTGCGTGGTCTGGCCCGCCCCCTTTATTCCACCGTCCTGGGGAAAGGACCTCCAGGCGTGAGCCATCCTCTGTAAAGAGTCTATCCTGGAGGAAGTGCCTGTCGTACCACAGACAGCGCACCACCTCCTCCGTAATCTGCCGGCTGACCCCTTCCTGTTCAAAGACGCCAGGCGTTAAAACCAATCTTACCAGATGTTCGTACTCTGAGGAGAAAAGGCCCATTATTAGGCCCTCCCTTAGTAGTCTTCTCCCTCCGGAGGAGAGGGCTGTTCCTTATCTGAGGACTCCAGTATCTCTTCGCTTTCTTCGGTCTCTTTGCCCTTTCTGGTTACAGGCAAACCGCCTTTCGGGCCGGGCCCTTGTCCTTCCGCGGCGGATTCCTCGGTCACACGGGCCACGGAGACGAGGTGGTCGTCCGCCCCCAAAGAAATTAGCTTGACCCCTCTGGTGTTGCGGCCTATGACCGGGATGGTGTTAACTGCCGTACGGATGACCTTCCCCCCCACGGTGAGTAGTATAAGCTCGTCCCCTTCCCTCACGGGTACCAGGGCAACCACCTTGCCCGCCTTTTTCGTGCTCACGTTTATTACCCCCGCGCCTCCCCTGCCGTGGGCGGGATATTCAGTGAAGGCCGTCCTCTTGCCCAGGCCGGTCTCACATACGGTAAGGAGGGTCTCTTCCTTGCCAGGTGCGGCCTGACCACCTACCACTACAAGCCCTTTGATGCTGTCTCCTGCCCTCAACCTGAGGGCCCTGACCCCGGCCGCCGCCCTGCCCATGGACCGCACAAGGCGTTCGTGGAACCGCAGGGCCTTGCCCTGCCCCGTTCCGAGCAGGATTTCCTGCTCCCCTGAAGTAAGGTTCACCCCTATCAGTTTATCCCCCTCCTTGAGGCTCATGGCTATAATGCCCCCCTTTTTGGGGTTGCTAAAGGCCCCCAGGGGGGTCTTTTTTATCTGCCCCTTCGCCGTGGCCATGACCAGATACCGCTGGTCAAACTTCCTGACGGGGATCATGGAGGTGATGGTCTCCCCCTTTTTCATCTCCAGCAGGTTGACGACGGCCCTCCCCCTGGCCAGCCTGCTCTGCTGTGGTATATCGTAAACCTTCTGCCAGTAAACCCGCCCCTGGTCGGTAAAAAACAGGAGGTAATCGTGAGTAGAGGCGATGAAGAGGTGTTCCACAAAGTCCCCCTCAACGAGGTCCGCCCCACCAACGCCTTTTCCGCCCCTCCCCTGTCTCCGATAGGTGTCCACGGAGAGTCGCTTAAGATAGCCCTGATGGGTCATGATGATGGCCATGTCCTCTTCGGTAATCAGGTCCTCCCTGACCAGCTCTTCCGCCTCGCCCACTATGTCCGTACGGCGTGCGTCACCAAACTTCTCTTTTATCTCCCTGACCTCCTGGCGGATGATATCAAGGACGAGTGCCTCTTGGGCCAGGATGTCTCTGTATCGCTGGATATCCTTAAGCAGCTGTTGATGTTCCTCCTCTATCTTAGAGTGCTCCAGTGCAGTAAGTCTCTGGAGGCGCATGTCCAGTATGGCCTCGGCCTGCGTCTGGGTGAGCTGGAAGCGGTCCATGAGGGCGGCCCTGGCGGTGGCCGTGTCCTGTGAGGCCCTTATCTGCCTCACCACCTCGTCTATGTCCTTCAGGGCTACCCTTAGCCCTTCCAGGATATGTGCCCTCTGTTCGGCCTTCTGGAGGAGGTGGCGGGAGCGCCGGCGGATGACCTCCATGCGGTGGTGCTTGTAGGCCAGGAGGAGTTCCTTCAGGTTCAAGGTCTGGGGGCGGCCGTCCACCAGGGCGATCATTATGATGCTGAAGCTGTCCTGGAGCTGGGTGAGTTTGTAGAGTTGGTTCAATACCACGCCATCGTCTTCTCCCTTCTTCAGCTCCACCACCACGCGGCAGCCTTCCCTGTCACTCTCGTTCCTCACGTCGGCCACGCCGGTAATCTTGTCCTCTTTCACCAGTTCCGCAATACGGGCGATTATGTTGTCTCTGTTGCACTGGTATGGGATTTCCGTGAATACTATCTGCTTCCTGCCCGTCTTGGTAGTCTCCATGTGGGTCCTCGCCCGGACGATGATGGTGCCCCGGCCCGTCGTGTATCCTTCCAGGACGCCCCTGGTCCCGCAGATGAGGCCCCCCGTGGGGAAATCAGGTCCTTTTACTATGGTGAGGAGCTCCTTTATAGAGACATTGGGGTTATCAATAACCTTGAGGATACCGTCGCATATCTCGTTTGCGTTATTCGGGGGTATGCTGGTGGCCATTCCCACGGCAATCCCCGTGGCGCCGTTACAGAGGAGGCCAGGGAACCTTGCAGGTAGGACGGTGGGTTCTAATCTGGTGTCGTCATAGTTAGGGACAAAGTCCACCGTGTCCCTGTCAATGTCCTCCATGAGGGCCATGCTGGCCTCTGTGAGTTTGGCCTCGGTATATCTCATTGCCGCTGGCGGGTCGCCATCTATTGAGCCAAAGTTTCCCTGCCCGTTAATGAGGGGGTAGCGGATGTTGAAGTCCTGCGCCATACGCACCAGGGTGGGGTAGACTACCTGTTCTCCATGCGGGTGGTAGTTGCCCGTGGTATCGCCAGCAATCTTGGCACATTTTCTGAACTTGGCCCTCGGGCCCAGGTCCAGGTCGTTCATGGCAACAAGGATCCGCCTCTGAGAGGGCTTCAACCCATCCCTTACGTCGGGGAGGGCGCGGCTCACTATCACACTCATGGCAAAGGTGAGGTAGGAGTCCTTCATCTCCTCTTCTATGAAGAGCTCTCTTATGTTCTCCCTCGGCTCTATCATATGTCCAACCTCCTGACCTCAAGGGCATGTTTCTCTATGTACTCCCGGCGTCTCTGGACGTCCTTCCCTGCCAGGATGCTGAATATCTGGTCGGCCTTATAGGCATCTTCTACCTTTACCCTGAGCAGGGTCCGTGTTGCCGGGTTCATCGTCGTCACGGCCAGTTCTTCTGCATTCATCTCCCCCAGCCCCTTGTACCGCTGGATGTCCAGTCCCTTTCTCCCCAGTTCCCGGATGCGGGCCGGCAGTCCGCTCAGGGCCTGGACGACCACCTCGTTCCCCTCTCTGGCTAGCCTTGCCCTGGGGGGCGCACCCTCCTGGGTGAAGTAGTCCTCCAAGGAGAAGCCCTGGGCTTCCAGGGAGGCTACGAGTCTCTCTAAATCCCTGCTCTCCCTGAACGCCGTCTTTTCCAATACCCGTTTGCCCGTATCCGTTTTGGGCGGATGTGCGAGGTCTTCTTCCTCCAGTATCTCCAGCTCTTCCCCCTTTTTTTGGAGGTCGTTGATGAGGGCGTTGAGTTCGTCGTCCGAGTAAAGGAAAAGCACCTGCCCGTTGAAGCTCACCCGATAGAGGGGAAGCGCCGTCCCCCCTTTCCTCTTGGCCAGGAAGTCTCTTATGGAGACACCCATCTTGGCCAACCACTGGGCCTGCTCCTCTAGTTTGCTAAGGAGTTCCACTAACCCCCTGAGTTCCACACCTTCTACCTGTCGGGCCTTCTGCAGGAGCTCCATCCGCGTACCCTCTATGCCTAGCTCCAGGAGGGCCTTATTGAGGTGTTTATCATCGTAGAGGTATTCCTGTTTCTTCCTCCGGGTTACTTTGTACAGTGGGGGTTGGGCCACGTATATGTTCCCCCGCTCAATCAGTTCTGCCATCTGGCGGAAAAAGAAGGTCAGGAGGAGGGTCCTTATATGGGCACCATCCACGTCCGCATCGGTCATGATAATGACCTTTCCGTAACGTATCTTGGCCGGGTTAAACTCATCGGTACCAATACCTGTCCCCAAGGCACTGATAAGGGTAGTGATTTCCTCGTTGGCCAGCATCTTATCTACCCTGGCCTTCTCCACGTTGAGGATGACGCCTTTTAGGGGGAGTATAGCCTGGAAGTTCCTGTCCCTGCCCTGCTTGGCCGTACCTCCTGCAGACATGCCCTCTACCAGGAAGAGTTCGCTGGATTCCACGTCCCTAGTGGCACAATCGGCCAGCTTTCCGGGGAGGTTTGCCCCACTGAGGGCCCCTTTCCTGCGGGATATATCCCTGGCCTTCCTCGCGGCCTCTCTTGCCCTGACCGCCTCTATTGCCTTGCTGATTATCGCCTTGGCGCTGGTGGGATGCTCTTCACAGTAGATGCTCAGGTGTTCATTGAGGGTGGCCTCCACGATGCCCTGCATCTCCCTACTGCCCAGTTTTGTCTTTGTCTGCCCCTCAAATTGGGGTTCGGGCATCATTATACTTACTATAGCCGTAAGTCCTTCCCTGTAGTCATCTCCGGTGGGCACCTTCTCCTCCTTGAGAATCCCCTGGTTCTTTGCGTAATTGTTGAACGTCCTGGTAAGGGCCGCCCTGAACCCACTGAGATGTGTACCACCTTCCACTGTGTTTATATTGTTTACGAAAGAAAAGACGTTTTCTGTGTACGTGTCGTTGTACTGTACCGCCACCTCTACGGTTATGTCCCCCTCTCTCTTTTCTATGTGTATGATGTCGTCATGGACAAGGCCCTTCTCTGCATTAAGCTCCTTGACGAAGGTCTTCACGCCCCCCGTGTACTGGAAGGTCTCCGTCTGGTTGCTCCGTTCATCGGTGAGGGTGATGCTTAATCCCTTGTTTAGGAATGCCAGCTCCCGTATCCTCTTTGCCAGGACGTCATACTTGAATTCCGTATCTTCAAAAATAGTCGTGTCTGGTCTGAAGACGACCTTCGTTCCCCGCTTCTTCGTTACCCCTCGTTTTTCTACCAGGGTGATGACCTCTCCCCGCTCGTACCGCTGGAAATAGGCCATGCCCTCTCTCCGGACCTCCACCTCAAGCCACTCACTTAGGGCGTTCACGACGGAGACTCCTACGCCGTGGAGCCCCCCGGACACCTTGTATGCCCCTCCCTCTCCAAACTTTCCCCCGGCGTGGAGCGTGGTCATCACTACCTCAAGGGCAGGCCTTTTTGCCTCCTTGTGCTCGTCCACAGGGATACCCCTTCCGTCGTCAATTACGGTAAGGCTTCCGTCTGCGTTGATTTTAACGGAGATGTTCTTGCAGAACCCGGCAAGGGCCTCGTCCACACTGTTTACGATGACCTCTTCGGCCAGGTGGTGCATGCCCTTTGGGCCCGTATCTCCTATGTACATGGCTGGCCTCTTCCTGACGGCCTCTATGCCCCCTAGGACCTTTATGGCCGTTGCGTCATACTTTTCTGTCTTTTCCGTTTCCATGACTTCTGTATCTTTCATCTTCCGGTATTGCTCTCTTTTGCCTTTGGGTGTGCCTCGTTTTGCCCTTTTATTACTCTCTGGCTAAGCGTGTCCTGATTTCTTTTATATAGACGCCCTCTACCTTCCCTCTTAGTTCCTCCAGGAGGCCTTCCTTGCCTTTTTCGCTGATATGGTGCATCATTGGGGCAGAGTCCACCTCCACGATGAGTACCCCGAGCTTGAGCTGTTTTACCCTGCTCTGCCCGGCTGCTTTCCCCGTGGTGACCTCCCTCCATGCTGCCTGCAACCTCTCTACAACCCTCCCTCGCGGGGGCTTGAGTCCTGGTAGTACCCTTTGTAGGACGTCTCTAATCTCTTTTGGCTGGGACATCTAGCTTGTCTCTGTAAGCCTTATTGGCATGACTACGTAGATAAAGTCCTGCCCGCTCTTTATTACCGCCGATGAGGTAGCCTCCTTAAACTCCAGGTGTACGGTCCCCTTCCCAATGGCCTTAAGGGCATCCAGGAGAAAGTCTGGATTAAACCCTATCTCTAAGTTCTCTCCTTCATAGTTGGCATCTATGTCTACCTTTGCCTCTCCTACCTCCGGGGTCTCTACCTCTACAGAGATTCTCTCCTTTCGCAGCCCCAGCCGTACGAGGCGTCTCTCTTCTGTCGTCAGAATAGAGGCCCTCCTTATTGCCCCAGCAAGTATCTCGGCGTCTACCTCTACCCTTTTGTCGTTGTTTGCCGGGATGGCCTCCTTGTAGTTTGGGTACTGTCCTTCTATAAGCTGGGCACAAAGGGTGGCCTTGTCGCTCCCCGCAAGGAGGTGCGTCTCCTCTATCTTTAGCCTTATCTTTCCCTCCTGCCTCTCCGCAATCCTTGCCAGCTGCTCTATCCCTTTCCGCGGGACTATCCCCTCCATAGGCCCCCTCCCACTTACACCCTTTTTCTCCCTTACGCTTGCCAGCCTTCTTCCGTCTGTTGCGACCATCCTCAGAATTCCTGCTTCTACCTGGAATAGTACTCCTGTCATCGTATGTCTTACCCTCTCACTCGCACAGGCAAAAGCTACCTTCCTAATCATCTCTACTAATTCTCCAGCCTCTATTTCCATTGCTCCCTTCTCTACCCCCGCCGGGATAGTGGGGAACTCCTTCGGGTCATACCCTACCATCTTAAACGCCCCCCCTCTCCCAGAGATATGGCACATCGTCCCCTTCAGCTCCAGACAAACCCTTTCCTCTGGCCACTCCCGGAGTAATTCCGCAAGCCGTCCCTCTTGAAGTACAACAGTGCCTTTCTCCTGCACCTCCACCGGCTCCAAGAGATACCGGACCCCAACTTCCAAGTCCGTTGCCTCCAGAACAGCCTTGTTTTCAGAAACCTCTATCTTTACCGCCTGCAAGATAGGTTTCGTTGTTGTTCCTGCGGTTACATGACTCACAAGCTGTAGTCCTTCCGTAAGTACGGCCCTTTGACAAGAAAATTTCATTGTTGTTATCCTCTCTCTCCTTATGTTTAGTTTTAGTTTCTCTTTATTTAATTCTTATCCCTAAGACAGCTCCGGAGTGTTGAAATCCTGTCGTGTTTCTGTCTTAAGTCGTTTGCTGCCCGAAAGTTGATAGTAGAAAAAAGGTGTTGGAAGAACGGCAAAAGATGCTTCTCTGCTGGCCAAGAGACCCTCCGAAGAGACAAAAGACAGGAAAGAGGGAAAAAAGGAGACAGAGAAAGAACAGAAAACCGACAGAGAAAGGACAAAGTACTAACACCTCCCTTGTAATGATGTCTCTATCTGACTAATGATACTGTCTACGTCCGGACGACTCGCCTTCAGCGCCAAAATCCTCCTTTCTGCATGGACCACAGTACTATGGTCCCTTCCTCCGAGATATCCCCCAACCTCTTGTAGGGAGAGGGAGGTAAAACGGCGGGCAAGATACATCGCAACCTGGCGAGGAAGGGATACGGTGCGAGTGCGGCTCTTTGATTGCAACTGTGCCCGAGGGATCCTAAAGAAGGAAGCAACGGTCCTCAGGATTTCTTCTATGTGTACAGTGCGGCCCTTTGTGGGGAGGAGGCCCAACAAGGGAT
>Ga0209824_10000553_pt1 | contig 23058 bp, 18 predicted proteins | sample VDWuncwatermetaG_FD_184124 | JGI IMG/M metagenome (GOLD analysis project Ga0209824, IMG submission 184124) | Wastewater microbial communities from Netherlands to study Microbial Dark Matter (Phase II) - VDW unchlorinated drinking water (SPAdes)... ...
ATTCCCATGTCTATCGATTTGATATGGATGGCAAACTCCAATGTTAGATTGAAGCCCCCCCCCCAGGAATCTGTTGCGATCGGAATATACCCTACTGCCTTTGATAGCTGCGGCGTTGAGGACGGTAAATTAATCGCTGGCGCACAATCAGGGTGGGATTACGAAATCGATTGGAATACTGGCAAGATCATCCGCGAACACCGCTTCTCGAAGTAAGGCCGAAAGCATGGACGAACGATTCCGCTCCGAAAGTGGACACGCCTGCCCGCTCCTGTTGGTTGCCCGGAGCGTTCTACTTGGGGACAGAAAAGGAGCATTCCGTTTTTTCCCTGGCTTTGATTCGGCTTAAGCCACCACCGGCCCAGATATCGAGGTGGAATCGATTCATACGCAGATCACGCTCCCACGGATCTTTGGAATTTTCCCGAATCTTTTTTGATATATGCTCGAGCCCAAAGTGTTGGGTTGCCATCAGTCTATTGTGGGAACGGCAGAGTAATCGGATGTTCGATACGTCATCGGATCGGCCACCAAGGCAGATGGGGATTTCATGATCCCATTCCAGAAAATGCTTAGACTCACAGGCCTTGCCGTCAGCGCTCACATAACTGCATTGGGCCTGATCTCTTTCCCAGACTTCATCTTTGATTGCCACTGGGATATAGCGTGAATGAGTGGATAGTTTCTTAGGCAGCACGGACCTTTTTGATTTCGGCTTTTCTTCAAGAAGCGCCTCGAGGGCTTCGCCAAAAATATCTTTGAGCTTACCTTCGGGAAACTTATGGCTCAAGCGAGCCTTGGCTTTCGTCAGTAACTCTTCGAATTCTCTGTTTGCAGTGAAATGAAAGCTTAAGTGGTCTTGGTCAATGGCCCTGATCTGATCAGGCTTAGCTTTCTCAGGCGAGATGCCGGCGATCATTCTCTCGACTTCTCGAACTGACTTGCCTAGGCATTGGCTTAAGAGTTCATGACAATTAGACTGCTTCAGATGCGGGGCTAATCTCATAAGGGCGGTCATGGAGATCTTGCCATCGATGAGCAAGTTGAAAATGTCGGGAAATCGAGTCAGTAACCTCGCAACTTGGATCCGCTTAAGGCTACTGGCTTCGGAATAGCCAAGCTCTGAGACGAGATACTGAAAGAGCGAGGGGTAGCCCGCTTCGGCGAAAAGCATCCGTCTCTCTACTTCGGCGATTATCGCAAGCAAATAGCATTGAATGGCTCTCTCATCAGAACGAGCCTTCTGCAACGAAGCGATTAAGTTTTGGTCATCCATTTGTTGGGCGAGTTGAGTGTAGTTCATATTAAGTCCTCCGTGAATTGACCCTAACACGGTGTTTTTGGACGCTCTGTGATCGTCATGGTAGCAAAAGCTCAAGTAGGGGGTGTGCCGAGGGTCTTGAGTGATATCTACAAGACGTTCAAGGGGCCCTGTCGGTCGTAGGGTAGGTGATTACGAAGGACTTTCAGAATTTATCGACGGTACGAAAAAGTATCGTATAATCTTGTCAATTTATTTCTAATATTTTCTGCACTAATCGAGGAAAGAAAGAGCAGGGTCGTCGCGAGTGGGCACGGTTATACTTTGCTCTAAACGCCCTAGATCCACAGGTAGGAAATAAATTCTAGTGATAAATATCAAAGCCAATCGTTGCGTGGGCTCGCCTCAGAGACTTGTCGAGGGTCCACAGAGGCACTCCATATTCAGCACATAGCGTGCCTATGAGACAGTCCACTGTTGAGAGGGTTCTGCCTTTCTTACGGAGGCGAAAGTAGTTCCAGGCGCTGACACCCCAATGCCTTGTCGTGATTTCAAGAAATTCAAAGCCTAGGAAGGCTTCCCATAAGCGATGAAACTCTTCCTCGGTCCTAGCCCCTTGGCAGACTTCAACTTGAATGGGACCCGCGAGGTAGACCAGTTCATGACTGGTGATCAATCGCTTGAGCTCAAGGCACTCTTTGTTTCGAGGGCTTGAAGCGGCGATCCAGACGGAACTATCGACCAGAACGGCCACGATCATCTCGAATCTTGCCCACCGAGCCCTCAAAAAAGCCGGTACCCAATAGCTCAACCATGGAGTGGCGCCGAGCCTGAGCGATATAGGCATCCAATGCGTGGTCTAAGAGTTCTTTTAGCGTACTTGTCTTACCCAGCCGTTTGGCCAAGTTGACCTTGTCGACTTCGAGTTCAACAGACGTTTTCATATGTTTAGCATTCATAGATATCTATAATATATAATATAGATATCTTAGATACCATCTTAATTTGAATTTTCCTAAAGTAAGGCCGTACCTTTAGGAAAAAAACCCTGCTATAGTGGCGGAATGGCAGAGAATAATAAGTTATTAGAGGCGATTATCGCGTTAAGCCAATCGGATACGGCGCAGACGAGGCGAGGGCTTTATGAAGAGTTGTTGATGGCTCAGCTTCTGGTGCCGCAGCCTGATGGCGCGCCTGAATTGGACTTAGACGAACGTGGAAAGACCCGTAAACCAGTCGAGATGTCGTTGGGGCTTCGTAAAAATGATAATGATGAGATGACTCTAGATGCCTTTACGGACGAGGGGCTTCTAGCGGTCAGTTACGGCGAGGGTTGTGCGTATTTATCGCTCGATGCCAGTGCGCTGTTCAAAGAAATCGCAAAAAATGAAGAGGTCGAAGTGCTGGCGGTCAATCCCAATGGCCCCGTAGGAGGCGAGATGGGCCGGTCTGAGATTGTTTCCTTATCTCAAGGGATCTTGCCCGAGTTCATTGATGATGACGAGTCGGTCACGTTGCAATCAGAGAGCGAGATTCTGATTGGACAACCCGCCGTGGCGCCCGATAAAGACCTGGTTAAGCTCATCACAAAGGCCGTTAAGTCGCATAAGAAGATTAAGACAGGCTATCTTTTTCAGATGAAGGTTAATGAGGAAGAACCGCATCTTGCTCTTGGCATCGAGGTCTTAGAGGGATTTAAAGAAGAAGATTTCAGAAAGTTAGCGACCGAATTATCTAAATCGGCACCACCCTACCTGCCCGATGGCGAGTACCTCGATATCCTACCTCTCGAAGGGGAGATGCTGAGCCACGTCCAGGAAATGATTAAGCCCCTTAAGACTAAGAAATAATCGGGAACTTACTGAAAGAGCGAATCCACCATCTGGTCGGCGAGATCAAAGTCCGATCCATCTGAGTCGTGCAGGGAATCCTTCCAATCCTCAGGCGCTTCGGGATGAGGGCCAGCAATGGAAACTTTTCCACGGCCATAGGGAAATTGAATCGTTGCCGGCGCGCCGCTGGCATAGCGCGCAACAACTTCGCCGACAAAAGCACTTTCGAGTCGGAATGCTGGGCCTTCCTGATAATAGATATCGCGGGGGGCGCCGTGCCAATCAAGAGGCAGAATCATAGCTTCAGAACTCGGGAAATAATCAAACGTTGTTCCGGGGAATAACCCAAGCCCAGGGACTGTTTCGGCATCGTCCACAGTGGAATCCGTGAGGAAGGCGCCGGCGCAGAAACCAAGGTATTTCCCACCTCGCGCAATATAATCCCTGAGAAGCGCAAGTTTGGCCGGTCCGTAAGTCATGGCCAGCTCAATGGCATCGCCCCCCGGCTGGACCCAAAGATCCGCTGCCGCCAGGGCCTCAGAAGTCATATTGCTTAATCCAATATATTTAACTTTAAAACCCGCTCGCCTTGCTACCTGGGCTGCCGCCTTCGCACAGCCGTCGTTGCAGGTACCCTGCCCCTTATAGACCAACGCCGTTCTCTCATGGTTTGGGAAATCAAAAGAATTAGGCGGAATCACCCAAAGAGGAAATGCGAGCAAGGTTGCAAACATTCATTAATTTTTTATTAATTATTAAGAAATAGCAAACCAAAAGATGAAAGGGATTAATATATTCTTACGATGCACGTCCCATTTCGGAGAACCGAAATTTGCACGCGTCGCCCTTTCCGATGGTAAACGCCTTGGTATCGGGTACAAGACGGGTAAAATCTGGATCTTCGATCCGATCTTCGAGAAATTTCATACCTGGATATTGCTCGACGGTTGATATCTCCCACTGCGCAAATTTCTGATCGAGGTAGCCCATCTGTTCCTCAAGCGTCAAACCCGTCGGAACTTTCCCCTGCTGAACTAGTTTGGGGTAGCGCTTGAGAAACTTCTCCAGTGCGTGAACAGATTCTTTTTCTTCCTCAAAGAGAAAATTGGAGTTGCCCCCTGCGTTAGATTCAATCATTCGCATCGAACCGTCTTTCAGAACGGCGATGTCAAAGCCAAAGGGAATTCCGCGAAGGTTCTCAGGGAGTTTATCAAGAATGGCTTGCGTGAAAGCTTCGACTTTGGACACCATCCCACGAGGTGGTGGGACATAGTCAGCAAGGGTCTTTCCCTGGGTGCCGTAGGCATAAGTGTAATACCAACGGTCTAACGTCGAGCCATCCGATAAAACCTTCCCTCCAAGGCCTTCAACCCGAAATTCCCGCGCAATTTCAAGCCGAGACTGCACAATACTGAGCTGTGGGTTCAAAAGCCGCTCATGAATCTGCCAACCCTTGTAATTTGGATGTTCGGAGAGAAGACTCTGAAGATACTCCGGCGCCGAATCGAGATATTGCGCATTCCGTTTCTGAGTCCGCTTTGCAAAGAGATCATAATCGCTAGTTAGATAATCCTTGAGAATCCCAGCGAGGTCGGTCTTGTCAGTGAGTATATTAGCCTCAGACCCAAGATCCCAGACTCCTTTCATGACCCAACCTTCAGGAAATCGAGCCTTGAGCCTTGAAACAATCAATTCCGGTGATAGCTCCGTAGGGTTTGGACCTAGAATATCCTTAAGCAGAACGGTTTGAGCCATCACGCCTGGGAAATACTCATTCCAGAATCGGAACTCAACGTACTTATTTTCAAGCGCCTGTTGGATATTGGCGTTGATCAGTCCTGGGTTGTATTTGCCCAAGATGCTGTTTCGATGAAAATGACGACGATGAAAAACCACGCTCTCTCCCGGAAGCACGACCGGATAGAGTCCGTAGCTCGAGGACGGGAGAAATCCGACCGGGTGGGATTTGAAATATTTCATTTGCTCTTCGTACTCAGCCTGATCGACGACTTTGGGGTCTCCCAGGAAATAACGAAAAAGGATCTTTCCCTTACGCCTAGCTTCATTAAACTCTCGCCGAAGCTTTTGAATCATAAGTTTATCGATGCCTGAGATAGATTCTAAAAGTAGGTCATGATCATAGTAGCCATATTGCTTCGCGGCTGAGATGAGCCCCAGTGCCTGGCGGACTGGCGTCACCGCATCGAAATCACAATTCCACTCACGAAATTCGACAAGTGGCCTAGCAACCACCCAACCTGATTCCTGATAGAGCACTGACATGGGATCCGTGGGAAATTCTAGAACCAGTGCTGAAGAGATTCGAAGTGGATTCAATTTAGCCACCCTTGGCACAATCGGAAATTCAGCCGCCAATAAACGCTTTCGGATCTGAGCGATCGGATCCAACCAAGCTCTGTCATCTGCTAAGAGCTCTAAACTCTGACGGTAAATATAATCTTCATAGAGCTCGAGAATGGTCGGAGAATATTCGGGATCTAAGAGCCGCGCCAAAAAACCATCTGAATACGGTTGAAGATATTTCTGTCGAATTTTAGCCACCCGAAGGTGCGGAATAATCTGCTCTCGATGCTCGGGCCGCATATACGATCGCATGAGATTAATGAGCGTCAGAACGGGTGTGCCACCTTTTTTTCCAGTGCCCATATCGGCATTCACTTGGATGGCAACAGGGGTCGAGCGCGTTGTCCCAGTCGCACCCGCGATTTTAAGTTGATTCAGAGCCTCTTGAAGCTTTAACACTTCGGGGAAACGAATCGGCTCAGTGATGAGTTCAACGACGACATCCTGGGGCCGATGCATTTCTCTATCAGACGTCTGGTTAAAATCCGGTTTGAGAGTAACATTGCCGATCGACGTCTTCTCCACCACATAAACCTTAACTGCGACCTCTTGGTAATGATCTTTACCATCAGCTGTCCGACCCATCCATACGGTGAGTTGCCGATCAATTTTGGATTTAACTTCCCCACCCAGACTTGAGCGCACCACCTCAGCAGCTTGGTCAATCCCTAGCCCCTTGAATTCAACTTCAATGCCAACTTTGGTCCTATCAGACTCAGCGAAGAAAATATTTTCAGCGGTATCAAGAATATCGACGGCAAATAGCAGCCGAGAGCACAGCAGTGCACCCCAAACAAAGACGCGTCCCCCCATACCAACCCCCATGTAGAAACCGAAACCGACATCATGGGATGGAAAAACGCAGAATCCCCAAATTCATTCCCAACCCTATGATTTAATTAACCCCACTTTTGTTGTTACGGGAGCAAACGCATCATGTCAAAAAGAAAACGGAAAAAAACATACCCGGCTACTTTCCGGCCGGAAAGGGGATGGGCACCTTTTAGGATGAGATTTGCTGGACGAGATCGGTGGCGCCATAGATTTTCTCCAAGGCCTCGAGCATCGCAGGGACGGAGACAGAGACGGCTCGATGGGTTGAGTGGCTCTCGTAATTCGACGTCAGGCTTTCAATGTTACCATCAAAGATCAATCCAATCAGTTCACCAGTTCGGTTGATCACTGGCGATCCAGAATTTCCGCCGATGATGTCGGCCGTGCACATAAAATTAAATTGGGAACTAAGATCCAACTGACTCTTCGCCGTATGCCAACTCTGCGGAAGAACCCAAGGGTCCTTCGCTCCATGCGCCTTCTCATGTTCAAAGGCACCACCCACAGTGGTGCTGAATGGGATATTCCCCAACCCCTTCACTTCACCATAGGCGATGCGAAGCGTGAAGGTTGCGTCCGGGTATGTGTTCGTCCCAAACGTAGCCGCAATTAATTTCCCAATCGAAGCGTAGCCCTGAGCTTCAGCCGTGACGACCTTCTGCGCATACTGGCTAAACAGTTTCCGAGCGGATGGGTCCACTGACCTTGCAAGAACCAGCATCGGATCCTGACTCGTTAAGACCCGCTGAGCGCGCTCCTTTTTTTCAGCTTGCGTCTGGCCCGAGATTAGAAATTCGCGCACTTCAGCGGATTGAAGCTCTGTCCCAGTCACCAACTCATTGGCTCGATCAATGGGAGATTTTCCATTTAGGACTTTCAGGACAAGCGGATGGTTTATCCCCAGTTGCTCGCCTAGGAACGAAATGGAATCAGCAAGCTTATGAGCCTCAAAGCTCTTGTAAATGGGCGAGTTCGCAAGCAGTTCACCGACTAACTCGGCTCTCTCGGCATCTTGATAACCCGATAAACGCTCAGCGTTTGGTTTCAAATCTTCCTGAGCTAATCGCAAGATGGTCCGAGCGTAGCCATAGAGGGGGCTATTAAAAGCCATTGGCATTGCGCCCGCTCGTCTTCCTTCAAGCAGATAGAGCCTCTTTAATAATTTTGAATGAACCTTCTGTGCCTCAGCAATCTGCGAGAAGGCCTTGAGATTTTCACGAAGCGTCGGATCGGATAACCCAACCTGAGTCAGACGCTGATCCCGTTCTCGCTTAGCCCGAACCACCCTGGGATCCTGAAGCCCGTTAACCATTCCCTGAAAAGCCTTTCGAGAGTTCTGAACTCCAAAGAGCTCATCACGAGTCTGACGCTTATTTTCATCGGATTTCTGACTGTACTGGATCAAACTATTCTCCAACCGTTTGAAGGAATTTAATAGGAAAGGAAACTGAGTATCACGTAGAAACTCAACGGCATCGGCTGTGTAGATCCGTTGGGTTCGGCCCGGATGCCCCGATACCAAGGCTAGATCGCCTTCTTTCAAGGGCTCCTTGGACCACTTCAGAAAGTGGTCAGTCTTGGCTGGCACGCCGTTTTCATAGACGCGAAAAATTGCCATGTCCAAGTTATACCGAGGAAACTCAAAGTTATCTGGGTCGCCACCAAAGAATCCAATTTTAGTCTCCGGAGCAAATACCAGTCGAACATCTCGGTAGGTTTTATAGCAGTACAAGTGATATTCAGCGCCGTAGAAGAGACGCACCAGCTGGCCTTTAGAATACCCCTTAACTTCACATTGAAGCTCTAGATTCGATTTCATTTTTTCAAAAGCCTTGGACTTGCCTTCGGAAGTTGCTTCCGCGGCCATTGCCGCTATCACAGGCGCCGTATGGTCTTCCATCAACACCAGTTGATCTAACGAGAGACCTGGGGCCTTGCCTTCGTCGGCTTGGGTCTTTGCAAGAAACCCATTCTCGACGTAATTATTTTCAGCCGTGGAGAGCTCTTGGATTGTCTCAGACGCCACATGATGGTTTGTCAGAACGAGCCCGTTGCTTGAAATAAAAGACCCAGACCCACCGTCATTAAAGCGCAACGACGACTTCTGCATGTTTTCAAGTAGCTCAGCGGACGGGTTATACTGGTATCGAGTCTTCCATTCGCTCGAAGGCGGCCGGTTATAGAGCCACATCCCCTCATCCGCCACTAAGTTTCCAGTCATCGTCACAACTAACAAGATCGAACACAGTCTTGATAACATACTCAGGCTCTCCCGTCTTTTTAGATACCTCAAATCGCAATCGCCCAACCGTAGACTGAGACCATAGCCCAGACAACCAAAAAACTAGGATTGATTCCCAGGTCTAAGATGCGGTATCTAGAGGAGCCAATGGTCTATTACCTCGTCATCGCCGCTCTAGCATTCGGACCTAACGCCCTAGGCAAGGGCGCCAACAAAGAACCGCTTGGGAAAATAGTCAGTCCTCCCACTACCAATTTCTTACCAATATTTGGTATTTTATCGCCGGAATACAAGACAGAGCCCCATGCCACTAACCGCCAGAAGATAAGCCAGCAGACCTGTACCTCAAGTTCTCAGTGCCCATCAGGCGAATTCTGCACGCAGACCGGCTACTGTGGGGCCGATCCAAGCCAGACACCCGGAACCGGAGTCTTCGAAGCCCCACCTATTATTTGGTAGCTTGCTAAAATGCGTACAAGGCCAGATAGATTTGCTCGAGCAGAAAAGCGTTGAGAATCGCCAAGTACGTTCCCATCACGTAACCCAAAATTGCGAGCAGAACTCCCACTGTGACTAACGAAGGATGAAACGCAGATGCGACAATCGGAGCCGACGCTGCGGCTCCAATATTTGCCTGCGAACCAACCGCCATAAAGAATATGGGCGCCTTAAGTTTCTTTCTCAACCACAACATAAACCCAGCATGAAAACTCATCCAAACAGCGCCCATTAAAACAAGGACAGGCGCTCGGACAATGGATTTAAAATCTCCCTGAGCTCCGATCGTCGCAATGAGCATATAGAGAAATACGGACCCAAGGACACTTGCCCCAGCCCCCTCGAGTTTTCTAAGCGGCGTGTACGAAGCCACAACTCCCAAAGCCGTAACGATCATTACAATCCACGTAAACCCATTGATGATGGTCCCGATATCGGGAAGAATTTTGGCCAGGCCAGTAGATACTGCTACCGCACTCATCGATAGGGCAGCAAGCGACAACCAATCCACAAGATTAGGAGTCTGTAAGACGGAGAGCTGATACGATTCAATCCGCTTTCTCACTTCATCGATCATGCTGCGGTCAGCCCCGATCTTCTCATCCAAGGCCTTTTCTTTGCCTGCAAAATACAGAAGCACCGCCATCCACACACTCGCAACCGCCACATCCACAATTACCATTAATCCGAGAGTTTGGTCCGAGGCGCCGACACTCTGCCCGACAGCCACAAAATTTGCCCCTCCGCCAATCCACGAAGCGCAGAGCGCGGCAAGTCCCTTCCAGGTCTCAAGATGCGCTTCGGCAGGAAGCAGCCACCCTAATGACGCATAGGTCAGAGCCGAGCCAATAAAGACGCTCGCGGTCGCGCCAAAAAAAAGATAAAGAACCTTAGGCCCAAGCTTTTTAATCGTTGGGATATCCACCGACAGGGTTAGTAGAAAAAGACTCGCAGGGAGCAACGTCTTCTTAATAAACGTATACGCCGCAGATTCCATGGGAAGAAACCCGAGATTGGAAAGCAGGGTTGGCACGAAATAACAGAAGACTATCAACGGGACGAATCCGAAGATTCGCTTTCCCAGAGCGGTCTTAGCCACTCGAAATAAGGTTGCGACAATGGCAAGTAAAATCGCGGTAACTGCAATAGGATCCTGAATCATGCTTGGTGCTATATCATTGCCTGGCGTCTTTTCGCAACGATTGCCATGAACACACCATAGTCTAACAACTTAGCCACACGATTTCTGCACAGTTGAGGTTTAGTCTGAAAGTAGACCCTCAAGGAGGAAGCCATGGCCAGAATGCAATTCCGGATGCTGCAGGTTACAGTGCTTATTCTCATTTCCTTCATCGCAGCCTGCAAGCAGGACGGCGGAATCCGACCCAGCTCTGATCTGAATAACGGAGACGGTTCCACCCTTTCGGGTGATTCTGGCAATGAGGTCGGCGAAGGCGGCGAAAGCGGCAACCGCGGTGACGGAGGCGGTAGCGGCGGATCAGACGGTGGAACAATCGGCGGTCTTGTTGTGGATTCCTTCCTTCAAGATCAGTTCACGGAACGTTACGACTTTCTTTGGGTGGTAGATAATTCAGGAAGTATGTCCAATATCCGCGCACAGATGTCGCAGATTCTCACCGATTTTTCGACAGTCCTTGAAAGCCGACGATCGCTTGATTGGCAGATGGCAGTCACGATCACCGACCACCACGCCTTCGGCGGCAATCTGATTGCTTCAAGCACCGGTGTTCGTGTGGTTAAGCGTGATACAGTGAACGCGTCGCTCGAATGGGCATCCGTCATTCAGCGTATCGTAAACACTGGCTTTAGTGGATGGGAACAGGGGCTTGAGTCCGCCCACGCCTCAATCGCGAACTACGCCAATGAATTTTCTCGAATCAACACGCCTCTTGTCGTTGTTTACCTCAGTGACGAACAGGATTTCTCCTGCCAGGAAAACTGCAATAACTTTAGCGGACTTCCTGAGAACCAAACCGGATGGACCGCATTCCCTACTAGCCGATATGTCGATCAATTCGCACAGCATAAAATGCAGAATAACGGTAATGTAATTGTCTACCCGATCGTCCATCTACTCCCCTTAGGCGGTGCGAATCCGTGCGACGATAATTATGGAACTCAAGGTGGCCGCTACATGGCAGTTCAAGAGGGAGTCGCAACCGGACAATCCTTAAGTTTGTGTAGCCCCGAACTGGCAGCGTCCTTTAATACGGTGGCGCAACTTACGGCTAATTTAGGGATATGCTTTACCCTCACGCGCACCCTTCTCAGTCAAATGGGAATGGAAGTCAGGGTTGACGGAGCGCTTGTCCCCAATTCAAGTCAACAAGGGTACGTCTATGAAAGCGCGCTCAATCACGTCTGCTTCAACGGCAGCTATGTCCCAGACAATGGATCCACGGTCAGCGTCAAGTATCAGGCGCAATAATCACAAGATCGAGTTACAATAGAGACCATGAGCGTTCCAACTGACTTGAAACGACGGCTGATCATCTGCTGCGATGATCTTGGCATGCACCCATCTATTAATAACGCGACGATAGACCTATTGGAATCAGAAAAGGTTCAGTCGGCATCGTTATTAGCCGTCACACCTTCGTTTGAGCACGCAGTCGAACGCCTCATCGGTTCAGGCATCCAAGGAGTGGGCGTCCACCTTGCCCTCAATGCTGAATATTCTAAAATACCTTGGGGCCCGCTGTCACCGACGACAGATGTCCCGAGCTTGGTCAAACCAGATGGTTTCTTCTATCCCTCTACCGAAACGGGCCGCGTTTCTTGGGATGTCATGGAGGCCGAGAAAGAATTACGCCGTCAAATCGAGCGAGTTGGCGAAACGGGTTTACGAATCACCCACCTTGACGGTCATCTATTTTTTTACGAACCGTCCGAATCAAGCATTGAATTCACTCAGATGGTTTCTGAATTAGCCAAGTCTTATTCGGTCCCCCTCCGACTACGCAACGAACCCACGACTAAGGACTCTGCGTGGCGAACGTATTATATTTGGGAGGATCATGACGACGCTGAAGGTCGATTTGAATATTATCGTGCCTTGCTCTCTGACCCACCCGGTGACGGCGAGATTATTATTCACCCTGCCGATAACTTAGAAGCGATCGGACATTTTTCGAATGCGGGCATGAGACGCCTGGCCGATTATCTCTTTTTCTCGTCCGATGAATTCATCGAGCTCTCAGAGAACGCCGGCATTGAAATGATGGGATGGGGTGACTGGCAATGACGGACATTGCCGTCCTTTTGGGACGCTGGATTGCCGCATAGCTTGCGTCAACACCGCTCGTTCTGTCTAAAAGTTTGACAGTTGTTCTAAGTCTTATCATTCAGCCAGGAATCCTACGTTTCCTTCACAATTGGCCGCTCTGACGTCGCAACATTCTACAATCTAGCCACGGCATTCGTATTCAATGCGGGCCTGTAGACGTTTGGTATACGGCTTGCAGTACTATCCCTTGAATCCATGAGTCACCCGCACGAGGTTATTATGAAATTGAATGAAATTTCTCTTGCTATCATTCTTATATCGATGGGTCTTGGCGCCTGCGTCATGGCCGAGAGCACGCGCACCATCAATGCTAAAAAGATTGAAGCGCCCCAGGAAGAAACCCAAAAAACCAAGGTGATTGCAAACCGTAACCTCGTGATTAAGACAACCAGCGAATGGATTAAACAGCAATTCCGAGACAATGAAGATTTTAATGCGGAACGCGACCTGCACCTACATACCAAACGTGAGCTTTTAAGTCGCGAGATCATGACCGCGCTCAAACAGAAAATCACGGCTGAGCAGCGTGCCGAACTCATGCTTCGTCTAGGCCGGCTGTCCATTGAGGATTATTATTATGAAATGTCGGTTGCTTACGCCATCCATGACGCTCAATTAAAAGAATACGATGCGAAATTCAAAAACTCTAAAATGCCACCCCCACAACTGCAGTCATCCAAAGCCAATCGACGTCTAGAACAGGCCGAAACAGTCTTTCGAGCACTGATTAAACAATACCCCACTCACGCCCAACGAGATCAGATCCTTTATTCATACAGCGTAGTCCTGCTCAATAAGAATGAGCTCGACCTGGCCATGAAAAATTTTGTTGAACTTACCGAAAAGTTTCCAAAATCCAAGTACACCTACAATGCAATTGCGCAACTTGGGGATTACCATTTCGAGGCCTCTCGTTTTCCAGAAGCCGAAACTTACTACCAAAAACTAATCGATGCTAAATATAGCCCCCTTGTGTCCTACGCGGTCTACCGTAAGGGCTGGTGCGCGTACAACACTCAGAGAACGGAATTGGCTCTCATGTCCTTCCGATGGGTCATTTTTAACGAAGACAAACTCGCCGATAAGGCGACGTATAAAGTTCGAGGCGAGGCCTTGCAGGATATTACGTTACCGCTTGCTGATCTTCGCCAAGTTGGCGCCTCCATTCAATTCTTCTCGGGGTTTGAACCTGCGACACAGCGCCGAGGAATCGAAACTATCGCAAGCCTATCAGCGGAACGAGGCAATTATGATGATGCCATTCGCTTATGGGATCACCTCTTACGACTTGACCCTAACCACGCCAAGGCCCCTGAGTATGATTTAAAGGTCGTAGACGCCTACCGCTTAAGCAACCGTCACTCAGCGGCAATCGAACGCTTGCTCGCGAAGTTTCCGCAGTATTTAGGCAATAGTGCTTGGCAAACCATCCACGCAGGTAACAAAGCTCTGCTTAAGGAAACTGAAACTAAACTTGAAATTGGCACTCGTGGGTACGCGCTTTATTTCCATAGCATTGGCCAATCCGCTGAGCATGATGAAGAACTGAAAATGGCACGCGTGATCTATACGAGATACCTGGAACTCTTCTCGGATTCTGAAGACGCGCCCGTTCTGCGTAACCATTTGGCTAATATTCTTTTTAAGCAAAAGGAATTTTCGGCCGCAAGCGAGCAATACATCCTGGTAGCCAAAACTTCAAAAGATGCCACTCTCAGGCAGCAGAGCGTTGAGAACGCACTATCTTCGTTGGATCAGCAGATCAATGTCGAACGCAAAGCAACTGGCCAGGTCGAACTCAAGGCTGGAAAGTACGACAAGGTTGCTGCGCGTGCCAACGCCCCAATGGACGCTGATCCATACACGTCGACAGAGTCTCGTTTTATTAAGTTAGGTGATTTCTACGTTGATAAATACTCCGAGACTAAAGACGCGCCCGTGATCCTTCATCGCGTTGGGTACCTTCAGTATATCCACTTTGATTTTAAAAGTGCCTTCAAAACATTTAAGAGTTTCACAAAACAATTCAAAGGCCACACGGAAACCGTGCAAGTCAGCTACCATATGCTTGATATCCTAAATCACTGGGCTGATTTTGAAGGGATCGTCTCTTTGAGCAAAGAATTATTAGCCAACGGCCCCAAGGATATGACCTTTCGAACCAATGTTAGTGACGTCTTACGCAAGGCGGAACTCCAAGTGATTGCTGCGATCGAAGAAAAGCAAGAATATGAAAAAGCAGCGCTGGCTTATAGGGATTACACGAAGCAGTACGGGCACCAGGACAAAGTGCTCTATGAGAAAGCCCTCCATAACGCCGCGATCAACTTTGAGAAGTCTGGTCGATTTGCTGATGCGGTTCAGACCAAGGAAGTCTTTTTGGATATTTTCCCGCAGAGTCAACTCAAAACCCAATTTATTCTTGAGATCGCGACGCATTATGAGCAGATGGGCGGATTGGCTAAAGCCGCTCAGTACTACGAAACTTATTACCAACTTGAACCTAAATCCAAACAGGCTCTCTCGGCGCTTCGCCTGAGCGCGCTTTACCGATGGGCGTTGAAAGATAATCGAAAAGCAGAAGCTTTATTATGGAAGGCTCATAAGGCCTTTCCGTCCCAGGCTAAAGCTTTGGAAGCCGATTTAATGGACTTGTATGAAAGTGAGGGCTCGACCTCTAAAATGATTAGCCTACACCAAAGCGCCATCGACCAACCGTCGATGTCAGCTGGTGAAAAAGTGGCGCGCATGATGAAAGTCGCGGAATTAAAATCGCATAGAAAGGGTTTATTCTTACCCGTCGCAACCATGGCGGTACTTGAAGAAGCCGAGAAAAATTTAAAGGGCATCCAGCGGCACCCCGCGGCAGTAGAAGCCGCTGCTAAGATAAAACTTTGGGATATCCGAAACCGAGAGATCCAATTTCAGCGGTTGAGTTTCGGTACGAACCCCGATGCGATGGATCGCGTGTTTAAGAAGAAAATCGCGCTGTTAAGCGAACTAGAAGGCGCGTACGCAGCTCAGAGCAAAATGGGCAACGCCGAATGGGGTCTAGGAGGCATCTATCGCACGGCAAGCCTCTACCATCAATTGGCATCCGAGATGATTGCCTCACCCGTTCCGAAATCGTTATCGGGAGCATCGATCGAAACGTACCGGACCGAAGTCAGGAAACTTACCGAGCCCTTTATGAGTAAGGCACTTAACCTAGCAAGCTCATGCCTTAGGAGTTCGGAAAAGCACCAGATTCTTTCTCCCTGGACCGGGAAGTGCTATGACCTAGCCTCTAAAATAGACGCTAAGCAATACCCCAAAATTCGGACATTCTATTTACCCAGCGTTCAGGTCGCAACCATGATTGGAAATGAAACATTATCCAAATGGGAAAAGGGAAGTGTTCTTGAGTCCGCTTATCCTATTAGCACCAAAGAATTTTTCTTTCCAAGTTACCCGGAAAGATCTTTGGCGATGACTCCGGTTAACCAGACGCTAGGGTACACTGACTCGACCGACAACGATATTTTAGAAAATGGCAACAGCACACCAAAGCCGTTCGATTACCAAATTGTCCGCAAGGAATGGAAAGAAAAACTCAGTAGTTATATCGACAGCCGAAAACCATCCAATCCAAAAAAACCCGGAACTTTATCTTACTTAAACGCCTTACGATTAGCACAGCCCGAACAAGCGCAAGCGCAAATACTCCAGGCCCTTCAGCTTGCACCTAACGACGCCGCGCTCACTAACCTACTGGCTCTGGCGTACCTCGATCAGAGTAACCTTGTTGCGGCACGCGTTACCTGGTTGGCCATGCTAGCCCGAGGCCTTAAGTCTGGTTCAGTCTTAAATAACCTCGGTGTGCTAAGCGTTCAACTCGGCAATGAAGACCTTGCGATCAGTTATTTTAAAAGAGCCATGGAGCATTCGGATCACACTGAGGCTGCTTCGAACCTAGGTTACTTGGCCCTTAAATACCGCAATGGCACCGAAGCCGACCGCCATTTTGGACAAGCCCTTAAAGCTGACGCCTCTCATCTTCCGAGCCAAGTGGGGATGAGTGTCGCAAAAATTCAATCGGCAGATTATATGACGGCCAAGCAAGACCTGATCAACCTCGTCTCTAAGGCCCCGCAAGATCCCTATGTCCGACTCACTGTCGGGTACCTATTAATGGATGCTCTGGGTGATCACGAGGCGGCAACGCAGAACTTTACGCAATTCTTAAACCAACGCACACCTGATGAAAGCCAGATCCTATTTCAACGAGCACTCCAAGAGTCCATGCGAACTCCCTCAAGTCTTGACCAGGCAACAAGCCTTGGCCAAGCAAAGAACGAGTAACGAGATTGCCTTTTAGCAAAAAGATAGTTAGTTTATGCGCTCAGGCAGCTAAGAGAACGCATGAACAGACTATGTCAGTATTTTAAAACATCCGTCGGAAAAAAACAGCTCATTGCGCTCACGGGATTAGGCTTATCGGGCTTTGTGCTAACGCATATGCTCGGCAATCTCCTACTTTTCTGTGGCGCACAGACCTACAACAGTTATTCGCATCAACTGCTCTCCAACCCTCTCATTGAACCCATTGAACTTGGATTGGCGGGTCTTTTTATCGTTCATATGTTTCTCGCGTTTTCAATCACTCGCCAAAATTGCCTAAGCCGTCCCATCGCCTCTAAGGCCAAAGGGGCTGGTCTTAAAGATGCCCGCTTTGGATCACAGTGGATGATTCTTTCGGGACTTGTGATTGGCGTTTTTACTGGACTCCACTTATGGCATTTTAAGTACGGAACCCATTACACCGCGAACTACAATGGCGTTGAAATACGAGATCTTTATCGACTCGTCATGGAACTTCTGAGTCAGCCGCTTTACTTAGGTTGGTATTTATTTGCTATTGCCATCTTAGGGGCGCATTTATCCCATGGATTCTCAGCTGTTTTTCAAACTTTTGGTTTCGCAAGCGTTCGCGCTAAGTGGCTACTTAGACTTGGCTACCTGTTTGCGGCGATCATATCCCTTGGGTTCATGAGCCAACCGATTCTGGCCTACGTTCGAGGGGGAATATAATGGCAACTTTATTAGACTCAAAGGCCCCCTCGGGTCCTATTGAAACCAAATGGAGCCGCCATAAATTCAGCAATAAGCTCGTTGCGCCATCTAACCGACGAAAACACACTGTCATCGTTGTCGGAACCGGACTTGCTGGAGCCGCAGCTGCAGCTTCATTGGGGGAGATGGGTTATAACGTCAAGGTCTTCACGTACCACGAATCGCCTCGTCGCGCCCACTCGATCGCGGCCCAGGGCGGCATCAACGCGGCAAAAAACTATCAGAATGACGGCGATTCCATCTACCGACTTTTTTATGACACGATCAAGGGCGGTGACTACCGCTCTCGGGAAGCCAACGTGTATCGCCTCGCTGAGCTTTCAGTCAATATCATCGACCAATGTGTGGCTCAGGGCGTTCCCTTTGCCCGAGATTATGGTGGCCTACTCGCTAACCGATCGTTTGGTGGCGCCCAAGTTTCCAGAACGTTCTACGCTCGAGGGCAGACCGGCCAGCAACTTCTGCTTGGCGCCTACAGCGCCCTGATGCGCCAGGTCGGCCAGAAACATATTGAACTCTATGAACGCCACGAAATGCTCGACTTAGTTCAGGTCGAAGGACGAGCTCGAGGCATTGTCACCCGCAACCTTAAGAACGGCGCCATCGAGACCCACGCAGCAGATGCCGTCATCTTAGCCTCAGGTGGGTACGGAAACGTTTTCTTTCTTTCAACCAATGCGAAGTATTCGAATGCGACAGCAGCGTGGCGCGCGCATAAACGGGGGGCTTTATTTGCCAATCCGTGCTACACGCAAATCCACCCAACTTGTATCCCTGTTTCGGGTGAGCACCAATCTAAACTGACGTTAATGTCCGAGTCGCTTCGCAACGATGGTCGGGTGTGGGTACCAACTAAGGCAAACGACACGCGATCTCCCGTCGATATCCCGGAAGCAGAACGCGATTACTACTTAGAGCGCATTTACCCGAGCTTTGGCAATTTAGTCCCCCGAGACGTCGCGTCGCGTGGCGCCAAACGCATGTGCGACGAAGGCAAGGGAGTTGGCCCCTCCAAACTCGCGGTATACCTCGATTTCAGAGATGCCATTCAAAGGTTTGGTGAAGATGTCGTTCGAGAACGCTACGGCAATCTCTTTCAGATGTACGAAAAGATCACCGACGATAATCCTTACCGTTTGCCCATGCGCATTTATCCAGCCGTCCACTATGTCATGGGAGGCCTTTGGGTCGACTATAATTTAATGAGTCAAATTCCAGGGCTATTTGTCTTAGGTGAAGCCAACTTCTCAGACCACGGTGCCAACCGCCTAGGAGCCTCGGCTCTCATGCAGGGTTTGGCCGATGGGTACTTTGTCGCACCCTATTCCATTGGCAACTACCTTGGATCTGAAAAACTTAAAGCAGCAAAAGTATCTGACGACGAGTTCCGAGCAACTCAAGGAGAAACTCAAGGGCGCATCGACACGTTGATGAAGGCCAAGGGCAAACAACCCGTCGACGTGCTGCACCGAAAGCTCGGCAAAATCATGTGGGACTATTGCGGCATGTCTCGCAATCATGAGGGCTTAAAGAAGGCTATCACTGAAATAAAAAGCCTTAAGCAGGAATTCTGGAATGATCTTCTGATCCCGGGTGACCCTTCGACCCTGAATTCTGAGCTTGAAAGAGCCGGACGAGTGGCTGATTTTATCGAATTGGGCGAACTCATGTGCATGGACGCCTTGGAACGCAAAGAATCCTGCGGTGGGCATTTCCGAGAAGAATACCAAACCCCTGAAGGCGAAACGAAACGAGACGATGAAAATTTTGCTCACGTTGCGGCTTGGGAATATCAGGGTGAGAACCAGCCAGAAAAACGCCATCAGGAAAATTTGAAATTTGAGAATATCCCCTTAGCCCAGAGGAACTATAAATAAGTGAAATTATAAATAACGGGAGCCTTATGAAACTGAAGCTTAAAATCTGGCGGCAAAGGGATACCTCAAGCTCTGGACACCTGAAGGATTACCCTGTGGACGATATCTCTCCGGACATGTCCTTTCTAGAGATGTTAGATATTCTCAATCTCTCTCTCGTCAAAAAGGGTGAAACGGCAATTGAATTTGACCACGACTGCCGCGAAGGCATCTGTGGATCCTGCTCACTCATGATTAACGGAGACCCGCATGGCCCTGATACCGGGACTGCCACCTGCCAACTCCATATGCGCCGATTTAAGGATGGCGACACCATTGTCATCGAGCCTTGGAGAGCACGCGCCTTTCCTGTTATCAAAGATCTAGTCACCGATCGAACCGCCTTTGATCGCATCATTGGAGCTGGTGGTTATGTCTCGATCAACACCGGTAACGCCCAAGACGCGAATAATATTCTCATTGGAAAACATGTTTTAGAAGACGCCATGGACGCGGCCCAATGCATTGGGTGTGGCGCCTGCGTGGCAGCCTGCAAGAATGCCTCAGCGATGCTCTTTGTCTCTGCCAAAGTCGCCCACCTGGGCAAATTACCTCAGGGACAACCCGAGCGCTCCGTGCGAGTGTGGAATATGGTTGAGACAATGGATAAGGAAGGTTTTGGATCCTGCTCAAATACCGGAGCTTGCGAGGCGGCATGCCCCAAAGAAATAAAATTGGAAAATATTGCCTTTTTGAACCGCGACCTGATGAAGGCGACTTTCTGCGACAGCAGCGCTCTGAAAACTCGCTCCGGCGACGGCGGGGCCTAATCTCTTTTATTCTACGATCTCTAAAACACATCGTCGGCGAAGCTTGGTGGCCGACGCACTCAGGATTGTCCGAAGCGACTTTGCCGTCTTCCCCTCTTTACCAATGATTTTTCCGATATCAGTTTTCGCAACACGAAGCTCAAACACCGTCGTCTGCTCGCCTACCACCTCAGACACTTGCACTTCATTGGGTAAATCCACCAGGGCCTTTACCATCACCTCGACTAATTCCTTTAATGTCGGTTCTGCGCTCATCCCAACCTCCGATTCGGCCCCACTCCAACCTATACGCTTATCGGCCACAATCCAATTTTACTTAATAAACTACGCTGTGCGTCATAAATGAATTCAAACTTCCTTCGAAACTAACCGATAAAGTCTTAGGATCTTATGCCAAACGATCACGATAATAATGATCATGACGACCACGAAGACCGCACTCGGATTGTGACTGATGAGGCGGACTTAAATGAACGTCTCGGTAAGCTCGAGCCCTATCTGATTCAAATATCAGGCAGAGAGACGGGCCAGATGTACAATCTCGTCGGCAATAGCATTAAGATAGGCCGCGATCCCACCTGCCAAATCGCCTTAGACGATCCGCATGTTTCTAGAGTCCACGCGGAGTTGGTCCATCAACCGGATGGTCCGATTCTTCTCAGAGATATGGGGAGCACGAATGGCATCTGTATCAACGGTAAGCCAATCAAAGAACAATTACTGACGGATGGGGATAAAATTCTGATCGGGACTCGACTCTATTTTAAATTCACGTATCAGGACGCGATCGATCAAAACTATCAGCAGAATCTCTTTCGAGCCGCAAACATTGATAGCCTGACTCAGCTTTATAATAAGAAGTATTTTGTAGACGCCTTGGCCAAGGAGTTCAGCTTTTCAAAGAGGCAGAATATTCCGCTGAGCCTGCTCATGATCGATGTGGATTTTTTTAAAAAAGTGAATGATCAGCATGGCCATCTCGCCGGTGACTACATTCTGAAATCAATCGGAGAATACCTGCTCAAGCACTTACGCCAAGAAAATATCGCGTGCCGATATGGCGGCGAGGAGTTCGCGGTAATCCTTCGTGGAGTCGATCAAGCACTCGCCAATCGAATCGCAGAGAGATTACGCCTGTCAATCGAGCAGGAAGTCTTTAGTTTCCGCGGAACAGCCATTCCCATTACAATTTCAGCCGGCATTGCGTCGATCACCGATGCTTCATTTGATACGATCGAAGACTTCATCCGTCGAGCAGACGAAAATCTCTACCACGCCAAAGAGCTCGGCCGTAACCGCACCGTCACGAGTCAAGCGGCATAACGCAGGCTCAGCCTTTTTCTTTTAGAATCTCGGATTTTTTAATCTTAGGGATTGGATTCGGATAACCACTAGGGGGTAAGTTCCCTAAGTCTATATCGTCAACGCGGGCCGCTTTTAATTCCTCTTCAACCACAAACCCAACCGTATCGCTATAGGCGTCCATGCGCTCACCACAAATTTTGACAGGGATGATCATCGTCACGGCAGATTCTTTCTGAGCCGTCACTTTGAGACTCTTACGTCTAGGTTTCACAATGCGGTGAATGAATTGATTAAAACCCCTCGGATGCCCAAGCCGCATCAACTTCACGCGACCTTCAAATTGCGTGATCACGGCCCCCTCGTCGTAGAGTTCCTCGACAGTTACCGATGGGTCCACGTGCAACATCACACTTAGATTAGAAAGAAATAACTGAGGGTCTTTATAAAGAGTGAGCGGCTTATAGAGCTGAACATCTTCGCAGACTGGATGACTAATTTCCGGAATGACCGAGACGGCCAGGACGTTTCCTACCAGAAGAATCGAAAAGACGTAGAGAGTCACTAGCCTCAACGAATCGCCTTCTCAAGGTTTGTGAGAACGTAGTTCATCGTTTCCTCAACGGGTTTTTCGATAAAAGCCCCCGCTGCCTTGGTATGCCCGCCACCGCGTTCGGTAATTGACCTTGCAAACTGAGCGACATCTAGAGTCCCCTGGGATCGGAACGAGACTTTAGTCTTTCCATGAGGTAGCTCGAAGAACAACACCGCGACCTCGATCCCCCTTGTCAGAAAGAGATGGTCAATAATACCTTCTCGGTCGTCATCGCAGGCATTCAATTCCTGAAGCTTACTCTGCGTTAGGACCGCAGATATAATCTTGCCACCGCTTGATATTTTTGCCCGACCTAAGGTGTCCGCCAGAAGCTGCAGACTCGCAAAGGTTCGCTCAAGCATCCCCCTCTCGCCCACACGAGTGAAATCAAATCCAGTTCTAAGCAGTTCCGCACCCAACTCCATCGATTCAGGCGTGGTATTAGAATGGCGAAAAAAGCCCGTGTCGAAAATTAGACCAAGGTAAATCTGCTGCGCAAAATTGGTTTCAACCGGCGTTTTAAACGTGGAGGTCTGGGAGAGCAAATAAATAAGCTCTGTCGTGGCACACGCGTCAGGGTCTACCATTTTAATATGGTACGGGTAGTCCACACTCACAGCGTGATGATCAATAAAAACTTGGGTCCTTGCTTTTTCAAACACGGGTCTCAAACGGCCCGCCCGATCAATGCCACCGTCCACAATGACCGCAACATCAAAGACATCGATTCCAGTCTTCTTCGCAGAAAAGCTCTCAGGCGTGTCGACATGAGGGACATCGGGCAGAAAGAGGTAACGTTCCGGAAGAGGCTCATCATTGACTATATAGACTGAGATATTAGGGAAACTGTGACAGATCATTCGCCTAAGCGCTAACTGAGCGCCGATTGAATCTCCATCCGCCGCCCCCGGAGCGGTGATCAAAAGCGTCTTCGCAGACTTTAGAGCTACCGAAAAAGCTTCAATTTCTGCCACAAATCGCACAACATCAGTCATTGACTACATCCTCCGTCTGGTCCCATCTTA
>Ga0209824_10000554_pt1 | contig 23051 bp, 25 predicted proteins | sample VDWuncwatermetaG_FD_184124 | JGI IMG/M metagenome (GOLD analysis project Ga0209824, IMG submission 184124) | Wastewater microbial communities from Netherlands to study Microbial Dark Matter (Phase II) - VDW unchlorinated drinking water (SPAdes)... ...
CGCTTTTTGCGCCTGCCATCGAACTCTCCATAGAAAATCTGCTCCCAAGGCCCAAAATCAAGCTTACCGGCGGTAATAGCCACTACTACTTCTCTACCCATAACAGTCCTTTTTAAATGCGCATCGCCGTTATCTTCGCCAGTTAAATTATGTTTGTATTTTTCTTTGCCATACGGAGCTATATTTTCTAACCAGGCTGTAAAATCCTGATGCAGGCCATCCTCATCGTCATTGATAAATACGCTGGCAGTAATGTGCATGGCATTAACCAAACACAGGCCTTCCTTTATTCCACTCTTTTTCACCGCATCTTCGACCTGCGGCGTAATGTTAATAAATTCTTGTCGGTTCTTCGTATTAAACCAGAGGTATTGGGTATAAGATTCCATTGAGATTATTTTCTTAATAGTATTTTTTCTAAGTTACCGCTTAAGATATTTTCTTTATCTTCTTCGCTAATATCTAAATCTTTTACGGCCCCAATTGCGCCGGCAATATCATTTTTTGCTGGCCAGTCGCTGCCCCATAATACATGTTTAGGTCCGACCAATTCTAAAGCCAAAAGGAAATTAGTTTTTATCTTATCTCCACCTGTATCCACATAAATATTTTTTAAAAAATCCGTGGGATTTCCTTTTAAATCTTTGACAAAATTTATGCCTCTTAGCATCTGATATGTAGCATCAAAACGATGCTGCAAAAAAGGGATTGCCCCGCCAAAATGCGCAAAGATAAATTTGACTTTTGAAAACTCTTCAAAAACCCCCGCCATTAAAAGTTTACCAATACAAATAGTGGTATCAAAGACATATTCAATTACCGGAGTAAGCAATGGGTCCTGCACGCGTTCATAACCTATTGGGGCGACTATCTGGGAATGCACGAAGATGGGGATATTTTCCTCTTGCGCTTTCGTATATATAGGTAAGAAGAGCTTATCATCTAAATACTTGCCGTTGTAGCTGCTTGCCAGAGAAACCGCCTTGAATCCTAATTCTTCAGTCGTCCTTTTTAATTCTCCCATCATATCCTGAGAGTTATCTACAGGCAAGACTGCCGCACCAATAAACTTTTCAGGATAACGCCTGATAATCTTAGCTACATTATCGTTGTAAGTTCGCGCAACATAGCTAAAACTTCCCAGTTTCAAGTGCGCGTCCGAAGTAGGGTATGTTAATAGCGCTTTATTAATAGAAGCTTCATCCATAGCCTTAATTTGCGCCTCAATATCTCCCCAGGCCTTAGAAAAGAAATGGGCATTGTTTATAATCTCTTGCGGCAGCCAATGGCTATGGCTATCAATAATCATTTCTGTTCTGTGCTTTTTAAAATTCTCTCAGTCATCTCTTTTTCATAAAGAGATTTTATTTTCTCTAAACCTGCTTTTCCTAATTCTCTGATTATCGTTTTTTCGATTGTCTTTAATTTTAAGACTAAAAATAAGTATCCCGGTTTCAATTCTTTGTTTTTGTATTTCAGGCCTAAGCCTTCTTTTTCTTTGTTTTGGATATATAATTTAAACTCATCACTAAACTTATTAACTCTGTTGTCTGAGTCTTGTTTTTTGAATTCTTTCAGTATGAATCTATCTATTTCTAACTGGGTAAATTTGCGCTCAATTTTATCTAAAGCCTCTTTTGTCACCTTATACAGCCAAATAAGATAACGTTTCTTCAGGTTTTTTATATCTCTATTATCCATTCTTTTTATTGTCTAATCAGTTCCGCATCGTCAAAATAAAGAATACCCTTTGCTTGCGGCAAAGGTTCAAACTGGAAACTCTTAATGGGAAAATCTAATGTAGAATTTTTGTCTGCATTATTAGGTTGCCAGTCTCCCCGCGCAAAAAAATCATTAAAAGAGCAGACTATTCTCTTCCACCCCTTAAAATTATCCTCAAGCATAAAACGCCATAATTCATTGCCATTATCTTTTATATCAAAGGCTATTTTGGTTTTAGATTCATTGCCATACATATAGAAAGCTATAGCATTATATTCGCTCCATTTAATATTTTCTGGTTTTACTAACCATCCGGAATTTTTAGCGTCTAAACCAAATCCCCTCGCTATCCACATATATCCACCTGAGACAGCATTGTAAGTAACCTTTACAGATTGGCTGCCCGAATACTTAATATCTGTTGCAGCTATTACTTCTATTGACGAGCCATTGCCTGCGCCAAAATCCACTGTGCCATCCGGCCCTCCAGAGATAGCGCCCTCAAAATCATCAATTAATAAGCCTTGGCTATCAGCAAAAGAAAAGTCAATCATTGATAAAATAAAAATTAAACATAGGAATGCTATTTTCTTCATATCTCTTTCCCTCCTATCTTGGTTTAGTTTATTTAGGATGTTGTTGCTTAAAAGGTATAACCGGGGCTGTCCAGGGCGTCTGCTGATTAATGACAGCAATCTCTAAAGGACAGACATTCACCGGAACAGTTAAAGCAAATTTAACTGCATTTTCAATGGCTTCAGTAGTCATTAGTCTTGAGGTATCTTTTGTTATTTCTTGAAGTTTACCGGTTAAATCTGTATCTGTTACGCCGGGTAGAATAGAAGTTATCTTTATTCCATAATCGCGCATCTCCCAAAATAGGCCTTTGGAAAAAGCGCGTAACCCTACTTTAAGGGAACTGTAAACTAAAAAATTTCTCGGCAAAGGGTCGCAAAGGGTTGAACCGGAAACCATGTTGATAATCGCCCCAGATTTACGCTGAATCATATCGTTAATTACCAGACGAATCAGACGCACATAACCTAAGTAATTAGTATGCGCTAATCTCTCAAAATCTTCAAGTGGCTGTTTTTCAAAAGGATATTGGCTGGAGACTCCGGCATTATTTATCAGAATATCTATCCTGCCAAACTTTTCTTTGGTCTTATTAACCAAATTCTCTAAATCTTCTAACTTGGTCACATCGCAAGGAACAGGCAAAACTACTACCTTGTATTCTTTGGCAATCTCATCAGCGGTCTCTTCCAAAGGGCCTTCCTGGCGCGCCGCAATACTTAAATTTATCCCTAAACTTGCTGCAGTAGAGGCAAGAGCCTTTCCAATTCCCCTGCTTGCGCCAGTAACAATGGCAATTTTGCCTTTTAAATCACTCATTTTTTCTCTCCTTATGCGAGGGACAGTTCTCTCGCCAAAGCAAAAAGTGTCCCTGTAGTTTCAGGGATTCGCTTTTACTTACGCTTGTTTTTCTATAACTTCCTTAAAAATCTTCAAGTTTTCCTGGGAGTGTTTATTGATAAAGCCCTCTACCTGTTCATCGTTAAACTTGGCTTTATCATCCATTTCAAAGTGCTGAATCCAGGTCAACTCTACAGGTCCGAGGGCCGTGGTTTGGCTTCCGTTAGCCAAAGCCATCCCGTCTGGCTTAGGGGTATAGAGCCAGATAATCTTCATATATTTAAATGGAAACTTCGGCTCTTCTCGTTCTGCATAGGCAAAATATTTATCTTGAAATAATAAGCGCCAGGACTGCCAGGATGTTCCTTCGTCATCAGTGAGACGAAAGGTAATTTTATTGCCTTCTTTCTTTACTACTTCGGCCTTTTTATATTCGCCGCCAAAGAGCTCAGTCCAGCGCGGGATATCATTTGAAATATCAAAGACTAAATCATAAGGCGCATTGATGATAATAGAATTACAGGTATGTCCCATTTTTACCTCACTTTCTCTCTTTTCCTGAAAGGCTAAGTAATATAACCAGGTTCTCCTGCGCACTTAATGAGTGCGGTGCGTTTTGAGGCATAAAAATAAACACCCCCGGTTTCATCTTTATCTTTTTCCCGCCTAAAACAAAGATACCTTTTCCTTTTAAAACCGTTACCGCGGCTTCTCTGGTGGAAGTGTGCTCAGAGATCTCTGTGCCTTTTGCCAGGCACATCAAAGTATGATTTGAGGTATTTGTCTGGACTAAAACCTTGCTAAAAATCCCTTCTTTCGGGAATTCCATCAAATTTTGCAAATCTTTGATTACAGAATTCGCTATATTCATTTGTCTAAAATTGCGACTACCCTTGCCCAAGCCGCACCTGCATCTTTAATCTTTACAGGAAAACATGCTACTTGAAAACCAAAAGGCGGTAATTTATCTAAATTGGCAAGCCTCTCAATATGCGCATATTCGCGAATACGGCCATAAAAATGCGCCGGCCAAAGAAAAGCAGAGTCTTTAGCGCTTAAGAAATCTTTCATCATAAATTTATAAGGCCGGTCAAAACCTAAAGTATCCACTCCAATAATCTTTACTCCCTGGTCTAAAATAAATCCGATTGCCGCTGGCGATACCCCAGGATAATTAGTCAGATATTCTTTGGTGCCAAAATATTTATCTGCCCCAGTGCGCAATAAAACAATATCATCGGATTCCAATTCATAATTTATCTTTTTTAATGCTTCGGATACATCCTCTTGCAAGATAACCTCGCCAGGCTTCTTAGAAGTAAAATCCAAAACCACGCCGCTAGAAAAACACCAATCAAGGGGCAATTCATTTATAGTTTTAGAGCGCCTTCCTTCTGATTTTGTACCGTAGTGAAATGAATAATCCAGGTGGGTCCCGATATGCACCGGGCAATGCACGGTTTCTAAAGATAAGAATTCTTCATCGGGTAAGTCAGTGGGCTTGATAATTCTTTTACCCAGCAAAAAAGAAATTTTACCCCAAACAGTCCTCTTCATCATCACCCAATTTAGATGCCGAACGCCTTCTTTATGCCCTAAACGTTCAATGCTAAAAGGGTGGACTTCAGGAGTGCGTTCATCAATAGGCAGACTTAAATCTACAATTCTCATTGCGTTAATTTTGATTGAATGACCTTATCGATATCATTGATAGTAGAAAATTTAGTTATTTCTTTAGAGCTTAATTTTGTGCAAAAGGTCTTCTCTAAAGCAATGACCGCTTCCACCATTTCTGTAGAATCCACGCCAATACCGTCATAGAGCTTAATATCATCCTTTAATTCTTCGGGCCGTACTTTTAATAATTTAACCAAGACATCTTTAATTTTTTCTTTTGTTTCCATCTCTATCCCTCCTTCAATGAGCACATAACTTACTCGCATTATCATGCTCGTAAGTTATAGCGACTTCACCTTGGAAGTATCTCACGTGTGCGAATTGAATCCTTAACATTTTATTCTCATAGTTTTCTCATTGTAAAATGTCAAGGATATAATTCAGCCAACGAACTTATGTTCGCTTACGCTCCATAAGTTCGGGTTTCATTATACATGCACTTCGCCTTTGGTGGCTCCTGCCTCCCATTTGCCTACTCCAGCCATCACATCCTGAAAACATAATTTTGCCAGCATATCAAAATTGCTCTCCATAATCCTATTTATTCTGCCGGGCTTAGAATAAAATTCGCGCATACACCAAGAACCCAGGCGGCCTAACTCGGCAATACTTAAGTGGTCAGTAGGTATTACCGGATGCAGAAAATCCCATTGGCTAAAATCTATTTTCTTTGGGTCAATCCATTTTTTCTTTAACGATATCCTCCACATCGGAGAGTTCGGTGCAGGGGTAACATAACCTATCCATAAAATATCCGGGTCAACCTCATCTGTAAATTCGTATCTTTGCTTAATAATCCTTTCGTCGTCATAATCAAAACCCATCATAATATCCGCTACCACAGCAATATCGTTTTTGCGTAGAATTTCAATAGTCTTTTTAATCTGGTCTATGGTTATTCCCTTGGCGATCTTTTTTAGCTCTTCAGGCGTGGTAACCTCAATGCCAAATACTCCGATAAATAGCCCGGTTTCTTTCATTAAAGGCAGTATCTCCTCGCAATTCACCCAATCTACAGCTCTCCCCAACGAGACCCATTTAACAGGAATATTTTTTTGCTTCTTTAATTCACAGAACCTTTTAACTCTTGCAGGATCAACATTAAAATTGTCATCCTGGATAACTACAACTTTTACTCCGTATTTTTTATACAAAAGCTCCAGCTCCTCTATTACCCTTTCAGGTGATTTTGCCCGCCATTTCAAAAAGTCAGAAGGAGAGCGCGGGTCATACTGGTCCCATTCATAACAAAAAGTACAGGCAGATGGACACCCACGCGAGGTCACCATATCCACAAAGGGCTTCCAATGTGTATGCCCTACATACTTATCCATAGGAAATAAATCATAAGCCGGCAATGGCAATTTATCCAAATCCTCTAAGAGCTCTTTATGCGGCCCAATTACAATCTTGCCATCCATCCGCGAAGTAACTCCTCCTATATCTCTTAAGTTCTTTTTCTTATCGAGCGCAACAATTAAATCATAAAAAGATTCCTCTTCTCCCATCACCACAAAATCTACAGCCGGATTATCTTCTAAGGTTTGCGCAGGCATAGCAGAATACCAGAGCCCGCCAAAGATTATTTTGGTTTTGGGCAAAACTTCTTTGATCCTTTGGGCTGCTTCATTAAAATGCCGCAGCACTCCATAACCCCCATAGGAATGTAATTGTTCTCCCAAGACTACGACATCGGGATTTTTATCCTTTACCTTAGTAATCAATTCATCCATAGGGATTTCTAAGGCCTTGCCGTCAATAACTTCAACATCCTCATAACCTTTTTCTCGCACATAAGCTGCCCAGTGGGCATACAACTGATTTGGCGCAACGTGCTTTCCATGCGTTGCCCAGGAACCTACTTTTGGCATAACAAATAAGATTTTCATTCTCTCCTCCATCTTTAGGGACGGTTCTTAACTCAATCTTAAAGTGTCCCTTTAAAAGGGACACTTTTGCTTTGGCTCAAGAACCGTCCCTATAATTTTACGCTTTTTCTACTACCAACACCGAATTTATCCCGCCTCTGCCCCGGGAAATTACCAAGGCTTTGTTTATTTTATGTTCCTGCGCTTGGATTGCTACATGATTTAACCCATTGGGATGCGGTTCATCTAAATTTAGCGTCGGCGGAACTAAGTTATGTTCCATTGCCAAAACTGTAGTAATTAAATCTACTACGCCTGAAGCTCCCAGCAAATTTCCAAACATAGATTTTGGGCAACTGGCTGGAATTTCTTTAGCTCTGCTGCCAAAAACGCTTTTTATGGCCGCCGCTTCACTTTCATCCCAGATATCTACTGCCAAACCATCTAAGCTTATATAATCTATTTCGTCAGGATTTACTTTAGCATCATTAAGAGCCATCTTCATTGCCCGGGCTAATTCTTCTCCATCTGGCGCAGGATTAATCCGATCAACTCCATCGCAGGTAGTCCCGTAACCAGAAATAACTCCTAATATATTTGCACCTCGGGCTTCTGCGCGCTGAATCCCTTCCATTGCCAAAATCCCTGCGCCCTCGCCAATGACAAAACCATCGCGTTTTTTATCAAATGGCCGGTAGGCAGTTTGCGGCGAATCGTTATTTTTAGATAATCCTCCGTAGGTATTGCAGCATAAAAGGGCATAAGGCGTAACCGGCGCCTCCATTCCTCCGGCTAAAATTATATTGAGTTTCTCTTTGATTAAAATTTTACGCGCATAACCAATGGCCATTAAAGAGCTAGCCCGGTCTGCTACAACAGTTTTGCTAAATCCTTTTATACCGTAATAAATGGATACCTGTCCTTGAGGCGCGGCAGGAAACCAGGCAGAAGCCATATAGGGAGATACGCCCTCGCGTCCCTCAATATACAAATCACGTAGTTCTGTCTCCGCATACAACCATCCGCCTAAGGCATTACCTAAAAATATGCCCACTAAATTCGGGTTTTCTTTTTTAATGTCTATCCCGGCATCCTGCAAAGCCAGCTCTGAGGCTACCAAGGCCATATGCGAGAAGGCATCTATCTTTTTTAAAAGACGCTCTGAAACCGTGCTGTATTTTTCCAGTTCGTCAATTTGTCCGGCGATATGCGCAGGATACTTTGAGGCATCAAAACGAGTAATCTTTTTTATAAACGAGCGTCCGCTCTTTATATTCGCCCAGAACTGCCGCTTTCCAATTCCTGAAGGGCTAACTATACCGATACCTGTGATAGCAATCTTTTCTGTCATCCCATAAACCTTTTTATGATTAAAGAAGAATGTATGCCCGAGAAACCACTGCTGGTTTTTAAGATTGTATCTACTTTTTTAGCTCTGGCTATATTAGGAATATAATCCAAATCGCATAAAGGGTCTTTTTCTTCCTGATTTATGGTCGGCGGAAGCAGATTATTCTGAAATATCATTGAGCAGATGACCAGCTCAATGGCGTTCGCCGCTGCCAAGGGATGGCCGATCATAGACTTAAGGGAGCTGGCCGGCAACTTATAGGCATAATCCCCAAAGACCATTTTATAGGCATTGGTTTCAAATATATCGTTCATGCGCGTGGATGAGCCATGGGCGCTAATGTAATCGATGTCTGTAGGTTTTATGCCGGCATCCAAAAGCGCAAGATTAATGCAATCTGCCATGGCTCTGCCGTCAGAAGGAAGGTCAGTCATATGAAAGGCGTTACAACTGGTGCCAAAACCAGTCACTTCTGCATAGATATGGGCATTGCGCCTTAAGGCGTGCTCTAATTCTTCTAAAATCAGAATGCCCGCGCCTTCTGATAAAACAAAACCGTCACGTTTTTTATCAAAGGGCCGGCTGGCAGTGTCCGGATTATCATTATGCACAGATAAAACATTAACTACATCAAATGCGCCAAAAGTAATGGGCGTAATCGGCGCCTCAGCCGCACCGCAAACCATAATCTCCTGCTCTTCATCCTGAATTGACTCAAGGCCAAAACCTAAGGAATCAGTGCCGGCAGTGCATCCTGTGGAAAGCGTATTACAAATTCCTTTTAAGCCGTATCTTGCAGATATTTCTATGGAAGGGGTATTAAACATCGCCGCATCATATAAATCCGGCCTTACCCTGGAGGGATCAATGGGGTTCTTGCCGTTATCAGTGACTAAGGCAAATTCTTCTTCCATATATTTTGTGCCGCAGATGGCATTGGCTAAACATACGCCAATACGCTCAGGGTCAACTTCTGCGAAATCCAAACCGCTATCCTTTATTGCCATATCTGCGCAAACCACGCCAAACTGCACATACCTATCCATACGCATGACCTCATCATGAATCAAGCCGAGCTTAAAAGGGTCAAATTCCCTTACCTGTGCAGCAATCTTGGTATTGAATAAAGAAACATCAAACTCATCCACCAATTTTACTGCGGACTTCCCCGAGAGAAAACTCTGCCAGGCATTTTCTTTTCCAATGCCATTAGGAGAAATTACTCCCACGCCAGTTATAACTACCCTTCGTTTTCGCATAATTAAACTCAAAAGGTAAACTTTTTACTTTATTCTTCTATCCTTGTTACTTTAAATACAATCTTACCTTCATCCGGACAGGTGACTGTGTCTATAGAATTGTGATCCTTCATGAAGAAAAACTTGGCGCCAAAATTAAGGGCAAAGAGTGCAGGAAATGCCGTATGAAACGCTGCTCCGCAAAAACCCGGGATACATTTTAATCCCTGCGTTTCCCACCTATCACCTATCTTATACTCAAAGAAACATTTTCCTTTATTCTTTACCACCTCAATCACCATCTTCTTAGGATTATGGCCTTTTCCCGCTTCGCTTCCTACAGACTCAAGCGGAATCCCGCCCTGCTCATTTACTATGGGGCGGGAAAAATTCGGATCTTTAGGAATATTCTCTATTTTTCCTTCCTTATCCAAAACCTCTACCTTAAATTCTAATTTTCCTCCGTCAGGGCAAGTAACAGTCAATGAACGCTGGTTATCCCTGAAAGGAAATTTTGCACCAAAACTTATGGCATAGACCGCCGGAAACACGGCATGAGCTAAGCCTAAGCAGAAATATTTTGGCGGATGAGTAAAATCCTCTAAGATTAATTCATCTCCGATATTGTACCCGTGATAGCAGAAGCCAAATACATTATTGACGGTAAGTTTTAATTTGGGAAAAGGCGTTTTTATCATCTATCCACTCCTTGCACAGTAAGTGCACGCCAAACAATCATATATGTTTGGGCGTTAACACAGTAAGTGCACGCCAAACAATCATATATGTTTGGGCGTTAAATCAATTCCTTTACTGCACGTATCAATTCCTCTTTGCTAAAAAATATTTTTGTTTCCTCCACCTGATGTACCATTTCCACTAATTTTTCATTTAACGGAGCAAACAGATTGTTTTTTTTAGCCAGGTTCACAAATTCACCATTTATATAATCTATTTCGGAAGGCCTGCCTCGTTTTATGCTCTGTAATATTGAGCCGTAAAGCGGCTCTTTGCTTAAGTTACCCATAATTCCAGAAAATATTTTGGCTGCCTCAAGGCTCGGCGAGGAAGTAAGTTGAATGAAGCGTTCAAGCGGAAAATCAGGTAATGATTCTAATTTTATCCCGGCCTTGGTAACAATATCCAAACCTTCTTTCCATACCGCGATGCTGATGCGGCTGATATTTATATCAGAAAATGCTTCTTGCATACTTATGCCTAATATCGCCGGTATGCAATTATTGGCATTCACAAAAATTTTCAAGCGCTTCATGCCTTTTATATCGTCGCTGATAATAGCAGGGAATGCGCTATTTAAAATAGCGCCTATTTTTTCCACTCTCGTATCATTTTTGCCGAATATCTTTCCGATAATCCAAGCCCCTTCAAAATTATGCACAATCTTACCCGGTTCTAAATAGGTTGAGCCAAGCATCACAATGCTGGAAATAATTCTTTCTTTTGCGGCATAACTAGAAACTAAGCCGTCTGCCTGTATACCGTTTTGCGCGGTTAATATCCAGGAATTTTGAATAAACTTTAGATTATCTCTTAAAGCAATGTCTATATCTTGCGTTTTGGTGGCAAGGATTATTAACCCTGGGTTAAAATCTAACTTTTCGGCGGCATCTATTTTTATATTAAAATTCCCTCTTATGCCTTTAATCTCTAACCCATTTTCTTTTATGGCTCCAACTGAGTCGCTATGGCCTAGTAAAGATACATCATAGCCCTTTAATTTTAAGTATCCTGCGACAAGTCCGCCTATTGCGCCTGCTCCGATGACTGCTATTTTCATGTTAAATGAGCACATAACTTACGAACATTAAAAGTGTGAGTAAGTTATAAGTGCGAATTTAACCCTTGACATTTTTGTATATGGATTTCTAAAGAAAAATGTCAAGGGTCAAGTTTAGCCACAAACTTACGTTCACCTGCCGCATAGCGGCGGTTCCGTAAGCTTGGGCTTCACTTGAGGAAACCCGTACTTCCTATAATCAAACCCTGCTTGTTCTAATAATCTGACCATCATACTATAAAATGGGGAAGGAACATCGGTAAAGAAAGCGCTGATTACATCCTGCTCCTGAACCTGATTAGAATTTCTCTGACTGGCAATTTCCTCCGCTTTCTTGGTTACCGCTTCTTCAGTAATACGGCGATGGAAAATCGGAATCTTAGAAATCATTAACCTGAGCTTCTCTTGTGTATTAATCTCCCAATCCATTTAAATGAACCCATAACTTACGGAACAATAGTGAACGTAAGTTATTCGGGCGAATTTAATCCTTGACATTTTTTGAGTTAAGGGCAATTTTCGAAATCAACCCACATTTCAAAAATTGTCAAGGATAAGTTCAGCCAACAAACTTATGTTCGCCTGCCGCAAAGCGGCGACTCCATAAGTTTTGGCTTCACTTATATAGTAAAATTTTACTATTTTGATTTTATTATATTGATAAATAAGGTGGTGTCAAGTACATTTGTATCAGGTATGAGATAAATTATAAAAGGAAGGAATTTCTTTTGACAGAGAAATAGGCTCTATCTTCCAATTTATTTTTGCATAAAATCTTCCCTGTATCTCTATGGATAACCATAAATGCGCTTGCGGATAAACCAATTATAGAAAATAATATTAAAATGGGTAAGATAGGAAGACGCGCTAACCTTGCAATTATTAACTCTGGTAATTGCCCTTTATCCATTCTGGTTCATCATTATTCTAATCTAAAGTTTTTTTATCAACGTAGAGAGAAATTTGGATTCAGTTTCCACCATCTGCAGGTCGTGCTCTAAAATGTAGGCCAATGAGAGAGGTTTTTTCTTCCCCAAGAAAATCGCCTTCGGCGATAACTTTTTGCGATTTTCAGTGGTTAGGAAAGTGCTATGTACTTTCCTATACCATAAAAAGTTCGCCATCTGCCTTAAACTCTTTGAGAGTTTTTCCAAGATTACCGTGCGCGCGCGCAACCTGCGTTTTACAAAATCCGGCCTCACATAATTTAAAAAATAAAGGCTTAAATCCAAACTGAACTGCGGACGTTTAAAATTAAGGAAGCTCTTGGTAAGTAATTCTTTAAACCTACTTTCACCCTCTGGAGTTAACGCATAGACCAGGCGCTGCGGACGCCTGCCAGATTTGTTTATTTTCTTGGTTACCAAGTTTTTTTTCTCCAATATGCGTAAAGGATAATATATAGACTTTAAATCTACTCCGGCAAATAAAGACAGGATATCTTTGATTGTTTTCTTTATCTCATAACCGTGTTTGGGGCTCTCTTTTAATAAGCCTAATAGAATAAATTCCTGTTCTATCATCCGGTAACGCCTATTTCTCTAAATTTTCTGTATCTTAATTTCAACAATTCCTCTTTTCCTGCTCCCCCTAATTCCTTCAAAGCCTTAACGATCGTCTCTTTTAGAGTTTGGCCCATCTTCTGGGGATCGCTATGTGCGCCGCCTAATGGCTCAGGCACTACTGCATCAATGATACCCATCTTTAACAAATCCAAAGCGGTCAACTTTAATACCGCTGCTGCCTCAGGAGCCTTAGAGCCGTCTTTCCATAATATCGCCGCGCATCCTTCAGGAGAAATGACTGAATAGTAAGCATTTTCTAACACATAAATCTTATCCGTAATTCCAATTCCCAATGCACCGCCTGAACCACCCTCGCCGATAACTATAGCTATTATCGGTACGCTGATACCGGCCATCTCTCTTAAATTCAAGGCAATTGCCTGGGCCTGGCCGCGCTCCTCTGCTCCCACACCGGGATATGCTCCTGGGGTATCGATAAATATGACAATGGGCAAATTGAATTTTTCTGCTAACTGCATTATCCTAAGCGCCTTGCGATACCCTTCAGGATGGGCGCAGCCAAAGTTACGCTTTAGATTCTCTTTGGTATCCCTGCCTTTCTGATGGCCAATCACTGCAATCCTTTGCTCATCTATTTTTGCAAAACCTCCCACCATAGCCTTGTCATCAGAGAAACTACGGTCACCGTGCAATTCGATAAAGTCAGACATAATCATCTCGATGTAATCTAACGTATACGGTCTTTGCGGGTGCCGGGCAATCTGTACCTTCTGCCAGGCAGTCAAATTACCGTAGGTATCTTTTTTTAAACGCTCTAACTTCTCTTCTAGGCGCTTTACCTCAGAGGATAGGTCAATTTTCTTCTCTGTGATAAAGCTTTTTAGTTCCTGAATTTTTTTCTCAAGCCCTATAATGGGTTTTTCGAAATCAAGCCTATTCATTTAATGAGCACATAACTTATGGAGCACGAAGTGCGACATAAGTTATAAGTGCGAATTAACCCCGCAGCTTGCCGGGAAAATGTCGTATGAGATTTTCCCGGCGTTTAAGCAAGGGGTAGGTTATATTTCTTTTAATGAGCACATAACTTATGGAGCACGAAGTGCGACATAAGTTATAAGTGCGAATTAACCCCGCAGCTTTGGACATATTCAAAAAATAATAAGGAATGAATTTAACAAAGGTGCGGGGTAAGTTCGGACTGACCCCGCCGCTCCGCCTATGGCGGGGCAAAAGGCGGGGTGTCCTTAATCGACAATAGTTACTTCTGTGCCAATAGGAATGATGGTATATAATTCCTCGACATCGGGATTAGACATGCGTATGCAGCCCTGGGTTACCTGTTTGCCCAGATTTCCGGGATCAGTAGTGCCATGGATACCATAACCAGGCAGATCAAAGCCTAACCAACGCGAACCTAAAATATTGTCAGGACTCCCTGGCGCTACTACTGCGCCTGCTTTAAACCAGGTAGGGTTGGGAAGCTTGTTGATAATCTTAAAATTACCAGCGGGGGTAGAATTATTAGTGCCGGTAGAGACAATATATGTCTTGAGAATCTCTTCATCGGTCCTTAAAATAAGTGTATTTTTGGATTTATACACAAGTATGGTAAAAGGCGTTTTCCATACCTTAATTTTTCTACCCAGTAAAATTTTATCACCTGCCAACTTATTGCTTTTCATTATTAACTCAGCCGTAGTTTTAAATTCTCTAGCGATTTTGGCCAATGTATCTGCGGGTTTTATCTCATAGAGGGCGCTCTGGAGCGTCGGAATGGAAGAAAATAATAACTTTATATTTATTTCCTCAATCTTCTTTTGCCAATTAACAATCTCGCCTGAATTGGGAAATTCATTAAGCAATTGTTGATAGAGGGATTTTGCCTGTAAAAGTTCGCCTTTCTTTAAAAAATCCGAAGCTCGGGCAACGAGGACGGATAAAGAAGTAGCTTTGCCTCCTTTTATATGCACAGATAGATTAGCTTTATTTATAATTAAGATTGTAAAAACAATCAGGGCTATTAAAATAGCGGCGCCGCTTAATAACAACCTTTTATTCACCAAAACCTCCTTTTTTAACGCAACAGAAAAGCTACTATTAAGCCTACTAAAGCTCCAGCAAAAACCTCCACAGGGGTGTGCCCGATGAGTTCGCGCAACCGGCCATCAGAGGTTCTGCCACGCCAATAAATATCATCCATTACCTTATTTAAAATACGCGCTTGCCTGCCAGTTGCCCTGCGCACGCCCTGGGCATCAAACATCACTACAATAGCAAATGAAGCGGCCAAAGCAAAATAAGGGCTGCCAAAGCCGTATTCAAGACCAAGGGCGCAAGCTAAACACGAGGCGCCTGCAGCATGGCTAGAAGGCATGCCTCCTGTGCCTATTAACCAACGGAAATCGAATTTTTTCTGCCGGATAACACCAATAATCACCTTAATCGCCTGAGCAATTATCCAACCATAAAGGGTAGTAATAAAAACCTTGTTTTTGGCTATTTGAATAAATATCTCTCCCATTATTTGGTTGCAGGGGCAGACGTTACTTTAATTTTAATCTTGGCGGGAGAGGTGGGCTTGCCGTCCTTTATCAGAAAACCGCGGTTTCCTTCGATGATTTTATTGGCCTTACTTATCTCTCGGACTTCTTTAGCGCTGTTACGCATCTGCTTCTTTAATTCCTTTATTGACTTTTTAAGCTCTGCAATAGAGTTTAATCGTGCCTTGAGAGCATCGTTTTCCTGAACAACAGAATCCAATTCAACCGTTAGGTTCTCCTTCTTTTCTCTTAAGGCGGTATTCTCTGCCTTTAAAACAGAAATTTGAGAATTTAATTGGTCAATAGTCTTTTGGGCATCCTGAAAATCTGTATCCATCTTAGTCAGTTTATCGGCATTGCCCTTTAAAGTATCCTTTAAGTCTGAATTTTCCTGGGCGAGCGTTTTTTGCAGTTCTTTTTCTTTCTCCACTGCTTGCTGGAGATCCTGCCTCTGGGCATCTAAAGCCGCTACCTGTTCTTTTATCTTATTTAGGCTATTTTGCAAATCATATTTTTCTTTCAGAGAGCTAATATACTTAAAAACACTAAATATAGTTATTCCTATTAAAAGGGCAATTAAAAAAATTTTATAATTTTTCAATAGCTCTCCCTTCTTAAAAATCCTTAAATTTTAATTATATAATAAAGCTCTCAAAAAGCACTCCCTCTTAGATATGATTTTATACTTTACCATAAAATTTCTCACGAGGCAAGACTTTTTTAGTTACCTGACTTTGTTAGTTACCCTAAAAAGAAGCCTTTATTATGCGAATAATTCATGAACGCTGGGGAAAAATTTTTTAGTTAGAAAATCACCTGCTTGACGTCAATTATAAGCGAAGATAAGTTATGTTGTATTTCTTCAAGAAAGGGAGATAACCAATATGTTAGCAAAGGTTTTTAGTTTCGGTCTGTTAGGAATAGAGGCATATCCCATTGAGATAGAAGTGGATATCGCAAGAGGCCTGCCAGTAGTAACGTTGGTTGGCATGGCTGATACTGCCATAAGAGAGAGCAAGGAACGGGTTAAATCCGCGATCAAGAATTCAGGATTTAACTGGCCGGGTGAAAGAATCACTGTAAGCCTTGCGCCTTCGGATATAAAGAAAGAGGGCGCCTGCTTTGACCTGGCTATTGCCTTAGGAATACTTGCAGCCAGTCAACAATTAAATAACGAAAGATTGAAAGACTATTATATTCTGGGCGAATTAGCGTTAGATGGTTCTGTCCGGCCAACGCAGGGTGTTTTACCTATTGCTATAGCTATGGCTAAATCCCTGCTTGATCCTATTTCGCTAGCAGGCGAACGGCAGGCAGGTAGGATTAAAAATTTACTTCTCTCCTGCCATAATGCTAAAGAAGCAGCTGTGGTTTCTGATATTTGCGTTTTGCCAGTAAAGACATTAAAGGAAATAGTAGGATTCCTCAGCAGCCCGGATACAATTAAGCCATTCAGGTCTAATTTAACAGAATTATTTAGACAGAATGCTATTTATCAGGTGGATTTCTCAGAAGTAAAAGGCCAATATATGGCTAAAAGAGCATTAGAGGTGGCAGTTAGTGGAAGACACAATATCCTGATGATAGGCCCGCCGGGAAGTGGTAAAACCATGCTGGCCAAAAGAATCCCTACCATTATGCCTAATTTAACTCTTAATGAGGCATTAGAAGTGACTAAAATACATTCGATAATAGGAACCCTGCCGATAAAAGATGGCATCATTGCTACGCGGCCATTCCATGCGCCGCATCACACTATCTCATATGCAGCCTTAATAGGCGGAGGTTCTATTCCTCAGCCGGGAGAAATAAGCCTTGCCCATCAAGGCGTCTTATTCTTAGATGAGCTGCCGGAGTTTCGGCGGGACTGTTTAGAAGCGCTGAGGCAACCATTGGAAGATGGATTAATTAAGGTATCTAGGATAACAAAATCTCTGGTGTTTCCCGCATCGTTTATGTTAGTGGCGGCTATGAACCCCTGCCCCTGCGGAACGCTTGGACAACCTAAAAACCCCTGCAGATGCAGTACTACGCAGGTTGTCAAATACCGCGCCAAAATCTCACAACCATTGTTAGACAGAATAGACATTCATTTGGAAGTTCCGGCAATGCATTATCACGAATTGAGTTCCACCGTTCCTGCGGAAACTTCCGCCCAAATCAAAGAAAGGATAGATAAGGCGCGCGCTATTCAATTAGAAAGATTTAAGGGCGAGGAGACATTTTGCAACGCCCAGATGAGCCATAAGCAGATAAGACAATTCTGTATCTTAGGTAAAGAAGAAGATGACCTGCTAAAGATGGCTATGACTGAGCTTACTTTTAGCGCTAGGGCATATGATAAAATACTGAGGGTCTCAAGAACGATTGCGGATTTGGCGGAAAGCGAAAATATAAAAACAGGACATCTCTCAGAGGCGATACAATATAGAAGCTTAGGCAGGGATTTTTTTGTTTAGAAACAGTTTCCAAACCGTTCGGGAAACTGTTTCTAATTTATTAAGAATGCATGTTTCCATATCTATATCAGGGGGAATCAAAAACAAAAGGTATTCCTCGCTAAAGATGACTTTGAATTCTATCTTTATCAACTGAGGCGCTATAAGAGAAAGTTTTCCTTTCTTCTCTACGGATATTGCCTAATGCCAAATCACATTCATCTTGTAGGAGAACCTCTTGACCCTCAAAATCTGCCCAAGCTCATGCAGGGTCTACAGCGTTCCTACACTGCCTATTATAATAATAAATATGAAAAAGTTGGACACCTCTGGCAAGGAAGATTTAAAATGAAGGTGATTGTAAAAGATGGGTACCTTATTGATTGCATTGCCTATATAGAACAAAATCCCGTAAGAGCAAATTTAGTGAATAGCCCTAAAGAATACGAATTTAGTAGTTATCAGGAAAGGAATTGGAGCGATAAAGATTTTAATCTGCTCGATAAGCTTTTACTTTGACCCACTGTCCCGATTACTCCGGAAACAGTTTCTGCTTTGGGGTAGAAACAGGGAAGTGTTTTTTTAAGGAAACCTCTGGATTAAGGCGAGGTAACGACAATGCCTGATTCTTTTGGGCTTACAATAAGTATTCTATCGTTGTATTTTACAATAACCCGGTAATTTTCTCTTATATTCGGGCTGAGCCCTGCAAAATCCTGCTCAGACATATAACAGAACCGTGGCTTGACAATCTGCTCCGATAATTTCTCCTCTAAGGGCGCTCTATCTTCTATGGTCTTGACTCGCGTCAATTCCTCAGAATAGAATAAAATAGCGGCGCTATCCTGTTTGTATATAATAAATTCGTATTCGGGGATTTGTTTTAAAAGACGGTCTATGTCCGGAGCCATATGCACAGTCTCAATAAAGCGTTTACTGCTCAAGGTTAGCGGAAAACACAATATAACGACAGTGGCGATGATTAAAATATATTTAAAACTCCGTGCGATATTGAGCTTAATTCGCTCTTTCAGAATTTTATCAAACGCTATTCCTACTAATAATGAAGCTGCCGGATACATCGGCAGGATAAAATAATGCAACTTCTGCCTGCCGAAAGAAAAAGCCAAAGGGAAAAGAATTGCCCAGATAATCAACAGGTAAAATTCATAATTTCTATTCCGGCGCGCTTCTTTAATCACAAAGTACCCGCCTAGAACCGCAAAAGGCAAGAAATAAAAATATTTTAAGATTATTGCTTCGATATAATAATACCAACGGACGGTAAAACCATGGGATTTTAAAAGATGAATAAAATTCCAATGCCACCAACCATAAAATAAAGTGTTTTTATCAAGCCAAATCCAGATTAAAAGCGGGCATATTGCGGCCAATAACCCTAATATGAATAAAGGATGAAAAAACTCCTTCCACTTCAGCCGTAGGGCTAAATATATAAAAACAATTACCAAGGGCGCTAAGCCAGAGACATCTTTAGTAAATATTGCCAGAAATGTAAATAAGCCAAACAAAAGATAGTATATCCGCGAACGCCTTTGCGCCAAGATGAAAGACAGTATGGCTAAAGTAATAAATAAACTTACGGGGATATCCATCCGGCATTGCCGGCAAAGGCGCACGATATGGTTAGTTAAGAGAAAACTTGCCCCTGCAAAAAAACCCACCCAATGGTTTTTAAGCAACCTGCCAAAATAAAATATTACTCCTACCAAAAAAACGCCGCTTAACATAGAAAATAGTTTTGCGCTAAAAGCCGAAATTCCCAAGAATTTGAAAAAAAGCGCGGTAATCCAGATACATAAAGGGAAATGGTAATAAAAGACCCCTTGGTATACCGGATCATATAACCCTAACCATTTATTGGTACGTAAAATTTCCTTTGCCGCTACTGCATAATTACAAGAATCTACATCCAATCCTCCCGAATCCCAGGAATAAGCAAAGATAGATATCATTGCCACCCATAATAGTATAAATAATAAGTAGTTATTTTTCCCCTCTGATAGTGACTTATTCATCTTTTATTAATCATTGCCTATTTTTGTTTATTCTTATTTATCCTGCGCGTCTTTTCAGTCGGAGAAAATTCCATATACCTTGCCAACATCAACCTGGTCTGGGCATCTAAAGCAGGGGTAGAACCTAAAATTAATATAATAAAGGGAACGATAACCCATTCTATAATCGTCACCACGTTTTTAATCCATTTTACACCCGGGGGCCGGGCAGGCAAAGTTGTTCTGCTTAATATAATCCAGATTAGGCTCGTGCCTAAAGTAAAATTAAGCAGTAACCCTGTAATCTTAGGCAGGTTATAACCTATAGACATCTGGCTAAAAAAGGCTCCTCCTAAAAAAATAGGCAAAGGCGTAATCAACATAAGGATAATTGCCCAAACTGCCCAGGTAATATGGCTTTCTAAAAGATGAAATGATCTTCTTATTTTCGTTACCCAGGATATATCTTTATTATTTGAGAATCTGCTTATCAGGAAAGGAAAATTTTCTATGCCCCAGGCCCATCTTCTCTTTTGCCTATATTGGATAACAATCGTCTTAAAGAAATTACTGGAATAGGCCACATCCATGGAGACAGTGATATATAAAGGTACAACCCGGTAATTCCCTTTATAAAAGAGAAAGGCTTTCCAATACACTACAGAATCGTCAGAAACCATATCAACCGGCCAGTAATCTATATCCACCAGAGTCTTAAAGCTCATACTGTGGCTGGAGAAGGTCACAAATTTTTCCAGGCGCATACTTTCAATCATCTGGCAAAAGGACGCGCTTATCTCAACTAAACGGGCGAAAGAAGGCGCGTACCAGATATTATTATTGTAAACCGGTATAGGCTGATAACTTGCCTGATGAGGAGAGGGAGAGGTTAGAAAATGATAGGTAAGGCATCCGAAATATTGCCTATCTACGCAGGTATCGGCGTCAAAACAAGAAACAACAACATCCTCGTAAGAAATTGACTTACTGGACAACAACTCCTTGGCCTGTTTAGCTGCCCAGGTGGCATTAGCGCCTTTAGTGCGCTTTTCACCCGGAATGCCGTCAGGATGAAAAGTAGATAAATACCCAAGAAAAGCTGATTTAAACTCTGCCTCGAGTATTTCAGCGCTCTCTTTTGCCTGCGCATGGCGCTCTTCAAAGGCGACTATAACAACCATCCTTTCCTTCGGATAACAACATTGTTTTAATGCCTCTAAAGAAGGCCGCAGGATATCCAGCCCTTCTTTATATACAGGAAAGATTATCAGATGATAAAGCCCCTGCCAATCCTTCCCCGGGCTTAGCCTCTGGCAGTCTGCCAGCCAATCCCTATTTTTTTGCTGAGATAAATTTTTATAAGCCATAAATAAAAGCGTGGTGAGATAGATAGTGCGGACAATCCAATAGAAATCAAAAATAATAATTAAGACGGCGCAGGCAATCGGCTGCCGGATAGAAAGAAAAACCATAAAAAGGATTATGCCCCAAGATAAAGCTCCGGGAATAATCTCAAGGTATCTTTCTGGCTTGCGGTGTTTATTCATTAGGTGATAATTTTATCAATTCCTGGAAAGGAAATGTTTTGGCGCCTACTTCTAATTTATAAAGGTTATCATAAAAATTACCGTCCGCTGCTCTTTGAGAATCTAAAAAATAAAGCGTATCAGTATGGATGTCATATAAACAAGAGGTATTTCTCTTATTTAAATTTACCAATGTCAAATTTTTAGCCTGAGGCCGCGCCTCTAACACCTCAATGCCCCTATTGCTAACTAAAATGATATGGTAACTATCGGAATGCCAGAATACGTCAATTATTCTGCCATCTGAATAATTTAAAATAAATGGCGTCTCTTCGGATAACTTATTTTGCGGCTGTAGGTATGTTATTCCAATTTGATGTATATTAAAATATAATAGCTTTTCTCTGTCGGGCGAGAGCTTCCATTTCACAGCCGCAGGAGCTATCTCAATAAAACTGCTAACCTGCTCGGAACGGCCCCCTTCTAAATCTGATTTATAGATATTTTTATCCTCCGGGTCAATATAATAGATTGAGTCTTTGTCTTCGTCTACCCAGAAAAAAGAAAGCCTTTCCTTGTTTAATTGTTTAATATTCGGCCTTAAAGGGAAAAGAATAACCTTCTCTAAACGCGTAACCTTACCTGCCTCTACGTCAACCTCATTAAACCAAGGGTAATGTTTTTCTAATTCCAGGTTTAGCTGATATCTTCCGGGTAAGACTTCGGTAATAGTAGCGGGCGTTTTTATGTTCAGCAATTTTTTATCCAAATAAATATCTGCTCCGGAAGGCTGAGTCTTTAAGACTATTAATCCGGTTTTGGTGAATTTAAATGTGCGCCGGTCAAATTTATAGCCTAAGGCAAAGGATAAAATAAATGGCAGCCCTATTATAAAAACAAGCGCGCTTAGATAAAATAAAAAAGCTCTTATTTTTTGTTCGCGATACATGCCTTCAGGAAAAGGTTAATTTTTGTGGACTGCAGGGAAAAAATTATTTGGTTTTCTTTTGCGATTTTAATAAGCGGCGAATTTCTTCTAACCGGGCTAAAACCTGTTTTAACAAATCTATGCTTTCTGTTTGATAATCATCCTGCTTTATTTTTATTTTCTGGGCTTCTATCATATTTTTAGCTACGGTCCTTTTCTTCTTCCAATGTTTTAGGTCTTCTTTGATACCCTGTTCTTCCTGTAAAATAAGGAAGTCTATATAATCCGATAATTTGTTTTTATAGGCGGGTTTATAAAAATCAGTAAAAAATATTCCTGTGCCATAATATTTTTTATAATTTAGCTCTCTTGCTAAATGAGATCTAAATATGGTAGCTTTGCATTTGATTTTTCCCGATAAAGATAAATCTTCTTTATAGGCAGGGATCTCTAGGATTATATTTACGCCTGAACCTAAAGGGAGCTCTTTGTCTATTTCTACATAAGCGCCTAGCCGGCTGATATTTTCTGTCTCGCTGTTAATTTCAATATCTCTATAAACAATCTTTATGGACAAATGGGCTTTTATCCTTCTTTCTTTTCTTTTTTCGATAAGCATAGTTTTGTTTAACTATTTTTATTAAAGACTTCCCCGGTTCAGGTCATTTTGTATATAAATATTTAACTTATTCTTCAAACTCTGAATGCGCGCTTCTTCCTTAACCTCTTGTTCCTGTTCCTTCTTTTTAATCTTTTCTCTATAAATGGGGTTATGTTCATATCTATAATCTGAGACGGCAATAAAAGGAAAACGGAATATCCCGCCTATCATTTTTGTAAATAGGATGCAGGGGTCAAGAAAAGTCATCTTAAAGCGATTTTCAATGTAGCCCATCTTCTTATAGTAGTGTTCAACAATATTCTTGCGTTTCCTAAACCTGTCTTTAGCCAATTTTAGATTGTCCGACACAGTATTGTCTTTACCAAGAGTGTATTCTGGCA
>Ga0209824_10000558_pt1 | contig 22949 bp, 25 predicted proteins | sample VDWuncwatermetaG_FD_184124 | JGI IMG/M metagenome (GOLD analysis project Ga0209824, IMG submission 184124) | Wastewater microbial communities from Netherlands to study Microbial Dark Matter (Phase II) - VDW unchlorinated drinking water (SPAdes)... ...
CTTTAACAAGTTTAGGCATTTAAAGCTCCTTTCGGTGGTTAAAACAGGGTGTTAAGGTTTGCAAGGCCTAATACACTCTACACCGACGGAGCATAATTTTAAATCAGCTCTTTCTTGCGAAAGAGCCTATTTAATCAAGGAGAAATGAAATGGAAGCCCTGATTCTTTTTTCTTCTTTATGTGTTATAGGTCTCATTAGTTTGATCGCCGTTTGGATCTACGATCGTAATCATCACAGACCACAGCATCCATAAACAAGTCATCATCACCCCCATTCTTGCCGTGGCGGTTATTGACACCACTTTACGAAGCCGAAGCAAATATTCCCTATTGCTTCGTTTGGCGGTAACAGGGGGAAACACAGGGGTAAGACCCATCAAGGAATTGGCAAAGGAAAACAGGGACTTAAATACCCGCAACAAAGAATTCGAAGAACGTCTCAAAGCGCTGGAGGATTTGGAGAAGAAAAAATAAGGACGTGGAAATTAATGCGAATGCTTACGGTGCTTGGGGTCAAGGAAAAACAACACAAGTAATCCGACGACAAAGATTGAAGTGGCAAGTATGGCGAACATTATTTTTCTCCCTTTTTAAATGTTTCAAAAATGACAATGCTGACGATAATCAGGATGATACCAAAAATGATAAGACTAATGCGTAACAGCAATGGCAGTTTTTCAAAAAAGTAACTGGCAAAACCAACAGTTAAAATCGCTTTGCCTAAATCAGCAATGATTTTGGCGATAAACTCCCACGTTTCATCATGGAGCGTAATCATCAGGATAAGGTTATCATAATGAGGAAGGGCTGTCAATGACTTGATTGACTGACTGGGAGCGCTTTGGGTACATCGTATCCAGGGCAACCCCTTTGGTCAAGTAGTGTTTCCAGTCTAATTGGCGGTAAATTTAGCACTCCTTCCAAAATAATAGAGGACAGCGCCCTATTATTTTATTGAATAACTTTTTTCTTTTGTAGTATAATTCCATAGTTCCTAGCCCTAAAAATCAGGGCTCGCCGGACACTCATAGTTATTCGTCATCCTGAACGAAGTGAAGGATCTCTAAAGCGGTGGTTACGCTTAGGGATGCAACAAAACTTAATACGTTTGTATTAGTTACGAATTTTGGGTCGGTAGCTCAGTTTGGGAGAGCGCATCGTTCGCAATGATGAGGCCGGGGGTTCGATCCCCCCCCGATCCACTTTCCCCCCAGGGTCAAAGGCCATGTACCGTTTTTATTGCCAGGATGCTGATTTTTCAAAATTTTCCGTCGTCATTGGCGACACCCATGAAATCCATCATATCAAAGACGTTCTCCGTCTGAAAAAAGGCTCTTTGATCCAAATTTTTAATGCCCAATCCCAGCAAGCGGACGCGATTATTGAACAGATCAATGAAGCGGCCATTCATGTGCGCGTAAAAACGGTCAAACAAAATGAAGAAGCACGGGCTAAAATCATTTTGGCTTGCGCGCCGCCTAAAAAAGGTAAGTTTGAATTCATTATTGAAAAATGTACAGAATTAGGCGTTGATGAGATTATCCCTTTGAAAACCAAGCGCGCGGAAGTTATTTTTAAAGAAGATAAGATGGCAGGGAAGCTCAGCCGTTTTGAGGCGGTGGCGGTTAATGCCGCCAAGCAGTCCAAGCGCGTTAAAGTCCCTATCATCCATCCCATGATGACTATTTTAGAAGTGTTTAAAATGCTAGATCCCAAAGTATTGATGATCATTCCTTCGCTTAATGGTCAGCCACCGCATATTGTCGAAGTATTGAATAAATATGTGTCATTCCCGAATGCAAATTCAACATTCGGGGGTGACAGCATTGTAATTTTTATAGGCCCGGAAGGGGATTTTACCCCTGATGAAGTAGAATTAGCCATTAAACACGGTTGTGTGGCGGTGTCTTTAGGGGATACGGTTTTAAAAGTGGAGACCGCCGCCATAGCTGCCGTGGCCTTAGTCAAATTTCTATGCAGAAATTAATTTTCAGTGTATACTACTCCTTTGTGAATTTAATTCTCAATACTTATGTCACCCCAAATAAAACTTCCAATCCCCTTTGGAAAGATTCCCTGTTTCTTGCTCGTCAACGAGGTTTGCGAGTGCTACAGGGATCCACTAAATAAATGGAATTTTACAGGAGGACTCATGACTCAAGACAAAACAGTAGCAGAAAAGATTGAAAAAACAGCTGGTGACAAAACGGTTGACGCTCTGCGTGACAACCGTTTGAAAGCTTTGGATTTAGCTTTGGCGCAAATCGAAAAGCAGTTTGGCAAGGGTTCGATCATGCGCATGGACAGCAATGTATCAGCGGATATTCCGGTTATCCCAACGGGCTCGCTGGCCTTGGATTTAGCCTTAGGGGTGTGGGGTATTCCCCGCGGCCGTGTGATCGAGATTTACGGGCCGGAGTCATCCGGTAAAACGACCTTGACCTTAAGTGTTATCAAGCAATTACAACATAGCGGCGGAGTAGCAGCTTTCATCGACGCTGAACATGCCTTTGATGCTAATTATGCCAGGACTTTAGGGATCAAATTGGACGACCTTTTAATTTCACAACCGGACACCGGTGAGCAAGCTTTAGAAATCGCCGAAACCCTGGTGCGCTCCAACGCTGTTGAGTTAGTTGTTATTGATTCGGTCGCGGCCTTGACCCCGCGAGCGGAGATCGAAGGCGAGATGGGGGACGCCCACATGGGTTTGCAGGCGCGTCTGATGAGCCAGGCGCTGCGTAAACTGACCGCGGCCATCAGCAAATCCCGTTGCTGTGTGATCTTTATCAATCAGATCCGTATGAAGATCGGGGTGATGTTCGGCAATCCGGAAACAACCACCGGCGGGCGCGCGTTGAAATTTTACGCGTCGGTACGCATTGACTTAAGAAAAATTGAATCCATCAAGTCCGGCGAAGAGATTATCGGCAATCGCGTTAAGGCGAAGGTGGTCAAGAATAAAGTAGCCTCACCTTTTAAAGAAGCCGAATTTGAGATCTATTTTAACGAGGGTATTTCTGAAGCCTCGGATATTTTGGATTTAGCCGTGACCCATGAGATCATGCAAAAAAGCGGCGCTTGGTTTTCATTTGAGAATGAGAAAATCGGCCAGGGCCGGGAAAGTACCCGTAAATATCTCAAGGAAAATCCAAAGATAACGACTAAGATCAAAAAGCAAGTTATTGAAAAAATCAAGGCCAAGCCCAAAGTTTAATGGGCAAGAGTGCTAAAGCCACGGCCCTGCGGTTTTTGAAGATCGCCCCGCGCAGCATCGCGGAATTAAAAGAAAAGCTTGGAAGTAAAGGCTTTTCTTCAACGGAAATAGAGAAAACCCTGCTTGATTTAATGGCGTCGGGATTATTAGACGACCGGGCTTTTACGAAAAGTTGGATCAATTATCGTTTAGCCCGGCCGTTTGGTTTTAGAAGGATCATCCAAGAGCTTAAAGCCAAAGGTATTGATAAGGAAATCATTGAGCAGGCTGTAGCTGAAATTAAAGACAGCTATGATCCGGAAAATGTCGCCCTGGAATTGGCCCGGCGGCGCTGGCAAAGATTACCGGCCATTGATCCGGAAAAAAAGAAAAAAAGGGTTTTAGATTTTTTACTGCGTCGTGGGTTTGATGCAGATACAGTAATGAAGATATTAAAGAAATTATGACAACCAACGAAATTAGAACAAGATTCCTGGATTTTTTTAAATCCAAGGGCCATAGCATTATTGCCAGTGATTCTCTGGTTCCCAAGGATGACCCGACAGTGCTTTTTACCACCGCCGGCATGCAGCAGTTTAAGCCGCAATTTTTGGGGCATATTGATGGGTTTACCCGGGCCGCGACCTGCCAGAAATGCTTGCGCACCGATGATCTTGACGTCATCGGTAAAACAGATTTTCATCACACTTTTTTTGAAATGCTGGGGAATTTTTCCTTTGGTGATTATTTTAAGAAAGAAGCCATCCATTGGGCTTGGGAATTTTTGACGAGTGAATTAAAATTGTCCAAAGAAAAGCTGTGGGTCTCTGTTTATCAAGAGGATACGCAAGCCTATGGTATTTGGGCCGATGAAATTAAGGTCCCTAAGGAGCGTATCGTCAAATTGGGAGATAAGAGCAATTTTTGGCCGTCGAATGCGCGGCTCAATGGTCCCAACGGGCCCTGCGGCCCTTGCTCAGAAATTTTTTATGATTACGGGGTAAATCCCAATTGCCCCAAAGGCCGAGCGTGTGATCCTGACTGCTCCTGCGGCCGTTTTTCAGAAGTGTGGAATTTGGTTTTTACGCAATTTAACAGAAAAGAAGGCGGCGTTTTAGAGCCTTTGCCAGCGAAAAATATTGATACGGGCATGGGCCTGGAACGCCTGGTCGCGGTGGTGCAGGGGGTAAAAAGTAATTATGAGACGGACATTTTTGTGCCGATTATTAAACAAATAAAGGAAGTGCCTAAAATTTCTGATACAGATGCTCGCATTGTTGCTGATCATTTAAGGGCTGTTATTTTTGGTATTGCTGATGGTGTTATACCTTCAAATGAGGGACGCGGTTATGTTATACGTAAACTCATTGTGAATATGTCGGATATTTTTTTTCGAGCTGGAATACAAGAACCTCTTGTGCATGGTTTTGTACCGAAAGTAATTGAAGTTATGAAGAAGAAGTACCCAGAAATTGATAAAGAGAATGAAATTGCTGACATCATCTATGGTGTAGAAAAACAGCATTTAAAGTTAGAAAAAGAAATGATACCTGAACTTTTAGAAGACCTTTTTGCATTGCATTCAAAATATAAGGGAGGCGTTTATTATGATGATTTAGCAAATGATTTAGGGGAAAAGATGTTTCAATATTACGATACCCATGGGCTGAGTCCGGAAATTATTCATAAAAAAGTTGAGGAGTCTCCTTTATTTGTAGCTATTCCATATGATAAATATCAAAAAGCTTTGGAAAAAGAAAAAAGTTTAATGGAAGAACAAAAAAATCGTTCCCGTGCCGGCAGCAAAATGGCTGGCGATGTATTTGCCAACCAGGATTTAGCCCTAAATTTGCCTAAAACGGAATTTTTAGGCTATAAAGAAACCAAGGCCGAAGCCCAAGTTTTAAAAATTTTGAGCGACCAGGGTGAAACAACCGAAGCCAAACAAGGACATAAGGTGGACATTATTTTAGATCGTACGCCCTTTTACGCCGAAGCTGGCGGGCAGGTGGGTGATAGCGGTTATTTGGTGTCTGCCAATGGCAAGGTGCGTATAACCGATACACAAAAGGCCAACGACATTTATGTCCATAGCGGTACCATTGAGCAGGGGATCATTAAGGCCGGGGATAAAGTACAGGCAGTGATTGATGAACCCCGCCGTTGGGCGATCATGCGCAATCATACGGCCACGCATTTATTACAGGCGGCTTTGCGCCAGACCTTGGGGACGCATATTAAACAGCAGGGCTCCTTGGTGGAAGCAGACCGCTTGCGTTTTGATTTTACGCATCCCAAGGGGATCAGGCCTGAAGAGATGAAAAAGATCGAGAACAGGCTTGATGAATTTATCCGCCGGGCAGATCCGGTGACAACTGAGGTTTTAGCCCTTGAGGAGGCCCGGAAAAAAGGCGCATTGGCGTTTTTTGCTGAAAAGTATGGCCAGACCGTGAGAGTGGTTTCTATCGGCGATTATTCCCGGGAATTTTGCGGGGGTACGCATGTTTCCACAACGTCTGAGATTGAGGCAATGAAGATTGTGTCAGAGGGATCGGTGGCTCAAGGGATACGTCGCCTGGAAGCTGTGACCGGCAAAAAAACTGTTGATGATTTTTTGAATAAGAAAAAACAAGAAGAATCACTCAAAGAGCAGGCTCAGAAAGCCAAACAATTAGATAAAGAAAAGCAAGCGGCCACACTTCAGGAGATTAGAGCGTCAGTGGATGATATTATTGCCAAATCTGAAAATATTAATGGTGTTAGAGTGCTTGAATATTATAAGCCTGGTATGGATATAGCAACATTGCGTAACGTATCAGATTTAGTAAAACAAAAAGTTCCAAGTGTGGCTATGGTTTTGGGTACTAGTGGCACTACAACTATTTCAATGATTATTTCTGCTAGTGATGATGTTGTAGCAAAAGGTTTTAAAGCCAATGAATTGATTAGTAGCATTATGCCAATCATTGAAGGTACGGGTGGTGGACGTCCTAACATGGCCCAAGCTGGTGGTAAAGCTGTTAACAAAATACGTCAAGCTTTGGATAAAGCAAAGGAGTTAATTACAGTGTCATTGCGAGGAACGAAGTGACGAAGCAATTTCTTAAAATAAGATTGCCACGTTGCCCTTTGGGCTTCTCGCAATGACACTGAGGTCATGAACTATGAAACTCATTAAACAAACAGGCCTGAATATTGAGAAGCTTTATAACCGCAGCAGGATCGCGCGTAAAAAATATATCGAGGAAAAAGTGCGCGCCATCATTGATGATGTGCGTTTAAACGGCGATGATGCTTTGCTCAAATACACCCGGCGTTTCGATGGGGTCAAATTAATAGCCCGCCAGCTAAAGGTGGATGAAAGCGAAATTTCCGGTGCTTTTCAGGATATCACGCCCGAATTTGTAGGGCATTTAAAAACCATTATCAACAATGTTTCGACCTATTATAAAAAACAGCTTCATAAGACTTGCAAGGTCAAGGGCTATGACGGAGTTATGCTTAAAGAAGAAGTGCGGCCATTGGATTCAGTGGGTATTTATATTCCGGCGGGAACGGCACCCCTGGTGTCTTCGGTTTATATGACGGCGGTACCGGCCATCATCGCCGGTGTAGAACGTGTCGTCATTGTCACGCCGCCGAATAAAGAAGGCAAGGTTAATCCTTATATCCTGGCTGTGTCAAATTTATTGAAGGTCAGCGAAATTTATAAAATAGGCGGGGCGCAGGCCATCGCGGCTTTGGCCTTGGGCACCAAAACTATTCCTAAGGTGGACAAAATTGTAGGACCGGGCAATTTGTATGTCACTGAGGCTAAACGTCAATTATTCGGTTATGTGGATATTGATATGCTGGCAGGACCGACGGAGCTGGTGGTCATTGCCAATCGTTACAGCAATACGGATTTTGTGGTGGGAGATTTGGAAGCTCAGATGGAGCATGTGGGCGGTTTGTCGATTTTATTGAGCACTTCCAAGCAATTGATCAAAGAGGTGCGCAAGCGCGTGGCTAACGGTTACTGCATTTATTGCAAGAATATGGATGAAGCGGTTGAGATTACCAATCAAATCGCGCCGGAACATTTACAGATTGTGACTAATAACGCGGTCAGTATTGCCAAACAGATCAGGCATGCCGGAGCGGTTTTTTTAGGGCCGTATAGCCCTACAGCTTTAGGTGATTACGCGGCAGGCCCCAGCCACGTGCTGCCAACCATGGGTACGGCGCGGTTTTTCTCGGGGCTGTCTTTGTCGAGTTTTAGCAAGACTACCCACGTGATTGCCTATAGCAAGAAAGCGTTAGAAAAAGTCCGTGAGCCTTTAGAGAAAGTAGCGCTTTTAGAAGGCATGGTCAAGCACGCGGAATCAGTGAATGTTCGGTTCAAATAAGCATGGTCGGCTGACACCGATATATTCGTTCTGCTAAAATTTGACACTCACGCTGGTATCGTTGTTTCCCAAGATAGAGGTCACGCGAAAAGACCAGCCGAATGCAACGTTGTCAAATTTTTATACGCAGAACGAACATATCGGTATCAGCCTGCACAGATTTGAAAGGATAAATTATGCAACGTAAAGCTCCTATTCAACGTAAATCAAACGAAACTCAAATTGAAGGTTCCATTAATATTGATGGAACTGGGAAAACAAAAATTAAAACTCCCATTGGGCTTTTAAGTCATATGCTCGAGTTATTTGCGTTTCATGGGTATTTTGATTTAGAACTCCAAGTTAAAGGGGATACTCATATTGATATTCATCACACTAATGAGGATATAGGCATAGCATTGGGAAAAGCGTTTAAGCAAGCTCTTGGAGATAATAATCTAGGAATTAAACGCTTTGGCTCTGCCTTTGCGCCAATGGAAGATACCTTAGGGCATACTGTTGTTGATATTAGTGGTCGAGGGCACCATAAAATTGATTGTCCACCGGTATTTAACCGTGGAGTTTCAATGAGTCCATTAGCTCCGGGGACGGGGAGGATTCCTCTTGTCTCGGAGGATGGCTATACTTTGAAAGATTATGAGCATTTTTTAGAATCTTTTGCTAAGCAGCTGGGAGCGAATATTGTTGTAACAATAAAACATACAGATTCTGCAGATGTGCATACCATTCTAGAGACAGCATTTAAGTCTTTAGGGATGGCTTTAGACCAAGCAACGATTATCGATCCGCGCCGGCAAGGCCAAGTGCCATCGACTAAAGGGATTATTGATTGAAGGAACGGATTCCCCTCCCCTCAAGGGGGAGGGAAATTAATTTATGATAGCCATTAAAAGGCCCAATTGCTTCGATTGCGTAAGGTAATATGATTGCAATAATTGATTATGGAATGGGAAACTTACGGAGTGTGCTCAAGGCATTTGAAGCTGTCGGCGCCCAGGCGCAGGTGACTCATATTGCCGGGGATATTTTAAAAGCAGACAAGGTGGTTTTGCCTGGTGTCGGAGCCATGGGGCCGGCCATGCAGAAATTGCAGGAATTGGCTTTAACCGGCCCTATCCGTAAAGTTATCCAGGACGGTAAACCATTCTTAGGCATTTGCCTGGGGTTGCAATTATTATTTGACAGAAGCTCTGAAGGCGGTTTCTCCGAGGGGCTTAAAATTTTGCAAGGCAGCGTCGAGCGCTTTGCCGAGTTGAAGGTCCCGCATATGGGCTGGAACCAGATCAAGATCCAGCCCACCGGTAATCAAATGTTCAAAGGTCTTTCATCCGGTGAAAATGTATATTTTTGCCATTCTTATTTTGTCAAGCCTAAGGATATTTCCATCGCCGCCGGCATCACTGAATATGGTGTTTCCTTCGTTTCTGCAATTGTTCAGGGGAATATCTGGGGCGTGCAGTTTCATCCGGAAAAAAGCCAAAAGGCGGGATTACAAATTTTGAAGAATTTTGCTCAGCTATGATCCTTATTCCTGCGATTGATATTAAGAACGGTAAGGTAGTCAGACTTTTTCAGGGTAAATTTGATAAGATGACTGACTATAACGAGTTTCCTGCAATGACGGCAGGGCATTGGCAGAGCATGGGGGCTCAATGGCTTCATTTGGTTGATCTTGATGGTGCTAAAAATGGGATCATGCGCAATAAAGACACAATTACATCTATTGCAAAAAATATTAAAATTCCAGTCGAGGTTGGTGGTGGTATTCGGGATAAGCGGACAGTGGAAGATTTAATAACAGCTGGTGTTAAACGTGTAATTTTAGGAACCAGGGTCATTGAAGACCGTCCATTTTTAAAAGATATCTTAGCTCTTTATGGCGAAAAAATTTGTGTCAGCTTAGATTGTTTGAATGGTTTTGTGGCCCAGCGTGGCTGGGTTTCTACTACGGATATTAAAGCCACGGATTTGGCTCTTGAATTAGAAGCAATGGGTTTACAATGGATGGTTTATACCGATATTGCTCGTGATGGAACGCTGACAGGGCCCAATTTTGATCAATTGCAAACGATGTTAAATACAGTTAAAAAAGTAAATCTGATTGCCTCCGGCGGGGTATCTTCATTAGAAGATGCAGTGAAATTAAAAGATTTAAAATCGCAAGAGGGAAAGTATCTTTGGGGAGCCATTACAGGCAAGGCCATTTATGAAGGCAAGTTGGATTTTAAAGAGGCTGTAAAATTATTGAAATAGTGTTATACTTGCAGTAGGAGGGAATCACATGAACAATACATTTACTGCTGTTATAAAAGAAGAAAAAGGGTGGTGGATTGGCTGGATTGAGGAAATTCCGGGGGTTAATTGTCAGGAAAAGACACGTGAAGAGCTTATGAAAACCCTTTCGATCACCTTAAAAGAAGCTATTCAATTAAATAAAGAAGAAGCCTTGCGCTCGGCTAGGTCAGGATATTCGGAAGCCTTTGTTCAAGTATGAAACGCAGGGATTTGCTCAAATATCTTTCCCTCCATTCCTGGTGGCATCATCCTGTCCATAATTCGCGATCTGCAGTTCCCAGGCATAATGAAATTTCAGATTCACTGGCTAAGAAAATATGTAAAGATTTACATATTGAGGTCATAAAATAAAAATTGCAAGAATTTTTGAATGTTAAATAAACGCATTATCCCATGTCTGGATGTCAAAGACGGGCGGGTGGTCAAGGGGGTTAATTTTGTTGACCTTCAGGATGCCGGCGATCCGGTGGACTGCGCTAAAGCCTATGATCAAAGCGGCGCTGATGAATTAGTTTTTTTGGACATTACCGCCAGCCACGAAAAACGAAAAATTTTTTTGGATGTGGTACAAAAAACCGCGGAATGCGTGTTTATGCCATTGACCGTCGGGGGCGGTATCAGCAATGTCAATGATATCCGCGATTTGCTTAATGCCGGCGCGGACAAGGTTTCGATGAATACATCCGCGGTCAAGAGCCCAAGTTTGATCCGTCAGGCCGCGGATAAATTCGGCGCTCAATGCATCGTCGTGGCCATTGATGCTAAACGCGTCGGCAATCGTTGGGAAGTTTTTACGCACGGCGGGCGCAAACCCACCGGGCGGGATGTGATCGACTGGGCCAAAGAAGCCCAAACTCAGGGAGCAGGAGAAATTTTATTGACCAGCATGGACGCGGACGGTACTAAAAATGGTTTTGATTTGGAGCTAACCCGTGCGGTGACAGCGGCGGTCAGCATTCCGGTGATCGCCTCAGGCGGGGCAGGGGCCTTGGAGCATTTTTACGAAGTTTTTACCGCAGGGGGTGCCGACGCGGCATTGGCAGCGTCGGTATTTCATTACGGTGAGATCCCAATCCCTGAAGTTAAAACATTCTTAAAACAAAAGAAAGTGAATGTGCGATGAGCAGCAATCCTGAAATAGAAACAATTCAAATCACTAAGGATAATCTTGATAAATTGAAATTCAATGCCGAAGGGCTGATCCCTGCCATTGCCCAGGATGTAAAGAGCAATGAGGTCTTGATGATGGCTTGGATGGATATTGATTCTCTGCGTAATACTTTAAAAAGCGGCAAAGCCTCTTATTGGTCGCGTTCACGTAAGACGTATTGGGTCAAGGGCGAGACTTCGGGCCACTTTCAACATGTGAAAGAAATTTATTATGATTGTGACTGCGATGTGCTTTTAATGAAGGTGGACCAAATTGGTGCCGCTTGTCATACCAATAAACGGAGTTGTTTTTATAGGAAGATAAAATGACACCTGACGAAATGTCAGGTGTCATCCTGAGCCAACTGGCGAAGGATCTTAAGATATCTAAAGATTCTTCGCGGAGCCTGCCCTCGAGCGAAGCGAAGGGCTCAGAATGACGATTCTATGATGACTCAAGAAGAATTTCTGAAATTAAGCTCAAGAGGCAATTTAATCCCTGTTTACAAGCAAGTGCCCGGGGATTTGGAAACGCCGGTGTCAGCGTATTACAAATTAGCCGGCCGCTCTGCCTATTCTTTTTTGTTAGAATCGGTGGAAGGTGAAGAAAAAGTCGCCAGCTACTCCTTTATTGCCCGTGACCCTGAATTGGTTTTCACAAGCCGAAGCCACCAAGCCCAGATCCTGCGTTTCGTGAAGGGCCAGCAAAGGTCTGAGAAAATTTCTTTCAGCGGCTCTCCTTTGTCGGTGGTACGTGAATTGATGAAAGATTACCGTGCCGTGGATGTGGCAGGACTGCCGCGTTTTTATGGCGGCATGGTGGGGTATTTGAGTTATGACTGTGTGCGTTTTTTTGAACGCCTGCCCGATAAAACCACGGATGATCTTAGCTTGCCTGATATTTGTTTGGCCTTGACTAAAAATTTAGTGGTTTTTGATCATCGTCATCATACGATCAAGGTGGTCAGCTGTGTGCATATCACCCAAGGTGACAGCCGGGATGCAAAGATCAGGAAATACAATGCCGCCCGCAAGGCCATCTGTATCTGTATAGCGGATTTGCAAAAACAACTCCCCCTAACCCCCTCTTTAACTAAAGAGGGGGAACGTCTTAAAAAAACCAAAAAAATTTTTGTGACCTCAAACTGCAGCAAGAAACATTATGAGCAAATGGTCATCAAAGGTAAAGCGCATATTAAAGCCGGGGATATTTTTCAGATTGTTTTATCCCAGCGCTTTAAAGCTGATATCAGCGTTGATGCTTTTGAGATCTACCGTTGTTTGCGCGTGCTCAATCCTTCGCCATACATGTTTTATCTGAATTTTAACGGCTTACAGTTGGTAGGCGCTTCTCCTGAGCTTTTGGTGCGCTGTGAAAACGGTTTAGTTGAAACCCGGCCTATCGCCGGTACGCGTCCGCGCGGGAAGAATGAGGCAGAGGATGCGGCATTGATGAAAAGCCTTTTGGCCGACCCCAAAGAAAAGGCCGAGCATATTATGCTGGTGGATTTAGGGCGTAATGACCTGGGCCGCGTATGTGTTAAAGGATCGGTGCGCCTCTCTGAATTTATGGGAGTTGAAAAATATTCTCATGTGATGCATATTGTCAGCAATGTGCAAGGGATATTACGTAAAGGTATGGATGCTTTGGATGTTTTAGAAGCGGCATTTCCTGCCGGAACAGTCTCCGGCGCGCCCAAAATCAGGGCCATGGAAATAATTGAAGAATTGGAATCCCAAAAACGGGGCCCTTACGCGGGGTGCGTTGGATTTTTAAGTTTTTCAAAAAATCTTGATACTTGTATAACTATACGTACAATAGTGGTTCACAAAGGCAAGGCTTATGTCCAGGCTGGGGCTGGAATAGTAGCTGATTCCGACCCTGCCAGGGAGTATGATGAGACAATGAACAAAGCGCGGGCGCAGATTAAAGCGATTGAATTGGCACATTTATAATTATGAATTCCCTCCCCCTTGTGGGGAGGGTTAGGGAGGGGGAATAGATGGAAGTTAGAATTCGTTTACAAAAAGCAGGTAAAGCATCCAATAAGGCCTACAATTACCGCGTCGTTGCGATGAGCGGCAAAGAAGGCCGCGACGGTCGTACCCTGGATATTTTGGGTTATTATGACCCTTCCAAGAAATCTTACTATCAGCTCAATAAAGAAAAGATCACGGCATGGGTTGGCAAAGGGGCCCAGATGAGCGATACGGTTAGAAGTTTAATGAAAAAAGTGAAAGGTTAGATATGCCTCAACAATCAGGATTGACACAGATTCTATTCATGTATGTTCCCATTATTTTGATTTTTTATTTTTTGATTATCCGTCCTCAACGCCAGCAACAAAAGAAAATCAAAGAGATGCTGGCTAATCTTAAGAAAAATGACGAGGTGATTACAACTTCCGGCATCCACGGTACGGTGGCCATTGTCAAAGATAAAACCGTGGTTTTGCGCGTGGATGAAGGATGCCGCATTGAGTTTGACCGTGAATCCATCGCTTCGGTGACCAGCGGCGAACTCAAACCCGAGGTCGTCAAGTGACACCTGACGAAATGTCAGGTGTCAGAATGACGAATTTTAGAAAGGTTTTTTTGGATGTCTCCGGAATTACGTAAACGTTTTTTTGTTATACTTGCCGTTATCGCAGGCTGTTTCGCTTCTCTTATTCCCATCAATAAACGCATCAATCTGGGGCTTGACCTTAAAGGCGGCATGCATTTGGTCTTAAAAGTCCAGAACGATAATCTCCCTACCGCGCAGGCTAAAGAAGACGCAGTGCTTAAATCCATGGAAGTTTTGCGTAATCGCATTGACGGCTTGGGAGTGGGTGAAACTTTAATTCAGCGCCAGGGCGGGAACCAAATTTTATTGCAGCTGCCCGGTGTTACGGACCGTGATAAAGCCCTTGATATGATTGGCCGTGTCGCGCGTTTGGAATTTCATTTGGTTGACCCTGATGAAAGCAAATTAAAGGGTGCTATGAATGGTCATGCGCCTGATGGTGATGAACTCATGGTCATGAAAAAAGAAGGCGGCGCGCCGATTTTGATTTCCAAAGAAGTGGCTATGGGCGGGGAAGGTATTAAAGATGCGCGGGTAGATTTTGACCGTACCGGTATGCAGCCTAAAATCACCATGGTGTTTAATGATAAGGGGGCTAAAGATTTCGGTGATTTGACAACCGCGCATGTGAATGAACGTCTGGCCATTGTTTTAGACAACGAAGTCCTGTCCGCGCCTAATATCCGCGAGCCTATTTTAACCGGCGACGCGGAAATCACCGGAGATTTTAAGTTTGAAGAAGCTTCTCTCCTGGCCTTGGCCTTGCGCACCGGCGCTTTACCTGTTCCCATGAGTATTGAAGAAGAGCGCACCATTGGTCCTTTATTAGGGAAGGATTCCATTGAAGCCGGTATCAAAGCCACGATTTTAGGCGGTATTTTGATTGTGCTGTTTATGACGGGTTATTATTTAATCGGAGGCCTTATTGCCTCTGCAGCTTTGGCTATCAATTTGCTGATGGTTTTAGGAGGCATGGGCTTACTCAATATTCTCATGCCTGACTCCCAGGTGACGTTGACCTTGCCCGGTATCGCGGGTATTATTTTGACCCTGGGTATGGCGGTTGATGCTAACGTGCTTATTAACGAGCGTACCCGGGAAGAAATTGATAATGGCAGGCCTTTGAGTGCCGCCATCAGTACCGGTTATGCTCGCGCCTGGTCAGCGATCCTTGACTCACACGTTACCTCGCTGATTGCCGCTTTCTTTCTGTTTCAGTTTGGTTCCGGGCCCATTAAAGGGTTTGCCGTTACTTTGTCCGTCGGTCTTGTTGCCAGCCTTTTTACGTCTATATTTATTACCCGCGCTTTTTACAACTTTTTGCTGGAAAAGCGTTTACTCAAAGCTTTGCCCATGATGCATGTTTTTACCAAACCGAATTTTAATTTCCTCAACAAAAGGAACATCTGTTTTGTTTTTTCCGTCGTCCTTTTGACCTGGGGGATGTTTAACCTGAGTGTGAAAAAAGGTTCCGCTTACGGTATTGATTTTGCCGGAGGGCAAATTCAGGAATTTAAATTCGACAAGCCGGTGTCCGTAGATCATTTACGCGCGATTTTTAAAGAAGCTAAAATGGAGCATGTGGTCATCCAGGATTTTGCCAACGCGCCCAGCAATATTATCTTGCGCACTCCGCAGGAAAGTGAGGATACGCATGCCCAGGTCTTGGCGCTTTTCAAGGATAAATTGCCGGATGATCATTTTGTGGTCTTACGTGTGGAAAAGGTGGGGCCAGTCGTCGGGAAAGCCCTTCGTACCAAAGCCATCGAGGCCATTCTTTTAGCGCTTTTGGGTATGCTTATTTATGTAGGGATCCGCTTTAAGCATTACGATTTCGCGGCCGCGGCCGTTATCGCTATTTTCCATGACGTTTTAATCACCCTGGGGTTGATTGTATTGATGGGCCGGCAGGTGGATCTGCTGGTAGTCACGGCACTCATGACCGTGGCTGGTTATTCCATCAATGACAGTATTATTATTTATGACCGGGTGCGTGAAAATGTTCCCAAAATTCGTAACAGATCCTTGGGCGATATTATCAATGACAGCATCAATCAAACCCTTGGGAGGACCATTTTAACCACGTTTGTGACCTTGCTTTCTGTCTTCGCTTTGTATTTTGTCGGCGGAGAGGTGCTCAATTCGTTTGCTTTGGTCTTGGCCCTTGGTTTTCTTTTCGGGACGTATTCAACCGTTTATATCGTATCTCCTTTGTTTTTGATGTGGCATGGTAATAAGAAGTGGTGAAAAAACTCCCCCTTTAAAGAACACCTTTGATGTTTAAATCCTTAGAATTCCTCGTTGGCCAGAAGGTCAACATTGATGAAATTATTAAAACTCTCGTCGCCTTTGGGTATACTCGGGCGACGAAAGTTTTTAGAGAAGGTGAGTTTGCCCTGCGCGGGGGCGTGCTGGATATTTATCCGGCTAATTTTGAGGCCCCGCTGCGTTTGGATTTGGATGACGATACCGTCCTTGCCATCCATGGTTTTGATCCTGTCAGTGCCGAAAATATCGATGAGCACACGATAGTCCTGGTTGTTCCTTACAAGACTTCTTCCAAATCTGTTTTTTCTTCTGATGTCCCTTTAAATAATTTCGTTGATATCCAGCAGGGCGATTATGTCGTGCATAACCATCACGGCATAGGCCGTTTTATCGGTATCAAGGAATTTGACAAAAGGCCCAATTCCCTTGAAGGCGATACTTTCGACCGCGAAAGCGTTGAACACCTTGTTATCGAATACAAGGATGGGGACAAATTATTCGTCCCTAAGCATGATATTCATCTGGTCCAGAAATATGTTTCATTTACCAAACGCCCGGCCCGCGTGCATAAATTGGGAAGCAAGGAATGGCTGGCCACCCGACGGGCTGTGGAGAAGAAGTTAAGGCTTTTGGCGGCTGAGCTTTTGCGTACGCAGGCGTTAAGGGCCCAGTTAGCCGGTTTTGCTTTTTCTAAAGACAATGAATGGCAAAAAGAATTTGAGGCCACGTTCCCTTATAAAGAAACTCCTGACCAGTTTAAATCCACCATGGAAACTAAGGCAGATATGGAACACCTAAGGCCAATGGACCGGCTTATCTGTGGGGATGTCGGGTACGGCAAAACCGAGGTGGCCATGCGCGCGGCTTTTAAAGCGGTGATGGACCATAAGCAGGTGGCCATTTTGGTCCCCACGACTATTTTGGCGGAACAGCATTATTATAATTTCAGTCAACGCCTGGAAGCTTTTCCGGTCAAGGTGGGGATGTTATCGCGTTTTCGTACCAAGCATGAGCAGAAAATGATAGTCAAGGAAACAAGTGAGGGCAAAATTGACATTGTGATCGGTACGCACCGGCTGCTGTCCAAGGATGTTGCTTTTAAAGATTTAGGGTTGGTCATTATCGACGAGGAACAGCGTTTTGGGGTCAAATCCAAAGAAAAGTTGAAACATTTCCGGCTATTGGCGGATGTGATGACACTGACAGCAACACCTATCCCGCGGACTTTGTATATGGCCCTTTCGGGTGCGCGTGATATGTCAGTGATCTCAACCCCACCGACAAATCGTTTGGCCGTGAAAACTCAAATTATTGGCTTTGATGACAAGATAATTCAAGCGGCTATCGAGCGGGAACTGGCACGCAAGGGCCAAGTGTTCTTTCTGCATAACCGCGTGGATAATATTGATACCGTTGCCAATAACATTAAAAAGTTGGCACCTCAGGCGCGTGTGGCAGTGGGACACGGACAAATGAGCGGTCGCTTCTTGGAAGAAATTATGTTAAAATTTCTTAAAGCTGAGATTGATATTTTAGTATGCACGACGATCATCGAATCCGGCATTGATGTGCCCATGGCCAATACGCTGATCGTCAATCGCGCGGATCAATTTGGGTTAGCGGATTTGCATCAATTGCGCGGCCGGGTGGGACGTCTGGATGTGCAGGCGTACGCGTATTTTATCGTGCCAAGTGTCGAGCTTCAGTCTGAAGTCACCCGTCAGCGGCTCAAAGCCATTGAAAAACACAGTGATCTGGGAGCGGGATTCCATATTGCTTTTGAAGATTTACAGATCCGCGGCGCCGGAAATTTGTTGGGCGCCCAGCAGCATGGCTTTATCACAAGCATTGGTTTCGATCTGTACTGCCGTCTGTTAAAAGAATCTATCGAACATCTTAAAAAAGAGATGGAAATAAAAAAATGAACCATAATCTGAATAATATTCCATTGTCATTCCCGAATGCTTCTGTCGGGAATCCAGTCATGACTGTGGTATTTCTTTTTGCAATTGTATTTTTATTTTTGACACCTTCGGCCCATGCCAAGGATTTTTCCACCGACGCCATTATTGCCGTCGTCAATAACGATGTCATTACTTTAAAAGATTTGCGTCAATATGTAGCGGGCATTGCCAGCCAGCTGAGGGTTGAAAATAAATCACCTGAAGAAATCCAGCAGATCATGGGGGATTATGAGCAAAAAGGGCTGGATAAATTGATCGAGGACAAATTGATCTTGGCCGCGGCCAACGATAAAGGCATAGAAGTCCGTGGTGAAATTGTTGATAAACGTTTGCAGGAGATCAAAAATCGTTATCCCGTCGAAGATGATTTTTTAAATGCGCTTAATACTCAAGGGATGACGGTCAGCGACCTGCAGCGGAAATTGACGGACCAATTAAAAGTTAAATATGAGGTTGATATGGAAGTGCGCGATAAGATCTTTGTCAATCCGCAAGACGTTACCGATTATTATAATAAACATATGAGTGAGTTTAATCGTAAACCGATAGTGAATTTACAGTCTATTTTTGTTTCTTTTGACAAGTACAGCAAGCAGGAGGCGCACAGCCGCGCGGATGAGGCGCGTTCGCGTATGCTGGCAGGCGAAGATTTTGATAAAATTTTTAAAAAATATTCAGATAGCTCTTCTGTCGGAGAAGTTCAACAAGGTCAAATGGTGGATTCGATAGAAAATGTGGTTTTTAATTTAAAACTTGAGGAAGTTTCAGACCCGGTTGAAGTTGAAAATGGGATTTATGTTTTTAAAGCCATTGGGATTTCACCGGGTAAACAGCAGACCTTAGCCGAAGTCAAAGACCAGATTTATAGCAAATTATTGGATGATCAATTTCAGACTAAATTCAAGAAGTGGGTTGATAAGCTGCGCGGGAAAGCTTATGTTGAGATCAAATAAAAAAATTATCGCTATCACCATGGGCGATCCTGGGGGCATAGGCCCGGAGGTTATCCGCAAAGCTTTGGCCGCCCACCATGTCATTCCCGCGAAAGCGAGAATCCATAACAAAGTTTGTCATCCTGAGCGAAGCGAAGGATCTCAACAAGAACAACCTCATTTTATCGTGATTGGTCATCACAAAGATTTAGGGCGGCTTCCCGCTTCGGTGGAGGTGGTGGATATTCCGTATAAATCAGCGGGCGAAGGGTCGCTTAAATTTTTGGATAAGGCCATTGATTTGATCAAAGGAGGTGCTGCCGATGCGCTGGTGACTGCACCTTTGTCAAAGCAAGCTGTCAGCCGCTATCACAAAAATTTTGTGGGGCATACGGAATATTTGGCTGAGGCTTTTAAGATTAAAAATTTTGATATGATGTTTATTGCCCCTCACGTGCGTTTGACGATTGTGACCCGTCATGTGCCTTTAAAAGATGTGCCTGGATTGATCACTCAAAAGGCAGTATTCAATTCCATTGCTTTGATGGCAACGGTATTAAAAGAAAGGTTTAAAATCAGAAATCCTACAATTGCCGTACTTGGGCTTAATCCTCATGCCGGAGAAGGCGGGCTTTTAGGTTCTGAAGATGTTAAGTATATTTTACCAGCCATTCGCAAAGCTAAGATTCAGGGCATTAATACCGTAGGGCCCTTGCCGGCAGACACCTTTTTTGCATTCTCTTGTCATTCCCATTCTAATAATTGTCATTCCCGCGAAAGCGGGAATCCATATGATGGCATCATTGCCATGTACCACGATCAAGGCTTAGCCCCTCTCAAGGGTCTCTACATGAAAGATTTGGTAAATTTCACCGCGGGACTGCCCTTTGTGCGGACATCCCCGGCGCATGGCACTGCTTTTGATATCGCCGGAAAAAATAAAGCGGACCCTTCATCCATGCTCTCAGCCCTCAAACTCGCCTGTGAACTTACATAGGTGTCATTGCGAGGAACGAAGTGACGAAGCAATCTCTTAAGACATCGTACAGTCCTAAAAAATATTTAGGTCAGAATTTCCTTACTGACATCCGCATCCAGCAGAAAATTATTCAAGCTTGTGATCTGAAGATCGAAGATGTGGTGGTGGAAATCGGCCCCGGGCAGGGGGTCTTGACGCGGTTAATTGCCCCTCAGGTCAAAAGATTGATCTGTGTGGAGACTGACCGTGATTTAATCGGATCTTTGCGTTCGGGCTTGCCTTCCTCAGTCGAAGTCGTCCACGCTGATTTTCTCAAATGGGACATGGGCCATTTACCACCAGGGGTCAAAGTTATTGGCAATATTCCTTATTATATTTCCACACCTATTATCGAGAAATTAATTACAGACAGAACAAAATTTTCAGCGGCTTTTTTGACCGTGCAGTTAGAGTTTGGAGGACGCTTGACGGCCAAGGCTGGGGGTAAGGATTATGGGTCTTTAAGCTGTTTTGCGCAGTATTACGCGGACATAAAAATGCTTTTTAAAATCAAGAATACCTGTTTTAAACCTGTCCCTAAGGTGGATTCCTGCTTTTTACGTCTGATGATGAGATCTCAGGGCCAAGAATTGGCGTCGGATGAAGAATTTTTGTTTAAGTTAATTCAAACAGCTTTCCAACAGCGGCGGAAAAATATAGTGAATTCTCTCAAAGGTTTGGTGGACAAAGGAAAATTAGAAGAGTCGCTTGAAAGTTTGGGCATCAATGTCAACGCCCGTCCGGAAAATTTAACTTTATCGAATTACATTAACCTTTCTAATAAGCTTATGCTATAATTTTTTTATGGAAAAACGTATTTATTACCACGACACCGACGCAGGTGGTATTGTTTATTACGGGCAGTATTTGTGCTACCTTGAAGAGGCGCGCACAGAATTCCTGGAAAAAAGGGGCTTAAGTGTAGAGATCTTCAAAAAGCGCGGCTTTGTCTACGTGGTACGCCAATGCAATGTCAGTTATCGCTCGCCGGCCCGCTATGGCGACACAGTTCTTTGCGATGCTAAATTAAAGAAAATAGGCGCCTCGCAATTAGTTTTTGACCAGACCGTCCATGATAAAAAAGACGGGCGGTTGATTATTGAGGCCGAGATTTCCTTAGTTTGTTTAAATAAAAAGTTTAAACCCACCGCCATACCAGATGATCTAAAGGAGAAATTATCTCAATGAAAAATAAATCATGAAAAAATTCATCCCAATGGCTGTTTAGTGCTTGTTTTTACCCTCCTTTGATGCTAATATTTTGCCTATGCCGATTTCCAAAGAAGATGTCAAATATATCGCCGCATTAGCACGGATTGACGTGCCTGAAGATAAGCTGGAAGGCATGACCAAAAGCCTTAGGTGTATTGTCCAATACGTGGAGCAATTGCAAAAGCTTGACGTGGATAATGTTAAACCAACCAGCCATGCCGTGCCCGTGGGAAATGTTTTGCGCCCTGACGTGGTCAAACCTTCATTAACCAATCAGGAAGCCCTCGCCATTGCCGTTGAGGCCAAAGATGGTTGCTTTAAAGTACCCTTAGTCATCGAATGAATCTACACTCATTGACCGCTCACGCTTTATTGGATTTATTCAAATCCGGCAAAGCTTCTGCCAAAGAAGCTTATAAGGCTGTTGTAGGCCGCATCAAAGCAGTTGATCCTAAAGTCAAAGCCTATGTGCATATGGCAAGCCATCAGCCGGATTATAGGGGGGAATTTCAAATACCCATTGGGATTAAAGATAATTTATGTACCAAAGGTGAAGAGATCACCTGTGCTTCGCGTATTTTAAAAGGATTTCGTTCACCGTACGACGCTGGAGTCATGGAAAAGATCAAGAAAAGCGGCGGAGCTATTTTGGGGATTGTTAACATGGATGAATTTGCCTTTGGTTCATCTTGTGAAACATCCTGTTATGGTCCGACCTTTAATCCATGGAATTTAGAATGCGTGCCCGGCGGCTCCAGCGGCGGATCTGCCGCCTCAGTGGCCGCGGATGAAGCCGTATGGGCCCTGGGTTCAGACACCGGCGGGTCTATCCGTCAACCCGCGTCTTTTTGCGGTATCGTGGGCTTAAAGCCGACCTATGGCCGTGTTTCACGTTATGGTCTTATTGCCTTTGCCTCAAGCCTGGATCAAATCGGGCCTTTGACCAAGGACGTGCGGGATTGCGCTTTATTGATGAATATTATTTCCGGCTATGATGAGCGTGATTCTACCTCTGTCAATGAGCCCGTTCCTGATTACACCAAAGCTTTAGTCAATGATGTGCGCGGCCTTAAGATTGGCATTCCCCAAGAAGCATTTGCGGAAGGGCTGGATCCTGAAGTTCGCCGCTCGGTGGAAGACGCGCTTAATCTTTTGAAAAAATTGGGTGCTGTTATCAAAGAAGTGTCTTTGCCGCATACGCCTTATGCCGTGGCTGCTTATTATATCGTGGCCACTGCCGAGGCCAGCTCTAATTTAGCGCGTTTCGACGGGGTGCGTTATGGTTTGCGGGTACAGCCTGCCAGTGTCCGTAAAACCGCCCTAACTGATATGTACGAAGAAACCCGCTCACTTGGGTTTGGAGATGAAGTCAAGCGCCGCATTATGCTTGGCACCTATGCTTTATCATCCGGTTATTATGATGCCTATTATTTGCGCGGTCAAAAAGTGCGGACCTTGATCAAAAATGATCTGGATGAGGTTTTCAAGGATTGTGATGTGATCATGACTCCGACAAGCCCGACGGTGGCTTTTAAAGTGGGGGAGAAGATCAGTGATCCTCTGAGCATGTACTTGTCGGATATTTATACGATCCCCGCTAATTTGGCGGGCATTCCGGCGATTTCTGTCCCTTGCGGACTTTCCAAGAGCAGTTGCTTACCCATTGGTTTGCAATTGATGGGCAAAGCTTTTGATGAAGAAATGCTTTTGCGCGTATCGTACACGTATGAACAAAATACACAGTGGCATTTAAAGAAACCTAAATTAGACTAATGTCATTCCCGCGAAAGTGGGAATCCAGCGCTATGGAACGGATGACCACTATTATGTTTTCGGAACGGGATATTTTGGCCGTCTGCTTCGGTTTACAACAATTTTTTTCTAAAGATTCTCTTCATTTGGAAAAAAATTGTTGTAAAGCCTCGCAGACATTTGGCCAAAAATCCCTGAATGTTCCGAAA
>Ga0209824_10000559_pt1 | contig 22934 bp, 21 predicted proteins | sample VDWuncwatermetaG_FD_184124 | JGI IMG/M metagenome (GOLD analysis project Ga0209824, IMG submission 184124) | Wastewater microbial communities from Netherlands to study Microbial Dark Matter (Phase II) - VDW unchlorinated drinking water (SPAdes)... ...
TCAGATGGATTCACCCCTTCAAGCAGCTTGTCCAAGGTGGTATTGTCTATCGTTGTCATACGAGTCCTTTCTATTGAAACTCATTATCGTCGTATGACTTCCTTCACACAAAAATTCTGACAGGCTCGATTGCGGTGGAGACTAACCTTTAGGTTATGTCGTAACCACAACTTAGTATTGCTGTAATTACAGCAATACTAAGTTGTGGTGCAGGCTAACTTGCGAATATATTTAATTTTAAGGAGCAAGTTAAACCGCGCCAGCGGTGTCCGTAGCCGCTGCAAATACCTATCTGCGCATACTTATGCCCTTCATAAAGGGCTTGGCAAAATTGCATCACACAGGCATATAATATCCACTAGGCAATTATGAGGGGGCAATCATGCAGGCACCACATTTACCATATCTATCCTTATCGCATGCCGCCGTCATGTTGGCGACTTTACTCTTCGCATTAACCCCAGCGGCGTACGGCAAAGACAAATCTACCCCCCTTTCTATCACTAGAGCATTTGGCCTAGCCACCTCCATTGAGACTAATAACGACGGCAATGCGTCTGATCCACAAATCGCTATTGATGCCAAGGGCAATGCCTTAGTGGTGTGGGTGCAGCACGACGGCAACCGATTTCATATATGGTCTAACCGCTATTCCCCCGCCAGCGGTTGGGGCACCGCCACACTGGTTGAGCAGAGCAATGCGGGGCACGCATCTGATCCGCAAATCGCTGTTGATAGCAATGGCAACGCCTTGGCGGTCTGGGCGATGCATGATGGCTCGCGCAAGAATATCTGGTCCAACCGTTTTATTCCAAGCACAGGCTGGGGCACGGCCACGCTCATTGAAAATAATGACATAGGCGATGCTTCTAATCCGCAAATCGCGATTGATACCCATGGCAACGCTTTAGCGGTATGGCGGCAATTTGATGGCACACACTTTAATATTCGTGCGAATCGCTTTGCCGCAGATACTGGCTGGGGAGCCGCTGAGTTGATCGAAACGGATAATTCGGGTGATGCGGTCGGGCCACAAATTACCTTCGATGCTAACGGCAACGCCTTGGCGGTATGGCGGCAATCTGACGGTACGCGCTACAATATTTGGGCTAACCACTTTACTGCAGGTGCGGGTTGGAGCACGGCCGAACAGATTGAAACAGATAATGCGGGCGATGCTAAAGGCGCGCACGTTGCATTTGATGCTAAGGGTAATGCCTTGGCAGTATGGCGACAATCCGACGGCAAACAATTCAACATTTGGATCAACCGTTACACCGCAGGCAAAAATACGGGTAGCGGCTGGGGTACAGCCACGTTCATTATGAACGGTGATGCGATCAATGCAGCCGGTCCTAAAATCGCTTTCGATAATCAAGGTAATGCCCTTGTTGTGTGGCGGCAATCCAAAGATACGCGTTCCAGCATTTGGGCTAACCGCCTGAGCGCGAGCAATGGCTGGGGTGCCGCCGTGCTAATCGAAACAGACGATTCGGGTGATGCCATAGGTCCACAAATCGCTTTTGATAAAAATGGCAATGCCTTGGTCGTTTGGCGGCAATCTGACGGCAAACGCTTTCATATCAGTGCCAACCGCTTCACCCCAAACAAGGGTTGGGGCAAGGCTATGCTCATCGAAAGTAATAACGCGGGCGATGCCGTCAGTCCGCAAATCGCCTTTGACACTAACGGCAATGCCATTGTGGTGTGGTCACAGTTCGACGGCAAACGCACCAGCATCCGCGCCAGTCGCTACCAGTAATTTCATTAGTGATAGGCGCGAGACAACACGCTCACTTCGCCTAATTCACCGCCGTTACTGAGTGCAATTCGAATAAGCAAACTGGTCGCACGTGTTGTTCTCAACCAACGGTAGCGTGTTACTTTGGAAGCACCCAAGTAATGCAAAAATCCCCTCCAAGCAACCCCTCGGTAAAGCTGCCTGCCAGCATTTGGATGCTTGGTTTTGCCAGCCTACTCATGGATGTATCTTCGGAAATGATACACAGCTTGCTACCGTTGTTTATGGTAACAATGCTGGGAGCAAGTGCCTTCACCATCGGCATCATTGGCGGAATTGCAGAAGCCACCGCCTTATCTGTAAAAGTATTTTCGGGTGTATTAAGCGATTATCTAGGCAGGCGAAAATGGTTAGCGGTAGCTGGATATTCACTCAGTGCGCTATCAAAACCATTGTTTGCCATTGCCACCACCTTTAATATCATTTTGGTGGCACGTGTCGTAGATCGCGTAGGCAAAGGCATACGCGGTGCACCACGGGATGCGCTGCTGGCCGACATCGCCCCACCACAACTTCGCGGCGCGGCATTTGGATTGCGCCAATCGCTAGATACTTTAGGTGCGTTTATCGGTCCATTATTAGCTGTGATGTTGATGCTGCTGTGGGAAAATGATTTTCGTGCCATATTTTGGGTGGCCGTTATCCCCGCAATATTGGCTGTCGCCTTACTAGCCTTTGGCGTGCATGAGCCAGCGCACCCTCATCTGGATAAACGCACCAATCCCATACAACGCAAAAACCTACAACGACTCACTCGCGCCTACTGGTGGGTGGTCATCATCGGGGCGACCTTCACATTGGCGCGTTTCAGTGAAGCATTTTTAGTATTGCGCGCAATGGGTAGCGGGTTGCCACTCGCCTTCGCACCTGTGGTTATGATTGCAATGAATGCGGTCTACTCCCTTACAGCCTACCCTTTTGGAAAACTTTCAGATAATGTTAGCCACAGCAAGCTTCTGGTTCTCGGACTGATCGTGCTGATTGCGGCCGATCTAGTATTAGCTTATAGCACCCATTGGAGCGTGGTTATCCTAGGTGCAGCATTATGGGGATTGCACATGGGCATCACACAAGGATTATTGGTCACTATGGTGGCACATGCCGTACCCGCTGATTTACGCGGCACCGCATACGGATTTTTCTACTTAATGAGCAGCCTTGCCATGCTGATAGCCAGCATATTAGCGGGGCTGATATGGGATCAATTGGGCGCAAGTTACACCTTTTATGCCGGAGCCACTTTTTGCATACTCTGCCTCGCACTTATCTCAATTAAAGCACACCATAAAATATAATTTTTGGCATCAATATTGCCCAACTCCCCCATTAAAATTGCGTTAAAAATTGCCCTCAAATAAGCTATTTTTTGATTGCTTTTTGCATTCAAAATCGCTAGTGTAGCAAGTGCGAGGGTGCCAAAAAGTCTTTTCGCATCAACACCCTCGTGCTTGTTCACGTCACTTCATAATTTGTTTAATTATCAAATACAAAGGAGAATGAAAATGGGTACCCAATCAATTGCATCCTCAAACTCGGCTAAAGAAAAACTCATCGCCGACTTTAAAATGGTCGGTACAGATGCAGAGGATTTCATCCGAGCCACAGCCAATCAAGCTGAAGAGCAAATCAGCATGTCACGCGACAAAGTTCAGAGCAGCCTACGCGAAGCCAAGCAACAATTGGCAAGAGTAGAAGAGGCCATCATGGAAAAAAGCAAACACGCTGTAAAAGTGGCTGATGTTTACGTGCATGAAAACCCTTGGAAAGTAATTGGTATCGCTTGCGGGGCAGGATTGCTCGCGGGTCTGCTGCTTTCCAGACGATAATTTAATTGCACTGATTTAATTACTTGACCTAATGGCTGAAGAGAACGCGAATAATAAAAGTAGCGAAGCTTCTAATTTCGGTAACGCTTCTGACACCAGCGGTTTGGTTCATATTATTCTCCAATTGGCTGGAAAATTTGTCGGCATATTACAAACCCGATTAGAAATTCTAGTTACTGAAATTGAAGAAGCACGGCTACAGTTCGGGCAGTTATTGCTCCTTTCGGTGGTCGCGGCCTTTTGCCTAGGGGTCTCGGTTGTGCTGTTGGCGGTGCTTGTTGTAGTGCTGTTCTGGGACACGCACCGCCTTGCAGCATTGGGTGTGATGACTGGATTTTTTCTAGCTGCTGGCGTGTATACGCTAATGTTATTGCGCGGCAAACTTGAAAACAACAAATTGTTTACGGCCACCTTGGCCGAATTAGCCAAAGATCGGGAGCACCTCAAGTAATCCCACTCACGAAATAAAAATGGTCACTATACTTTCACGCCTGAACGAAATTCAACACCGACGCGAACAGCTTGTCGCCCGCGCCGCTACACAGCGTGATGATATGGCCGAGATGTTTGCCCAATTGCGGACACCGTTGCAACTTGCAGACAAGAGCATTTCATTTTTGCGTTATATCGCGGCTCATCCGATCGTCCCTGTGGCAATGTTAGCGGGGGTTGTTGCCGTGCTCATTGCGACGCGACGTTTTAATTTGATGCAATGGGTAGAGCGTGGCTTTGTTGCGTGGCGCATGTACCGCTCACTCAAAAAATTCTCAGAAAAATATACTGCCTAAAATGCCTTGCTGGTTCAAACCCAGCACAAATCATCCTACTAATTTTTGTTGCTGAATCAATAGCGGCAATCCCTCTAACCCCTGTGCGCACAGCACTTCACCCAAAACAATCAGAGCGGGAGAGTCAGCATTTTGCGCGGCCTCATGCAAATTCGACAACGTCGTTACAACTTTCTGCATGTTTGGCAATGAAGCATTACTCACCAAGGCAACGGGCGTGCTGCCAGACAGACCATGCTGCATCAAGCTGGTTGCAATCTCCGCTGCCTGAGCAGAAGCCATATACAACACTGCCGTATCTGCCGTGAGCACACTTTGAATCCACGCGCTGGCCGCTTCACCCTCCCCTACTCGCGGCGTAACAAACACCACGCTGCGGCTTACGCCACGCTGTGTCAGCGATATCCCTAGATCAGCCGATGCGGCCAATGCAGAAGTAATGCCCGGCACAATTTCATAAGCAACACCCGCATCGCGCAGTGCTGAAATTTCTTCCTGCACGCGACCAAACAAAGTCGCATCGCCGCCTTTCAAACGCACCACCACACTGTGCCGCTGGGCGGCCTCAACCAACGAGCGATTAATAAAGCGCTGGTCGGTGGAGAGCTGGCGGCAGCGCTTACCGACTGCGATATGCCGTGCTTGTGGCGCGAGCGCCAATAACTCCGGCTGCACCAAGGCATCGTAAAAAATAATTTCCGCTTGCGCCAACAATCGTGCGCCACGCAGCGTAATTAAATCTGCCGCACCGGGCCCTGCACCGATTAAATAAACTTTGCCTATCATGGATTTATTTCCATATCAATAAATAAATAGTTCAACATAGGAAACGCTGCACAGTCGGCGAGCGGGATGAAGTGCAAGACGCAAGGAAGCCTTGCATGGCCATTCGACTAGGCTGGCAAAAAACACCAGCCAAGTCGCTGGTCAGCGCAGAAACCGGAATGTATATTTAATTTATCGCTTCGCGACCCCGGATTTCGAGCACTGAGCAACGTAGCGTGCGAATGGGTGGCTGCATAGCAGCCGGGAACCCATCGGCCTACCCCTTGCGGGTGAATTCACCCGCGCAGACACTGTGCAGCGTCTTCCTAAATAATCATGCCAGCGGCCACGGTGTTATTCGTCGCCTCGTCAATCACAATAAAGCTGCCCGTGGCGCGATTATTAGCGTAGCTATCAAACACGAGGGGTTGCTGCACTTTCATCGCAACCTGCGCGATGTCATTCATGTTCAACGTGGCTACGTGATGGGGTGTCAAGGTATTCACATCCACGCGATTTTCAATGCGCGAGAACAAGCACTTCACCACGCGCGTGGTGTGCTTAATAATGTATTTGCGATTTGTGTCCAACGAGGATTCAGACAACCAGCACAGCATCGCCTCAAATTCTTTTGCCACTTGCGGCACTGCTCCAGATGATGACTTTTCAGATTTCACCAGCATATCGCCACGCGAAATATCAATCTCGTCCACCAGCGTAATCGCAATAGATTGCGGCGCATAAGCCACCTGCAAGCTTCTATCATAAGTCACGATTTCTTTCACGCGCGTGGTGCGGCCAGATGGCAGCACCGTAATTTCATCGCCGACATTAATTTCACCCGACTCGATGCGCCCCATGTAGCCTCTAAAGTCATGATGTTCCTGCGTTTGCGGGCGACACACCCACTGCACCGGAAAGCGAAAATCATCTGTATTGACATCATAATCAATGACCACATTTTCCAAATGTTCCAACAGCGGACTGCCCTGATACCAATTCAAATTATTGCCGCGTTCCACAACCATGTCGCCCACCAGCGCAGACAACGGAATGCAAGTCACATCATGCAAACCCAGTTGCGCGGCGAAAGCGCGATATTCCGCACAAATTTCATTAAAGCGCGCTTCGGAATAATCCACCATATCCATTTTATTGACCGCCAACACGATGTGCGGCACGCGTACCAAGCTCGCAAGAAAAGTGTGGCGACGGGTTTGCGTTAACACGCCGCGACGCGCATCAATCAAAATCACTGCGAGATTAGCGGTACTGGCAGCGGTCACCATATTGCGCGTGTACTGCTCGTGTCCAGGCGTGTCACCAATAATAAATTTACGCTTGGGCGTAGCGAAATAACGATACGCAACATCAATGGTAATGCCTTGCTCGCGCTCGGCTTGCAGGCCGTCAGTCAGCAGCGATAAATCCACCGCCTCCATGCCGCGCCGCGTGCTGGTTTTGGTGATCGCCGAAAGCTGATCTTCAAAAATAGATTTTGAATCGTGCAGCAAACGTCCAATCAGCGTGCTTTTACCGTCATCGACGCTGCCGGCGGTGATAAATCTTAATAACTGTGTTGCGTTGCTCATATAAATTCACACCTATTTTTTGACCACAGATTACTCATGCCAATTCTCGTTATAAAACTTAACAATTCAGATTCCAGAAAGCAATTGAGCCTAGAACAAGGAAGCGAGAAAAGGCGCGACGCAGACAGCACATTTGGGTGCGGCAAGGCGTGCCTGACGAAGCTGACACAGTTATCGGCTCTATTGCACACTGGAATCAGAAGTAGCCTTCTTTTTTGCGTAGCTCCATTGAAGCCTCCGAAGTCTGATCATCCATACGCGTGGCACCGCGCTCGGTGATACGCGTACTGGCGGTTTCTGCGATGATTTCATCGACCGTATGCGCGACCGATTCTACGGGCGCGGTACAGGTCATATCCCCAACCGTACGAAAACGCACACTGAGTTTTTCCACTTTTTCACCCGCTTTGGGTTGCACTAAATGCGACACCGGAATGACAGAATTGCCGCGACGAATGACTTCGCGTTTATGCGCGTAATAAATTTCTGGGATGTGCAATTTCTCGCGACCGATGTATTCCCAAATATCCATTTCCGTCCAATTACTGATCGGAAACACGCGAATATTTTCGCCCGCGTGCACGCGCGTATTGTAGGTATCCCATAATTCCGGACGTTGATTTTTCGGGTCCCACTGACCGAACTCATCGCGAAAAGAAAAGATGCGTTCCTTGGCGCGCGCCTTTTCTTCATCGCGCCGCGCACCACCCATACACGCATCAAAACCAAATTCGGCAATGGTCTCCAGCAACGTCACCGACTGAAAAGGATTGCGCGGTAAGTCGGGATCTTTAATCACAATCGTACCGCGCTTGATCGAATCTTCCAACGAACGCACAATCAACCGCTCGCCCAAATCCTTTGCCAGCTTGTCGCGGCAGGCAATCACTTCCGGAAAGTTATGCTCGGTGTCGATATGCACTAATGGAAAAGGAAACTTTGCCGGACGAAAGGCTTTCTCTGCCAGACGCAACATCACAATAGAATCTTTGCCGCCCGAAAACAGCAGCGCGGGGTTCTTACATTCCGCAGCGACCTCGCGCATGATGTGTATCGACTCGCTTTCCAGCGCGTCTAAATGTGTGAATATATGACTGCCCATGTTCTTCTCTTCCTATTTTGGGGCAACTCTCAAAATCCAAATTCCGTCGCTATGCTGTGTTGCTTACAAAAAATTTCTCCTCACATATAAAGCATATGCGTCGTCATAATTTTTTGCTCGCGCCTTGCCTAGCTTAGCAATTTGAATTTTTAGAATTACCCTTTGATATTTATCACTTCATACACAGAACGAATGTAAGTTTATTCTGTGAAATCTGCGACAAGGTTTATAGTGTTCCTAAATTTTCTTAAGCGGCATTGTCTGACCTACATGCAACCCACATTCCTTGCCCTGTGAGTCCTCCCACCACCACCGTCCAGCGCGAATATCTTCGCCTACGGATATTGCTCGCGTACAGGGCGCGCAACCAATGCTCGGATAAAATTGATCGTGCAATTTGTTATAGGGCACATCGTGTTGCTTGAGGTATGCCCACACCTCGGCATTACTCCAATCCAGCAAAGGGTTAAATTTATGCAAGCCGTTATCGGCATCATATAAAACTACTTGCAGCCCCTCGCGCGTGGCCGCTTGCTCACGTCGCAATCCAGTAATCCATGCACCTTTGCCCGCCAGCGCACGACGCAATGGTGCAACTTTACGCATATAGCAGCAGGCTTTGCGATTTTCTACACTATCATAAAATCCATTCACGCCATTTTGCGCAACATACTTTTCGACTTGTGCTGCGTCAGGAAAATAAATTTGCAGCGGCACGCTGTAACGCTCGCGCACAGTCTGCATTAAGTCGTACGTTTCCTGCGGCAAGCGGCCCGTATCCAGGCTGAACATGCTGATGTCGGGCTGATGACGATTGATCAAGTCGGTCAACACCATGTCTTCTGCGCCGAGGCTGTTGGAAAATATGACAGGCGCATGTTCGCGCACAGCCTGTTCCAGCACCGCGATGACTTGTTCAACTTTTTTATTCAACTCGCTCATTATGCTTATGGTTAATCTATTTCTGGTTAATCTATTTCTGGCTCATTTATCACTGGCCTGTGCGCGCTGCACACGCCGGAACAATGGATTCTTCTGATCCCATGAAGTCTGATAGGTCTCCGAAAAATCGGTCAACCCTTTCAATGCATCGTGAATATTTTTACCTGCCCGCACCGCAAACGCATCAAACCCAACACGCTGCATATAAAAAAGTTGGTCGCGCAATACATCGCCAATCGCACGCAATTCGCCACGATAATCCAAACGTGCACGCAAATTGTAGGCAATAGAATAACCGCGCCCATCCGCAAAGCGTGGAAAGTTCACGGCGATGACAGCGAATTTTTCCACTTCGCCTTGCAACATTTCTGGTCGCTCATCACTGTTCAACCACACGCCTATTTCAGCGCGTGCTTGCAAAATTTCGCGCTGTGCCAGCCATACTTTCAATGGCACAATTACTTTCCCAGCAGGCACAACCACGCTCTCGGGCGTTTCATTTTCTGCTAGGCGCAACACTACCCAATCGTCGCTCACTACAGCTTTATTTTTGATAATGTCCATTAAAACCTCGGCGTGAAATAAGGCACGGCATATGAAGCCGCGACGTTGTTTTGATCTTTCAACAAGCCGTAGGCCATATCATCCAGCCGCGCATCCGGCTCCACGGGTGTGGCATATACAAATTCCTTGAAGGGCGCTAAGCCGACGCGGCGCACGGTATCAATCAATTTTTCTTCCTCGATACGCACGCGCACATACACTTGCAGCAAACGATCAATCACCTGCGGCACTTGCTGAAAGGTAAACGATGGGCCGATTACTTTTCCGATCGAACTTTTATTGCCTTGATCGCCACCCAATGAAATTTGATACCACTCGCCGCCATCTTGTTTATCCACGCCCAATACGCCGATATGTCCGACGTGATTATGGCCACAAGAATTCATACAGCCCGACATATTAATTTCGATCTCGCCGATGTCGTGTTGAAAATCTAAACTCTCAAATCGCTCAGAAATTGCACGCGCTAAAGGAATGGAACGCGCATTGGCCAGCGTGCAAAAATCGCCGCCCGGGCAGCAAATAATGTCCGACAACAAACCCACGTTTGGAGTCGCCATGCCCTGCGCGGCAGCAATTTTCCATAGGGTAAAAAGATCAGCCTGCTTGACATCAGCCAACACCAAATTTTGCATATGCGTAATACGCAACTCGCCGAAACTGAAACGATCCGCCAAGTCTGCCGCCGCATCCATTTGTTCTGCGCTGGCATCGCCAGGGGCAATTGCGGTTTTTTTCAAGGACAACACGACTGCTGCGTAGCCTGGAATTTTGTGCGGTTTCACGTTGCGTTGCAGCCAGTTGGCGAAAGCCTTTTCTTGCTCTTTATGCTGAGCCACGGCAGGATCATCGCCGAGTAATTTCTCATAGGGGGGCGGCGTGAAATATTTTTCGACGCGACGCAATTCTTCGACCGTCAACGTGCTCGGACCATCTTTAATATCCGCCCACTCGGCATCCACTTGGCGCTTAAATTCTGTCGCGCCGAGCGCCTTGACCAAAATCTTAATACGCGCTTTATAAATATTATCGCGCCGCCCGTACTGGTTGTAGACGCGCATGATGGCCTCAATATAGGTCATCATGTGTTGCCAGGGCAAAAAGTCATATATCTCGCTGCCGATCATCGGCGTGCGTCCTAACCCACCGCCGACCAGCACGCGAAAACCAACCTCACCTTGGGCATTTTTCAAAACTTCCAGCCCAATATCATGCACCTGAATAGCGGCGCGGTCCGTTTTAGCACCGGTCATGGCAATTTTGAATTTGCGCGGTAGAAAAGCAAACTCAGGATGAAACGTGCTCCACTGCCGCAAAATTTCTGCATATGGGCGCGGGTCTACCATTTCATCGGCGGCCACACCGGCAAATTCATCCGAAGAAATATTGCGGATGCAGTTGCCGGAAGTTTGGATGCCATGCATTTCAACCGAAGCTAAATCCGCCAAAATAGCGGGTGTGTCTTCTAGCTTGAGCCAGTTAAATTGAATGTTCTGGCGTGTTGTAAAATGCCCGTAACCGCGATCATATTTACGCGCAATGTGCGCGAACATCCGCATTTGCTGCGATGACAGCAAGCCATAAGGCACAGCGACGCGCAACATGTACGCATGAATTTGCATATACAACCCGTTTTGCAAACGCAGTGGGCGAAATTCATCCTCCGCCAATTCTCCGCTCAAACGGCGGCGCACTTGGTCAGCATATTGCGCGACGCGCTCGTTGACGATCTGCTGATCGTAGTTATCGTAGCGATACATTTTTAACCTCCTTCAAACCTTTTAGGGTGCTTCTAAAAATTCAAATTACTACGCCAGACAAGGCGCGAACAAAAAATGATGACGACACATATATTTGATATGTTAGGAGTCATTTTTTATGAGCAACACAGTATGGCGACGGAAGTTGGATTTTTAGAAGTGCCCTTTAGAAACTTTCCGTGGAGGGCACTGGAATATCTGCTTCAGCACCCACATAACGCTTGGATGGCGGCAACAACAACGCCGCTTCCAGCGGAAACTTCGCACCATATTGCAAAATGTGTTCGACATCCGCATCTTCGTCGTGACGCAGTGCCGCACCGATGTAGGCGTGCTCACCTGTCGTGCCAATCACGATGCCAATACGCCCACCGCAGCCGTTAAACCAAGTGACTTGCTTCGGTTTATTGTCATTATTTGTGCTCATAAATTTCCTTCATGCTAAAAATGATTTGTATAAATTAAAGATGCTCACCACTGATATTAAAACACCCACCATCACCATGAGCGTACGCGCATGTAATTTTTTACATAAATAAGCGGCAAAGGGCGCGGCAAACAAACCGCCTAAAACCAAGCCTGCCACAATCGGCCATGGACCCTCTTCAACCAGTAACGAAAATGCAATGGCACTGGCAAAAGTTAAAAAGAATTCAGCAAAATTTACCGTGCCGATGGTTTCTCTGGGGTTATGACCCGACCCCACCAAAGTAGAAGTCACCACCGGCCCCCAACCGCCGCCACCCACTGAGTCTACAAATCCACCAAACAAAGCCAGCTTGGCGACGTGCTTGGGCTCATGCTTGGCCGCTTTAATTTTGCGAAAAACTTTGCTGATAATGTATATCCCCATCAGCAGCAAATAAGCTGAAATGTAGGGTTTAAGCACCTTTCCGTCAATGCTGGACAGCAGCACCGCACCCACCACCGCACCGGTAATGCCGGGAATCAGCAGCCTTAAAAATAATTTTTTATTCACATTGCCCAGTTTCACATGCGCAATACCCGACACCCCCGTCGTAAACACTTCGGCAATATGTACCCCTGCACTGGCCACGGCAGGGCTCACCCCAGATGCCAATAAAAATGTCGTGGAGGTAACGCCGTAAGCCATGCCCAGCGCGCCATCTATCACTTGTGCGAGCAAGCCGACCGCCACCGCACTCCAAAAAACTTCGCTATGCAGCGTTTCGATAATTAAATTTTCGCCGCCCACCATGCCATTTTCTGAAAAAAGCCGCGTGCCGAGATAACCTATCGCTGCAATCAACATAAATACCGCAAGCCACATCGCCATTTTTAAAATCGGGTGATTCCCCGGATGCAAGACCGCCGCTTCGACGGGCGGAATGCCCAGCTCGGCATGTTCGACATTGATGGGGTTATCTTCTAAATCTGGATCGCGGAATTTCACTCTGTAACACCTGCCTGTAGAATTTCAGGCGCGCATCATAGCCTGTACCTTATATCATTCCAAAATGATTTTATGTTAGCCTGTTATAGCTTCTCGTTATGAAGGATTCGCCATGAACCTGCAACAACTACGCTATCTCAACGAAATCGTGCAGCACGAATTAAATATCTCTGAGGCTGCTGCCGCGCTCTACACCTCGCAACCAGGCGTAAGTAAGCAAATAAAATTACTGGAGCAAGAGCTCGGTTTCGATATCTTTATTCGCAGCGGCAAACGTATCTCCGCGATCAGCGAGCCGGGCAAAGCGGTGCTAAAAATCGCGCAGCGCATGTTGCACGACGCACATAACCTCAAACAAGTCGGCGAAGATTTCCACAGCCAAGACAGTGGCACGTTGACAATCGCCACCACGCACACCCAAGCGCGTTACGCCTTGCCTGCCATTGTTAAACAATTTATCAAGCACTATCCGAAAGTAAAGCTCAGCTTACATCAAGGCAGCCCCACGCAAATCGCACAGCAAGTATTGAGCGGCGAGGCGGACATCGGCATCGCTACCGAAAGCCTCACACTCTATGATGAACTGGTCACCCTGCCCTGCTACGAGTGGAATCATTGCGTCATCGTGCCGCCCAAACACCCGCTGCTGGCCGAGAAAAAACTGACGCTGGCAAAAATCGCACAGTACCCCATCATCACTTACGATTTTGCTTTTAGCGGACGCGGCAAAATCAACGCCGCGTTTGAAGTGCAGCATCTCAACCCCAACATCGTGCTCACCGCCATTGACGCGGATGTCATTAAAACTTATGTCGAACTGGGCTTGGGCGTAGGCATCCTCGCGCAAATGGCGTTTATTCCAGCGCGCGACAAACATCTACGCATGATTAATACAGATCATTTATTTAAAACCAGCACCACCCGTATCGCTATTCGCGACAACGAACATCTGCGCGGTTATGCTTATCATTTTATAAAATTATTTGCGCCGCACCTGACCAAGGCAGTGGTCGCAAAAGCTATGAAGCAATAATAAAAAAATAGCTTCATGAAAATTTGCATTTTTTATAGAATCAGTCGAGAATCCTATCCATTATAAACAGCTCTCAACACCCGCTTTTCAGATTGTACTCAGAGGAAAATTAAATAAATTTATCAAAGAAAATACAATAGCCGCATCCAGCAAGCCGTTCTCACCCACAGGAGACAAAAAAATGAAGCAAAAATCCGCCATTCATTCGCATCTGTTTAATCGTAGCGCGCTGGCCATTGCACTGGCTACCACACTCTCCCTAACCCCCTCCTCACCTGCTCACGCTTTCGAATTTGAAGTCACTCCTGACGGTAGTACCAACGCTTTAACCGGTAGTTTTGATACCACTATTTCTCTGGGCGCCTCCATGCGCATGAGCGATCGTGACCCAGCCTTAGTCAGCATTGCCAACGGTGGCACCAGCCGCGATCCCAACTCGGACGATGGTAATTTGAATTATGACAAAGGTGATATATTTTCTACCGCCCTCAAAGCCACGCACGAGCTGAATGTACGCGGCAGCAACTTGGGATTTTTTGGGCGCGCTTCATACTTTTATGACCACGCCGTGATGAGCAAAGATGAATTGGACTCCCACGCTAAAGACCGCTCTGGGCGCGCCTTTCAAATGCTGGATGCGTACCTGTACACTAGTGCCAAAGTAGGCGAACGCAATCTAAATGTGCGTGCGGGCAAACAAGTGGTGAGTTGGGGCGAGAGCACGTTTATCCAAAATGGTATCAATGTGATTAACCCGATTGATGTCTCCAAACTACGCATCGCGGGTGCGGAATTAAAAGAAGGCTTGCTGCCCACGGGCATCGTTTGGGCTGCGCAAGAGGTCACCGACAGCTTTACCGTAGAAGGCTATGTGCAAACCAACCACAAAAAAACCCAGCTTGATCCACGCGGCACGTTCTTCAGCACCAATGACTTTGTGCCCGATGGTGCCAGCCCCGCCTATACCGGCTTTGGGCGGCGCAATGATGGGCATGGCGCAGCGGGTGTGTTTGGCGTAAATGCAACCGCACAGCTCATTGCCCCGCGCTCGGCGGATCGCAAAGTATCTGACGACGGCCAGTATGGCTTGGCCTTACGCGCGTTATCTCAAGGTAACAGCGAATTTGGTTTCTATGCCATGAACTACCACAGCCGCACACCGTTTGTTTCTGGCATTCGAGGTGGTGTAACCGCACCGGGTGGCACGCCTGTCCCCGGTTGCTCCATATTTGATGTGCCAACTGCTGGTGTTGCTGGATTGCCCGCAGGCTGCGCCGCTGCCGCTGGCCGCGCTGGAACTTATTTTGTGGAATATCCAGAAGACATTAAACTGTACGGCTTAAGCTTTAATACCGAGGGGCCAGCAGGCATCGCGCTGCAAGGCGAATATTCTTATCGCCCCAATCAGCCAGTACAATTGCCTTCTGCAGAACTGTTACTTGCTGCGTTAGGCCTTGCTAATCAAGAAAACACTAACCCAGCAACAGCCGCCGGAGTACCCTACGGCACGGAAATCTCTGGCTACCGCCGCGTAAAAATGCACCAAATCCAAACCACCGCCACCAAAGCCTTCGGCCCAACCTGGGGCGCGGAGCAACTAATAACCTTGGGCGAAGTAGGATTTACTTACCTCGACCTGCCAGACAATCTGAAATTTGCTGGGCCCGGTGTGCATCTGCCGCAATGCACCTCAAGCTTGTCCACTGCGTTCGGTTCGTGTTCTAAGGATGGCTTCATGACCACCACTTCTTGGGGGTATCGTTTAACGGGACGTATGGACTACCCCGATGCCATGTTGGGTGCAACGCTCTCGCCGCGCTTAGCATTTGCACATGATGTGAGCGGAGTCAGCCCCACTTTTAATGAAGGTGTGAAAACCGCCACCCTCGGCCTCGGCATGAACTTTCGCCAAAACTGGCAAGCCGATATTTCTTACACCGCATTCTTTGGAGGCAAGACGTATTCGGGTACTGATCCCGCTGCCGTTCCATCAGGCCAACCCGCCACCTATGCCTCTAGCTCCAACCCGCTGGGCGACCGCGACTTTCTTTCGCTTAACGTCAGCTATGCGTTTTGATCGTTATCTACAATATAAAACCAAGCTCACACATGACACGACTACTCAAAAGAATAAACAGGAGAAACAATCATGATGAAAAATAAATTAAGCTCGCCCTACTCTCGATTCACCCTCGCTGCCCTATTTACGCTAACCGCTTTATCTGCCCCCGCGCTAGCCGCCGTGTCTGCAGACGAGACAAAAAAATTAGGCAGCAGTCTTACCGTGATGGGTGCAGAAGCTGCGGGCAATGCCGCACAAACCATTCCCGCATGGACGGGCGGTTTGACCAAGCCCCCCGTCCCACACCAATCTGGCCAACATTACGCCGACCCCTACGCGGATGACAAAATGCTGTTCGTCATTACTGCCGCCAACATGGAGCAATACAAAAACAACCTCTCGCCCGGGCAAATGGCGTTGCTGAAAAAATATCCCACTTGGGAAATGTATGTGTATCCCTCGCGGCGCAGCGCGGCTTTTCCGCAAGGTCATTATGATGAAACACTGGCGAATGCCACACGCGCCAGCTTAAAAGCGGGCGGCAATGGCATCAACGGCACGACAGGTGGCATTCCCTTCCCCATCCCGCAAGACGGCATGGAAGCCATCTGGAATCACCTTGCACGCTATCGTGGCGACACTTATGCGATGAACTGGGTTCAAGCCGCCGTCACCCGTGATGGTTCATATACGCCAGTGCGCTTTGAGTACGAATATGATTTTCACTACGGCAATTTATCCAAGCCCGTGTCAGCGCGTGAGGACAACAAGCTGCTCAATTTCCTGCAAACTGTCACCGCGCCTGCGCGCTTGGCCGGACAAATTTTGCTGGTGTATGACACCGTCGATCAAGTCGATCAACCGCGTCAAGCCTGGACGTACAACCCTGGCCAACGCCGCGTGCGGCTCGCCCCCAACGTGGCCTATGACAACCCCGGCACGGCTGCAGACGGTCTGCGTACCAATGATGATTTCTTTATGTTCAATGGCGCGATTGATCGCTATAACTGGAAACTGGTTGGTAAACAAGAGCTCTATATTCCTTACAATTCTTACAAGCTCACTGGCAACACGCTCAAATATAAAGAGGTGTTAAAGCCCGGCCATATCAACCCCGATCATGCGCGCTACGAATTGCACCGCGTGTGGGTGGTCGATGCCACGCTAAAGCCTGGCACCAGCCACATTTACAAACGCCGCACGTTTTACATCGACGAAGATAGCTGGATGATCGCTGTGGCCGATAAATATGATGCGCGCAACGAACTATGGCGCGTGTCAGAAGCGCACAGCATCAATTTTTATAACCTGCCGATGACTTACCCGACGCTGGATGTGCACCATGATTTACAGTCTGGCCGCTATCTGGCGATGGGCTTGCGCAACGAGGAGCCTAAGGTATATACCCCGATCAAACGCAGTGCCAGTGACTTTTCACCAGCGGGTTTGCGTAATTTGGGGACACGATAATCTTACGTGTCATTAAACCGCTAAAGGGCGCATCGCGGCGTTAAATCTCGGCTCGGAATGCGGGGGCGCGAAGCGGCAGACACATGAGTCAACTCCGCTTCCTCGCCAAAATTTATCTTGCGCTGCATCCCTTAAGCAGTTTCTGACACAGCAAGATTTGGAAAAATTATGTGTGGTGCAATTTCGTATAGGGAAACTGATCATTAACATCTACCTTCTCCCTGCCCTTTTTCTCGCCGCACTCGCCCTCCCCGCCTTCGCTGCAGAATCTCAACCTTCTCCATACATTAACCCGCACAAACTGCTTTTGTTAGATGCGGCTTATGCAGGAAAAAATATTATCGCGGCAGGCGAACGCGGCACGATTTTAATTTCTGACTCCACTACTTTCAGCGATACAAATAATAACTGGCAACCTGCCACTTCTCCCACACCGATGACCTTAACCGCGATCACCTTTGCCGACGCGCAACACGGCTGGGCTGTAGGCCATGATGCGGTGATTATCCATAGTAACGATGGCGGCAAAAATTGGCAGCTACAACATAGCGCGCCAGAAAAACAAACGCCATTGCTGGACGTGTGGTTTGCAAATACACAAACCGGTTTTTCCGTGGGCGCGTATGGTGCTTTTTACCAAACACAGGATGGCGGAAAATCTTGGCAATCGCGCAAAATTCTAAAAGATGACATGCATATCAACACCCTTGTTGGCGGTGCAGATGGAAAAATATTTCTCGCGGGAGAAGCGGGTTTGATGGCACGCTCGCTCGATTATGGAAAAAATTGGCAGCCTCTGCAATCCCCGTATGCGGGATCATTTTTTGGCGCATTGCGATTACGCGGCGAAACCTTGCTCGCCTTTGGTTTGCGCGGCCATGTTTTTCGTTCGACTGATTTTGGCTTGCATTGGACCGCTATACCCATCGCCACTGAGTCCAGCTTAATGGGCGGCAGTGTGTTAGCCGATGGCACAGCGATTATTGTTGGCTATGATGGATTAATTTTAATCAGCACCGATCAAGGACAAACATTTTCGCAATTTAAAGCGGAATCTCGCAACGCCTTATCCACCGCGCTGGAGGGGCAGGCTAAGCAATTAATATTATTTGGTGAAGCTGGCGTGGCGAGCCAGATGTTGCCAAGTATTGATAAATAATTGAACCGTAGGATGCTGCCGAGGAACGAGGCGGTGTCCTACATAATAATGTAATCCAAAATCAGCACACCCTAAAAATGAACCTCCTCCCTTTCATCCACGCACTCGCGCATTTGATCTTTTCAAATCGGCGTGCGCTGCTGATTATTTTTTCACTCATCACGCTCGCGCTCGGCTACTCTGCCACGCAACTGCGTGTGGATGCTGGCTTCAATAAAATGATTCCGCTGCAACATCCGTATATGCAAACCTTCACCCAATATCAACAAACCTTTGGCGGAGCAAATCGCGCATTGGTGGTGCTGATGCAAAAAAAGGGCGATATTTTTAACGCGGATTTTTTCAGCCACTTAAAAAATGTTACCGATGAAGTATTTTTTATTCCCGGCGTGGATCGCGCCACGGTGACATCGCTGTTTACTCCCAACGTGCGCTTTATCGAAGTGGTAGAAGAAGGTTTTGCAGGCGGCAATGTCATCCCAGCAAATTTCAGCGGCACACCCGGAGATTTAGAAACAGTACGTAAAAATATTCTGAAATCTGGCACGGTGGGGCGTTTGGTTTCCAATGATTTTAATGGCGCGTTAGTCAGTGCCAATTTATTGGAAGTTGATCCCAACACCGGCGCAAAGCTGGATTATCAAGCTGTCGCAAAACAGTTAGAAGCCATACGCAATAAATATCAAAACGACAAAGTGGATGTGCACATCATCGGTTTTGCTAAAGCCGTGGGCGACATCAGCGATGGGGCGCGCGGCGTACTCGCATTTTTTGTGCTGGCATTTGTCATCACCTCTTTGCTGCTTTATTTTTACGCTGGTTCGCTCAAACTCACGCTACTCGCCTTGATCTGCGCACTCATGCCGGTGATCTGGCTGCTGGGTTTGTTGCCGATTTTAGGATTCGGCATTGACCCGATGTCGATACTCGTGCCCTTTTTAATCTTTTCAATCGGCGTGAGCCACGCCGTGCAAATGACCAATGCGTGGAAGCTGGAATCCATACAGGGCGCGGACGGGCTGGCCGCATCGCAGCGCGCTTTTAGCACTTTATTTATCCCCGGCACCGTGGCCTTGCTCACCAACGCGCTCGGGTTTTTGGTCATCCTGCATATTCAAATCGACATGGTGCAAGAGTTGGCGATTACCTCTAGCCTCGGTGTGTTGCTGATGATTGTAACCAACAAATTATTGCTGCCTGTTTTACTTTCTTACATTCATCTCAGCGATGCAGAAAAACAAAAGGGGGCGCGCGCCAGCGCCACGACAGAACGCATTTGGCGTACTTTACAAAAATTTGCACAGCCGCGCACCGCTATCTGGGTGCTGCTTATTTCAGGTGTTATTTTGGTGCTGGGCATAGGCTACGCGCGTGAATTAAAAACGGGCGATTTAGGTAAAGGCATTCCCGAACTACGCGACAACTCGCGCTACAACCTCGACAACGCCGCAATTACTAAAAATTTCAGCATCGGCGTAGATGTGCTGTCGGTCATCGTACAAAGCCACGACGTGCAAAGTGCGTGCACCGATTTTGAAATCATGGATCGCATTGATAAATTGGAATGGCAGATGCGTCATACCGACGGCGTGCAATCGGTGCTAGCCTTGCCGGGTGTGGCAAAAATTATTGGCGCGGGATGGAACGAGGGTAATTTGAAGTGGCGCGCGCTGTCACGCGATGCCACCGTGCTGGCGCAAGCTGTCACCCCAGTGGACACCAGCAGCGGCTTGCTCAACACCGATTGCAGCGCCATGCAAATGATGATTTTTACACGCGATCATCAAGGCAAAACGATCGCGTATATCGTTAGCGAAATTAAAAAATTCGCTCAAGAAAATAATTCTCCACACCTTACATTTTTACTGGCCAGCGGCAATGTCGGCGTGATGGCGGCAACGAATGAAGCGGTTGATGCCGCAGAAATTACCATGCTGCTGTCCATTTTCGGCGCGATTATTTTACTGTGTTTAATCACCTTCCGCTCCTGGCAAGCCGCGCTGTGCATCGTTATTCCGCTGGCACTGGTGTCGGTGTTGTGCAACGCGCTCATGGCCATGCTAGACATCGGTTTGAAAGTTTCCACCCTGCCCGTCGTGGCATTGGGCGTAGGCGTGGGTGTGGATTACGGCATTTATTTATTTGAACGCATCAAACACGAGATGCAAACGCAAACATTGAGCGTAGCCTTTTACCAAGCACTCAAACAACGCGGTACCGCCGCCCTGTTCACCGCCATCACCATGAGCATCGGTGTGGGGAGCTGGGCCTTTTCCGCACTCAAATTTCAATCGGACATGGGTATTTTGCTGGCCTTCATGTTTCTGGTGAACATGCTTGGCGCGATATTATTATTGCCCGCGCTAGCAGCGTTTCTGGTGAAGTCGCCAGAAGGTAAAAAATGAGAACATGTCATCCAACACAACCTGCCTTAATTACTTTAATCAGCAACCGTAGGATGGGTTGAGCGTAGCGATACCCATCACCATCATGCACACATGACAAACTACCGCCGCATCAATATTGCCGGAGCTAGCTATTTTTTTACTGTCAATCTTGCCGACCGTTCGCAATCTCTTCTAACCGAGCACATTGGTTTATTACGCAATGCTTTTGCGTACACTCGCGAACGTCATCCATTCAGTATTGATGCCATCGTAATTTTGCCGGAACACCTGCACGCTATCTGGACGTTGCCTGCCGAGGACAATGATTTTTCATTACGCTGGCGGCTAATCAAAACGGTGTTTTCGCGTAGCCTGCCGCATGGTGAACGTCGCTCTAACAGCCGGCAGAGCAAAGGCGAACGTGGAATTTGGCAGCGGCGTTATTGGGAGCATCTTATCCGCGACGAAGCGGATTTTTCACGGCATGTCGATTACATACATATCAATCCGGTCAAGCACGGCTTGGTGTCGCATGTGGCAGAGTGGCCGCACTCGTCATTTCATCGTTATGTGCAGGCTGGTATTTTGCAGCAGGATTGGGTGGGTGGTGCGGGTGCGGGTGTGGGATTGGATTACGGTGAGCAGAAGAGTGTGTTTATTTGATTGATTGATTGATGGGTATCGCTACGCTCTGTCGATTTCTCACGCGGTTAATCGCGTAGAGAATCGCGTGACTTTGTTGCAATCCATCCTACGCGGGTTCATCCCCAACCATCAAATCCGCGCTCAACTACGCTTTAGGAGATTCTTCTTTAGATAAAGCCTCTTTGGATGGCTCCGTTTTCTTGCGCAAGCCAAACAACCACCACACGTAGCCAGAAAGTGAATAGCAGAGGAACAGCAGAAACAGCACACCGGGTGGGTAGCTGGAGATGACCATAAAGAAAAGTGCCATGATAAGAATGACGATGAACGGCACGCTCTTACGCATATTAAAATCTTTGAAGCTATAAAACTTGACGTTGCTAACCATGCTTAAGCCCGCAAAGACCGTGATGGCAACCGCAGGCCAGCGTAATTCATGGCCGGTAAACTGGTTGTCCTGCATGACCCAGACGAAACCCGCCACCAGTGCTGCGGCAGCGGGGCTGGGCAAACCTTGAAAGTAGCGCTTATCCACCACGTCGATGTTGGCGTTAAAGCGTGCCAGCCGCAATGCCGTGCCCGCACAGTAAATGAAAGCGGCAAACCAGCCCAGCTTGCCTAAATCTCGGAATGCCCATTCGTACATCAGTAAGGCTGGCGCAACGCCGAACGATACCATGTCGGACAGACTGTCATACTCTGCGCCAAACTCACTTTGTGTGTGCGTCATGCGCGCCACACGACCATCCAAACCGTCAAACACCATCGCGATGAAAATTGCCACCGCAGCATATTCAAACTTGTCATTCATGGACTGTACGATGGCGTAGAAGCCCGCAAACAACGCAGCAGTCGTCAATAAATTAGGGAGTAGATAAATGCCGCGCCGACGAAAATTCATGGGCTTGGAATTGTGCGGATCAGGCATGTTCATGTGTCCCATCCTTTTATTTTGTACTCCGACTGAGCGATGCCAGTATGGTGGTAGTGGCAGAAACTTTATCGCCAATGGCAACTTTTACAGTAGCGGTGAGCGGCAAGTATACGTCCACGCGTGAGCCAAAGCGAATAAAGCCGTAGCGTTGTCCGCGCGTTAAAACATCGCCTTCGCCGACATAGCATAAGATGCGCCGTGCGATGAGCCCAGCCACTTGCACGCTGGTGATGTCTTGACCATCCGCCGTTTTAATCCACAGTGCGTTACGCTCGTTTTCGGTCGATGCTTTATCCAAATCAGCATTCACAAACTTGCCCGGAAAGTATTGCACGCTTTGCACTGTGCCATCGACCGGGCTGCGATTGGAATGTACGTTGAACACGTTCATAAACACGCTGACTTTAATGGCCTCGCGATTGACATAAGGATCATTAACGCGCTCTACCGCAACGATGCGGCCATCGGCTGGTGACAACACCGCATCTGGATTTTGCGGAATGGCACGCGGTGGATCACGAAAAAATTGCAGCACAAATAAAGCAAGTAGCCACACTGGGGTGGCCCAGACAATACCGCAAAAAACAGTCAGTAATATTGCCGCAATAACAAGCGTGCTTAAGTACGGCCAGCCCTCGCGGGCGATAATGGGGTGGGGGTAGTTTTTCATAGGGGCTAGAGACTAGGGGC
>Ga0209824_10000561_pt1 | contig 22901 bp, 20 predicted proteins | sample VDWuncwatermetaG_FD_184124 | JGI IMG/M metagenome (GOLD analysis project Ga0209824, IMG submission 184124) | Wastewater microbial communities from Netherlands to study Microbial Dark Matter (Phase II) - VDW unchlorinated drinking water (SPAdes)... ...
ATGCAATGCAGTGTAATTTTTCTTGGAAGGAATCTGCTAAAGAGTATCTGGCGTTGTATGAAAAAGCAAAGTCGCAGTAGAAAAAGAATAATTTTAGGGATCACGGGCAGTTTCGGAACCGGAAAGAGCACTGCGGCCAGAATTTTTAAACTGCTCGGAGCAGAAATAATCGATGCGGATAAAATTGCACATAGGATTATCAGGCCGCAAACCAGGATTTATAAAAAATTAATTAATGCCTTTGGCAAAGATATCGTTAACAAAGATAGAACTATAAATCGAAATAAGTTAGCCAAGACAGTATTCGGCAATAAAAATTCGTTACAGAGGTTAAATAAGCTCATACATCCTAAGGTAATCAGGGTTATCAGATGCAAAATAAAATCTTCAAAGGCAAAATTTATAATTATAGATGCGCCTTTGCTCATCGAGGCAGGGCTTAGCAAAATGGCAGATAAATTAATCGTGGTAAAAGCCAATAGAGAAATACAGTTAAAAAGGCTGAGAAAAAAATTTTCTTTCACTATGGGAGAAATATTGAAAAGAATTAGATATCAAATTCCCTTAAAAGAAAAGGTCCGTATGGCGGATTTTGTAATAGATAATAGCAAAACACTAGAGAATACAAAGAGGCAGGTAATAAAAATTTGGAAGTCTGTTGAGAAACAGGTCAAATGAAGACGAGACTTATGTTGATTTCGTTCCATAAGTCTCTGTCTGAATTTGACCCTTGACATTTTGCCAATTTGTTTTTTTAAAGATAAATGCACTTTAAGAATGGAAAGATAACTAGAGCAGAAATAAGCAAGTTGATAGAATCGTTTACAAGGGCAAAATGTCAAGGGTTTAATTCGCGCTTATAACTTATGTCGTACTTCGTGCTCCATAAGTTATGCGCTCATTAAAGGAGGTTATTGTGGAAAAATTAGACATCGGAAAATTAAAAGAAATGAAAATTACCGAGCTGAACAAATTGTCAAAGGAATTAAATGTAAATGGCCTAAGCGGCTTGAAAAAACAGGATTTGATTTTTAAGATACTGCATGCCCAGGCTGAAAAGGAAGGCCTTATGTATGGGGAAGGCGTCTTGGAGATATTGCCCGAAGGGTTTGGGTTTCTGAGGTCGCCAAATTATAATTATTTGCCTTGCCCCGATGATATATACATCTCTCCTTCACAGATAAGGAAGTTCGATTTAAGGACAGGCGATACTGTCGGAGGCGAGATCCGCCCGCCCAAAGAAGGAGAAAAATATTTTGCGCTCCTAAAAGTTCAGGCAGTGAATTTTGAAAACCCTGAAGAGGCGAAAGAAAAAGTATTGTTTGATAATCTTACCCCTATATACCCGCATGACCAATTTTCCCTGGAAATAAAGCCCGATGAAATATCTATGCGGGTTATCGATTTACTTACGCCTATAGGTAAAGGCCAGCGCGCTCTTATTGTCGCCCCGCCCTATAGCGGCAAAACCGTATTGTTACAGAAGATTGCAAATTCTATAACCACTAACCACCCCGATGTTATATTAATCGTGCTATTGATAGATGAACGGCCGGAGGAAGTTACCGATATGCAAAGGCATGTCAAGGGTGAAGTGATATCATCAACTTTTGACGAGCCGCCCGAGCGGCACGTGCAGGTGGCAGAGATTGTCTTAGAGAAAGCAAAAAGGCTGGTGGAACATAAAAAGGATGTGGTGATTCTTCTGGATAGCATAACACGCTTAGCCAGGGCATACAATTCCGTCATACCGCACAGCGGTAAGGTTTTATCAGGGGGCATAGACTCTAATGCCTTACAAAAACCGAAAAGATTTTTTGGCGCTGCGCGCGCAGTTGATGAAGGAGGCAGCTTAACTATAATTGCCACCGCATTAGTAGAAACGGGCAGCCGTATGGATGAGGTTATCTTTGAAGAGTTCAAAGGAACCGGTAATATGGAATTACAGCTTGACAGAAACCTCTTCCAGCGCCGGATTTACCCTGCTATTGAAATAAAGCGCTCCAATACCCGGCATGAGGAATTGCTTCTTAAGCAGGAACGATTACAGAAGGTCTGGATATTAAGGAAGGTTTTGAATGAACTAAATAATGTGGAGGCAATGGAGCTTTTGATTGAGAAATTAGCAAAGACAAAAAATAATGAGGAGTTCTTAAATAGCATGAATCAGTAAGTGAGGACATAAGTTATGGAGTTGCATATTAAGATGCGGGACGACATAACTTATCTGTCCGAACTTACCCAGCACTAATTTGAGTTATGTTCAATATCTTACAAATAAGTGCTGGGTTATCTGCTCATTAAAGGAGGATTCAACATGAAGGATAAAATTCATCCCAAGTATCAAGAATCAGTAATTGTTTGCGCCTGTGGCAATACTATCCATACCCGCTCCACCAAATCAAACATTAGGGTTGAGATCTGCTCAAAGTGCCACCCGTTTTTTACCGGTAAACAAAAGTTTGTGGATTCTGCAGGCAGAGTGGATAAATTTATGAAGAAGTACGGTAAAAAAGCTGTAGATAAAACAGAGAATACGGAAAATGTCTCTTAAGCGCAGATTTTCGCAAATCAATTTTTTGAAATGAAAGAGCAATTAGAAAAGATAGAAAAACGCTACGAGGAGTTGGAGCATCTTTTTGCTTCTTACGAAATTATTTCCGATAAAGAGCAATACAATAAATATGCCAAAGAGTTATCTGACCTAAAAGATTTGGTAAGCTTATTTCGGGAATATAAAAAGATATCTAAAGAGAAAGAAGACCTTAAGATTGTGCTTGACGAAAAACACGATAAAGAATTGTTAGAGTTGGCAAAAAAAGAGCTTCAGGATTTAGAGGCAAAAAGAATAGATATAGAACAAAAACTTAAAAGCGCTTTGGCAGGAGAAGATAAGGATTCGGGCCGCAATGTGATTGTAGAGATACGCCAAGGCACAGGCGGCCTTGAGGCGGCTTTGTTTGCCGCAGACCTTTACCGTATATATACAAAATATGCTGCCAGAAAATCTTGGGTTATAGAACCCATGTCAGCGCATCCTACCGAATTGGGAGGGTTTAAAGAGGTAGTCTTTAGCGTCAGAGGTAAAGATGCGTATAAGCGGCTTAAATTCGAGAGCGGCGTGCACCGCGTGCAGCGTGTTCCCACTACAGAAGCCCAGGGTCGTATCCATACTTCAGCCGCTACTGTAGCTATATTAATAGAGCCCCAGGATGTAGAGTTTGTTGTTGACTCTAAAGATTTAAGGATAGATACTTACAGGTCGTCTGGCCCGGGGGGCCAGCATATGCAGAAAAGCGATTCTGCGGTGAGGATTACGCATTTACCCTCGGGTACTGTGGTTGCCTGCCAGGATGAACGTTCGCAGCTGAAAAATAAGAATAAGGCGATGAGAATCTTAAGGGCAAGGCTTCTGGATATGAAAGAACAGGAGGAGTCCAAGAAGATTTCCCAGGAAAGAAAATCTCAGATTGGCTCGGGAGACAGGAGCGAAAAAATACGCACCTATAATTTTCCTGACCGGCGCGTAACCGACCACAGAATTAACCTGACCCTGCATAGGTTAGAGGCAATAATGGAAGGCGATTTAGATGAACTCTCTGATGCACTTATAAAGGTAAGTGAGGCTACAACTTATGGAAGTTCGCAAGAACGACATAAGTTGTAAAGCCGAACTTACCCCCCCACCACTTTTATAGACAACCTTAGAATTAAAGATGGTGGGGTTAGAAGGAAGATAAACGTTTTATGCAAGAAGAAAGCCTCATTACTAAAAGTGGTGGGGGGTTCAATTCGCGCACGCAGTAATATATTAATAGCAGTGCTATAACTTACTCATCCTAAAAACTTCGGGATTCGTAAGTTATGCGCTCATTTAAAATGACAGAAGCAGAATTATTATTTACCGGGATACTAAATTGCGATAAGGCGTCTTTATATTTAAATAGAGATTTGCGCTTAGGAGAAGATAAATATTCTTTCATATCTTCTGTATTAAAAAGGCGGATTAAGGGTGAGCCTCTGCAGTATATATTAGGTAAAACAGAATTCATGGGCTTGGGCTTTAAAATAACCCCGGATGTATTTATACCGCGGCCGGAAACGGAGATTCTTGTAGAGACAGTATTAGAAATTGCTTCAAGCTTCAAGCTCCACGTCTCACGTTTAAATATTTTGGATATTGGAACAGGAAGTGGGAATATATCTATATCTTTAGCAAAACTCTTAAAAGATTGTAGAATTATAGCGGTGGATATTTCTAAACAAGCAATAGTGGTTGCTAAAAATAATGCTATATTGAATGACGTAGAAACAAAGGTTAGTTTTATAAAACAAGATTTCTTTGGTTTGCAGCCTGCAGCCTGCAGCCTGCAGCCAAAATCATTTGATTTTATTGTTTCTAACCCTCCCTACATTCCTACTCCAGAAATTAAAAACTTGCAGCCCGAGATAAGCTATGAACCGGGCATTGCGTTGGATGGCGGTAATGATGGGTTAAATTTTTACCGCAGGATAATAGAAAAGTCGCCCGGTTATTTAAAAAAAACCGGCGTTTTAATTATGGAGATGGGATTTAATCAAAAAGATGCCATAAAAAATATTTTTAAAGAGTCCGGAGATTTTGAGATAATAGATGTGGTTAAAGATTATAGTAATATTGATAGAGTGATAGTGGTACAAAGGAAGCGGTAACAATGGATAAACTTGTTATAGAAGGCGGTGTAAGGTTAAAAGGAGAAACTACGGTATCCGGCTCTAAAAATGCGGTATTGCCTATACTTGCCGCAACTCTTCTGACGGATGAGCCCTGTATGATTAATGGCGTGCCTAATTTGCGCGATGTAAACACCATGTTGAAAATTTTACGGTCATTAGGCAAGAACGCCGAGTTAGATAAAGGCGCTATAACGGTCAGTTCTACCGATAAACAAACAAGTTTTATTGCTGATTATAAACTTGTTTCCACGATGCGCGCATCTTTCTGCGTCTTAGGGCCGCTTTTAAGCAAACTTAAAAAAGCCAAGGTTTCGTTGCCGGGCGGTTGTATTATTGGGGTGCGTCCTGTAGATTTACATCTTAAAGGAATAAAGTCATTAGGCGCAGATATTAGCATAGAATCAGGTTATGTGGTGGCAAAAGCCATGCAGCTTAAAGGTAACCACATATATTTAGGCGGTGTTTATGGTTCATCAGTCCTGGCTACCGATAATGTGATGATGGCAGCTACCTTAGCTCAAGGTGAAACCATAATTGAATGTGCTGCCTGTGAACCTGAAGTTGTAGATTTGGCAGAATTCTTGATTAAGATGGGCGCCAGGATTAATGGGCACGGTACGCCGGTTATAAAGATAGAAGGGGTAAAACAATTACACGGTGTCAAACATTCAGTAATTCCGGATAGGATAGAAGCGGCTACATTAATGGTTGCCTCCTTAATTACCAAAGGAGATATTACGATAAGGAATGTCCTCTGTCAGCATCTGGGTGCAATTATCGATAAATTAGAAGAGGCAGGAGCTTCTATCATCAAGGCCGATAGTTTGGTACGCGTGCGCCTTAAAAATAAACTTAAGCCTATAAATATTACTACTCTGCCTTATCCTGGTTTTCCTACAGATATGCAGGCGCAGATTATGAGTCTGATGAGCGTGGTGCCCGGCATAAGCGTAATAACCGAAAAGATTTACCCGGATAGATTTATGCATGTGGCTGAGCTCAACCGTATGGGCGCGCATATTCAGAGGGAAGGCCCGCATGCCATTGTGGAGGGCGTAAAACAGTTAAGCGGAGCGCCGGTTATGGCATCGGACCTGCGCGCATCAGCTTCTCTTGTGTTAGCAGGTTTAGTCGCCCGTGGTAAGACTTCAGTGTCCAGGATTTATCATTTAGAGCGCGGATATGAGAATATGGAAGAGAAATTACAAGGATTAGGCGCTAAGATTTGGAGGGAGAAAGAATAGGAAACATTTTTTTAACGCAGATTTTCGCAAATCTAACGCAGATTAACGCAGATAAAATCTTTAACCTGCGACCATCTGCGTTTAGAGAGTTATATCTTTAGATTATTGGTAATTTGGAGGAGAAAAATATGATTTTAATGATTGATAATTATGACTCATTTACCTATAACCTTGTGCAATATTTAGGCGAATTGGGGGAGAATATCAAGGTATTTAGGAACGATAAGATAGCCATAAATAAAATTAAAAAATTAGCGCCTGAAAGAATTGTTATTTCACCCGGCCCGGGCAGGCCGGAAGACGCCGGTATCTCCTGCGATTGTATAAAAGAATTTGCAGGCAAGATTCCTATATTAGGAGTCTGTTTAGGCCACCAGGCTATAGGATTTGTCTATGGAGGCCGCATTATAAATGCAAAAAGGCTTATGCACGGTAAGACATCTTGGATTTACCATAATCGGGTGACTATATTTAGCGGCATACCTAATCCGTTTGAGGCTACACGCTATCATTCGTTGCTGGTGGAGAAAAAAAGTCTGCCTGAATGTTTAGAGATAACTGCCTGGACAAAAGAAAATGAGATTATGGGCCTGAAACACAAGAAATATCCTTTATGGGGAGTGCAATTTCATCCCGAATCTATTTTAACCAAAGCAGGCAAAGATATATTAAGGAACTTTTTAAATTCGCACACGCAGTAACACGTTGATAGCAGCGCTATAACTTACTCATGCTTCGTATTCGTAAGTTATGTGCTCATTGAGCAATGATACAGGAAGCAATAGAAATATTAGCAAAGGGGAATGACTTGACTGCTTCTTTAATGGAAGCAGCAATGGAAGAGGTTATGACCGGCGGGGTTAGCACGCCCCAGATTGTTTCTTTTTTATTGAATTTAAATCAACAGGGAGTAACTTCTGAAGAATTAGCAGCGGCTGTAGAAGTTATGCTCCGCCATGCCACGAAAATTCACACAAAACACAGAGTTTTGCTAGATACCTGCGGAACCGGCGGAGACAAAAAGAATACCTTTAATATTTCCACAGCAGCAGCTTTTGTAGTCAGCGGTGCCGGCATAGCCGTGGCTAAACACGGTAACCGTTCTGTATCCAGTAAATCCGGGAGCGCGGATGTTATGGAGGCGTTAGGAATAAATATAAATATGAGCAGGGAAAAAATAGAAAGATGCCTTGATGAAATCGGTATTGCTTTTTTATTTGCGCAGAATTTTCATCCGGCAATGAAATATGCCATGGAAGCCAGGAAACAAATAGGGGCAAGGACTATTTTTAACTTCTTAGGCCCTTTGAGCAACCCGGCTTCTGCTACGCACCAATTAGTGGGTATCTATGATAGTAAATGGGCGCATAATTTTGCCTATGCCTTTAAAAAGCTGGGCACAAAACATGCCTTGGTTGTTTGCGGCAGAGACAATTTAGATGAAATAAGCACTACAGCCCCAACCTTAATTTATGAAGTGTTTCCGGATAAGGTAAGGAAGGATGAAATAAGCTACGCAGATTTTGGTTTTGATAAAGCAAACGACATAGATTTAGTAGGATTAGATGCGCCTTACAACGCTAAGATTATAATCGATATTTTAGAAGGCAAAACTGGCCCAAAGCGCGATATAGTAATATTAAATGCAGCAGCAGCGATATATGTGGCTGATAAAGCCAAATCCATAAAAGAGGCAATAGAGTTAGCTAAAAAGTCTATTGATTCTAAAAAAGCATTAGAGAAGCTGGAATTGTTAAGGGATTGTTCAGTTAAAACATAAATGAAAACAAGCGATGCCCTAAAAGAAATTATTTTAAAAAAGAAGGAAAAAATCCTCTTAGCAAAACAGAATATTTCAGAAGAGGACTTAAAAGCTAAAATCCAGAATTTACCTCCTGCCCGTCCTTTTATAGAAGCCATCAATAAACCTCGCACAATCTCCCTCATTGCCGAGATAAAAAAAGCCTCGCCCTCACGCGGTGTAATCCGCCAGGATTTTAATCTTACAGAAATCGCCCAGGCCTACCGAGATTCTGGTGTGCAAGCTATATCTATATTAACTGAGGAAGATTTTTTTTGCGGAAGCCTTTCTTATATAAATGAAGTTAAGGATATTATAAATGTGCCTGTATTAAGAAAGGATTTTATATTAGAGCCCTATCAGGTTTATGAGTCGCGTTTCTTCGGGGCCGATGCTATACTTCTGATTACAGATTTATTATCCAAGGACAAACTATCTGAATTGATGCAAATAGCCGATAGTTTGGGTATTGATTGTTTAATAGAAATCCATGATGAAAAAGAACTAAAAAAGGTTTTAAGTTTAAAGGTTAATCTTATCCCGAATGAAGTTACTCAAGGTGGTCAATCTTCGGGATCCCGAAATAACTCTAGAAAAATAGCTACATTTGGGATAGGCATAAATAACCGCGACTTGCATACGCTTAATGTAGATTTTAAGACTACCGAAAGATTATTCCCTTTAATTCCCAAAGATAAAATAGTAGTTGTGGAGAGCGGTATTAAAAGTAATCAGGATGTATTATTCTTAAAGATACTAGGCGCAAGCGCGGTCTTAATCGGAGAGGCTTTTATGGAGGCCCCGGATATAAAGAAGGCAGTTGAGGAAATAATGGGGTGGTAGCTTAGTTCACAGTTATTCGTTAAATGATTAAAGTAAAGATTTGCGGCATAACTAATTTAGAAGATGCGCTGAATTCAGTAAACGCCGGTTGCGATGCAGTAGGTTTTGTATTTTATAAAAAAAGCCCACGTTATATTACGCCTCAGAAAGCCAAAGGCATAATCAACCGTCTATCCCCAGATGTTATAAAGATAGGCGTATTCGTTAATGCTAAAGAAAAGCAAGTCAAAAGAATTGCTAAATTGTGTAACTTGGATATGCTGCAGTTTCATGGGGAAGAATCACCCGAATTCTGTGACAAATTTAATGGCTTTAAGGTTATAAAGGAGTTTAGGATAAATGATAGAATAGATTTGAAAAATATGTTAAAATACAAACCTTTTGCCTATCTTTTGGATACCTTTGTAAAATCAAAGAGAGGCGGAACAGGCAAGCAGTTTAACTGGGAGTTAGCCAAGCATATAAATGGAATAAAAAAACCGATATTTTTATCCGGAGGTCTCACTGCTAAGAATGTAAAGAGAGCGATAAAACAGGTGCGGCCGGATTGGGTAGATGTTTCTAGTTCTGTTGAGATAAAACCGGGTAAAAAGGACCACAAAAAAGTTAAGGAGTTCATCGAAACAGTTAAAAGAACTGCTCTTTAGATATTTACTAGGGACTGTCCCCGCAGAAAGCTAATCCGAAGTAAACCAAGGGGACTGTCCCTAACACATTTAGATATTTTGCTTCGGGATTTGCTCGGGTGCTTGAAATTTTTCGGCGTGAATATTTTATTTTGCGGGTCATGTCTTGGCTATTTTCTCGCGGGACGTTCGTTTTTCCCCAGCGTGGAAAAGCTCACTCTCATCGGCTTCCTCGCCCTGACTGACATACTTTATAGCAGGTCAACCGTGCCCGCTCGTCGCCTTTACGCCCGCTTGAAAAACAGCCAAGCCGCCCGCAAAATAAATAATCCGAATGGTTAAAACCCATTCGTTCGAAATATCACCATACGGAGGAATAATGGAAAAGAAAATTAAATTTTGGGTAAAGATCGTTGGAATCTTAATAATAATTTATGGTTTATGTGCTATTGGTGATATACTGTTTCAATCACCCGCACTTAATTTTCCTTCTCTAGTTATTAATGTGATTCCTTTGAGTATTTTTATGCTATTGGGCATTTTCATCTTAAATCTAAAAAATTGGGCACGGATAGTTTTCATTATCTACACTATTGTATTCCTAATTTTATGTTTATTGCTAAGTACGATTACTTTTGAATGTCTACGCCCTGGAGTTACAAGAGAGCCAAGCACTTTAGTTTCCTTAATTTACTATTTGATTTTATGTGCTTTACCGGGAGTTGGCGCAATATATTTTCTTACTCGTCCCAGAGTAAAAGAGCAGTTTAAATAATAATTTTAGCGGGGGGTGGATTGGGGGTTTTTGAGCAGCATGTAGTTTATGCGAGCGGCCAAGGTTCACCCGCTATTAGATAATTTGTGAGAGCGAGCAGAAACTCCAAGCGAGATTTTCCTCGGTGGGGAAAATCGAGCGGTGCTGCGAGAAAATACCCAAGGCACCCCAGCTTAAAGGATAGCTGGGTGTTCCGCTTTCTGCGGAAACAGGACCCGCTAAAAAAATAGTAGTTAATTGACGGCTCTTTGTTTTTAGACTATAATAGCGAAATATTATGGAGAGGTAAGTATGCTACCGGACAGAAAAGGGCATTTTAACGGTTTTGGCGGAAGGTTTGTGCCTGAGACGCTTATTTATGCCCTTGATGAATTAGAGAAAGAGTATAAAAAAGCAAAACAGGATAGCTCTTTTCATCAACAGCTTGATTATTATCTAAAAGAATACGCTGGCCGGCCTACTCCGCTATATCTTGCCCGTAATCTAAGTAAATATTTAGGTATCCATAAGATATATCTAAAGAGAGAAGACTTGCTGCATACAGGCGCGCATAAGATAAATAATACCTTAGGTCAGGTCTTGCTGGCCGTAAGGATGAAAAAGGGCCGTATTATTGCCGAAACTGGAGCAGGCCAGCACGGAGTAGCCACTGCCACAGTAGCGGCGATGTTTAGCCTTAAATGCGATGTTTATATGGGTGAAGATGATATAAAAAGACAGAGGCTGAATGTATTCCGGATGAAATTATTAGGCACGAATGTAGTGCCGGTAAAAAGCGGCTCAAAGACATTAAAGGATGCTACTACCGAGGCGTTGCGGGATTGGGTTACTAACGTGCGCACTACGCATTATATCATTGGTTCAGTAGTCGGCCCTCATCCATATCCGATGATGGTCAGGGACTTCCAGTCGGTAATCGGCAGAGAAGCAAGGCGCCAGATTCTTAAAAAAGAAGGCAGGCTGCCAGATTATTTAGTAGCTTGTGTGGGCGGCGGCAGCAATGCCATGGGATTATTCTACCCTTTCTTTAACGATAAAAAAGTAAAATTTATTGGCGTGGAAGCAGCAGGCAAAGGCTTGGCCTCGGGTAAGCATGCAGCTACTTTAGTTGCAGGTTCTCCTGGTGTCTTACACGGCTCAAAGTCCGACCTCTTGGAAGACAAATTTGGGCAGGTAAAAATTGCCCATTCTATTGCCGCTGGCTTGGATTATCCCGGTGTAGGCCCTGAACACGCCTATTATAAAAAGACAGGCAGGGCTTACTATGCAGCAGTTAATGATCAAGAGGCCTTAGAAGGTTTTAGTTTATTATCCCAGATAGAAGGGATAATTCCTGCCCTTGAACCCGCGCATGCAATCTTTTATCTAAAAAAGCTAAGGCAGAAAATAAAAAAAGATTCCATAATTATAGTTTGTCTTTCCGGAAGAGGAGATAAGGATACGGATATTGTTGCTCAAGAGTTAAAATTATAAATAAATATAAATGAACCGTATTGAAAAAAAATTCCTGGAATTAAAGAGAAAAAATAAAAAGGCATTCATTGCCTTTATTACTGCCGGCTATCCTAGCTTAGCCGTCACTAAAAATCTAATTTTGGAATTGGCTAAGATAGGAGTTGATATTATAGAATTAGGCGTTCCTTTTTCTGACCCCTTGGCTGACGGGCTGATCATCCAGGAAGCATCCCAGGCAGCCTTAGAGAAAAAAACCAATATCAATAATATATTAAGCTTAGCAAGGCAGGTGCGAAAATATATAGATACTCCTATAGCTCTTATGACTTATTACAACCCTATATTTTGTTTTGGCGAAGAAAGATTTGCGAAAGAGGCTTCAAGCGCCGGAGTGGATGGTATCATCATCCCAGACCTTCCTCCGGAAGAAGGTCGGCCATTTATCAGGCTGGCGAACAGATTTAATTTAGACACCATATTTTTTCTTTCGCCGACAAGCACGCATAGGCGCATAAAATTAATATCCGCCGCCTCCAAAGGATTTATTTACTATGTTTCTTTGACCGGCGTTACCGGGCCGCGTCACAATCTTCCCTCGGGCCTCCTGGATAATTTAAAAGTGATTAAGAAGAGCACCAATAAACCTGTCTGTGTCGGATTCGGAATATCGCGGCCCGGACAGGTAAAAGAGATTGGTAAAATTGCCGATGGCGTAATAGTAGGAAGCGCCATTATGAAGAAGATTAAAGAAAATATAGGCAGGCCTGATTTAGTCAGGAGAGTGGGTGAGTTTATCCTTGCATTAAGAGGGAATTCGCACTTATAACCTACCCCTTGCTTAAACGCCGGGAAAATCTCATACGACATTTTCCCGGCAAGCTGCGGGGTAATTCGCGCATACAACTTACTCACACTATCGTGTTCGTAAGTTGTGCGCTCATTAATGTATAAAAAAACAATATTGGATAACGGTTTAAGGGTTATTACCAATTCTATGAACCAGATGCAGTCTGTGGCTTTAGGCATTTGGATAAAAGTAGGCGGCAGGTATGAGCCGCATGAATTTAAAGGCATCTCGCATTTTTTAGAACACCTTGCCTTTAAAGGCACTAAAAAATATTCCTGCAGAGAAATAAAAGAATCTATTGAAGGTATAGGAGGGTCTTTAAATGGATTTACTTCAGAAGAGCTGACTTGTTATCTGGTAAAATTGCCCCATTCTTATCTAGATTTAGCGCTGGATATTTTATCGGATATGGTGACAAATCCTTTATTGTTAGCGGATGACATTGACAAGGAAAAAACTGTAATTATAGAAGAGATAAAGATGTATAAAGACTTGCCCCAGAGTTATGTATACGAACTCCTTGATGAACTCCTCTGGCCAGGCCATCCTCTGGGTATGGCCATTTCAGGGACCATTGAATCTGTCAGCCGGATGACCAGAGGAGACCTATCTTCATTCAGGGGGCAATGTTATACTCCGTTAAATATTATAATTAGCGCCACCGGAAAGTTAGAGCATAATAAATTTACAGATAGAGTAAAAAAACTTTTTTCCGGCCTTGGAGATAAAAATATAAATACTTTTTTACCGGCTAAAGAAGAACAAAATAAGCCGCAATTAAAATTGTTTCCTAAAGATACAGAGCAGACGCATTTAGCTTTAGGGTTCCATAGCCTTAAAAGAGACCACCCTTTAAGGTATGCCTTAGGGCTCTTACACATAATTCTGGGTGCGAATATGTCCAGCCGCCTATTTAACGAATTAAGAGAGAAGAGAGGCATGGCTTATGAGATCGGCACGCAGATAAAATACTTTCAAGACACAGGCGCCTTTATAGTGCATGCCGGCATTGATAACCACAAAGTCAATGATGCGATAGAACTAATTTTAAAAGAACTGGCAGAAATTAGGAATAACCCTGTAAGCATTGATGAGTTTAAGCGCGCAAAAGATTTCTATTTAGGCCAGCTTATGCTTTCACTGGAAGATACATTAGACTACATGCTTTGGATTGGAGAGTCTACCGTTACGTTAAATGAGGTTTATTCCTTAAAAGATATAATGGAAAAGGTGCGCAAGATAAAACGTAAAGATATCCAGGAAATTTCAAGGCAGATATTCAAACAAAAAAATTTAAACCTTGCGCTTATCGGCCCGCTTCAAGGCAGCGAGCAGAAGATATGCAGCCAACTTTGTATAAATGAGAAATAAGTATTAAATGGACCCCATATTTTCCCTGCCCTTAATAATAGTTTTATTTATCTTATCCCTCCTGTCTTTTTTCTTTTCTGTTTCTGAGACGTCGATTATTGCATTGAGTAAGATACGCCTGCGCCATATGCTTAATCAGGGGATAAAGCGGGCCCAGGTTATACAGCGCTTGATTACGAAATTGGATAAATTTATTGTAGCCATCTTAATCGGGAATAATTTCGTGAATATCGCAATGTCCGTAATTGTAACGGCAGTATCTGTGCGCATATTTGGCTATAATTGGGGCGTAATAATAGCCACATTTACCTCAGCACTTTTTATACTTATCATATGCGAAATAACACCCAAGATTCTGGCCATAAAACACACGGAGAAGTTAGCCTTATTTATTGCGCCGTTAATGGAAAGCTTTATTAAGGTATTCGATCCGGTTATCAGCATCTTTATCCGTATAAGCGACTCTATTTTTAAATTATTAAGGATAACGCCTGCAAAAAGGTCTCCTTTGATAACTGAAGAAGAATTACGGCTGATGATAGAGGTTGGCAAGGAAGAAGGTGTCTTAAGCGATGAAGAAAGAAAGATGCTGCATCGTATATTTGAATTCGGCGATACAAAGATAGGCGATGTAATGGTGCCAAAAGAGAAAATCATCGCTGTCAATATAAATTGCACTCCGGAACATTTATTGAATATTTTTGTTGAAGAAGGGCACGCGCGGCTCCCGGTCTATAAAGATTCCATTGATAATATTGTCGGGATAATTTATGCCCGGGATTTGCTTTACGTGCTCAGGGACAAGGGATTATTTGTATTGCAAGATTTGATACACGAGGCCTATTATATGCCTGTGGCTTTACGCGTTAATGAACTCTTAAAGAAATTTCAGATAGATAAAGTCCAAATTGCTATTGTGGTTGATGAACACAACAGGACAGCCGGTATGGTGACGTTAGAGGATTTAATTGAAGAAATTGTCGGCGAGATTGAAGAAGAAACACATCAACAGAATAACAATTGACAATCGTATTTGATTATCTTGAAGTTCCGTTTAATCTAAGATATAATTATTCCTAATATTTGTACGAGTAGGTGGATACAACCATGTGCCTATATCTGTGTCAAAATCGTTTATAATTATAGTGGAATAATAATATTTTATGAAAACAAGGTCTTTATAGTGCTTCGGTTGCCTTAATCTTAGAATAGAATTCAGCTATGAAACTAAAAATTGAAATTCCAGATGCGGATTATTGGAAACGGCAGATTAATTGCCAGTATGCCTGCCCTGTGCATACGGATGCCCGCGGGTATGTGCGCGCGATTGCAGAGGGTGACTTTGAAAAGGCTTATTTAATAGCCCGCGCCCCTAATCCCCTTGCTGCTATCTGCGGCAGAATATGCGGCGCTCCATGCGAAGCTGCCTGTCGCAGAGGAAGTATTGACCAGAGCATTTCCATCCGCGGGTTAAAAAGGTCTGCCGTGGAAGAAAGCCGGGCTGCATTTTTAAAGCCTTTGGAAGCGATACAAAAGATTAGGGAGACTTTGCAAAATAGAAATTGTATAGACCAGGACGATTTGGGCGGTTTTTTGGAAGGGATTGAGAGGGGTAAGTTTAAAAAAGTGCAAAGTAAAAGTGTGGGCATTATTGGCTCTGGCCCGGCGGGCCTGGCCGCAGCACATGATTTGGCACTCATGGGTTTTTCTGTGGTCGTTTATGAAATGGAGCCCGTTGCAGCGGGCATGCTTTATTTAGGTGTGCCAGTCTACCGTCTGCCCCGTGAACTTATAGAGACAGAGGTGGGTGTGATTAAAGCGCTGGGGGTGGAAATTAAAACAAATTGTGCTGTGGGTAAGGATATTTCGTTGGCAAAATTAAGAAAATGCCATCAGGCTGTGGTGATTGCCGTGGGCTGTAAGCGTTCAAAGATACTGCCTTTGCCGGGGTTTAATGCGCATGGCGTGATGGGAGGCGTAGAATTCTTAAGAGATGTGGCCCTTGATTTGCCGCACAAAATCGGACGAAAGGTAGTTGTTATCGGCGGAGGTAATGTAGCGTATGATGTATCGCGTACGGCTCTGCGGCGCCAGCAGATGGATGTTGCGGTGACAGCATTTCACGAGCGTAAGGGAATACAAGTGACGTTATGTTGCCTTGAAAAGCGGGAAGAAATGCTGGCGGATGAGATTGAGGTTCTCGAGGGAGAAGAGGAAGGGATTGTTCGGCAGAATGGCTACGGGCCGAAAGAAATCCTTGTGGACAATAATAAAATCAAAGGCGTCGTATTTCAAAAAGTTATTTCTATCTTTGATGCGCAGAATCGTTTCAATCCTAAATATAACCTGAATGATACTATTACCCTGGAAGCGGATACGGTCATCTTTGCCATTGGCCAAAGAGCTGACATCACTTTTATTGACCCTCAGCAAGATGGAATAGAAGTTAATGAGCGCGGCGTGGTTGTTTGTGATCCCAAGACACAAGAGACCTCAGCGGATGGTGTTTTTTTGGCGGGCGATATTGCGTATGGCCCGCGCCTGATGATTGATGCGATTGCCAGCGGCAAAAAAGCGGCTCGTTCTATTTATGAGAAATTTACAGGAATAAATTTACAATATGAAACCCTTGAACTTCATTTACCCATTGAAGACTACTCGCGTGAGATGGGCTATGAAAAGATCCGCCGGCAGGTTTTTGCGACCGTGGATGTGCAGGATAGGATCTCTGACCATCGGGTGATTGTCGAGAAAGGATACACCTGCGGGCAGGCGAAAGTGGAAGGTTCCCGTTGCCTGGATTGCGGCGTGAACACGATTTTTGATGGCAATAAATGTATCCTTTGCGGCGGGTGTGTGGATGTTTGCCCTGAGCTGTGTTTGAAATTAGTCTCCGTTTCGCAATTGCAGGGTAATAAAACTTTTGTTGAGTTAACCGATCTGATGAAGAAAAGGAAGCAAACCGAGGAATTAACCGCCATCATCATGGATACAGAGAAATGTATCCGCTGTGGTCTTTGCGCCATCCGCTGTCCGGTGGATGCCATTACGATGGAACGATTTACGTTTAATGAGGTTATGAGTTACGCTGCAAAGTAAACCCCGTTAGAGAAATTTGTTCTCTAGCGGGGTAAACGTAAGCCTAAGCCTCATCGCAGGAGAGGTTGAAATGAGTTTGAATGATAACTGTGGATTAGCAGGCAAATTGTTTATGGATCCGAATAAAAAAATGAGCCGGAAGGATTTTCTGAAGTTTTCGGTGATCGGGGCATGTGTTACGGCAGGGGCAATGACATTGATTGGCCTTTTAAAATTTCCGCTGCCTTCTTTATTACCGGATATCTCCAATAAATTTAAGATAGGCAGTCCTGAGGATTTCCCTGTGGGGACGACAAAAATTTTTCCGGATAAAAATGTCATTGTTTCTCGGGATGAAAAAGGATTATTTGCGATATCTTTAGTCTGTACTCACTTAGGCTGCATTGTTTCAAAGACAAGTCAAGGATTTTCCTGTCCCTGCCATGGGTCTAAATACGATGAGAAGGGAGATGTGGTTAAAGGTCCGGCTCCGAGGGCCCTGGATTGGTTTGAGATCAGTCAGCTTCCAAGCGGCAAACTCGTCGTGGATACTGGCAAGAGGGTTCTGGTCGGTAAGAAATATACCGTCTAATAAGGTGAGCTGGGAAAAGGAAGCATTATGACGATAAAGGCGATTAAAGAGTTTTTTAAGAATTTATTTGAATTACCCAAAACTTTAAGACAGTCTATCGTGCGCAATGACAAGCCGACATCCGACCGCGCCCGCAGCCAGATCATATTCGGCAATATTTTCCTTCATATTTTAAGTACGCGCGTCCACCGCTATTCGTTAAAGAAAAACTTTACTTTGGGATTAGGGATTATGGCAGTCTCTTCGTTTATGATCTTACTGGTGACTGGCATTCTTTTGATGATTTATTACAAGCCGTCGGTGGACATGGCCTATGATTCCATCAAAGACATTCATTTCGTTGTGCCCGGAGGGCGCTTTATCCGTAATGTGCACCACTGGGCCACGAATGTCATGATTGTGGCGGTATTCCTGCATATGGCGCGTGTGTTTTATACCGCTGCCTATAAAAAAGGCCGTGCCTTTAACTGGGTACTGGGAATTATCCTGCTTGTCTTGACCCTTTTATTAGGGTTTACGGGATATCTGCTGCCCTGGGATCAGCTTGCCTATTGGGCCATCACCATCGCCACAAACATTGCAGCTTCCACGCGGGAATTAACGGATGCGTTGAATATGACTGCGTATTTTGATCCGGGCGGTTTTATGAAAGTCTTCATTTTAGGTTCTGAACATATAGGGCAGGAGGCTTTAATACGTTTTTATTGGCTGCATTGCATCATTCTTCCTCTGGCTCTTGTGGTTATTTTGGCTGTGCATCTTTGGCGGGTGCGCAAAGATGGAGGATTGGCCCGGCCAGATGAGCTTAACGAAAAAGAACTTGAGGGTACCCCAAAAGACGCGCTGTCGGATAAAGTTTTTACTTACGCACCGGAAAAGACCTATGGATTGATGTGTTTAGTCAAGGGGAAGAGCCCGGCCGCAAACAGAGGTCCCGAGCAGACCGTATCCAGCTGGCCTCATCTAGTAGTAAGAATCTTGGCAGTTTTTATGATGACATATGCTTTCATTTGTCTTTACGCCTTTTTCTTTAACGCTCCGTTAAAAGAATTGGCCAATCCCTCAGTACCGGAAAATCCGGCTAAAGCGCCATGGTATTTTTTGGGCCTTCAGGAATTAGTATCTTATTCTGCGTTTATGGGAGGGGTTGGGATTCCGACTCTTGCGTTATTGGGGTTGGTTTTAATTCCTTATTTGGACAGGCAAAATCAAGAAATTGGCCGATGGTTTGATACAAGAGAAGGCAAGCGGGTAGCTTTGTTTTCTCTTATATTTGTAACCTTTACGACCATTGGAATGCTTATTTTTACAGTTAAATTCGGATGGCTAAGAAATTGGTTCCCTCATATCCCGCAACTTGTCATTACATTCATTAACCCGGGCACGATTTTAGTCTCGGCATTTGTGATTTGGTCGTTTTACTGGATGGGAAAAGATAATTCGACGCGAATGGCCGCCATTGCCTTGTTTACCTGTTTCTTGGCGGCATTTGTGATTTTAACCTATTTCGCGACCTACCACCGGGGTCCAAACTGGGAATTCTATTGGCTAAGAAGCCAGTGGCCGGCGCATTAAAGATTGCAAAATTAATGGCTGACGAGCCGGGGTAAATAAAGGTACCATCCCGCCGATGGCGGGGCGGGGTTGTTTTCTATGAGAAAAGTTATTTTAATTTCCAGTTTGATCATTATTTTTGTTCTGATCTTTGAGGCTTATCGTGAAAATGTTAGGAATGAATGGCGCTATTATCAGAAACGGTATAAGGAAGAGTTAAAAAGATTAGCAACAAATGACCAGGATAAACAGCTCGCCAATAATTATGACATCAAAATGCGCCAGATTGTCCTTCCGGGATTGAACCGCGTGGATCGTTGTATTATCTGCCATGCGGGCATGGAAGATCCAAGGATGGGCCATGCAGAGCAGCCGCTCACCGTGCACCCAGGCGATATTCTTGAAGTTCATGAATTGGACGCTATTGGCTGTACGGTTTGCCACGATGGGCAGGGCCGGGCTGTTACGGCAAAAGAAGCGCATGCCTCGGGTATTCCCTATTGGGAAAAGCCGATGTTGTTTCAGCCATTCCTTCAGTCAAATTGTTTCCGCTGCCACAGTATGAATGAACTGCCGCAGCTGACGGTGTTTTACCAAGGGAGGAAATTATTTCTTACGCATGGGTGTATGGGGTGCCATAAATTGGATAACAAGGGAGGCCAGCTCGGGTCTGATCTAACTGATATTGCGGATGCCAACATTCACCTCAAATATCCCGTTGATAAAAAGTTAATTCATCAATTCCGCCAAAATTCTAATATCGCCTATATTTATGAATCCCTGAAGAATCCTAAAGCCCAGTCAGAAGTAACTGCTATGCCGGATTTCAATTTTTCTGAAGAAGAGCTTAAAGCATTGACGGTATTTTTAAAGGCATTATCAAAGAGGGCGGTTCCTGCGTCATATTTGGTACAAAAGAGAGAAGGCCATCAGCCTGAGGATGTTCAGGGAGAGGCCCTTTACCAGAAATATTGCGTAGCCTGCCATGGTCTCGAAGCTAAAGGTGGCGTCAAGAACATTAATTATGTGAAAAAAACTGTTCCTGCCTTGAATACGCTGGCAGAGAAGATGTTTCTCCAAGAGCCTGAAGATGCAAACAAGGTAGCAGGGCTATTGGAGAAGGGGGTGGATATTACCACGATGTCTCCTCAACTAGATGTGCCGAATCAAGGCAGGGTTTTGGCCCAATACCGCACTATCCTCAATGTTATTAAAAAAGGAAGCGTTTCTGGTAAAGCGGACCCCCGAGGGCCAGAGCCATTATTGCATATGCCAAGCTGGGCCGCAGGATTAACAGAAAAGGATATTGACAGTATCCTTAGCTATTTGCTCAAACTTTATCCGTGGGAAGAGAAGAAAGCCGAATGATCCCATGAATGAAAGGCTGCGGGATTTCCCGCTAAGCAATTAATATCGGGCGGGATCCCGCTTTTGCGGGAGAATTTTTAAAAATGTGATAAATATCACTTGACAAAAAAGGTGGTCTATTTTAAACTAACTTCAGTATATATCAATCGCGATATCTATAAACTCCGTTAGAAAGTTCACGCGGGGATTTCTAATGGAGTAAAATGGGGAGGGGGAGATGACTAAACGTAAAAATTCATTTTTTCAAAGAAAAGGTTTGGCTCTTTTTTCTGCGGTAATACTCGTTATTTCCATCCTGGTTTTCTTTCAGGAAGAAACATTGGCAGTTCCTATCTTTGCCCGCAAATATAGCACAAGCTGTATGACATGTCATGTGGGTTTCCCAAAATTGAATGCATTCGGGGAAGCCTTTAAGACTAATGGCTACCGGCTTCCGAATGATGAGGTCTTCGTGAAAGAACCCGCCGTCGAGCTGGGTTCGGAAGCGTATAAAAGAGTCTGGCCTAATGCGGTTTGGCCAGGAAGTATCCCCAGCAATGTGCCGCTCTCGCTTCAGATTCAAGGACAAGGATTCTATGACCGTGCCAGGAGAACGACGAACGGACAGGCGAGAACGGATTTTGAATTCCCTAAAGAAATCGTATTGAACTCTTTAGGGACCATGGGGGATAACTTCAGTTTCCTTTTGGACTATTCCCTTCAAGATGCGGAGAAGCGAGCGGGCGTGGAAAGAGTTTTTCTGGAATACAATGATATTTTGGCCGGAAAAGTTGGCATTCCCCATCATCTTTTAAATATGCGGGTGGGTTTATTAGATCCCGCGGCGATGCCGTTCTCTGCTACTCAGACGTTAACGGCAGATACTCCGGAGATATACAATTTCCACATTTCTTCTACTCATCAGCCGGCCATCTCAGATGACCAAACGGGGATGGAATTGTTTGGTGTTGTCGATAAGCGTGTCCGCTATACGGCAGGTGTTGTTAATGGTGTCACACGAGACAAAAATACTGAGGCTTTTAACGACAACAACAGCGACAAGGATGTCTACGGGAGAGTGGAGTATAAATTCGGCGGCCTTCCATTTGATGGAGACGCGGATTCTAAAAACCAAGCTCAATTGGGCTCCGGTTTTTCCTACTTTGACCAAGGGCCTTCCCTGATGCTGGGAACAACAGGATATTATGGTAAAGATCAGATTGATGCAGCAACGGATAAGAGTTCACGCTATTATCGCTGGACAGGATTTCTGCGCGCCAATAAGGGGCGGTACAATATGGATGTGGTTTATTTGTACCAGTTAGATAATAATGATGTTGGCCAGATTAACAGCGGCCTTGGCAAAAACATCGGCAACTGGGGTTTTTATAGCGAAGGCACGGCTTTTATTTATCCATGGCTAGCCTTTGTGGCACGGTATGAGCGATTGAATATCGGACATGTCTCCGTATTAAGAGCAGGAGGCGTTGCTCCGGCTGATAATACCAGCAGGTTAACGTTGAGTCTGCCGATCTATGTGCGTCCAAATCTGCGGATTATCCCTGAGATCTCGGCTGGTGTATTCTCCCTTAAGAATGCCGATGAATCGGATAATTTTAAGCTTCGTATACACTACGCCTATTAATCTAAAGCAGCGGGTTTAAATATTTCAACAGAAAATGACACCCAATCCTAAAGGATGGATTGGTGTTTCGCTTGTGCGAAAGGAGACAAATGAAAAGAAACCGAAGAGTCATCGGAGCTATTTTGGCTATTTTTCTTAACCTGTTTATCTATTCTTCGGTTTGGTCCGGCACCATTTCTGGCCATGTGGAGTGTAAGGGAGTTAAATCCAATCAATGGGCCGTGGTCTATGTAGACGCCATCAGCGGGAAAGAATTTTCTCCTCCCGCTCAGCCTGTCACGATGGATCAGAAAGGGAAAGAATTTATTCCCCATGTCCTTCCTATACTTAAAGGGACGACTGTGGAATTCTTGAATGATGATCCTTTTGTGCATAATGTTTTTTCTCCTGATGAGGTAGCCGATGCTGTTAATTTAGGGTCCTGGGGACAGGGTGAGAAAAAGTCACATACCTTTAACAAATTAGGTAACGCGGTCATGCTTTGCAATTTACATCCGGAGATGGAGGGGTGGATTGTTGTGCTGCCAACGCCTTATTTTGCCGTAACCGATGAGAAAGGAGACTATACCATCAAGGACGTGTCCAATGGAAAGTATATGTTAAAGACATGGCATAAAAAACTTGCCCCTTCTCAGTCGGAGGCGGTTGTGGCCTCAGATGGTGTCACCAAAGTTGATTTCACGTTAACGAAACAATAAAATGAGCCTAGATTTATCCCGTTAGAGAAAACCACCGATTTTAATCAGTGGTGTACCGATTTTCAAGCTGATGGTGGTTTAATACCATCGTCAGCGTAAAGCGCTCGCCCCGTTAGAAAATTCTTTTCTAACGGGGTAAAAGGACGAAGTTCTCTAATGGGATTTCTTATGCTTTGACATGAAACAGTACTTTGTTAAAAAATGCCTAAATTTAATCGTTTTATCTTTGGTAAGATGCGTTGCTGCAATATAAAAGGTAAGATGTCATTTTCTGTCATCCTGAGCGAAGCGAAGGATCTTATCAGTGTT
>Ga0209824_10000562_pt1 | contig 22901 bp, 23 predicted proteins | sample VDWuncwatermetaG_FD_184124 | JGI IMG/M metagenome (GOLD analysis project Ga0209824, IMG submission 184124) | Wastewater microbial communities from Netherlands to study Microbial Dark Matter (Phase II) - VDW unchlorinated drinking water (SPAdes)... ...
GTTCCCGGAAGGATAATGGCAAATTCATCGCCTCCATACCGGCAAAGAACATCAACCTCCCGCAAATTCAAATGGATCGTCAGACCGATTTTTTTTAATAATGCATCCCCTTCTAAATGGCCAAATTCGTCATTGTAAGATTTAAAACCATCAATATCCATCATCAATAAAGCCAAATCCCCATGGAAACGTTTTAATCTTTTTAATTCATAATCCAGGCTATTTACAAAATGACGGTAATTATGCATGTGCGTCAACGGATCTGTAATTGTTAAATAATGCAATTCTTTATAAAATGAAACATTTTCAATAGCTATTGCCATTTCAGTGGCAATAGCGTTTAAAATTTTAAGATCAACGTTATCAAAATTTCCTGTTTCCTTTGAGTCAATCCATTTATCAGCGACATTAATGACCCCCATAACATCCTGTCCCAATTTAATAGGGGCGATCATAAAAGAATTTCCTAAATAAGAGGTCTGTTTTAAATGCTTAAACCGTGTATCTTTTTCTAAGTCCTGGACCAATAAAGGTTGTCCCTCTAAGATCACTTTCTCAGCGATAGATCCGGAGATATTGACCTGCATCAGAGCATCTTCCGCAAACCCTTCCATTGATTTGGTGTACAACTGCTTTGTTTCTTCATCAACAAGCATCACTGAACATTTTTCAACCTCTAAAATTTTTCTAGTCTTAGTCACTACAAAATCAATCAATTTATCTGATTTTCTAATCCGGGTTAACTGTTCATCAAAGCCTATGATTTCTTCCAGCTTCTCCTTCTCAAATTTTAATCGTTCTTCAAGCTTAACGGTTTGGGTTATATCCTTCCAAATGGATACGAAATGACGGATCTCTTTAAATTCATTGATGATGGGAGAAACCGTCTGATCAGCAACATAAAACTCACCGTTTTTCTTCTTATTGATCGTCCTGGAATAAAAAACCTTGCCTGCTAATATCGTTCCCCACAAATCTTGATAATATTCTAGCGGTTGCTTTCCTGATTGAAGGATTTTAGGATTTTTACCTAATACCTCTTCTTTAGAATAACCTGTGGTTTTCTCAAAGGCAGGATTAACATATTCAATAAACCCATTCCTATCAGTAACCATCACATGATCAGCCACTTGCTCAATAATGTTGCGAAAAACAAAGAAATTATTCTCTGAGTATAACCACATATTCATAAGTTCTCCTCAATCGGCCTTGATGCGGATCTGGTTTTTTTCATCAATGATGTCCACCGCCGGCGCCTAGAGTCCGCCATTGCCTGTCTTAACCGGCCATGGTACGAGATTCATGTTGCCATCCTTGTTTAATGGTTATTTTATTTGTACCGGAATCACGCAAAATTCTGTTAATGACAGGTACAAGTTGCTCATATAAATCACTTTTACTGATAAAAAACCTGATGACTCCCCGCCTATCCCTGCGGAATATTTCTTTAGGCTCATATACGGTCAACATGATAATGCTGCACTTGGAAAAATATTTTTTGATTTGCAGGGCCGCCTCCAGGCCGTTAATGCCTCCCAAAGCAAAATCTGCAACCACAATGTCGGGTTTCTTTTTTCTGGCCAACAACACCCCTTCTTCCCCGGAGCAGGCTTCCAGCACATTCGCCCGAACATGATGCAATTCCAAAAAATGCCGCACAGCTTTCCGAAAATCTTTATGGTCTTCAATGATCAAAATGCATGGTGTTAACATGCTTTAATTATAGGCGGGGACATTGCGAAAATAAATTCGCTAAAATACGCAGAAATCTACGTGGTAATACGGAGAAATCTGGTGATGAGTCTGTCAAACTGTCAGATTAACCCCTTGGAAATAGCGTATTTCACAAGGCTTGCGGGAGTTTTAAGTCCCAATTTCTGGATGAGATGACTACGGTGAGTTTCGACGGTGCGGATGCTGATTTTAAGCGCGGCGGCGATATTTTTATTGGCCTTTCCATCAGCAATACGGCGCAAAATTTCTTTTTCTCTTGAAGTTAAAATCTCCAAAGAAGGGGTATCGCCTTCCTGGTCCATGGAACGCACATATTGTTCCGCAATCAAGTTGGAAATGGCTGGAGAAATAAAATTCTTGCCCTTCATAACCATTTTGATGGCCATGACGAGTTGATCAAAGGCGCTGTCTTTGAGGATATATCCGCAAGCACCGGAGGCCATGGCATGCTTGAAATGCTCGGCATCTTTTTGCATGGTCAAAACAAGGCATCTGACTTTAGGAAACTTTTTACGTATCTCTTTGAGCGCTCCTAAGCCGTCCATATTGGGCATGGAAAGATCCATGACCACACAATCAACTTTGGTTGAAGAAAGCTTCTCTAATAAATCCTCGCCGTCCTTGGCCTGTGCCACCACTTTAAAATCTGATTCCTTTTCCAAAAGCCCTTTAAGGCCAGTGCGGAGCATTTCATGGTCATCAGCAAGAATGATCCTGATCATGCTCATATCCCCTCATTAACAGGAATTTCCACCAAAAGCGTTGTTCCGTATTTGGGTTGAGAGTGGATTCCAATGGTCCCGCCAAGCAGCTTGGCGCGTTCCTGCATGGTGGTCAACCCTAAGCCGGAAGATGGCCCGATAAATACAAATCCACAGCCATTATCATGGATCGAAATCTTAAGCAACCCTTTAGCCTTGGTAACCTTAACTGTAACACGGGTGGCTACCGCATGTTTGCGGATATTGCTCATAGCCTCCTGAATGATACGGAACAAATTGATCGGTTCTGCCTTAAAACGAAGATCATCGAGTCCCTGGTGACGAAAACTAATTTTTAATTTACCATTTGAACTCATCTCCTTAAACATAGATTCTAAGGCTGATGTCAATCCCAATACATCCAGGGTAGAGGGCCGCAGGCGCATGGCTATATGGCGCGATTTTTCTATAATTGCATTCAAATACTCAATAATTTTCTGCTGGTCCATGCTGATTTTCTTGTTTTTATTTCTCTGAGATTCAACCAGCCATGCGGACTGGATCATCATCTTTAAAGTCGCCAGGGACTGCCCCAAATCATCATGCAGATCGCGGGCAATGCGGTTGCATTCCTGTTCCTGGGCCTGGATGATTTTCTGAGGCAAGGCTTTGATCTGGTCTTCCATTAGCTTTTTTTGCGTAATTTCATTGCGGATGGCAACGTACTGATAAGGTTTTCTCTTTCCATTTAAAAATGGAACAATGGTCGTATCCACCCAATAAAAAGTCCCGTCTTTGGCCCTGTTACGGATCTCCCCTTTCCAGACTTTACCCTGTGCAATAGTACGCCATAAGTCACGGAAAAATTTTTTGGGATGATAAGCGGAGTTGATGATCCGGTGGTCCCGTCCTAAAAGTTCTTCCCGGGAATATTTCGAAATATGGCAAAAAGTATCATTAACATAAATGATTTTGCCCGTCTGGTCAGTAATGGCCACAATCGAGGAAGCATCGAGGGCAAATTTGATGTCGGCCAATTCTTTATGAGGATCTTGAAGGTTTTTTCCAGGCATTACTGTCATAGATAAAAATAAATATCCCACATTTTTTATCGTGTGTCAAAATATTTAACGCAGGCAGTTTCTAAGGGGGGAGAAAATGGCAAGGCAAAGGATTGGATATAGCCTCAACGTGCCGGCAGGCAGGTTATATTTATTGCTTCTGAACAACAGGAACAGCAGCTGGGGCATTTTCAATTTTCAAAATTTTCACTTTGAATGTCAGGGCCTTGCCAGCCAAAGGATGATTGAAGTTCAAAACCACCTTATCCCCTTTGAGTTCTGAAATAACAGCTGGAAATCTCGATCCGTCCGGAGCGGTGGCTTGTAAAATCATACCCACTTTAGGGGCCAATCCTTTTGGCAAAGAGGTTTTAGGGAATTCTTTAAATGCTTTTGGATCCAGATCACCATAGGCATCTTTAGAGGCAACATTAATGACTTTTTCTTCTTTCATGTGCATGCCGTTTAACTGAGCTTCCAAACCCGGGATAATATTGCGATTGCCAACCACATAGGTCAGCGGGATTTTACCTACGGAAGTTTCAACCTCTTTATTATCAACGGTCAACGTGTAATCTAAGGTAACTTTTTTACCAACGCCGACCACGGGATCGTCCGCATAAGCACATAGATTTAACATCCCCATGACTACCAATACAAAACTGCCCGCTAAGAATTTTTTCATATGTCCCTCTCTGTTATTATTATTAAACTAATGTCTATGTGGCCTGCATTTTAACGCATGATTTCTTTTTTGACAATTTATTTTTAGAAAGCATGTATGCCGGACATGATCTCAATGATGCCGCGCCTGACCATCATCACTCCGATGGCGGCCAAAAGAAGCATCATCACCTTGGACAAAGCGCGGGAACCGGCGGACCCCAAAAGACGCATCAGGGTGTCGGAAAAGGTAAAAACAATGCCCACTATGGCTATATTAAGGAATAAGGCAATCAACGTGATTGCAATGCCGTGTACGCTCACCAGCATCAATGAAATTGTCAAAACAGCAGGGCCCACGACCAGCGGTGTTCCGATAGGGACAGCCCCCAATTCGCAAGCCACACCCCGACGGGTTTTACCCTGGGCGGTCAAATCCACCATGGCCAGACAAAACAGGATGACCCCGCCCGCCACCATAAAATCCCCCATGGTAATGCCTAAAAAATGGAAGACCACCTTCCCTAAGAAAATAAAGCCGACAGCCACCAAACTTGCTGTGGCTAATGATTGAAAAATGACCTCCCTCTTCTCTTGAGGGCCCAATCCCCGGGTCAAAGAGGCAAAGATCGGTAAAATCCCGATGGGGTCAACGGTAAAAAACATGGGGATAAAAACCAGCAGGATATCATTTAACATAGAGGACCAGCGTTAATCAGATGACGGCCGTTGGGCGTATCGGTAAAAAGCTTAAAATTCTCGATGAACATCCCCCCCAATTTACGCAAGGAGGCATCATAGGCGTTTTTATCAGCCCATAAATGACGAGGGTCCAATTTTTTATCATCCATACCGTTAATATGCCTGGGAATCTGAAAATTAAAAACGGGCAAAGTTTCATAGCCGCTATCATCAATACTGCCATCTAAAATGGCATCCACCGTCAAACGATTATCTTTTAAAGGAATACGATACCCCACCCCATAAGGCCCCGCGATCCAACCGGTATTAAGAAGATAGGCGCAAGATTTATGCTCCTGCATTTTTTTAGCCAAAATCTCGGCATACATGGTGGGATGCACCATCAAAAACGCTTTGCCGAAACAGGCGGAAAAAGTGGCCTGCGGCTCTTTGACCCCCAGCTCTGTACCCGCGACCTTGGCGGTATAGCCGCTTAAATAATGATACATGGCCTGTTCCTTGCTCAATTTAGACACCGGTGGAAGCACCCCGTACGCGTCACAGGCTAAAAAAATAATTTTGGAAGGATGGCCGCCTTTGGAAGGCGGCTTGACGATGTTTTCAATATGGTCAATCGGATAGGAAACACGGGTGTTTTCAGTCTTTTTCTTGGAGGCAAAATCAATATGTCCTTTATCATCAATATCCACATTTTCCAACAAAGCGTCGCGCCTGATGGCGGCATAAACTTCCGGCTCACGTTCGGGAGTTAATCCGATGCATTTGGCATAACAACCGCCTTCAAAATTAAATACGCCATCATTGTCCCAGCCATGCTCGTCGTCCCCAATGAGGGCGCGCTTGGGGTCAGTCGACAAGGTGGTTTTGCCGGTACCGGAAAGGCCGAAAAATAAAGCTGTATCTTTATCTTGGCCCATGTTCGCCGAACAATGAAAAGATCCAATGCCTTTCAAGGGCAGAAAATAATTCATGATCGAAAAAATGCCCTTTTTTATCTCACCGCCATACCATGTGCCGCCAATGACCGTCATGCGCTCGGTGATATTAAAGGCCACGAATACTTCTGAACGTAACCCCACCTTGGCAAAATCACTGCAAGTAGTTTTGCAGGCATTAAGAATGGTCCAATCCGGTTTAAAATTCTTTAATTCCTCCGCGGTTGGCCGGATAAACATATTCTTGAAAAAATGTGCCATCCAGGCAACTTCGGTCACTAAACGCGCACTGATACGGGTATCTTTATTGGTCCCGCAAAATCCGTCCATCACATAGAGTTTTTTGCCGTTTAATTGTTTAACGGACACGCTCTTTAGATGCGCCCATGTTTCCCTGTTTATCGGTTTATTGTCCGAACCCGAAGTCTTGCCATCCGCCCACCAGACTGTACTCTTGGTGGAGTCATCCATGACGATATATTTATCTTTGGGGGAGCGGCCGGTAAACTTTCCTGTATCCACCGCTATGGCACCCAAAGAAGAAACTTGTCCCCTCTCATAGCCTTGCAATTGGGGATCAGTTTCATGAACAAAAAGTTCATCAAAAGAAAGGTTATAATAAAGTTGGGTGATTTGGCATAGCCCCAAGGTGATTAACCCGGAAACGACCATTGAATTTTCTTCTGCTATCATATGTGCCTCTCGCGGGATATTAATTCTTAGGCTTAAGAATAAAGCCGCTGTTATAGTTTTTACGGATCTCGTCTAACATTTTACGCGCCGCGGCCTCATCCGCGATACCACCGACACGCACCCGGTACCAAACTCCCTTTTCCCCCAGATCACTCATGATCAAAAATGCCTGATACCCGCTATTTTTTAAAGACTGCAGGGCGGTTTGGGCCCTGTTTCTATCCTGGAAGGAATACACCTGAATGGTAAAACCAGCCTCATGTCCGTCGACAGGACTGGTCACAATCGCCAGGGGGGGCACTGGATCAATTTTTTGATGAAAAATATCATTTAATACCACCCCCTGATCGCTCTGAGGTGTATTGGGATGCAAACTCAAAAAGAAAATGATCCCGCCAGCCACGATCAAAATAAAAATCCACCATGTGTTTTTAAATGAACCAGTCATTAATTTTCTCCCATAAAAATTTTTTTATTATAACATAGAAAATAAATTTGTTTCAAATGTTTTAGTAAGGAACGGCCGCGACCGTTCCTTACTGCTTGGGATACTTGCCGTTGAGAACACCCTGGATCATATTTTTCACTTCATCAGAAAAATCCTTATCCAAAACCCATTCTAAATATTGAGGATCTTTTTTGGCAATGACTTTTAAAGGTTCCTTTTTGGCGTATTTGCCAAAGGTCATATACAAATCGCCATTCCACCAGCGAAACTTGCGTTCGTTATCAAAAAATTCGCTCGATTGCTTATACTCGAAATCTTTCAGGCCTTCGATGTCCTCACGAAGGGCCGCGTAACGTTTTAACTGCTCTTGAAGGATAGCCAAGGTTGCCTGGGCATCGGCAGTGGCGGAATGCGCGTCTTTGAGTTCCTGTTTACAGTAAAAGGCAAAGGCCGCGAACAAATCCCTGCGCTCATGCAGATGATAAATTTTTTGAGCATCATAAACCGTGCGGTTGGCGTAATCAAACTTAATTCCCGCATCGGTAAATTCCCTGGCTAATAAAGGCAGGTCAAAACGTTCCACATTAAAACCACCCAAATCACTCCCTTCTAAAAAAGCCAATACCTTGCCGGCAATACTGCCAAAGGCCGGCGCGTCTTTCACATCGGCATCAGATATGCCGGTCAATTCAGTCACCACTGCCGGGATAGGCATGCAAGGATTGACCTTGGTTGAGTAAATCTCCTGTTTACCACCAGGCAATACTTTAACCATCCCGATTTCGATAATCCTGTCTTTTTCAATCCAAATGCCGGTGGTTTCCAGGTCAAGAACTACCAATGGATTTGTCAGCTTCATGTTTATATCCTAATTACTTTTTCCCTTCATGCCGCAACAAACCCAAATCCAGAATTTTCTGGATTAATTCCTCATAATTTATTCCTGCTATCGCCGCTGATTGAGCTACTTCATCCATTTTGGCAATACAGGGATTGGCATTAGGTTCTATAATATAAACCTCACCGGCCCCGGTCACACGGATATCAAAACGGACATAGCTGTCCAAATCCAGGGCCCGGTAGGCCCGGCGGCAGAGATCATCAATATTTTTCTGCCAGCCTTCGGGCAACTGGGCCGCCGCGGTGCTCTTGATCCCCCATTTTTTTCGGTACGCGTCATCCCACTTGGCCTTGTAGGTGGCAATGCGAGGCTCTCCTTCAGGCAAATTGCCAAAGATCATCTCCCTGGGCGGCAGCACTGTAATCTGCTTGTGCCCAAGGATCCCCACGTACAATTCGCGGCCTTCGATGTATTCTTCGGCGATGGCATCCATCTGCATACTCTCATGAATAAATTTAATCCTCTCCACAAAGCTTTCTGGATTATCCACGATGGACGCCTGTGAAATGCCGCGGGAGGCTTCTTCACACAAAGGCTTGATCACCGCCGGTAATTTCAATTTAGCCACAACCCCCACGCGCTTGCCGCGATAATACGTATGGAACCTGGACACCTTAATGTGATGAAAGGTAAAAATTTTCTTACTCAATGCTTTATTGTTACAGACAAACATATTCCCTGAGGAAGCGCCTGTGTATGGAATATTCAGGATCTCCAGGACCGCGGCCATATTTTTTTCCAGCCGGGTCTGATCGTTAAAGACCTCCATCATATTAAAAATAATGTCAGGCCGGTTTTCTTTGATCTCCTCGAACAAAGGAGTGATATCGTTAAAAATCCCCAGCAAAAACACCTCATGATCCAAACTCAAAAGGGCTTGGGCTACATCTTTCTCCGTGTACATATTATCCGGGTCGGCAAATTCTTCCTTGTAATCATAGCCGCGCGGCTTCTGATAAGGACTGTAAAAAAGCATCAGCACTTTAAGCTTTTTCCTCATGTCCTTTTTCTCGTTCCTCTCAACCAGCCTGTATGAATGTAATTCATCGTGAGGCTTGTCACATAAACTGACAATTGCATCAAGGCCACTGCCTGCCCCGATTCTTGCATTCTGCAAGAATGCATCGGGGCCGGCGGCTCGCGTACGATCATATGTAATTGCTTGGCCCTTAAAGCTATATTTTTTAATAAATCACTGATTATATATTTACGCTCTCCCGTGCATCGGTCAATACTATTTAAAATATTTTTAGAATGCTCTCTTATAAGTTCTTGGGCCGTCACGATCCCGTTATTCTTACGACGATCTTTTTTAAAAGCCCACCATTCTTCGTCAGTCAAAGAGGTGAATATTTTTTCTAATTGAACATCGTGAAAATCTAAGAAACCCTCCTCTTCATGCCGGTATCTCTTTTTATAATACTTATCCAGGGTAATGGTCAAATTTTTATGGTGCCAGAGTTTTTTGCCGCGCTCTTTAAGAGGTTTTACTCCTTTGATCGAAGACATAAGCCCATCGACAAATTGCAATTTATCCAGGGCCCTCCAACCCTGGTATTTTTTCCGCCAGTCAGCATCCGGGGTCAGCCAAACTGCGAAGGTTTCGACAAAATCCTCGTCAGGGTGATACTGGGCGTAAAACCCGTCGAGATGGCGCACGTAACTTTTGCTGTAAGGTTTGAATTTATAGGTGTTACCGTACTTTTCCTTGGAGGAACCGAATACTTTCTGCCACTGGCGCCGTTTGTGCAGATTATACGCGTAGGAAAACGCATGGCCTGCCTCATGGCGCAAAAGCTGCATGCACCAAAGCTTGCCTTCTCCTTCGGCTTCCAGCATCATGCGGCGCTCAAGCCTTATCAATGACGGATGGGCCAGGTAAAAAGGTATGCCTATCGCCACCTCACCCTCGGGGGTCAACCATTCATCCGCCAGATAACACTCCGGATGAAACACCAAACCCTTAGCGTCCAGCTCGGCGTATAATTCTTGGACACATTCCTCAAGCCAGGTGCCTTCTATGCTAATGGGAAGCTCCCCTATGCGGGTTGCGAGCAGCTGTTCTTCGGAAAGTAGATTTAGATCAATGTGCTTTGGGGTCATGTGTACTGCGGCTATTTTAAATACGTCTTCAATGCTTCCCAGCTCTTTTTACCTAACACGCCGTCGGCTTTAAGGCCGTGGCTTTTCTGAAATTCTATGATCGCTTCTTTAGTCCCCGGGCCTATCTTACCATCCACCTTGCCGGTATAAACACCGGCGGATTTAAGCGCTCTTTGTATTTTTTCAGGACTGATCTTGACACGGATGATCTGTGCATTATCCAATACTTCCGGAATTTTAACAGGCTCGGCTTGGGCCGTGGAAACCTGGGATACCTGGTCAGGTTCAGCAGGTTTGGAAACGTCTATTTTACTGGAGAGGTCCTTGACTTGATATTGCAAATCCACAATCTCCGTGTCCTTAGCCTGAAGATTTTTCTCAAGCTCGGTGACGCGTGATGCTATTTGATCATTTTGAGTCTTCGTTTGGGTGGTGGCACAACCACTAAACACTATCGCCAAAATAAAAATAGATATTAAGCGTAGTAACACAGTCCCCTCCTTAAATTATTTACATTTTTTTATATTTTAACACAATGACAGGCTTGTCCATACTAAAGTTTTTTATTTTAAACGGCTGGATAATTGATAAATAAAAAGGACAGCCTATGACAGACTGTCCTTTTTAAGATAACCCGCAATCACGGCACTGATATCGCCTGGATTAGCACCCAGATTTTTAGCGGTATCAATGAGCTCTTGGCAAGATTCATACTCTTGGGTGATGAGCGCTTCCTTGAGATATAACAAGGCGGTCAACTTGAGTATTTGATCCGAACCTAAAGCCTGTAAAGGCCCAATTGCTTCGACTTCGTAACCTTGGCCATTGGGCGATTCATTATTTTCCATTTTTCTCACCTCCTTGCAACAAAAAAACCACCAACTTTTGAAGGTCGGTGGTTTTGATTTACTTACTAAATTTGTTTAATTAACGATTCAAAACACACCTCCCCCGGTCTGCTTTCTCCAAGTGGCAGAAAGCATAAAACAAGGTACGTAGTGTTTTTGGATCATTAATTTCTTCATAACGCTTAAAGTCTAACACATACTTTCGATGATGTCAAATTTTCTATGGTTGGTTTTTTCATTAATACTCTCCTTGACTGGACCCCGCCGTTTGGCCATTCAGGCCAGGCGGGGCCTGAGTTAAGTATCCTTCTTTTTTGTCAAACCCGATCAATTTTAAAATCGAGAGAACTTGCCTTCCTTTTTTACCTTTGTTAGTCTTTTGAATAAAAACCAGTAGATTCACCGCTTCTGCTATGGCTTCAGGCACGGGGGCTACACCTGCTTCCATTATTAACTGCTCCAGTCTTAAAAGCCCACTTTGGGCGGAATTAGCGTGAATGGTGCTCACCCCGCCGGGATGTCCGGTATTCCAGGCCTTGATCAAGGAATGCGCTTCTTTGCCGCGCACTTCACCGATAATAATTCTATCGGGCCTGATGCGCATCGAATCAAAAATCAAATCATTCATGGTTTTCAAAGGTGATGCCCGCATCGTCACCGAGTCTTTAACATTGCATTTGAGCTCCTGCGTATCTTCAATAATGATCACACGGTCTTCTGGATGTGTTTTGGCGATGCAGTCCAAAATCGCATTGCAAAATGTTGTTTTGCCTGATTGCGTTGCCCCTATGACCAAAATAGACTTTCTTTGCTCGACGGACTCTTTGATGATTTTCTCCTGTTCTGGGGTGATGATCTCGTCTTTGACGTAGTCATCCAAAGGGATGACTTGCCCTGCCCGCTTTCTGATCGCAAAGGCCGGATAAGCCACCACCGGCGGGATAAAAGCCTGAAATCGAAATAATTTAAACTCCTCATTGATCTGGACCCATAATTCACCTGAAAAACTTGGGTTCTTAGTGGTGACTACTTCATCCGATACGCTGGCCACCGTATTGATCAAATTTTTAGCTGCCGCCGCTGTCATCATTCCATATTCACGTTTTCCTTGATACCCGTCGACCCATAAAACCCCGTCAGGATTAAGTAAAACCTCGTAAATCCCGTCATCCGAAAGCGCCGATAAAACAAGGCCACCCAGATCTTGTTTTAATTTATTTTGTGTACGAGAGTGTTCCCTGAGCATCTGCGATTTCTTCCAACACCATGTCTTTCATGACGATGATTTTGAATTTATACCCCGGATCAATGATTAGCGTCGGTTGCACATCCATATTCTTCTCGAGCGTCTTGCCGCTGACATCCGCCAGCTTTTGGCCAACGCTTGCCGCGACAGTCTCCCGGGGATCAGTTGATTGCTGGGCCTTTTTATTTAGAATGTCATAACCCGCACCCATCAGGCTTAACAAGACCGCATTGCCATAAATCCGTAAATAATGATTGTCCACCTTGTCTTGAAATCCTGAAAAACCGGCAATATCCACTCCTTGCATTTTTTCAAGGTCAATGCTTGTCCCATCCGGAAATATGATCCTGTTCCACACCACCTGTACGCGCTTCTGACCAAAAGTTAAATTACTGTTATATTCTCCGACCAGCCTGGCGCCTTGCGGGACCAAAAGATAATTGCCTGTCACCGTATCATAAACATTCTCCGTGACTTGAGCATTAACACTCCCCGGCAAATCTGAATTGATCCCTGTTATCAAGGCCGCGGGAATATAGCTTCCCGCTTTAATTTCGTATGGGGAACGGGGTTTCTTCTTAGAATTTTCAAGATAATCATCATCCGAGTCGGTCTTTTTCAAAAACGCCTGCTTCCCATCCTGGTTATTTATATCTGTGACCAATCCACCCGCCAGCGCCGAGGGCGCAGGAAGCTTGGCACCCGTAACTGATTTAACCATATTCATTAATTCATTTAAACCGCCTGTTAAATCATCTTTACCGGATTGTTTCTCTTGAGATACCGCCTGAGTTCCCGGTACTGAAGGAATGTCCACGCTCAAAGGTGATTTCATGGCCTCTAATTCGAGCTTTTTTTCTTCAATCCTGTTTTTATCCTCAATCTTTTCGATTTCCAGCCGGGTTGAATACTTATCTTCAATTTCCTTCTTTTTCAAATCTGCTTCCTGGCTGGAAATAATCTGTGTTTCAATTTCTTGAGCTGTTGGCTTGCGCAGGGCAGGCCCATTATTATTAATTTTTATATTCCTGAATTTTTCATCATTAAACCAACTTGAGCTTACTGCCTTTGGAGAGATATCAATGGACTGCCGGGGCTTGGGCGTAACTATCTCTTTCTTTTGATTCATTTGTGTTTTATACATAAACACACCCATCACCGCCATGAGAACAATAATCCCGATTAAAAATGGCAGCCGATTAGTTTGTACAATTTTTTTTGGACTTTGATTGAACATATATTTAAACCTTTGTTATTTTTATAATTTGCCTGTATTTATCCGTGCCTAAAATAAGTGCCCCCTGGTCAAAAATTGTATCGACAACATAATACGGCTTAAAATAGCGGTAATTAACCACCTCTGTCTGGCCGCTATGATCAATCGTCATAAAAATGGGGAGCTGGGAACGGTCCACATGATCTGACATCCTGATAAACACTTTATTACCATCTTCAAAGACACTCATCGGATACCAGCTGAGATTCCGATCCCCCCTGACCCGGTAATCGTATTTAATGTTTTCAATATTTATTTTAGGCTGTTGGCCCTCACCACTGTCCATTTTGTCCGGAGGCAATCCCACATTGACAGCGTCTGCTCTGTCCTGAGGATAATAAAAACCGATGCGGGGCATATAATCGCCTGAATCAACCGATTGGATGGTGATATCATAATCACGCTTGGTCGTTATAATGGATAAACTGGTTTGTAACCCACCCATAAACGGCTTGACTAAGACAACCGGCGTATAAGAGGCGGCGTCTCCTATATAACTCGGTAAAATATTCCATCGGGTCGTATCCCCGGCCGCCGCGTTCATTATTTTTTCTCCTTCTTGCAAAACTATTTTGCTGTACATCATTCTTTTGGCGGTTAAATTCACTTGGGCCAGCCCATAGGGGAATAATATTGTCCCGTCAGGCCTTGTGATCACATCCGCCTGACCGTTATTAATGTAGTTGTCTGTCTGCTTATCAATTTCCATTTTATTTGTCAGTACCTGCATCCTTCTTTTGGCAGACAGGCTGATATCTTCAAAACCTATACCATCGCTATTCGCTGATTTTATCTGGTCCTGCTGATCAAAAGGCCCGATTCCCTCGACTTCGTGTGGCACGCTGGCACAACCGCTAAAGCCCAGGCTTATGAGTATTAATAAACTAATTCGATTTTTCATATTGAACTCCCCTTCATAGTGTCAATTTTGACCACGACAATGATGTCACATACAGACCAAATGGATTTAACGGGTTTTCCCTGTATTGGTCCTCATTGGTATGCGGAATTTGAATGACAGAGATCAACGCTTTGTAATGGGCTTCGCCCAAGACCTGATTGTCATAATTTCGTTCTATTTCCCGCCATTCCACGGAATAGGTATTTTCAGCTTCTTTTAAAAAAACCAATAATTCGATGTGCTTAGTCCCTTTATTTTGCGCGTAGTCAAAGGGATTGTTGTCCTTGTAATAGACATCCAGGAAATTACTTTGCACGGATTTAATAGATTCTTGGTAAACCTGGGCCAAATCTTTTCTCAAAGCTTCCGGGTCTGATATGACACAACGGGCCATATCAATGTACTGATACACAAAAGCTTTGATTATCCGCTCATCGTTTAACGGCAGCTCTTTAGCTTCACTCGTTGCCAAAGCCCTGCCTAAATTATCGACCTGGACAATATAGGGAACTATATGAGCTTTGTTGATTGTAAAAATATTACTCGCGATACTGATGATTAAAGCGAGTCCCAAAACAAAAGCGATCCTCTGCCAATTTTGTTTTGAGGCATTGATATTATGGGTTATTTCATCGTATTCTTTTCTGGCTTTGATATAGGGATCGGTGGTTTTTGAATTCATATCGAGAAATCCTCAGGACCATCTTTAATATCTGTTTTAGCGCTCTTTTTAGTATTTTTCTTTGGTTTTGGAATACTGTCTAAAATATTCTTCGCTATTTTACCGCCTTTGGTATCGGCAACTTTCCTGTCCCATTCCTCTTGTTTCACTGCCTTGTTTGCCGCTCCTAACGTTTTGATGGTTTCCCATCCGGTATTCAATAAATTTTCTTTTTTCCCCTGGCTTGCAAGTGTTGTTTTTACCACCTGACTTGCTACACCTACGGCTTTGCTCATGCCTGCTATGCCTGCTGCTCCACCCACTGCTCCTGCAGCTACTTTAAATGCTCCTTTTACAGCAGCATTTACTGAGGGAGCTGTTTCAAAGCTCAACGGAAATCTTCCGGTCAACCATGAAACCGCCTGGTCCGGCAATTTAAGGCAAAGTTTGTAATAGATGTAGGTGGACAGGCATACTGCTATGTCGTAGTCAAGGACCTTTTGCCAGGGAGCATTGATCACGACTTGCGACCAGGTTTGGGCTAATCCAACGCCCAGGCCGACCAAAATATAAATAAAAATCATTTTGATACCGATATGAAAAAAAGTATGCACGTAGCGTTCAGCGTAATCCCTTGTCCATTGAAAGCCGGAAAAAGCCAATAAAAAGATCCCTCCAGCCAAAATGATTTGGCTTCCTATCTGGACTAAAATCAACTCCAGGCCGATTGACGCAAAACAAAATAGAATAAGCGCGGCGGTTAACACCGAAGTTAAAGGATAAAGAATATTTCTGAATAAATTTAATGTGATATTACTGCCCAGGATTTTTAATGCCAGGTTTATTCCGATATGGAAAATATTGGAAGGGCTGATGTCCACCGCCTTGCCGGCGGCCTGGGTGCCTAAATAACTTCCTATCTGTTGAATGGAAGAAAAAATAAAAGAATAAACATTGGAAAAATTAGCTATAAAAGCATAGAAAAAATCAAGATAGACGAGCCATCTTATCAGTTCAATGTCGGCGTCAACCATATCAACATTTTTCCTTAATAAATGGTTGAGCCCCAATATACCGATGGAAATCAGCGCAACAGCATTGAACAGCTCTTTGCCAAGCGTGATGCTGCCTGTCTGTAAGTTCGTTATACTGCCTGTATATTGACTAATAAGCTGATTAATGATATCAACGGTCATTGACTTTCATTCCCCTGCCCGATAATACTGCTACCGTCATCCTGGGCATTAAAAATCTGCTTCATTTTATCATCCTCGTCCTTTTCTTCCTGGAGCTGTTTGCTCATCATCGCAGCCTGCATGGAAATTTGCTCACTCAATAATTCCTGAGTAGATTGTGTTTGCGCGATGTTTTGCGCGGCAAGCTGATTGGAAGTTTGTAGCGCTTGCGTCTGCCCTACAGCTTGATCATTTTTACCCATCAATGCATTGACCGAATCTATGGCCTGCTGATAAGACCGCCTTAGTTGCATGACCCTGTTTAAAGTGTTTTGTACAATGTTCAAAGTGCCTTGATCCAAAGATTCTTGCTGATCAATCATTGTCCCGCTGGCCGGCAGATTACTTATTTCTTGCTGCATTTGTGTCAATATGCCCTGGGTTTGATTGGACAGGGCCGTGCCCTGGCTTGTGATATTTGATAATTGATTTCTCAACGCATCCACATCACTGAAACTATTTTGATATGACGCCACAGATTTAAGTCCTTCCACCTGATTTTTAATCATCTCTATCTGGTTTTCCAGGCTTTGAAGTTGTCGTAAATTCTCTGTGATAAGTTCAATGTTATTTAAAATCTGGGTGTGCTCGGTAGCTATGTCTTGAGCTCTGGCGGCGGGAATAAAAATTGTAAGAACTACTATCATCCGTAAAATTAATTTCATCGCTGACCCCTGATCACTAACCATTCCTGGGCTTGGGCAACCAATCCCCTATCCTCAAGCCACTTGGCTACCCAATTGTCCCCGTAATCTTTTTTGAATTTCTTGACCTTTTGCCTCTCCTGCGGCGTTGTCCCTGCCCCATAAAAGGCCAACTCTAAATTTTTTAATCCTAAATCAATCAAACGATGCCCCACATCACGGGCAGTCACGTAATAATGTTTTTTACGCACAGCTTCGCTGATGATTTCGATTTGCCGTTCATTGAGACCGAAAGCCTGATAAAATTTTTTATTATCCGCTTCCCTCGCCGCCGGATTGGGCAAAAAGACTTTTGTAAAACAACTTTCATTAATAAAATTGACATACGGTGAATTGACAATGTCCGAAAGGCTCTGGGTGGCCAAAAGCACACAGGCATTATTTTTCCTGATGGTCCTTAAAAATTCTATCCAATAGGTCATAAACGTTTCATGAAGTATAATTAACCATCCTTCATCAATGATGATAAAGGTCGGACGCCCGTCCAAGGAGCATTGGATTTTATGAAATAAATAAAGTAAAACAGGTGTGCTTAATCGGGTATCCAGTCCCATCAGATTTGAGATTTCAAAAGTTTGAAACTTGCCATTTTTAAAACCGTCTTCTTTGGCGTCTAAAAGGGAAGACATATACCCCTCTTTGATCTGCACAAAGGGTTTTAACGCTTCCTTGATTTCATCATTCTGAAGGTTTAAATAAAAATCTGACAGCGTCTTGGATGGTGATTTACTGGTATCGCGAATGGCCCCCTCGATGGCGGCGCGAATGGCCGGATTCATGACAACCCCTTGCAGGGAAACAATCCGTTCCATCCAGCCGCAAGCCCATTTTTGTTCGCTCAAATCTTCTAAATCACTTAAAGGACAAAATGATAGATCGTCATCATCACCCATCATGTCGTAAAATTCTCCCCCTACGGCATGGGTTAAGACATATTGGCTATAGCCCTTATCAAAAATGTAAACTTGGGCGCCTTCATAACGTAACGCTGAATTGGCGATGTGGGACAATAAAACTGATTTACCGGCTCCGGTGGGCCCGAGTATCAAGGTATGCCCGACATCGCCCACATGAACATTGAATCTAAAAGGAGTTGTCCCGTTGGTGGCCGCGTAAAAAAGCGGCGGTGAATTTTTGGGATAAAAGGGGCAAGGATGATGCAAAGCCCCTGTCCAAACGTCGGTCAGGGGCAGCATATTCGCCAAATTTTGGGTATTAATAAAAGGCTTACGGATATTTTTTAAAATTTCGCCGGGCAAACTGCCCAGATAGCCTTCTATCGAATTCATCTTCTCTATAATAGAAGGGAACCAATTGTTGTTTAACAAATCCCTGATGTATTCCATCTTCCTTTTACATTCCGCTTTATTACTGTCTAAAATCACCACCACAAAGGTGGCATACCCGTAATTCACCTGTCCTAATTCAATAGCTTCCTGGGCTGTTTTAGTTTCTTCTATTTTCGTTAAAACCGAACGATTGGCGGCATCAGGGTTTAAGCGCGGGTCTTTGCCAAAAGCGCCCATGACCATCTGCCCGATGGAATATTTCATCCCTAAGTATTTACCCTGGTATTCATCGACGATCCCTAAAGCATCGATTGCGTCATAAAACAGGAACCGCGAAGAAAATCTGTATTCAAACGGCAGGGTTGACAGGATGTTTAAAATTCCGGAGTAACTTTCATAGGGAAATTGGGTCAGCGTGATGACCCCGATATAATGATCATCAACCATGGGTTCATGCCCGCCGATAAATTCATGCGCTCCCAAATAATGATTCAGGTAACAAGGCGGTTGCGGCACCGGCACCTCTGACTTGCCGCCGCAGATGCAGCGATTAAGAAAGGTCATCATCTCAGCGGAGTTCATGCGTTTGATGTGTATTTTATTTGAAATATTCCCCTGAAATTCGCCTAATTTCTGATTAAAAACTCCAATAATAAATTCAAGGCTTGCCCCCTCATCTTTTTGGGCATTTTGGACAAAGAAATTATTCATGGATTTATTTTCAACGACCGATGGAAGATAGCAGAAACTGATGGCGTAGATATTTTCAAAATGATCACCCTCTTTTTCGTACCGTTCGCGCCTGTGCTTTTCAATTAATAGGGAAGTCGGATTATTAAAATAATGTGTTTGAGGGTAATCTATCGCGGGTACCCTGATTAAATCTACATGCACTGACCAGCCATTGCCAAAATTCTGAAAGATCAACTGGATTTGGGAAGATAATTGGTCTTCTTCCAGGCCCAAGGATGAATCCATGTCCGGCCCGCAATAATAGAAACACCCCAAGAGGCTTCCATCACGATTAAATAAAACGCCTTCATCAACAAATTCAAAATAATTGATCAGTGAAGGAAACCCCGCGGGGCCGTCTGTGAATTCTTTGACAGGCAACATATCAAATTTTCCTGCTGCGTTTTAAAATACTCCGGGGCGTGTTTATTTTTTCCCGGGCGCTATAAAAATCCCGGTATAAAAGTGACCTTAAAAATATTTTGGTGGCCCAGGGATCAATTCTGGCGCTCAATTTACTGGCAATTATCCCAATACTCCATATCAATATTGCCAAAATAAGCGACACCATATCCCGTCCGGCTGTGCAAAGGCTGAGGGAGAGGCAGGCTAAGAGAATAATATTCTCCCGTTCTCCTCCGAGTAGTAGGATTGGCTTGGTCAAGCTCTGCAATAAGGGTGTGCTTGTTTTTTGATTAATCATATTTTACATTTGCGCTGAAAACAGGGCCGCGTTTGCAAGCAAGGATGCGGCAAAAAATACAATGCCCCCCACCGCGATTATATTTGTCAACTGATGGATCCCATCACCAACACCTTTACCAAAAGCATTAACAAGCCCCCACATACCAATGGCAATCAGGAGAATTGATGTCGGGAAAATCCCGGTGGTTAAATCTTGGGCGATTTTATACAGTTGATTGGACATGACCAAGATTTGTGAATTTGTCGTCGCGGACGCGTTACCAACCAACAAAATCATCAGCCCTAATAGAACAAAAAGAACTTTGATCTTTCTCATAACCTTGCCTCCTTATTACATGACGTTTTAATTTTGGTAAATCATAACATAATATTGATTATTTGTCAAATTTATAAATGACCGCCGCAGCACCCGGTGTTGAGGTGGTTGAGAGGATTGATTCCCTCCCCCTTGTGGGGAGGGTTAGGGAGGGGGATTTGATTTTATGAGACTTAGAGGGCTTTTTTGAGTTGCTCGATCACATGGGTATTAAGGCTGAAGGCTTGGGTAGACCAGGAGGCGGCCATCTCGTGCTTTTGCTTGGGCCATAACTCGCCCCAGCAATGCCAGCCGGTTTTAGGGCCCTGGCGGTGCACCCAGGGACTGTTGGGGTAATAGCCATAAATACCGTCGGGAAACATGTGGTTCTTGACCGCTTTATATGTCCAGTAATTCCAGTGGAAGCCAAAATCATGAAAGCATTTAAGCTCATCTTGCAGGTACACATGCTCGTTATAAACCCCTTGACGGTAATTCACCCCGAATTCCCCCACATGAACCGGCCGCTGTTTTTTTTGGGCAAAGCGGAAATACCCTTCCATGCGGCGGCGCAGGGTGTCTTTGTTGCAACCATTCCACGGATAACGCATAAACGGTATCAGATTAAAAGTAAACTCCATGGGCTCATAAAAATGGATGCTGTACACCCAATTATCATCCGCGAAATCATCTAAAACATCGATTTGCTGGGCCCAATGATTGCCTTCAATAAACAAAATATGATTTTTATCCGAGCGGCGTATCGCTTTAATCGATTCGCGGTAAAATTCGTTTAACAAACCGGTATCTTCCAATACCGGTTCATTCAGGAGATCATAACCCGCGATAATCGTCTCATCTTTGTAGCGGTCAGCTAACTTCTCCCATAAAAGGTAAGTTTTTTGACGGTTGGATTTTTTTGTCCACAACTCTGTCTTGCCCTCTAAACTGTCGGAATGCCAATCAGGATTTTGCGCGCCGTAGGCCGCGTGCAAATCCAATATTAAATAGACCTTGTGTTTCTGACCCCAAGCAATGGCTTGATCCAAATAGGAAATAGTTTTAGCCCCAGCACCTACCTTATAATGAAACGGCAGGCGAATGCAATTCATCCCCCAGGAAGCCACCTGCTTGAAATCCATCTCAGTAATAAAATTATCCCTGAATTTTCCCATAAGCCCGCTCAAAGCTTTGGCACCGCATTGTCTGGCAAATTCTTTCTCAAAAACCTGTTGGGGCAAATTAGACGCATACACAAAATAGGCTTCCATCATTAGCCATCCGCCGAAATTAACTCCTTTGAGAAGCACCGGTTTGCCTTGAGCATCAATAATAAAAATTTTATGCCGCTTTAAAAATGTTTTGTTCATATTAAGCCCTTGGCTTTTAAGATTCGTATAAATTCTCTGGCTGCCGGCGGGTCTACGGTCATAGATCCGTCATTATGCCCTCCATGTATTTTCAAAAACTCTTTAGGCTGGGCAGCCGCCTCAAAAAGTTTTTGACCCACCCAATACGGCACCACCTCATCATCCGGGCTATGGATAAACAATTTGGGGACTTTCAATGCCCTGACCTTATTAATGGAATCAAATTTGAGACTAAGAAAAAAGGAAGGAACAAAAGGATAAAAAATCTTGACCATATCCTGGGCATTGGTGATGGAAGACTCTACCACCAGCAAAGCCGCGTTCCTGCGGGTTGCCAAATCTATTGCCACAGCGCCCCCTATAGAAGCGCCATAGAGGATGATGTTTTTCATGTTCACACGCCCTTGTGATTGAAGATAATCATAGGCGCCCTGCGCGTCTAAATAAATACCTGCCTCCGATGGCTTGCCTTCACTTTTTCCATAACCGCGGTAATCAAAAATAAATACATTTAATCCCAAATCATAAAAGAATTTAATTTTAAACAACCGATCACTCATATTACCGGCATTGCCATGGGCAAAAATGATCGTGGATGGCGCGTGCGGGTTCTTAAAAAACCAGCCGTTGAGCGTAACATTATCCTTAGTTTTAAAATATGCATCTTCCCAAGGCAAACCCATCACCGATGGACTTAAGCCCAAGTCACGACTTGGAAAAAATACGCCCGTAGACTCTAAATAACGCACCAAAACAAAAAGCCCCGCCATAATCACTGCTACTATGATTAAAATATTGATAAACATTTTAGGCATGACCTTACTGCTGCGTATTACGTTGGGGGATCAAGGACAGCATCAGGCGTATGGCTTTAAGAATATCTTCGATTTGGCAAGGTTTGGTCAAATAATGATCAGCTTCCAGATTCATGCCTTTTTGGAAACTTTCTAATTCGTTCTGCGCTGAGATGATAATGACCGGCTGCCATCTTTTAGTCGGGGGATTTTGGCGCAGCTGGCTTAACACCGCCCATCCATCCATTTTAGGCATATTCAAATCTAAAATGATGATATCGGGAACATCGCTGACGATCTTATTCCATGCCTCCGAACCGTCCTTCGCCGTAATGACCTCATAATCCTGCGAAGCGATTTTACGGGCCATGATCTCAAGGACCGTTTCTTCATCATCAGCTATCAATATTTTGATCGGATGTGTGCTCAAAAGGCCCTATTCCTTCGACGTCGTAAAGTTGGTCTTAATATTCCCTGTTCTTTCGACTTCATAAAGTGGTCTTAATGCGGTTTGGCGGAAACATAATTTTTAAGATCGTAATGAATTGCTTTGTCAGGCATGTCAATGCGATCAATGATGATCTTGGCCTTGGTGAAAAAATCAGCGGCCATGGTATCGTGATAATCAGAAAATACCACCACCCTTTTGATACCGGCCGTAATCAAGGCTTTAGCGCAAGTGGTACAGGGCATATTAGTCACATAGGCAGTCGCACCATCGACGGCATGACCGCGCCTGGCCGCCTGGACTATGGCATTCATCTCGGCGTGCACCGTGCGCACGCAATGATTGTCTGCCAGCAAACAGCCCACATCCTCGCAATGCTCATCGCCGGGGATAGACCCATTGTATCCCGTGGCGATAACATTCTTATTTTTGACTAATATAGCGCCGCAATGCATG
>Ga0209824_10000563_pt1 | contig 22900 bp, 29 predicted proteins | sample VDWuncwatermetaG_FD_184124 | JGI IMG/M metagenome (GOLD analysis project Ga0209824, IMG submission 184124) | Wastewater microbial communities from Netherlands to study Microbial Dark Matter (Phase II) - VDW unchlorinated drinking water (SPAdes)... ...
CCCCGGGAGGGGACAAAAGACAGTCCAGAGTAACGACGTCTATCACCGTGAGGATGGCCTGCTTTTCCTCATCGACCGGTTCGACGGGCTGGAGATTTTGGAGAGCGAATTATAAATGGGGTTGAGGAAAACCATCGAATCGCGTCTGACCGCAGTGGAGCGGGGCATCAGATCACTCCAAGCGAACGACACCAGGATTATTACGATTATAAAGGACCTGCAGGAAGGGTTCGCCCGCATGGAAAACCGCCTTGACCAGGTTTACAACCACGTCGATGGATTTATGAAGCTTCGCGAGACGCTCGATATCGAGTTCCGGGTTATTTAAGGATTCGACTAAAGGCTCCCGACCCGTTTTGTTCCCCATTGCGTATCCCTAGCCATGAGCGGAAGCTAGTCGATTTTCGTTCTTCTAGTCAAGAAGAAATTCGTATTATGTCCCCGGAATTGCACGATCCTTTCCGCTCTCTTGCCTGTTGCCTGCCGCCTCATGCCTAAGGGGAAAGTTGGGAGTGATAGGTGAAATACAAGATCCAAGACCCCAGATGCCATGACAAGCGATATTGGATGAGACCGAACAGGGAAAACAAATCCAAGCTCAGGATCTGATCGACCGCCGTTATCTGGACGCTCTGGAAAAGAGCGGCTTTTTCAAGCAGCTTTGGGAGAAATGAAAAGAAACGCTGCCCATCCTAGCCAGTCTGTTGTCTCTGGCGGGTGGTTGGGACTTTGGAAGGTCGGCTGGCATGTGGTCGCGGGGGCGATTTTTTGAAGATCTCGATGACTGTGCCTCAAATGTCTCTCAAATATGAGGGGAAGAAAAAATTGAATGAGGGGGGAAAGGCGGCAAGATTTTTAAGGTGTTAGCGTAACGTGCAGTTCGCGGGTTCTTTCCCAAAAAGCAAAGCCAAACTCCTCAAAAATCTGCTCTCTTCCAAAGAGTCCCATGTAAAGTGGGTTCTGCGGAAGGATTTGTAGGTGCACCGGACATTGAATAGCCTTTCCAAGCAACTCCAGTGTAGCCTCGTACCGGTAAGCCGTTACTGGATTTGCGCCTCCGGCTGTTGAAACGTCAAGAGGCTGACCAGCATCCCAAGATGAAAGACCTAGAAGCGGATACAAGTCATGCCGTAGCGTTGTTGTGGAAGCGCCCGTATCAAACAAAAGAGGGAGTGCAACACGGTTTCCGTTTGGCTGTATCAGGTTGACCGTGATTAGCGGGAGCCATACCGTCGCTCCAGACGTTGTGAGTACTTGGTAAAAGCGGATGAGATGCTCAAAAGTCTTGGTGACCATAGGCAGTAGCCCAGATGGTAGGCTCTTCTGGGATAAAGCTTACCAATGGATTTTTTATATTTGCGTCGTGAACCTGCTGCAGAAGCACTGGTAGATTTTCAGCATCAGCGACAACCTCATTATCCAGAACAGCAATCCACCGGTTATTGTAGCGGGCCTTAATTTCTTTGAGATGTCCGCTAAGCCACTCCAGCGTGCTCGCCTCGGGGGGCACTGGCTGTGTTTCTCGGATTGTAGCTATCCGTTCTGTGGGTATAAAGTCCTCAGCCCCGACCTGCCAATACCGAATCATGAGGTCGCCTTTTTGAGTCACGTACCACTCTATCCCGTAGGATTCCAGCGTTTTGAGGATTTCTTCCGGCGGAAGGCCACTTGTTACGGACTGAAGAATTGTTTTTGCTCCCACCCCTGCGACAAAAGATACTTGCATTACTTGGTCTCTCCTTGCGGTTGTGGCTGGACTGTTGGCGATCCCTTGCTGTGTTGAATCAGGAGATTCCCAATATTCGTAGCATGAGCATAACTAACGACGATCGTCGCTCTTAGACGGGTCCTTACCATCTGCATGGTGCCGCTGGGTCCAGGCGGGCCAGGTATGGTCTCATAGAACTGGAGCAGCACTTCATTTCCAGTGCCCATGACTTGAGCAACGTCAGAGTAAAACGATAAGGATCCTTCAGGCTGTTCAAAAACCCTACTAATTTCTAAAGGAGAAGGTTTCTCTTGTGCCATAGCTCTCTCCTCTCGTTTCAGTAAGACGCGACAACTTCGTATTTCAATCTATTACTTTAACCGTCCGACGGGGTTATACAGATACACTAACCACGGCATAAGAGCAAGGGTGACCCGAAGATGGGTGTTTGACAAACTCTTGGCAGGGGTTCTGTGTGGCTGTAGCTTCGCCAGTCTGTTGTCTCTGGCGGGTAGTTGGGGCTTTGGAAGGTCGGCTGGCATGGGGTCGTGAGCGATTTTTTAAGATCTCGATGACTGTGCTCAAAAAGGAACTTCCTATCATTTTATTTTCTGAAGCGCTTCTGTGGCCGCGCGGCGCACAAGCACTTTGACCATCTCGCGCTTGTACTCGGCTGAACCGCGGTTGTCGTCCATGGGGTCCACCTCCGTGGCTGCGGTCTCGGACATTTCTTGCAGCAATTTTTCGGTCACCTGCTGTCCGCGCAGGATGCTCTCCGCACGCTTGGCGCGCAGGATGCGAGAAGCGACCGAGTTGAGGGCCAGACGGATATCCGCGCAGCGGTTGCGGCCGCCTCTCAGTGTCAGCGCGACCCCGACTGTGGCGAAGTCTTCTACGCTCCTCGGGGTGAACTTGATGTGGGACCAGCCGAGCGGTTGGATCGGAGGAGGGACATGAATTTCAGTCAGAATCTCTCCAGGCCTCAGATCTGTTTGGTAATAGTCGACAAAAAATTCTTCCAGAGGTAAGGTCCGCTTCTGTTTGTTGTTGGTGAGAGTGATCTCTGCATCGAGCGCTATCAGGGATGCTCCGGGATCGGTCAAGGGGTCGCCCTGGCAGAGATTCCCGCCGATGGTTCCCATGTTCCGTATTCTGGGTTGCGCGACTTTGCGAAAAGTCTCGTGCAGTAGGGGATAGCGGCTTCGGACGACCGGTGCCAGCTCGATCTCGCGATGGCGCGCTCCTGCACCGATTCTGAGGCCGTCCTTGTCGTCGTAACGGATGTAGTTGAAGTCGGGAATCTTTTCCAGGCTGATGACGAGTCGTGGATTTAAAAGGCGCATGCGCATCCATATAAGCAATGCGGTGCCGCCGGCAATGACCTTGGCATCATCCGGATGTTGCTCAAGGAGTTCACACGCCTCCTTCAGGCTCCCGGGCTCGACGTAATCAAACTTGACCATCTTCCTATTTTCGATTTTAGATTTTGGATTTTAGATTCAAAATCCCTTTAACCCTGCAACCCTTTAACCCTTGTTCCCTTTCTCCCTCAGCGCTTTCAATACCTTTTCCGGAGTGATGGGAAGAGTTTTGATCCGCACGCCGACGGCGTCGAAGATCGCATTGCTGATGACCGCCGCAGTAGGGTCCATACCGAGCTCGCCGAGCCCCTTGGCGCCGAAAGGACCGGTCGGTTCGTAGGAGTCGGCGAACGCATGCTCTAGGGGAGGCATGTCGCGCATCGATGGAATCCTGTAGTCGCCAAAGTTCGGATTGACCGGTCGGCCGTCTTCCATCTTTAGGCCTTCAATCAACGCATAGCCTATTCCCTGTGCCACTGAGCCCTCTACCTGGCCCTCGGCCCCTATGGGATTGATGACAGTGCCGCAATCGGAGGTCGCGACGTACTTCAGCACTGTGATCTGTCCGGTCTCGCGGTCCACCTCAAGCTCAGCCGCCTGACAACCGTAGTTGTATGCGCCCGATTCATTGCCGTAGCGTGTGGAGTCCTGCAACACGGAGTCGGCATCGAATTTCCCTGACGCAACGATCGGCGCACCGCCATTGCGAAAGAGACGGGCGCGCGCCACATCACCGACAGTTAACGCTTTATGCTCCGCACCCTTGACGAAAATCCGTCCATCTCGGGAGACCAGATCCTCCGCGTTCGCTTCCAGCATTTCCGACGCCTGCTCGAATAGCTGTTGTTTCACCTTGGAGGCGGCGTCCCGGACCGCGTTGCCGCTGATATAGGTGAGCCGGCTGGCGAAAGCTCCGAGGCAGAAAGTGGTGAGATCGGTGTCCGCCTGGGAAATCTCCACGTCCTCAATCGGGACGCCAAGCTCTTCGGCAGCGATCGCGCACATGGTGGTATAGCACCCCTGGCCGGCCTCTCCCTCTCCACTGAGAATGAGGGCTTTACCGTCCTCGTTGATCTTGATCGTGGCCGAGCTGCCGTCGTAGTCTCCGAAGTGCCGCTTGCCGCTGACGTGAACGGTGCATGCCAATCCTAGCCCGGTGTTTGGCCTCTTGTTGGCGCGCTTGTTCTTCCAGTCCATCATTTTCTCCGCCATGTCGATGCACTGCTTGAGCTCGCAGCTGATCACTCGATTGCCGTGCGGCGAGACGTAGCCGGGCTCGGCCGCGTTCATTCGGGCGATTTCGAGAGGATCGATGCCCAGCTCGTGCGCCGCCTTGTCAATGGCTTGCTCGACCGCCCACTCGGCGGAGGGATTTCCAAAGCCCCGAAAGGCGCCGGTGGGAATCTTGTTGGTGTAAACCAAATAAGCCTGGGTTTTCACGTCTGAGTATTTGTAGCAGGTGTCGTGACGCAGGGAGGCGACACCCGTGATCGCGGGGGCCTTTGCCGAATAGGCCCCGTTATCGGCGATCACGCGAGTCTGTTTGGCCCTGATCCGGCCGTCCCTCTTGAAGCCCATTTTGACGTAGATCTTCATGAAAACCCTCGGGCGGCTCCCGGCCAGGAACTCTTCTTCGCGCGTGTTGATGACTTTGACCGGCTTTCCTGCTTTGCGCGCCAGGATGGCGGCGACGAGCGCGTTGTTGTCGTCACAGGACTTGCCGCCGAATCCGCCGCCCACGGCGCTCTGGATGATCCGCACGTCGGTTTCTCTTACGCCGAGAGCGGCGGCGATCCTCACCCGGGCGGAAAAAAGTGTTTGGGTATTCATGTAAATGGTGTACTTGCCGTTGGCTGCATACTCGGCGACGCTGCCGATAGTTTCGATCGCGCAGTGCCACTGCGGCGTGCTCTCAAACGTGTCCTCCACGATGACGTCGGATTCGGCAAAGGCCTTCTGTATGTCGCCCCTCTCCACGTCAATGGTCATAGCGATATTTCGTTCTTTGTCGTCATGGACGAGCGGAGCGCCCTCCTTCATCGCCTCCTCGGCATCGAAGACCGCGGGAAGTTCTTCCCATTCGATATCGATGAGATCGAGAGCCTCCTCCGCCGTGTCGCGGTCGACGGCCGCAACTGCGGCCACCTCTTCGCCTACGTACCGGACCTTGCCAACAGAGAGCGGGTACTGGTCGGCGAAAAAGGCGCCCCAGGGTTTCTTGATCGTGTCCTCCGCCGTTACGACCGCTCGCACCCCGCGGAATCTTTCTGCTTTACTGGTATCGATGCGTAGGATTTTTGCGTGAGGATACGGGCTGCGAAGAATTCTTCCCATCAACATTTTCGGCAGAACGATGTCGGCTATATACCTGGCTTCGCCGGTCACCTTTTCGTAGCCTTCGACCCGGCGCACGCGCTGACCGATAACCGAAAAGTTCTCCGCCTTGGCCATTCTCTCTCAATCTTTCGGATTACTTCGTTTTGGACACGGGTTCATAGACATCCAGGCTTTGAATTTTCGCCTCCCGGACCTTCTTGCCTGCCTGGTAATCTGCACTGATCTTGTTGTTTACCACCGCCATCACCGACTCCAGGATCTTATAATAGCCCGTGCATCGACAAAGGTTCCCGGACATCCATTCTTTAACCTCTTCTTCGGAAGGCTGAGGATTCTCGTCTAGAAGGGCTTTGGCGGCCATGATCTGTCCCGGGGTGCAGATGCCGCACTGAAGTCCGCCGTACTCGATGAAGGCCTGCTGCAAGGGATGGAGCTTTCCATCCTTGGCCAATCCCTCGATCGTTGCGATCTCTTTTCCTTGGCACGCCACTGCCAGTGTCAGACAGGAACTGACCAAGCGCCCGTCCACGATAACGCTGCAGGCGCCGCAGACGCCGATGCTGCAACCCTCCTTGGTGCCGGTCAAGCCGATGTCTTCGCGCAACGCTTGGAGCAGCAAGCGGTTCGGTTCTGCTTCGATCTCGTATTCTTCCCCGTTAACGTTGAGCACAATATGGCGTTTCATTGTGTCATTCCCCTGAAAGCGATTCCTCGGGGCGCGAGTTTTCGGGCCGCGACCGATAGAGTAGTGCCATGAGTCGAATCTTCCTCATCGGACGTCCGCAGCCCTCTCCCTCGCGCCCCGAGGAATCGAAGTGAAAACCGCCACCCGCTCTCCGAGCCCGCGCAATGGGCAGGTGCTTATTCCCACCGCGGTCATCGGATGCGCGGGCTCTTCGATCGGGCGGCGGTTTTCATCAGCCACGGTGGAGTAAGCTTAAAGATCACTCTGCTCTTCCCGAATGGGTGCGTCCCCATTTCGCCCTCATCGAACCCAAGGTCTCGCCTTCGCCCACCGGAACGCGCGTCTCTCTCAGTTTTTCCCCAACCTTATCGTAATCTCCCGCAGCCGCCAGCTGGGCTTCCTTGTCCAGCTCCTCTGGCCAGAGTCCCAGAAGGTAGCCGTGCCAGGGTTCCTGCGGCTCGAGCTTGGGCAGGCCGAGCTCCTCCCAGATCTCTCTCGCCCTTACCATATATTCCTTTTTCGGCAGTGATAGGGGAGGAAAGTCGGCCTTCCTTGTCGCGTCGATCAGCAGGGAAGACTCCGAATTATCATAGCGGCTCGACGGGTGGGTCGCCACCATGCCGATCGGAGTAGCGCCGAACGGCCGGTTGCCCACGACTTTGGTATCTTTATGGGGTTGGGAGCGGTGCGTGATCGCCCAGGTCACGGCAACGGGATCGTGCGGATTGATATCTTCATCGACCGCTATCACCAGTTTTCCGACCCGGTCGCCGTAATCCAGCAGCGCGTCCATCGCGGCCCAGGGATCCTGGTCGTCTCTTTTTTTCATCCTGAGGACGACATAGGGGCGCAGGTTGACCAGAGGCTCCATCAGAGATACTTCAAGCACACTGGAGAAACCCTTTTTTTGGAGAGAACGGTGGATCAGTGTTGCCATTCCCATCGCCTTGATCTTGGAGCTCTCGCTGGGCGTTACCTGGCTGATAATCGACACCCATATTGGATTTTTCCTGTGCGTGACGCAGGTGAGCTCCAAGACACCGCTCAGAGTCCTAGGGTCCACGTATCCCATTGATTCGCCGAACGGTCCCTCTTCCTCAAGATAACTTGTGGGTATAATCCCTTCAAAAACGATCTCGGCTGTCGCTGGGACCTCGAGATCCACGGTTTGGCATTTGACTAGTGGAATCGGTTCTCCTGCCAACCCGCCGGCCAAGGCCAGCTCGTCGACGGTCGGAGGGACCTTTTGCGTCGCTGCGTAGGAGACAGCAGGGACGGCGCCTATAGCTACGGCGACCTCCAAGGGAATTCCTTTCTTCCGGCACTTTTCCCAGTGGCGCGAGAGATCCTGCGGGGTTCCTGACATGATTCCGCTCAAACCCGCTCCTTTGATGAGTCCTCGATAATTGCCGACGTTTCTCTTGCCGGTCTCCGGATCCTTCGTGATCCAGTGGCCCGCCGTAATGTAGGGGCCGTTGTCGAAGCCAGGCGTCGAAATAGGTATGGGGAACTCCCCGAAGCCGCTGTGGCTGAGGAGATCTTTCCCCTTGTGGATCTCTTCCATGACCGGACCGTGGCTTACGATCTTCGGCTCCAACTGGTGGTCCATCGCGTAGATCCAGCGGTCCGCGACCTCTTCAGGCCGGCACTTTAAGCCCAGGCAATAAATGGCAGACGAGGCCGCTAGTCCTCCGACCAAGACCGGGCTGTGATATTTTCTCTTCTTCGAGTCCGTGACGTTCTCAAAGAGAAAGGCCTTGCGCTCTTCTTCCTTCAAACCGCGAAACTGCCAGCGCACCAAAGGATGAAGCTCGGTGTCTTTGTTGATCTCGCGCTTGATGCGCACAAGCTTTTCGTTTTCCTCCAGGGCCGTGATGAGTTCGCGCAGGTCGTTATACGGTTTGGCAAATTTCATTTGTGAAACCTTGATGGTTCTCTATGCTTTTTTACCGCCTTTCGCAAGAGGGAAAAGGAAAAAGGGATGGGTCAGATTTTACTGCTTGGAATGTCTCTGGAGAAAAAATCCTTGCAAATCTCAGCCTCGATGCGTAATATAAAGTAAAAAACCATTTTATTCTATGAGTCTGCAGATTTATAATACCCTTTCAGGGAAGAAGGAGACATTTGTGCCCCTAAAGGAAGGGGAGGTGAGGATATATGTATGCGGGGTGACGGTCTATGATTCCTGCCATATAGGCCACGCTCGCTCCCTTCTCACCTTCGATGTCATTTACCGCTATCTTAAGTTTCTCGGTTACAAGGTCGTCTTTGTCCGTAACTTCACGGATCTGGACGATAAGATTATCCAGCGCGCGAAAGAAGAGCGGAGCACGTCAGAGGTCATCGCGGCAAGGTATATCCAGGAGTTTTACCGGGATAGCGCCGCCCTTGGGCTTCTTCCTCCCAGCCACGAACCCAAGGCCACGGAACATATGGCGGAAATGATTGCCCTAACCCGCCATCTCGAGGAAAAAGGGATGGCTTACCGGATTGACGGCGATGTTTTTTTTTCCGTGGAGCGGTTTCCGGGTTACGGCAAGCTCTCGCGTCGAAAGCTTGAGGAGTTAGAGGCCGGGGCCCGAGTAGAGGTCGATGAGCGAAAGAGGTCACCTATGGATTTCGCTTTGTGGAAAGCAAGTAAAGAAGGCGAACCATCCTGGGAAAGCCCCTGGGGCAAGGGAAGAGCTGGCTGGCACATCGAGTGCTCCGCCATGAGCACAAAATACCTGGGGCAACCTTTTGATATTCATGGTGGGGGAAGGGATCTGGTCTTTCCTCATCATGAGAACGAGATCGCCCAGTCGGAGGGTGCCTGCGGTCGTCCGCTTACACGCTATTGGATACATAATGGTTTTCTTAATGTAAACCAACAAAAGATGTCGAAATCAGCGAGAAATTTCTTTACCATTCAGGAGATTCTGGAGCATCACGGGGCATCTGCGCTGCGCTATTATTTCCTCGCCAGTCATTATCGCAGCCCGGTAGATTTTTCCGCGCAGGGGTTGGAGGAGGCAGAAAAGAGCATAGAGCGGATTTATGAAACGATCGAGCGACTGGATCGTTCGGTTCCGCCGACTAAGGACGTGAAACCAGAATCAAAGGTGCTAGATGCTTTTCGCCAGGAGATGGACGATGACTTCAATACCCCCAAGGCGCTGGCACTTATCTTTGAGGAAATCCATTTCCTCAACCGTAGGCTGGACGAGGGGAAGAGCGAAGGACTATACGCCAGGGTTTTGGCATTGAAGAACGCTGGAACGGTGTTGGGTTTGCTGCAGGACGGGCCGGAGACGTTTCTACAGAGAAAAAGGGAGCGTTGGATGCATAGTCAAGGTCTCTCCCTGCAAATCATCGAAGATCTCATTAAGAGGAGAGAGAGGGCGCGGAGTGCTAAGCAGTGGCAAGAGGCGGACCGGGTCCGGACAGAACTGCAAGAGAAGGGTGTCACGCTTGAAGACACTCCTGGAGGAACCATATGGAAAGTGAGATGAAATCTACCTGCTTGAAACGATTGTTGCCTTTAGCCGTGACGGTGTCTCTAGGGCTCTTTTTTCCCGCGCTGAGCCCGGCTCAGGAGCGACCCGCTGGCCGCCAGGAAGAAGGAGCGGCTCAATTGCGACTGCGAAAGACGCCGACGAAAACGCGCCAGTATCAGAGAAAAACGGTGGAGGGCGAGGAGAGAGTTATTAACCGCGGGGACTCGCTGTGGCGGATACTCATTGAGGAGCAGGGTCTCTCTGAGAAACGCTTCAACCGCTATCTAGTCATCATCGGATCTTTGAATCCTAATCTCAAAAAGCCGGATATCCTGCAGGTGGGGCAGACGATCTTTATTCCGATCCGCTCGGATGAAATCTTGGGCATAGAGGTTCCCGCAGGCAAAGGGGAGACGAAGCTTTATAGAGTCAAACAGGGCGATTATCTTTACAAGATCCTGCGCGAGCAGTTTGGGATTCAAGAAAAGAAGGAGATTCGAAGCACCTTTGAGCAGGTGAAAGGGCTCAATCCAGGGAAGAAAAATTGGAATATCCTCTTGGTGGGCGAAGGCGTTCTTTTCCCTACGCCCGGAAAGACAAGTGTTCCTACAGCGGAGCCGGCGAAGGCGATGGAGGTTGTGGGGTTGGATTACGGGCGGAAACTTCCGGTCCAAGAGAATCTTCAACTTTTAGAACAAGTCATGGCTGCCTTGGGCAACGAGGTGCAGCGCGGCGGAGAGGAAGTATTGCCTCTTCAGGAAGGAATCGTCCGGATCGACCGCGACTCTTACCCGATTATTCGAAATCCAAAAATCGAGCAAAAGGTAATCCTGGACACAGAGGGAAATATCTCCCCGTCCCTCCGGTCGAAACTGGAAGCGCCAGGCTCGGCCATGCCGGTTGTCTCGGCGAAGAAGGGGGACTCCCTTCACGATACCGTGAGTCATCTGCTTTCCCGTTTGGGCTATCAGTCTCTGCCGGCCAACCAGCCGGTTGTGGTTCATGACGGTGGAGTGGGCCTCCAAGTGAAGGGAGAGTGGATGGTGACTGCGCCAGAGGATAGCGGTGGAAAACAAGAAGTATTGATTATCAATCTCACGGACCTCTCTGGCAAGACGCCCGATTACTTGCGAGACTACCTCTCGCTGAAGGGGATGAATCTTAAGGAGATACTTCTCCCCTCTGCTTCTTTCTCTTCACCTTCGGTTTCGTTGGGAGGTGGAGGGCAGGTGACGGGGAGCCTGATCGAGAGCTGGCCAGGTGACAAGGGCGCTTTGATCGACACCTTACTTAAGAACTACGAGATCGCGTTTTCAAGCGCTCAACAACTTTCGGTTTCGTTGCGGCAAGGTATCCGGCTGGATACCCAGATCGATAGGCTCTTTGACCTCGGAGGGAAAAAGGTGGCCTTGCTCTTTCGCGCCGTTGGAGAAGAAGTGAAAAGGGCGCTGCTAGAAAGAGAAGGTATAAGGGCGGTCGAGGTGGATCTTCAAGCTCTTTCCTCCCGTGAAGTGATCTTGCGTCTCTTAGAGACTCTTGGAGAGAATGCGGCTTATCGGGAGCATCGCTTTCCTGCAACCGAAGGTGGAGCCAGGGATAAGATGGTCCTGAGCGTGTCAGGATTTTTCCTGGCGAATCGCTCTCTGCTGCTTACCGACCGAGAGATCCCCAAAGGGCTGCAGAGATTTTTTGCCGAAAAGGGACTGCGTGTGGTCCACTTTTCGTAGGACGGTTGGAGACAGCAAAGAGTAAGGGCGTCGTTGAGGCGAGGGGTGGAGTCAAAAAAGGGCCGCGCATTGAAGATTGCAAGGCGAATTCGTGTCACGTTCTTTAGCCTGTTGGCTATGACGTTGGTCCTACCGGGCTGTGCGCTAAGGAACCAAACTTCAGCAAACGTCGCTCCGGTTGCTTCAGTGGCGCCCTCGAAGACACAGTACTGCTCTGACCGTGTGGATAGGTCCAGGACTGGTGGGTTTGTAGGAGGAGTTTTAGGAACGGTCGCCGCGAGCCTGGTCGGAAGCCCATTTCTCGGCGTGCTTTATAAGACCGCAGGCTATGTTATAGGTTTTGCCAGCAGCAGCCCCAAATGTCCAAAGGCAGATTCGCCGGCGGAGTCCAACGGCTCCATAGACAAGGCTGAACCATCTTCCTCCGCGGTGATAGTTGAAGAGGAGCTCTGACCCAAGAATACGCGCCCGTAGCTCAACTGGACAGAGCATCAGACTTCGGATCTGAGGGTTGGGGGTTCAAGTCCCTCCGGGCGCGCCAAATATTTCAATAACTTGCGCCTCGTCTGCCTGCAGCTCCCATGTTTGGCTATCGGGCCTGCAGGATTTGCTCCATCGAAAACGGGTTTGCACGTGGTTTTTGGAGAATCCCAGGTTCTCAAATTTCATCCTCGGACCTCACTGAAACAATTTGAGAAAAACCACAAATTCCAAAAGAAGCTAGAGGTCATGTCAATCAGCGTGTTGGATCTAACCAGGCGGTGCGCTTGGAAACAAGCACCTGTAGCTCACAAGTCTGTAAAATAGACGCGAAAGTCAGTAGTCGTCAAGAGAATGTATTAGGCGGAAATTAAAGAATTAGTCAAATGTAAAGGAAGGCAAGAGTCCAATCCCTTACTGATCTGTGACTAACCCAACTACGTCCTCAATGATATCAAGAATCCGGCTGGTGCGCTGGTCCAGCAAAATAACATGCGACCCCAGAAACACACGCCTCCAGATTTCCGGTATCTGGGGCAATCGCCGCTCTAGATCAGCGGGAAACGGCTGTAAACGTTTTTGCAAACCTGGAGGAAGCGTACCGTTCCGTTTGAGGTGCTTTTGCAGCCCAGGAGGAAGATTGCCGCTGCGCTTGGCCAGTCCCGGCGGTAGTCCACTCGAATGGCTCTGAAAGAACTCCAGGATGATCTGCTGCTCCTCGGGTAGAAAAGAAGATGGATGGCCATCTTCTTTTGCTGACAAGATAGCAGCTCCGCCCAACAAAAACAGACCAACGACAGCCAAGAAAAAGAAGTTTGTCTTGGCCTTTCGAGATGGATAATGATTAGGGGACTTCCCCATTTTTTCTTTTCCGGCTGTCTATTTGTTGTGACCTTTGGCGTGCCCTACGCCGCCAGGAGTCCCTTCGGAAACCCCATAGCCATGGCCGCGGCCGGTGATGATGCCACCCTCTGATCCCATGGGCCGACCCGAACCCGTCACGATTCCCTCACCACTTTCATTTTTACCTGAACCTACCTTTCCAGACTTTCCCAATGACTTGCCGCTACCGCTTACCATTCCACTTTCCGTGGAGCCTACTCGTTGACCGCCAGCATTGACAATGCCACTCCCTGTAGGTGTAGTGGCCCGAGCGGCTAAACCCTGATTGGCAGCTTTAAGACCACTCACTACTGGCCCCAACTTAAAACCTAGCTTCTGAGCTATCTGTCCCCAGCCCATATGCTGGCTCCGCATCGTTAGTATCCCTTGCAGCTTCGTGGTCGTAGCAGTTGTACCGCTACCGGTCGTGACGGTCCCTCCCAGAAGGGCCGCTTGAAGCTGCTGTGGTGTCGGCTGAGTGATGCCTGCCTGGCTCAGTTGCTGCTTGGCCAATGCGAGAGAGATAAAAACATTGCCAAAACCCATTTTCCCTGTGGGAGGGTAGATCGTAGTTGTAGTGGTTACCGGTGTGGTACCTGCTGTGCTGCTCGGTGTCGTTGTGGTTAACTTAATAGGCGTGCCATTCCGGAGGCCCGTAACAACCGCTCTGGAGTCGGCTCCAAGAAAAGAGCTGAACTCAGTGCTTAGCTTATCGACAACCTTACTTCCTCCCTGACTTGCAGCCTGGGTATCCATACGAGATGCCTCGGTAGTTAGGGTCGCGGTTGTCTGCGCCTGCGCGTGGCTCAGTCCTATAATGAAAAGCAAACAAGCCAAGGCGATTTTTGTCTTCATGATCATTCCTCCTTATAAAGCTGCATCAAGAACTTTCTCTGTCTGTAGAATTATTTCTGTGGCGGTGGCCCGGTCCTTAAAAAATATCCCTTGCTTCGCCACAGTGCGAATACGTGTAGTCTTGGGGCTTATCGCCTCAAGTTCAACTTCTATCTGCCGATCAGCACCATTCGCCTGAATAAGCTTGCCCTGTTCGGTCTGCTCTTTCGACCCCACCGTGATCCCCATACGGTTAAGCGCGGTTAGAGTGGCCGTCTCCACCTTAGGTAGAGGCGCAGTGAACGTCCGGTAGGCGATACCATCCAAGGTATAAGCTACCCCTGTACCTGCGGTAACACCGGCGCCCACCCCAAATAGAGTAAGGCCCACGGCTGCGCAACCGCTCAGAAAAACAATGGAGAGAAATCCGGCTAGGAAAGATAGCTCCAGGCTTTGACGCATACTTTTATCCCCGTCAATCAAGAGAGGGAGCTTCCAAAACTCTCATTAACCTTAACCTTCTCCAGACGCGTGATAGCTTAATACTCCCCCTGCTGCCGCTTCATCCGTTCGATCTCCTGACGTTGGCGGTCGAGTTCGGCCTGGTTTCTTCGTATCTGCTGGTCCTGCTGCTGGCTTTGGCTCTCCCGGCCTTGCAACTGATCACCGATTAGAGCACCTGCTCCTAGCCCGAGAGCACCACCAATAGCCGCCCCTGCACCCGGGTGGCCTACGGCACTACCGATAATGCCGCCTGCTGCAGCTCCTCCAAGGGCTCCGATTCCGGCCCCTTTCTCCCGTGTTGTTAAGGGAGTAGAGCAACCTGTGCTACCCATTAGGGTAAGGGCGAATAAATAAACAATAATAACATAAGGTCTCGTCTTCATGTTTCTGGTTCCTCCTTCCCGTAGCTGATTTGAGCGTATTGAAAGTTAAAAATCCTCTTTCCAACCGATTAGTTTTGCAGGCACGGCCTGTTGCCAGGTGCTGTTCACCATTTGGATCGCCTGACTGCTGTACTTTACCTTCGAATGACCACCCAGATTTAACTCACGATACGATGGCGCGTCTACTACTGTGCTCTCCTTCAACATCAGCATCCCGTGAATATAGGCATTTCCATCCATTCTAACATGGGGATTCGCACTCACTGTGCCGCCCAACACAATCACCAACCCAGCAAAGGTGAAATTTCCTGTAAGCACTAGATCCCCCTGAACGATCAATACTCCTGCCCCGAAGTTTTTTCCCGTGCAATCGGCCGAACCCAGGGGCTCGCAGTTAGGGTTACCCGGCGGGAGTCCACTGAAATGAACATTACCGGTAATCACGGTAATTTGAGGGGACGTCAAGGTCCCCATCGCCCCTTCAGGCACATTACTAACCTCGTTGGGTTGATTACTCCCGCTGCTTCCCCAAGGGTATGTCACATGAGGCAAAGACATAAACTGGCTGGCAATCGTATTCACATCAATCTTGGGGGTCGTCATTATGCTGGGAGTTGGGCCCATTCCCGTGAATAATGCTGGGTATGCGGGTGAGATCTCCGCCGTAGTGGCGTCAGAGGTTGTCGCGATCGCCGGAACCGGACTCTGGGGGCCAGTGCTGTTGTTTAGGTTGGTATCGTTTCCATTAACTATCGTATCGGCGGATTCAAGATGGGTCTCAATCTTGTCCGCCTGCCCAGGAATATAGATCGCCCCTCGCGGGATGGACCGGCGGACATAGGCCTTAACTACCTTTCGGACATTAGCAGGTCCTAAGGCCGTGGATTTTAAGATGGCGATCCCATTGGTATCTTTGGTTGCTCCGCCGCTATCACCAGGGTCGTTCTCCACCGTAACCGTGTAACTGAAGCCAGCTAAGGAGGAAAACGAGGCTGAGTTCACGAGCGTGGTACCCAGGAGACTAGTAAAATCTACCTCTACAGGGATTATATTAAGCGCATGCTGCACTCCAGCATCGGCTAACTCCAAGGCTTGAGTGCCGAGCTTATTATTACTGGTGATCTTGAGATCTAACTGGCCAAAGAGCAGACTGGCTCCTGTGAGTATAATAAGGATGACAGTACCAAAAAGGGCTAACACCAGGGCTAATCCCTGGGAATTTTTTAAGGGGTTCTTCATAAATCACCCGCTTCTACCATATTGGTAGTGAGCGAGAAGCGTGCCAGACTCAAGCTAATTAGTGAATTCAAGAGGTTAGATGATCCATCAATAGAGGGAAAAATTACGTAATCTGGAACAAGTAACAAAAAATGCCTAGAGCGGAGCCTAGTAGGATGAATAGTTTATAAAAAGAAAAAATCAGTTGGCGACTGGAGAATTAAAGAGGGATTCTCTTTCTTTGAGCCCCTGCTGCGGAACCTGTCAATGAGAGGGCCTTGTCCTAAGCAACTCCCGCTGGGCCCGCTCCTCCTCTGTGGGCATATGGACCCGCTTAAGCAGATTACCCTCTAACAGCCTGGCCAGCTTACGGCTATCTCTACGATCAGTCTTAACCTTGTTGCCCGACTCCACAGGGATTAGAGACGGAGGAACCACCAAGGCCTCAATCCCATCGGCCCTCAGCCGGTCATACAACCCAAAGCCGCAGGGCCCTTCAGCCTAAGGCTGACACCCGTACCTGACAATCGACAAACCGATCAAGCAGCTTTCTCAGCGCTGTATAGTCCCCAGGCATCCGGCTATGAAATATCTCTTCCCCTTCAGAGATGCCCGTAACCTGCCAACCCTCCTTGTGCACGTCGATCCCTATAGAGATCTTTTTCCCTCTTGCCAAGACCTTCTCCTTTACATAGTCTCTCATCATGATAGGCTCCTTGTGTTAGGTTTTCTGTCATTCCCTTTGGTCCTGTGAATCCCTTAACCCTTACCAAGGGGGCTATCAACTAAAATCCATCATAGTCTCTATCACTTATACAATTTCAGAACCTTATCCACCAACCACGTCGGCCTCGGTCCGGCCACTCCAAATACCCAGAACCATATCCCTGTCCACAGAAGTAAACCTACAATGTAGACCCACCGAACAGGCAACCTTTGCTCCTGTTCCTTCCAGTAGTGGGCCTGACAGTAACTAGATCCTTCATCAATATACTGCGCCTCATTTGGGCGGCCAATTTCAATGCACTTGAGTTCAGCCATGACTACCTCCCCAACTAATTTTAGTTAGTGACCGATTAGGGACCCAGCCAAAAAGACCGCGCTAAAAATAGGGCAAATCGAGGACTGCCGTCAAGCTAAAACAAAAAGGCATGGTGTTCTGGGTTACATGGAATTGGGACACGACCGATTCTTGTGACCACTTAGTGACCGGACTCAGCCGAAAGGGTAGGAACTAGGACAGAAGAGAGGTTTGAGAAATCACGGTAAATCGAGTATTTCTTCCATCCTAGTCCATGTGCATAAGTCTCGGAGGCTTCTTCGAACCTGTAGGTTGGGGGTTCAAGTCCCTCCGGGCGCGCCATCACTTTTCCCTCCGCCCATGAGAAACTGTTTTGCTATTACAACGTAAAAAAATTCTTGCAAATTTGGGATTCATGTTATAAGCGTTTAAAGAAAGTTTAATCAGATCTTACTTATCTAATCCAAGTCTTTATGAAAAAACGCGTTCTACTTGCGGAAGATCACCCTGAGACCATTGAGGTCATGCAGCAGGAATTGGAGGTCCTGGGCTACGAGGTCAGCGTCGCGCAAAACGGGCTGGAGGCTGTGGAGAAAGCCTCTGCGGAACCCCCAGACCTGATCGTCATGGACATGATCATGCCCAAGATGGACGGATTCCAGGCGGCCGTTTGGATACGGCAAAATCCGAAAACCCAGAATATCCCTATATTGGCCGCCACCGCACTCGCCAGGCCAGGGGGATAGGGAGCAATGTTTAGAAAGCGGCGGCAACGGGTATATCGCGAAGCCGTTCACCCATAAGCAGCTAGGCGCCGCCATCGACAGACCGTTTGACGTGCTACGGAGCTAACGTCATGTTCAAAGGGCTCTCCCAAGGATCCGTCCCGCGCCACCCCGAATTGCTAAGGCTCTTTTCCACCCAATACGTCGCATAGACCACGGCGCAGCACAGGGACATTTCTGTATCCTGCCATCTAACAGAGGATAGAAAAGGGAGGGAGACATGCGTAAGCTGGAATACCGCATACTTCAAGCCAGCGATCTGTCGGAGACAGCGCTGAATGAGCTTGGAAATGAAGGCTGGGAGTTGGTTTGCTCTACCCAGAGTATCGTGTATGGGAGCTGCCTAGTGCTGAAGAGGGAGAAGGCGCAGTAGTCAGGGGCGATGGAGTAAAACCGTGGCGATGCCAGTGGTGGCAGCATTGATTTACCGAGGAGACCGACTACTCGTCTGCCAGAGGAAAGCGAAGGGCTCTTTTCCGCTCAAGTGGGAATTTCCGGGGGGAAAGGTGAAGAGGGGAGAGGAGTATATCGGGGCATTGCGCCGAGAGCTGAGAGAAGAACTGGGGATTGAAATGCAATCCGCGCGGGAGGTCTTTCGCCATAAGCACCTTTACCCCAACGGAACAGAAGTAGAATTGATATTTTTCCGCGTGGATGATTATCGGGAGGCAGTCGTCAACCGCGTCTTTCAGCAGATCCTGTGGGTCGAGGCTCAAAGGCTCAAGGGACTCGACTTTCTAGAAGGGGATTTGCCGCTCATCGAAAAGTTATCGCGTCAGGAGGCGATCCCCTAGGGGTTATGCAGATGGCGTCCAACTTGGATAGTGGTGCGGTTTGAAAAGAAAAGGAGAGGGAATGTCATTCTGAGCCGGAGCAACGCGGAGGCGAAGAATCTCGCTAACTCCCTGACGCTCCGTGAGATTCTTCGGCCTGCGGCCTCAGAATGACAGTCTTTTGATGTTTCGTTCAGAAGAGAGCCTAACGAAAGTGAACCACTACTCCAGCTTGAAGCCAGTTTGACAGAAGAGGGTTTGAAAAGGTATCCTATAAAAGTCTATAAGGATTTTATGAACCGGATCAGACTGGCAGCCGCTTTTTCTCTGTTCTTCTCAGTTGTTTTGCTTGCTACTCATGCGAAGGCAGATATCTTCGTCCACAGAGACTCCCAGGGAGTGCTCCATTTTACGAACGTGCCGAACCATTCCGGTTATCGAACTATCATTAGGGAGTGGGGTAACGGTTCCCGCATCTCCGCACTGGCTCCGGGTCGTATTGAGGAGATTATCCGCTCGGCATCGAGTCGCTACGGGGTGGACCCACATTTGGTTCGAGCGGTCATCAAGGCTGAGTCCGATTTCAATACGCAGGCTCGCTCTCCTAAAGGTGCCCAGGGCTTGATGCAGCTCATGCCCGATACGGCGCGGCTGCATAATGTCGGCAATGTTTATGACCCGGACGAGAACATCGATGGAGGTGTGCGTCACCTAAGATTCCTCCTCGATCGTTATCAGGGTGATCTCCGGTTGACTCTCGCAGGCTACAATGCCGGAATCCAGGCGGTCGAGAAATATGGCGGGGTTCCTCCCTATCCGGAGACGAGGGAGTACATCCAGCGCGTCCTCGACTACCACCAACGTTTTCGCGGAAACGGAACGATCTCGATCAGGGAAGAAGTCAGGCGGTAAAATAGCCATCGGCATCCCCTGTGTGGACGCTGCCCAACCTCCTGAGTCTCTTTCGCATTGCCATCATCCCCGTTCTGGTTTATCTCCTGACCTTTACGGATCCGACTTCTGGGCTGCTGGCGGCTTTTTTATTTTTGTTCGCCTCTCTCACCGATTTTTTCGACGGCTACTTAGCACGTCGCTATCGCTCGGTCTCCAATCTCGGAAAAATCCTCGATCCTTTGGCTGACAAGCTAATCATCGTTGCGACACTGATTATGCTGGCGGCGATGGACCGCGTCGGGGAGCCGGAGGTCCCGGCTTGGCTGGTGGTGATCGTCGTGGCGCGCGAAACCGCCGTCACCCTCCTTCGCGGGATCGCCTTGACGGAGGGAATCGTGATGGAGGCGGAGGAGCTAGGCAAATATAAGTTCCTCCTTCAAGCCTCCGCGGTTTTCGCTCTCCTCATTCATTACCCGTATCTGGGAATCGATTGCTACACGGTCGGGGTCTATTTCCTGGTATTGGCAACGGTGGTCGCTTTATGGTCCGGCGTGAGTTATCACATCAAGTTTTTCCGCCTGCTACAGGAGAAATCGAATCGCGGTGGGCATGGAACAAATTGACAAAAAGAAAAGATAGAATTAAAGTGGAAACTTCATGCGGGTGTAGCTCAGTTGGTAGAGCGTATGCTTGCCAAGCATAAGGTCGGGGGTTCGAAACCCCTCACCCGCTCCACTTTTAAGCCCCTGAACCAAAGGGGCTTTTTCATTGTGTGCCAAGCATGTTTGACAGTTTGGAGGTGAAAGTCCTCTACCCAACCTGATGGAGGTGAAGGGTTAGCGAAGCGCAAGGGCGTCGTCGTGAGGCGAGGTCTGAAGGAAGCGTGGAGCAAAGGCGCGAGCCGATGGACAAGAACCAGATTTGAGGCGTGAGCGCTGGGCGAGCGGGCAATTGACTGCGAAGCCCATATCCATCAAGGGCGCAAAGCGTAAATCTGGCGGTTGTGCGCTAAAGGCGGTCGAACTTACCTTGGGAGATCTGCCGTGTGTTACGGAATCGTGACTGAGAGCATCGGGAGATGCTCTGACCGCATGGCAGAAGTCAGCAGAGGGCATAGTAGCTGCGGAAGCAGTGAAGGCCCGAACCGTGATCGGGAGCAGTAGCGCGCGAATCTCATGGGTGGCCATGCGCCAGCCAATCAGCTTCGGCTGAGCTTGCCAGGGGCGGATAGGGTGAAGCCCGACAGGAACCTGGGAGCGGCGAAGCCTCCATCGGCGAGACGCCCTGCGAACCTTCGGCCCTGCATGGGCTTAAGTCACGGAACCGCCGTGTACGGACCCGTACGCACGGTGGTGTGACAGGGACAGCGGGCGACCGCTTACCTATGTCGATTTGGGAGATAGAAACCGGGGCCTAGTAACGTTGAATCTGAGGGGTGAACTCTGAAACAGGGGATGGACTGAGCCAATAGACTATGTTAGAAGTTTGGGTCGCACCGTGCTTCTTTGAGAATGCTTCCTCTAAATTTGGTGCGGAGGGAGGATACATTCTATGCCTATTATTACTATATCGCGGGGCGCCTTTAGTGGTGGGCAAGCTTTGGCCGAGCGGGTCGCGGCAGTTTTGAGATATCGATGCGTAAGCCGCGAGGTGCTGGTCGAGGCCAGCGAGCGTTATGGCATCCCAGAAGCCAAGTTCACCGAGGTCCTGGAAACGGTCCCTCACTGGTGGGAGCGCTGGCAGGAGAGTCTGCGGCTCTACCGCATCGTTCTGCAGGCGGCGATGTGTGAGGTAGCCCAAGGAGGCAACTTGGTTTACCACGGTCACGCGGGTCAGGAGCTTTTCCCGGGTATCCGCCATGTGTTGAAAGTCCATTTGACAGCACCCATGGCCTACCGGATTCAACAGGTGCAATCCCGTCAAGGATTCAGCGAAGCGGCTGCGTTACAGTACATCGAACAGGTCGACAAGGCACGTAGACGGCGGCTGCAGGCTATTTTCGGCGCCGACTGGCGGGACCCGAGCCGATACGACCTTGTGATCAATGTCGCGCAGATGAGTCTCGAATCTGCAGCTCACTTGGTCGTGGAGGCGGTAAGGCGGGAAGACTATCAGCCCACTGCCGAATCCGAGCAGGCCTTCCAGGATTTGACGATCACGGCTCGGGTACAGGCCGCGCTTATCATTTCTCCAAAAACACGCAATCTCACCATCAATATCCGAGTCGAGCGCGGGCAGGTCCATGCCTCTGGTATTCTCGCTCAATCTGAATTAGAGCAGGAAATCACCCGCATCATTGAGGGAGTTGATGGCGTGAAAAAAGTGGTGGCGGATTTCGAATCCCCGCCCATTGAGTATATGTATCCTTAAGGAATGATACTCCATCTTTGCCGAAGCTCGAACGACAACGATAGGAAAGGGATGGCAGAAGAATAATGGCTGAGAGCCTGGAGAACAAAACAACCTATTATGAATGGTGGATCCGGCAGGAGGGCGTTCCTGTAGTCGAGGGGCATGGGGTGGATGTCGCCAACATACCCTTAGGCCCCTGGCCCAGACGGGGCGGTCGGGGCGCCGTTGTCCAACTCCGCGGTATGGAGGGAGCTACGGGAATGGAGGTAGTGGAGATTCCTCCGGGCAAGGCGCTGGAGCCCGAGAAACATCTCTACGAGAAGGTGATTTATGTAGTAGAAGGACTGGGCTCCACTGAAGTCTGGCTGGAAGGACAAAGCAAGCGCTTCTTCGAATGGGGCCCTGGCAGCCTGTTCGCCCCGCCACTCAATTGTTGGTACCGTTTGGTCAATGGGGGGCGACAGAAGGCGCTCCTGGCGGCAGTCACCAACGCCCCGATGATCATGGACATGTTTCACAATGGCGATTTTATTTTCAACTGCAACTACCAGTTTAAGGATCGGTATAACGGAGAAGAAGATTACTTTGCGGTCGGTCAAAAGCGCTATACCCTAGCACGGGGAAATTATTGGGACACGAATTTTATCGCCGACGTGGCTACGGCAACGATCGACGCCCATGAGTGGAAAGCGACCGGGGGAGGTTTTACCGGCTTTGAGATAGCCAGCAATACCCTGGTGGGGCACTTGGTGGAGTGGCCGGTGGGAAGATATCACAAGGCGCACTACCACGGCGCAGGCGCGGTTCTGTTGATTCTTAAGTCTGAGGGGTACACGATCATGTGGCCGAACGAATTCGGCATCCATCCATATCAAGACGGCCATGGGGACCAGGTAGTGCGGGTGGACTGGAAGCCGGGGACGGCCTTCGGCCCGCCCAACGGATGGTTTCACCAGCATTTCAATCTCGGTGGGGAAAAAGCGCGCCAACTCGCCCTGCGCTACGGCAGTAAAAAGCATAAGATGGGTTTTTATGTAGCGGCGCAAAAACGGGATGGCGGGGTTTTCATCAGCGTCAAGGAAGGCGGCACGCTGATCGAGCATCAGGATGAAGATCCCGAGATTCGGCGAATTTACGAGGCGGAACTAAGAAAAAGAGGGATTCCGCTGGACATGCCGAATGTCGGCGGGCGCTGATCAGGATATCAGGGGTTTTGAAGCGGGTTCATTTTTGCCTGTGGCCGGCCCGCGTCTGTGTGAGAGCTTCTCATCCGCACCGTGAGCCAATTCCACTGATCGGGATAGCGGCGGATCAGGTTTTCCAAATAGCCCACTATTTGGTGCGTATTATGGGTAATGTCCTCTGACAGCCGTCCGTTTCTTCCGAGAGTGATTTCGGGCTCGATGATGAGATCCATCCCTCCCTGGTAATTTCTAATCAGATACAACGGCACTAGCGCAGCCCCAGAGCGCAGAGCCAA
>Ga0209824_10000566_pt1 | contig 22822 bp, 29 predicted proteins | sample VDWuncwatermetaG_FD_184124 | JGI IMG/M metagenome (GOLD analysis project Ga0209824, IMG submission 184124) | Wastewater microbial communities from Netherlands to study Microbial Dark Matter (Phase II) - VDW unchlorinated drinking water (SPAdes)... ...
CCCTGATATTACTATCGGTTATGCGAAAAATCTTTTCAGTTGGTGGTGAGGGATGGATTCCATTCCATGCCCGTCGGCAATTCCCTATTTTACAATTATTTTTACAAACAAGATTATACACTATCGCCTCGCATCTTTGCAAGCAATTTAGCTTGCCCCTCTTGTGAAGTCCCTACATAGTGCTTCATCATAACCGATACGGATGAGATATTGGCCAGCTGCATTGAAATAGGATTCAGGCCATCTATGTTTGCCTTCGTAAGAAACAGTTTTCTGAATCCGTGAGCCGTTATCCTCACTCCTATAACCTCATCACTAATCTCCGACATATACTTCCATAGATAGTTTGGAGTGTTTCTGCCACCGTTTTTATGCGGGAACAGCCATTTGGTCTTGTTATTTGCTAAAGCACTCCTTATAAGAGTATTAAGTTCGGTGTCATCAAGATATATAATCTTGGGCAGGACTGACTTAACCTTTGCCGATCCCGGCTTAGTTTGAATAGAAAGCGGATTAACACCATCGGTAGTTACATCTTCCTTTATAACAATAGAGCAGGTCTCTCCTGCTCGTCTGCCTGTCATAGCTATAAACTTTATCGGCTTGTAATAGTCAGGTCTATCTTTCTTTGCGTAGGTAAGGAGGGCTTTGATTTGCTTCTCAGTAACCTTTGGGCAAGGTTTTGGGATTCCTTCAGGGGTGGTTATTTCACGGATTTGTTTAAGATCGTCTTCTGAGCAATAACCGAGCCCACTAAGCCGTTTTATCATAGCCTTGATGCGTATTATCTCGGCTCTCCATCCGCCTGATCGATTGATTTCTTCACAGAAATAGTATTTATATTTCTTAAAAAACCCTTTCGGTAGATTGAGACAGCATGAGCAACTTGGATAATATTTCTTAGGAAAATCTATAAACAAGCGGGTAAAGGTATTCTTCCATAGATAGTTTGAATCTTTTTTATTGCTTAGGTCTGATAAATCTTTTCGCAAAGCCTCTCTTGCTATCTCAAGGCTTGCAGCAACGTCCCCTGTTATTTGAGGCCTGGAATGAAACTCTTTTATTTTGGCTTCTAATTGATGATAAGCGTCGGTCTTAGATACTGCCTTGACACTTGAATTGATTACCATCTGTCCATTAAAACGATAATATATAGGAAAATACTTATTTCCGCTTATAATGCGCTCTTTACCCACACCGGAGACTTTAGCCATTCATTCCCCTAAACCAATTTTCAAAATCTTTCTTATAGACAAGTAATCTCCTGCCTACCTTCTTTAAAGGGCACCCTGTTTTTATTCTCCATGTTTTCCGCTGGAGAGTATTGCGAGAAATCCTTAATATCGCGGAAACATCTTCCAATGTTAACGTATCCTGTGGATCCATTTTTTTCTCCCATGTTAACAGCATATCACATAAATATAACTATGTCAAATCATAATCATTATGTAGTCAAAAAATATAGAGCATAGATTAAGGTGCCGGAGCGTAAATATCCAGTATTGCATTTTCAAAATCTTTATAAAAGATACTGTTAGCCCTGGCATAAGCTGATTCAAGAGCCTTACCGGGATAAGGAAACAGCTTTAAAGGCTCTTTGGAGCCTCTAATCCCCTCTTTGCGTCCCGGAAGTGCCTTCATAACAGCTCCAAGGTATATATGCGCGCCGGCAAGGATATTAAGCGTTTGTAACTCACCTAAGGCCTGCTCTTTCCCAGCCAATCTCCAATAGCTTGAATAAGCGAAAATAAACGCCCCTGGCAATGTCTCTATTAATCCTGGCACTTTTTTTATCCACGGCCGTAACTCATCGTAGTTTTTACCAAACAAAACGCTGCAATACTTAAGCCCCCAAATCCGGGCGGCAATCTCTGAAATCATAAAATACTTATCTCTGTGCCCCCTGAACTTGACCGGCTGAGGAATGAGTCCTGTGCTAAAATAGTTACGTATACCCCTGTAACTTATATTAACCCCAAGCTCTTCTTCCAGCTTTTTGGGAAGATCCTGTATTTTTATGTATCCTTGCGGAATTATTTCTTTTGTCATAATGATAACTTTTAATCAAAGTATATCATGTAATTAAATAATGTCAATTTATGATTTTCTAAAGTATTCATTCCCTGGATATATAATTTCTAAAGGAATTTACCGTATTTAAATTCGCCCTGCACTTCTTTGCTAAATTTCTTTAAGCCTGTTTCGTACAGACTTGCTGCCCTGTCTTTAAGCTTCACTATTCTTGAATAATACTGGTCAAGGCATCCTTTTAGCTCATCCATGTTTTTAATGAGATAAAAACCGAAAGGTTCATGAACGCTTGACGCAATTAAGCATTTTTGTTCCGTAACGAGTCGGGAAATAATCCGTCGAACTTCCCGTTCAGGAAGGTGCGCTTTTATAGCCAGAGCCTTCGCAGGGATAGCGTTATCCCTACCCTTATGTTTTTCCAAGATACGGAGAATCAGATCCGAATTATTCATTTTCTTCATAAGTATAGCCCCCAGGGTGAAGATTTAAGAAATTCACAAATCTTTTTCTTTTGTTCCTCGGTTGGTATTTTGCGGCCATTTACTATCCGGCTGAAATCTGCCTCGTGTATCTGACAGGCAAAGGCAACTTCGTAGTTCTTAAATCCAAGTTCGTGAATCCTACTTTGCAGTTTGATGTTAAAGGGCCTTATTTTTAGCATTTTATTGTTGTTTTACTCCCCCTCATAGATAGTACCGAGTTTCAGCCATTTTTATAACCCCCCAGTGAAAAAAACTTTTAATTTCCCGACTGCCCGCTTAAGCAAGAAACTTACCCGCACTTGAGAGATTTTCATCTTGCCGGCAATCTCCTGTTGGCGGCAACCCTTCAATAAAAATTGGATAGTCTGCCGTTCTCTTTTGGTTAGATGTTTTTTCATTAGATCCTGGAGATCAATTCCTGCGGTTTGTTTAAGAAGTGTGTCTTGGGTAAGTTTGCATCTTACTTCTAATTGGAAATCATTAAGGGATTGACCGCTTTCTAAAAGATTAAAATCCACGACATAGGTTTTATCTTTCATGCGAGGTGAAATACCTCGAGCAGAAATCCCCCTCTGCAATGCAGGACATATTTCCCTGCAGATATTTCTCTTCTTACATATTTTACAAATAGCCATTTGGTGCTCCTTTCTAGTTTTTTAAAAATCAAAACAAACAGCAAAAACCAGAAAGAAGCTAACCAAAGCCAAAAAGAGCGTTAAGGCGGGAGATAAAACTTAAACAGGTAGAAACAAAAATTATCTTTATCTTTTGAATGGATAAAGGAAGGTACTTTAGATTGAAGGGGAAACAACAACGGACTTTATAAAGCGCCGGTACAGAAAAACTCTTTCTCAAAAGGCATTAGTTTCATCCTTTCTGTTGAGCCTATAAAAAAGAAAAGGCCCAAACTATTCGATAGCGTTATTTGTTAGCTATAGAACGTTCGGGCCTATAGACCTTAGATGAAGCTTGTCTCTATACCCCTTAGATTTTGGTTTATTGTTTAATACTTAGCACGTGAACAAACGTCTTACATCGTCCGCAATATACGTATACCCTCCCTTCCAAGATTCTTCCTAAAAAGTGGTTGCATGTATCGATAATTCGCGTATCTTTTTCATCCGGCGTAGCAGGGTGTTTCATGCAACGTAACGCAATTTCCCCACTTTTTTGTTTTCCCATTCTAGTACCTTTCACGCCTTAAGAAATAACCACTCTTATGGTCTTAGGATACTTTTTCTTTCGATAAGCCTATTAATTTTATCACAAATTGCGATAATGTCAATAGTAATATCAAAAAAATCACATTCTGTGTTGACTTTCTCAGGATTTGTGATACTATTAGTGGCACAATGGATTTCGGCGAAAACTTAAAAAAGATACGCGACGAAAGAAACCTATCCCAGCAAGAACTTGCCAAGAAGTTAAAGGTTGCCCAGTCGACCATCGCTATGTGGGAAGCGAGCCAACGCACGCCAAAACTCGGCGAACTCAACCGCCTCGCACGAATCCTAAATATCACTGTTAACCGCCTTCTCGGACAGCCAAAAGACCGAAAATTAGAAATCATTAAGAATGAGCTTTACATAGATGGCGAAAAGATAAGCGACTTGGACGCAACTGATGTGGAAGGCATAATTGACTATATCAATGCTGTTAAGAAAAAGAAGGGTGCCCTGCCCCAAACTCCTCCTCCAAAGATGAATTCGCAAGCAAAGAAGATACTGATTATAGACGATGAGCAAGAGATATGCGAAATGCTCTATTCCTTCCTGATACCGCATAATTACAAGGTTTTCCTTGCCTTCAACGGACAGATGGGATTAGAATACTTTGAGGAGATAAAACCGGATATAGTGCTATTAGACCTTAAGATGCCTGACATAGACGGCGTGGAAGTCTTGAAGATAATACGCAAGGTAAGCGAAATCCCCGTAGTGATCATAACAGGGCATCCGCAGGATGTGTACGAAATACACCTTGCCGACTTAAAGATAGAGGGCTACATAGAAAAGCCAATAAGTCTGCAAGCAGTCCTCAACACATTGAAATATCTGGTAGGTGAATAGATGAAAGAGAGACGCAGACATAAGAGAGTGAAGAAGTATTTTGCCATCAATATCGTGGCGTGCGATATAGACGGAAAACACTTGCAGTTTGATAACATTAAATCAAACCCCAAATTTTACGATGAGTCAGGACTTGACTTCACGCCTGAAGGCATAAAGATAATGTGCTCCAAGCCCCTCCCCGAAGAGTCCAAGATTCAGATGAAGATGCTAATACCTGATGAGGTGAGCCTGAACCTCATCAGGGCTACCGGCACTATAAAATGGTTTAAGCAGATCAAGGGCAGGTACAAGAAATACTTCGTCATAGGCGTGCACTTCAGGAACCTGCCGGAAGATGAAAAACAGAAACTGATAAGGCTCTGGAAGAAATATAAATAAGACCTATTATATCCTATAAAATAAGTCACCCCTGCCATTTATCTCTCGGCAGATACTTATTTGTAAGCCCGAATATTGGAGGCGCAAGCTTTCTCTTATAGCCGTAATACGGTAATAAGCTATCAAACATCTTTAGTTTCATAGTAAACCCTATAAAAACAAAAAAGTCGGCCTTCTTCAACCCTGCTTCGGTAGCAGTAGCTGCAGAAAGTCGCCGATTGGCAACACAAGCCTAAAGACCAGCCGAGGACCGAGGACATCTTCCACGAGTCTTTAGACTTCTTTCGTCTTTAATATCACCGCCCAACTTCGCTCAGAATTGACCCTGAGCTTTTGTCGAACGGTCAAATATCTACTTACAAGTAGACCAGAGCATTTTGCGATCGTCAATAGGGGTAAATATTATTATTATGCGCTAACTATTGCCTGCTTCTCCGCATCATAACGCATCTTTAATTCCTTAAAGTCCACAGGCTCCGGTTTCGGCATAAATATCACTATTCGGGTCTCCTGGTCATATGAAATTTTCAGCGGGTTATTCGGCGGTTCTTTCCCCAGTGAAAGCTCTAACGCGATGCTCAGCATCTCGACTATCCTTATATACATCCTGTCGGAATCTTCTGGATGTTCCCTGCAATATTTATCAAATTCACCCGTATTAATAGCTGCTATATTCATAGGTGGGACATTTTTTTCTTGTTTCTTCTGGGCAATTATGAAACTCCCAGCAGTTTTGAGATTCTTTATTATCCATTTGATTTAGTGTGCCCCTCTCCCGCTATGATTTTGTTGATTGTTGAGACCTTATTTTCTCCATAAGCACATAAGAACATATTGCGATCGTCTATGTCGCAACAGCAGCAAAAGCATCACATAAAAACGATAAGGCCGTGCTTTAAAGAGTCCGGCCTTACCGAATGCTCTGAAATACTTACAAGAGCTTCAGATTACTTAGATAGCTTCGCCCTTATAATCTTCTCTGCCTCCAACCAGTTCTGTAAATCGTTACCTGGCTTACGGCCGCTCTTCTCATAAATCTCTTGGGCTTTTTTTCCTACTAATGCGCTCATATCTTCCTGCGACATAGTTGGATTAAAAGACTTATCGAGCTTTAAATATTTTTTTGCCATGCTTTATCCCTCCTTTCATATTATTCTTCTGTCATGTCGGCCGGAGCATTCTCTTCCTGAACCGGCTCTCCCTTCTCTACGCTGATGTTTCGAATGATGTTCTTGCCGCCTGTTGCGGTATATGTAACATCCACCCAATCGCCCTTTTTCACTTCATCAATAGCTTTTACATTCTCCAATTTAGAATCTTTATCAAGGGCTACTTCCAGGGCCTTCTCTTTGTCGTTATCATAATCGTAATACTGGACGGTCATCGACGCGGCCTGGGCGTTGATGGCCTGAACTTCGCCGTAAATAGAGAGCTCGCTCGTTTTAACAACCACTTCGGCCGGGGCCGTTTGAGAGGCTTGAGCAGGTGCCTCTTGCGGAGCTTGAACGGGAGCCTGGTCGTCTTTGGCGGAAGCTTGGGGGTCTTGAGAAAATGCCGGTATAGTCAACAACACCATTACCATAGAAGCAACCACTACGCATACAAAACACTTTTTCACCCCACACCTCCTTAAGTTGTATTATGTTTTGCTGACTTCATTAAAAAGGGCCACGCCCTTCTATCGTAAAGGTCGGACCCCTTTTAACATTTTATTTTTTCTTGTCAACCTTGATTTGAGATTCTTTCGCATCCGGCGATCCGGAAACTTTATCATATGCCGACTTCAGGACAATTTTTTCGTCGAGAAGTTTATCATATTCGCTTTTCAGCGCGTTCTTCTCATTTGTAAGGGTCTCTACCTTAGTCGACAGGTCCATCTTATCTTTTAAAAGCGCATCCCTCAACTTAGTGGTCAGGTTCAATTTTTCCTCAAGAGCGTTCTTCTCGTTGAGGAGCGTCTCATACTTATTCTTCGAAACTCCGCACCCGATGAGGGCGCTTGAGACGATGATGACCAGAATAACGAGAGAAGCTAATTTCAATAACTTCATTTATGCCTCCTTTCTCACGAATTTTCCTTTTTTTGGATTATAGGCCCTTGTCCCAATCATTGTCAAGTGCATTCGACAAAAGCTCACTACTTGACCCTGAGCCCTTCGACAGGCTCAGGGCGAATGCCGAGCTTGTCGAGGCAGAGCAAAGTCGACGGATCAAGGTTTATTTATCAGCCTGATGCGTTCCTTTGAACCCGGCCCTAAACCGCGGATCCACCAAATAAATTATACCTCCGATCAGGCTCGTTATAAATAAGATGAGAAAGCACAATATGCTTAGGGCAAAGGCGCTCTCCCCTCCTATGAGAGGGCCAAAAAACAGCACAATCGAACCCTCTCGTAGTCCCAGGCCGTTAATCGACGGCAAGAGAGTCAGTACACTGATTATCGGCAACATTAAAAATAGGTCCGCTGCCGGTATATGCGCACCTATGCTTAGAGCCACTATTCCCGTGCTTAGGAAGGATATAATCTGGGCGGCTATAGAGAGTTGGATGGCCTTAGCCATAAGCGTCTTTTGGTGTTTATATTCGCTTATCGCGCAATAGGCTCTTTTCAGCTTATCCTCTATCGGCCTTAAAAACGGCATGTACATATAGAGTTTCTTCGCCAATTTTTTGTTCATTATGAATATTAAGAATAAGATCGAGAGTATCATCATGCCGCATATCGGATATACCGCGAAATTATTAACTTTTCTTTGACCTATTAAAGCAATTGCCAAAAAAGCAATGCATATCATGGTCAGAAGGCCTATCACCCTGTCTACAAATATCGGCGCGAGAGATGTGATCTTATTATCATTTCTTTTATACAGGTAATAGGCTTTTACCGCATCTCCGCCTATGGATGTAGGAAGAAAATTATTAAAAAAATATCCTATTAAGTTTAAGGACACTGCCTCGGAGGACTTTATCTTTATGCCCTGCGCGGCGATGATAAGCTTAAGCCTTAGGGAGACTGTAATAATCGCGCACAAGGATACAGCAAACCCCAGTGCAAGAATAGGTATGTTCGTGCCTTTAAGGATCCTGAATATGCTGGCATATTTATCATTCATAATATACAGCAGCATCACTATGAAGAAAATGCTTATGATTGCCCTTAAAAACTTAAATATCGGATTTTTCATCAATCGCTCATGCGGACGGCGTTACCGGTTGTTCATTTATTTTGAAGGTTTTTTTTAATCAGAGCTATATCTTCTTTCATAGCCATCATCTCTTCTTCTGTCTTTTCTACGGACTTTTGCATATCCTGCAGGTTTTTTTCTACTTTTGAAATTTTCATTGCCACATACTGATCAAGCGGCATGGGCTGGATCAACCCGTATGGCGTTCTCTGAACCGGCCTGTCTGGAGGAACATTGAACCTTTGCCCATCAAGAACCGTTACATTATCACCGAAAATCTCTTTTTCACTGTCATAGTCCGCCGCCATCAACGGTAAAGAGTATGCCGTAAAAAAACATATTATAAAAGATTGAAGTTTCCTCATTGAGCCGTCTTTTTCTTTACAGAAGCGCGCAACGTTGAAATCTTTCCGGCCTCCAAGTCCACTTTTTTTATCAACTCCGCAAAATAATCTTTTAATATCGCTAAGTGGACCTTTGTGTCGGGTTCAAATTTACCGGTGGACGCCTTAAGGGAGCTCAAATTCATCTCGGCTGTCTTCCTTATCTCTCTCAACCATCCGGATAGAAAACTAATAGCGTCCTCTGTTAAATTTTCCTCTTTAATGGTATTGAATATACCCAGCATGTAAAAATAGCCATCCAATTGTGACGTTGTATTGAGACAGGAATCCCACATGACGACCAATAAGATCATATCTTTCGATTTCGGAAATACGTCCTTTAACTTCAAAGATTCGGAAAAAAACTTATTCCGCATATTCAGAAGCGTTGTATCTAAGGCATATGCGTTGAAACTTAAAAGAGCGACCAGCAATAACGCTAAAAAAATATTTTTTCTCACTTATTCCCCCTGTCTCTTCAACTTTCCCGTTTCCTCCGCGTAATCATGAGATCGTTACAATGCTCTTTGACAGATATCTGCCCCTCCCTCGCAAGCCAGCCTAAGCCCATAAGCGTGTAATTGGCCGGCTTACCCAGAGAAGAGACCGTTTCCGACAAAGTACCGGAGCCTCCCTTACCGTCTAAGAGATGCCATATATCACCGGCTATAAGCCCTATCTCTGTAATTGGATCAGCCATCCCGCACCTCCTTGTCAAAAAAGGTTATTCTACGGAATAATTATTTTCGATACTGTTATAGCGCATTTCGCCACGCTTGACTCTTTTGATTTTGGATTGATCTGATATTTTTCTATAGTTAAAATTTTATCGGAATTTTCTATGTTAAACATAAATCCGGATATCTGTTCCATCAGGCCTTCGCAATTTAAATTTACCGTAAATTTTTTAGTGAGCCCTATATTTTTTACGCCGACCGGTTTCATATCTATAAGATAGACGGAGCTTTTACCGGCGATGTTTTCTACCTCCTTTAGTGTTGATGTCATACCTTCCTCTTCCGACTCTTCGCTGCTGGCAAAGTTAGCATACCGGGCGCCTTCGGATAGTATGCTCTCCTTTTGGGCTATGATCCTCATATTTTTTTTTACATTAGCCTCAGAATCTTTAACGGCCTTGTCCAGCGAAGCCATCTTGAAGAATATCGGATGCACTATTAAACGCTCAAAAATCACCAGGGAAACGATACTCACTGTGACATAGAGTATATTTCTCTCTCTTTTGGAAAGACGCGATATGAACGCATATATAGACTGTATCTTCAGGACTTTCACTTTTCGCCTTCCGCGGAAAGAGAGCTCGCGATTTCAAAATCCGTTACATCTTTCGAGGCCTCTTTGCGTTTCGAGGTATATTTGGTTTTTACATTTTTAAAGTATTTTGATTTTTGCAGGCCTTCCACAAACGTAAAAACGTTTGACATATTCGCCGCAGTGCCCTTGACAGAAAATTTACCCTGTTCGTCAAATTTTATTTCACTGATCTCTAAATCCGGCGGTACAGTGTCGTATAATTCGGCCAGCACTTCCAGGGAGTAAGCCCTTTTAGAAATATATTTTCTTACCAGGCTGATCCTGGCAAAATACTTTTCAAGTTTTTGCGCGTCGGCGTTCAACGACCCGTACTTACTTTCTATCTTTTTCAAATAAATACTCTTAAAAAGCATATGGTTCGCCAGTATAAACATAATCAGGATTACTATAGCAAAGACAGATATGCCTGCCTTGATCAAATCCCTGCCTCTTTCTTCAAAACTCTTCCTTAACCTTATCTCTTCCGGTATAAGGTTTAATTTAGTCTCTCCCCAGGCCAGCAACGGTGCAACTACGTTTAAAAAAGATAGATACTTTACAACAGTAGCCGCTTTCAATGCTTCGTCCGTAATCTGCAGATTATTAAAATAAGACACAACCTTTACCGGCATACGTAATGCATTATTCAAGTATATTTCAATGCCCCTTACTCCTTCCATCGATCCTGTCAGCGCTAATAGATTAGGGCTAAGGTCTATATTTTCGCTCTGATATGCTTCGAGCGACCTCAATAGTTCTTCGGCAAACTTTGACTCATGCTTCTCCCGTTCATCTATCAACTGCCTGGACCCCATCGGTATAGACCTTATAAAGATAATCTTCCCTTTGGAGACTACTGTGAAATCTGTAAAGGTCTCATCCACATGCACGACGCTTACCGGAGAACTCATCGTCTCTGTTTTTAGTAACTTTGCGGCCGACCAGGCCAGCCCCTCCGGCGCAAATGACATCTTATCAAGCTTCAAGCCGGCCCTGTCCAGTATATCGAATTGCCTTTTAACCACGGCGCGCGGGGCTATCACCAGCAATATCTTGGTATAATTATGTTTATGTGTGCCTATGTCTATGTAATCCACTACTATCTCTTCGCGAGAATACGGGGTATGCCTTCCTGCCTGAAGATTTATAATATTCCTGATCTCGCTGGGATCGCTGGATGGTATTTCAATATTCTTCGTAATAACAAGATTTGAGGATATGGTATTTACGATGTAGGGGTTTTTTACTTTAATCTCGCTAAAATATGCGCCAATGCTCTTTGATATCGCGATATCGTCCATACCCGCTATGTTACGGCTGAGGAGGCCCACCACTTCATTCCTTTCAGGGAAGGCTCTCGCATGCGCGATCTTAAGGCTATTAGAGCCAAAATCAATACCTATAAGATCGCGGGCACCGCGGTCGAGCATATGTCTTATTTTATGCATCTTCTCGTATAACACTTTTAAGTCTCCCGCCAATATAAAATTTTACCTTCACGGTTAATTACAGCGATTGCCTCCGACGTCTTATTTTTACCTTTCAACGCCGCCACGATTCTAACCATGAAAGACTGGGAAGAGGTAGTAAAATACCTTTCCGAAACCGCCGCCAGCATCGCAACTTCGGACGCGCTAAGGTTGGCGAACTGTGTCATATACGGCACGATATTCGAAGGCATATCAAAGATACTGTCGTCTTCGGTCCCGATAATTCCATCTTTACCGCGCCTGAAAGACGTGATATAACCTATCATCTTTTCGCCGAGGCCGATGGCTGTCAGAACGGCTTGAGAAGCTGTGTTGATATTGATCTTACCATCTCCATAAATAGTTATGTAATTTTTTATTTTTTCAAATATACTGATGGTCATGCCATTAACCAGCAGAGTCTCCTCCAGGACCTCAAAGTCCGAGTCCTTCGCCTCGTAAGGAAACTGCGTATTTCTATAATCCGCGTCTTCCGCGCTGCCCAGAGGTACAGAAAGCTCGCTATCCGTGTCCCGCCAGTCAACTATCGATGCCGCCAGCGCCTGGGATTCAGTCTCATCCATATTTGCGGCAGTCTGCAGCAACCGCTGAATAACCTCCCGATTTAGTTTATTTATATTGATTTTTCTTTCTTCGTCTATGAGGCCGTACCGTGTTTCGAAAATACCGGACTCTTCATTAACGTACTTATAGCATATATCGCAACTGCCGCCATCTACGACTATCCCGCCGAATACCTTCTTATTATTGCTCCATGAATCTTTCATGCAATCATAACTTTTTTCCTGCTCTGTCTTAAGTTCACATATAGCAATCTTCACGCCGGCATCGGTGATGGACCTCAGTCTATCTCTTACATCAAGCCTGTTGATAACTGTTGCCTTTTGTCTCACGCCGTAACCTAATATCACGGCAAGACTGGCCATTATGCAAAGCGACCAAAGCGCAATTATTAAAACGCTGCCTTTAGAATTAACCGCCGACCGGTATACTGACGGTCCTTGCGTATATCTCTGCCTGCTCATTATCATTTTTAATCTCTATTTCGACTTTGACAGCCAATGGCAGGCCTTCCCCCTGCCATTCATTTTGCCATATATATTCTTTTTTTTCAACATCGTAGGTATAATATCTTATTTTAAATTCCTTCACACTTGTCAGCAATTCCTGCGCGGCCTTTTCCTCTCCGAGATATGCCTGACTGTAATCTCTAATCTCGCGCTTCACTTTCCCGCTATAAGGATTAAACGTGTATCTTATTTCCCCCACCGTCCTCTTGTCCATTCTTGCGCTATATACGGGGGCGGCAAACCCAAGGCTTTCCTCTTTGCCCGAAAATCCGATAGTCTTAAATTTCATACTGTTTTTTATATCAGATGTGAATTTTTCAAAAAATATATCCACATCTTCCACAGGAATACTCATATGTATCCGCTGCCATATTTTTACACTGTTTGAGAACATGGTATATATAGCCAGAGAGACAACGGCCAGCATCGCCATTACAAGCAGCATCTCTATAAGCGTGAATCCGCTATTTCTTTTCTTCATAACGCAGAGCGAACGCCGTCCTTGTCAACCTTCTTGTTTTAGCGCCCTCATGCCAGTTAATGGCCAGATCTACACTGTACAGTCCACAGGCGCCTCCCATCGATGCATACGATAGATCCCACTTGAAGTCTTTATTGTTTTTTCTGAACGCACCGGAAACCTCCGGCTGTGATAATGCGCCCAGACGGCTAAAATCATCCTGTGCTTGCCAAATCTGCTCATCTGCCCACGAGACGATGTTTAAATAGTCATAACAATAATTAAACGTGTATAGAGACAGGAAATAGGCCTCATAGATCATCACCACACCAAGCGATAAGACAACTGTCGCTATCATAAGTTCTATGAGAGTGAAACCGAACCTCTTATTCCCAGTTCTTAACGTCATCCGAGCTCTCGGTACCATCTTTACCCAATGAGTATAGGTCATAGTCGGCAGTCCTATGCTCACCCGGACATTTATATTTATATTCCCTGCCCCAAGGATCTGTGGGGCTTCTTTCCAGATAAGGGCCACTCCAATTACCGGCTGAAGAGGGTCCGGCGATTAAAGCGCCGAGCCCCTCATCTGAGGACGGGAAATTGCCATTGTCCAGCTCATAAAGTTTGAGGCCGGTGGCTATATTTGACCGTATGTCCGCCTTAGCCGCCGCGACCTTTGCCTGCTCGCCTCGTCCCACAAATCGCGGCACCACCATAGCGATCAGCGTTCCTATGATTATTACCACCAGCATCATTTCTATCAGCGTAAATCCCATTATGCGTTTTTTCATGCCACCCCTCCGATATGTTTGGAAAATATTTAACTTAAAGCTGAGAAACATATTTCCTCCATCGATTTTCAAATTCTTCTATAGTATCAAGCCGATTCGAATAGACAAACCGCAGCGCGCTCTCCAGCCTCTTTCCATCGCGTAATTCACGGCAAAAGCCGGCAAAATCTTTAGATCCGTATTTTTCTATTAAAAAATCCACCATTGAAACTGCTTCCAGATAATAAAGGCTGATCAAGTTTTCTCCTCCCAAGATCATGGTGACCCGATCCCCTGACCTGGTTACCGTCGGACGTATATAAGTCCCTCCCTTTTCTGTTATCTTCATTATGTTCAGATTCATCATATCGTCGAACGTCAGGAGCATATCGTCGTCATATGCTTTTTTTATCATCTTCCGACTCGCCTGTCTCCTGTTTTCTTCCGCCCACTGGGCTACGCCTTCGTCAAGCCACAAACGGACCTCTCCCTTAAACCCTACAAAATCCCTGAATATGAGGTGCGCTATCTCATGAGGAAGAAGCGATTCCACAAAACCTTGGCTCCACGCAAAACTGATTATCTGTTTATTGGTATAGTCGGCCATCCCTTCCGACCATTCGGGCTGGTGAGATGCCTTTAGAAATGAATTGTGATCAGGATGTATATATATTTTAACTCGTTTTTCCCAGATCCAGAATTCTGAATATCTGGGATAACCTAATCCAGTGGCTATATCTTTATAATAGCCCTCCGCCTTATCTAATACATTTTTGGAAAATTCCGGATCTTGGGTAAAATATACTACAAAATGCTCGCCCTTCAATTCCTTCCAATCATCAGGGCATGATACTGAGGCAAAATAAGCCGCGCAAAGAGCCGTCACCAAGACCGACATTAAAAATTTCATAATTATTTTACCATCATATTGATTTCAAATATAGGCAAAAGCATTGCCACCACTATAAAGCCTACCACTGAACCAACTATAAGAATAATAAGGGGCTCCATAAGGCTCGCCATGCTCTGCATCGCCTCATCGGTATCTCTTTCATAGGCGTTTGCCACTTCCCCGAGCGCCTCATCGAGCCTTCCTGATTCCTCGCCTATTATTATGAGATTTGTCATTAATGGTGGGAACAATTTTGAGTTTTTAAGGCTTCTGCCGAAAGATCCTCCCTCTTCTAATTCCTTATGGCTATTCCATAAAATATCGCCTATAACCTTATTACTCAAAACTGGGATGGATATCTCTATCGCCCTCAATATCGGTATGCCGCTTCGCACCAGAAGTTCCAGCGTGCGGCTGAAGCGCGCGAGTTCGGCCTTAAGCGTAAATTTACCGAATAGCGGGAGGCGCAGGCTAAAAGCACTGAAAAAAGCCCTGCCTGCCGCTGTCTTAGCCTGCCTTCTTATAAAGAGTAGGGCAACGCTTAAGATAAAAATTATCGCGGGCCAATACCGTCGCAGTGTATTGCTTATAAAAAGCAATACAACCGTTGGTAGAGGCAGATCCTGTCCCGTACTAACAAATATCTTCATAAGGCGCGGCATCACAAAAGTAAGCATAAAAATAACCGTACCTGTGCCGACAAGCGCCATTAGGGCCGGATACGCCAGAGCCATGCGAAAGCGTGAAAGCATTTCGTTCTGCTTGGCGCGGTAATCCGCTATTCTCAGCAGAACATCCGGCAACGCTCCGCTATTCTCTCCCGTCTTTACCATCGCCACATACATCGGTGAAAAAATTCTTGGGTACTGCATCAAAGCTGATGAGAAAGTGCCTCCTTCTTTTATCATGTCATATATGCTGGAAAGCATCTTCTTCATGCCGGGACTTTCCGCCTGTTCCGATATTATATCGATACCTTTTAAAATAGGCACGCCGGACCTTAATAGGATCGCCATCTGACGGCTAAACACAGTTATATCCCTGGTTTTTACCCTGACCGGCAGCTTCTGCGAAATATCTCCGCCCGACGAAACCGGTTGCCGATCCTCTTCGATATGCGTCGGAAGACAGCCCATCTGGCTCAATTTTTCTACGGCATCCGCTTCGGACAAAGCCTCGATCTTGCCGCCCGTCTTTTCCCGAGGCCCTTTTTTCGCGCTATATCTATATATCGGCATAACCTCTTCCTCTCGCTATCCCTTGGATTCTTTTACGTACTTATCGAGTCTGGCCCTTTGAGCGCTTGTTATGTCCAAAAAACATACCGCGACATTATAACTATGGCCGTTATAGTCCTCTTCAACTCTTACCACTCTGCCCAGACACTCTATCGGTTTGTTGTCGTCCGGCAAGTCTACGCGCAGGTCTATGTTTGAGCCGGCTGTCGCAGACTCGCCGGATACAAATAATATTCCTCCGGCTGATATATTTTTTGTGAAATAAACTTGTTCCGGCTCCATTTCTTTTTTAAACGGCAGCTCTTCTTTTTTGAGAACTTTAAAATGCACCGCCACCTTGCTATCGAGGCGTATATAAGCCCTGTTATCCGGGCCTTCGGGCTGTGAAAGCACTTCGATCTTCGAAGGCGCGGAGGGAAAAAAAACGCTCTCTTCCACCGGGGGAGATTCTTCTGCCGAGGTTGCGTTCATCACCTCTTCGGGTGTCGTCAAACCCTCTGCAACTTTACGCAAACCATCCTGCCGCAGAGTTATCATGCCCCTCGATATTGCTAATTTCTTTATCTGATTAGAAGAAGCTTTTTTCAACATCAACTCTTTTATCGGTTCATCCGCAATAAGTATCTCATATATTGCCGTCCTGCTCCAAAAACCGGTATTGTTACAATTCTCACAGCCCTTGCCCCTGTGGATTTTTATCTCCGACGGTTTAATCCTTAGCTCCCTGGATATCATTTCTTTCAGCTCTGCCGAAACAGATTTATCCTCAATCTTGCAGGCCGGACAGATAAGCCTCACCAAGCGCTGCGCGATGAACGCCTCGACACTTGAAGCGATAAGATATGGCTCTACGCCTATATCTATTAGTCTGTTAACACCGCTTGCGGCATCATTTGTATGCAGGGTGGAAAATATAAGATGGCCGGTCAATGCTACTCTTATCGCTGTCTCCGCGGTTTCGTAGTCACGCACCTCCCCAAGCATTATGACATCAGGGTCGTGCCTTAATATGCTGCGGAGTCCTCGCGCGAAATCAAGCCCTATCTCAGGCATAACCTGTATTTGAGTGATGCCGGCCATTTCATACTCAATAGGGTCCTCTATAGTGATTATCTTTCGGGCTTTCGTGTTTAATTTGCTTAGACACGCATACAGCGTCGTTGTCTTGCCGCTGCCTGTCGGCCCGGTAACAAATATTATACCGTGCGGTTTTTCGATCAATTTTTCAAATATCTGTAAACCATATTTTGATAGGCCTAGCTTTGCCAGGCTGAAAAGCATCTGTGTCGGCAGTATCCTTATTACCAGGCTCTCACCATGAGGAGTCGGGATGGTCGATATGCGCAGATCGAGCGTCTGCTCTCCAACCCTTACGATGGCCCTGCCATCCTGCGGGAGGCGGCGTTCCACTATATTAAGGTTCGACATAATTTTTATACGCGAGATTATCGCGCTCAGGAAATTCTTTACCTCAATGGGGATATCAGCATCATAAAGAATCCCGTCTATTCTGTAACGAAATGCCACACCGCCTCTATAGGGCTCAATATGGATATCGGTTGCTCTTTTTCTGTAAGCTTCTAGAATGATCTGATTGACCAATTTTATTACCGAGGCGTCATCCGCCGCCTTATCTATGTCTTCTATTTTTTCACGCCCTGCTTCCCGGCGGGATACTTCAGCTTTTGGCGCCTTGGAGACTATCTTGTCTATAGTGTCAGCCGCGAGCCCATAGTGCCTCCTAAACCATTCCGCCATATCATCCTGGCATGCAAGGACTATATCGATATCGTAACCCAGCTGCGTCCTTATCTCATCCTGCGTCTTTATATCCAATGGCGAAGATACGGCTATGGTCAGGATTCTGTCCTTTATGCTTATGGGAATAAACTTATAATACAAGGCGATCTTGGCGGGTATCTTATTGAGAGTCGCTTTATCGATGGATAGGTCTTTCGGGTTAACGCATGAGAATCTCAACTTCTCGGCCAGAATATTCAAGATATCCTTTTCCGGTAATATGGCGTGCTTGATCAGGACCTGCGCCAGGGTAGTGTCCGAATTCTCCACCTCTTTAATAAAAGGCGCCATCGCGTCCTCAGAGATCAGTTCTTTTTCTACCAACGCCTCACGTAAAATTATGTCGAACTTTTTAAGCATCTCTACCCCTTATTTTAGATCTAACGCTCCTATCATATAAAACTCTTCTTCGCTCCTTTGATCTGCCCTTCCCGATATTATAGTCTCGCATCCTTCGATAGTCTGCTCGAGGCTTACATACTTGCCGGGCTTACCGGTATAGGCCTCGGCCACGAAGAAAGGCTGCGTCAGAAAGTTCTGCAGCTTTCTCGCGCGTTCATATATAATACGGTCCTGTGATGATAATTCGTCGATGCCTATGACCAGCACGATGCGCCTCAGCTCTTCATATTTCTGAAGAATCTTTATCGTCTCCTGCGCTACATCGAAGTGGCGCTTGCCTACTATATCAGAATCGAGGTTTGCGCAGGATGATTGTAGTGGGTCTATGGCCGGATATAACCCCAATTGTATACGTTCGCGGGAGAGCACCATTACTGAATCTAAAAAACTGAAAAGTATTACTACCGCCGGATCTGTCAAATCATCTGCCGGCACGTAAACAGCTTCAAAAGATGTAATGGACCCGCCTGTCTCCTGCGACGACCGTATCCTTTCATGAAATTCACTCGCTTCGGATATCAAGGTAGGCTGATAACCCGTCTCTGAAGGGACCCTGCCCAGGAGCGTGGATATCTCCGCGCCCGCCTGTACAAACCTGAATATGTTATCGACAAATAGAAGGACGTCCTGATTCTTGCGCTGTATCGTTTCGGCCATTGTAATACCCGTCATCGCCACGCCGAAACGCGCGCCCGGCGGCTCATTCATCTGTCCGAAAACCATCATGGTCTTGGACAGAACGCCATGTTTTAATAACTCGAAATAGAGTTCATTACCTTCCCTGATGCGTTCCCCTATTCCGGCAAAGACACAGCTGCCCTGGTATCTTTTTACTATATGCTGTATGATCTCCAGAGTAAGTATGCTCTTGCCGAGGGCCGCTCCTCCCAAGATACCGCTTTTGCTGCCCTTTACTACGGGAAAGAGCAGGTCTATTATTTTAATCCCGGTCTCCATGACCTCAAAACTTTTCCTGCGGAAAGTTTTATCGGCAGCGCCTTTGACCTGACTGCCCATCTCTTTCCTGCGGATGGATACCTTTTCCACGCTGTCAATGGGTCCTTTATTATCTATGGGCTGGCCTAATATATTTATTATACGGCCGTACAGGCCGTCTCCCGTCGGAATACGGATAGAGCTGTCTGTAACGAACGCTTCCTCATTGCGCCTTATATTTATGGTGGAATGTATTGATATACAGCGCGCTATATTGCCCGAAGGATGCTCAGCAACTTCCAGAACAACCTCTTCCTTATCCACGGTATGAGTCGTTAGAACACTCGATATGCCGGGAACGTCTTCAGTCTTAGCAAATTTTACATCGACAACAGGGCCCTGGACAGCTACCACACGGCCTGTGACATTTTCTTTAAGCATTTATGCTGCCTCTCATTGCGGGTGCTTGCCGGCAAATAACAATCTTGCGCTGAAAAGTTCGCGCATATTGCGATCAACTAACTCATGCCGGACACGGAAATATTGAAGCCGCAACTTCGTCTGAGCCTCTTTCAATCGCTCGGAACTTTCTTCAAGGTGCGCGAACCGCGCCGCAAATTCCGCCAGGCGGCTCAGCCCGAAAATCTCGTATAGATTATGCCCTATCAATAGATATACAAGATATGAAAATATGTCTTCCGGCGCGGACTCTATTATAATATCCAAAGGGCCTGTTTCTTGACCGGATCGTCTTTTATTCCCGGGAGTATACGGCAATAGCGAGGCTATCTCGATACGCTGTACAGTAAACGATACGGGGCGCGGATATACGACTTTTAAATAAAAAATAGACTCTTTACCTATCCTGTTGGTCAGATAATCCCGCAGCTGCATCGCCTGGTAATACCGTTTCTCATCTGTTATGCCCGGGAAGGCCACAAACGGTATGCCCATCTCTTTTGCGTAAAGCTTGCCGCGCTCGCCGACAACAACGAGGCGGCTTGGCATAGACTCTATCTCTTTGACTGCCGCATTTATAACGTATCTATTCAGGCTGCCCAATAAACCGCTGTCAGACGTCACAGCTACCACCATCTGTTTTTTTTCTTTCGGGCGCAGGAACGGATGTTCCAGATTTTCGGAGTCCAGAAATTCGAAAAAACTATTTATGACTGAAAGAAACTCCGCCTGACTCTTTATCTTCTTCTCAAGCGCCCTGAATTGGGATACGGCTATATTCTTTAATACCTCTACAATCGAAGAGAATGAACCGTTAAAGTCCATATCTTTTTTTAAGGTCGACAGCGTCTTCATTGCCTGGGCGCCATCCTTTCAAGATACCCTTTCAGCGCGGCCTCTATGTCTATCTTCAGATCCTCGGACAACTCCTGAGTATCGCGGATCTTGAAGTATGTATTCGAATAATTCTCATTTATAAATTGCGATATCTCATTTTTAAACTGCCTTATTTGATCCGTAGAGAGTCTGTCGAGCATGCCCCTGTTCAGGGCAAATAAATAGATTATTTGTTCTTCGAGAGGAACGGGTTTATTCTTATCCTGGACAATCAGCTGGTTTATGACTTCACCTCGTTTTAATTTCACTTCCGCTGCCTTAGAGATCCCGGCGGTCCTTATCTGCGTCATCTGCAGAAGCTCCTTATACTGCAGATATTCAAGCCTCAGAGACTTGCTCAACTCTTTCATGGCCGGCCACTGCGCCTTGTTGCCTATACGGGAAACCGAAAGCCCGAAATCTATGGCCGGCTTGATCCCTTTGTTAAAAAGAGATGTGGAGAAATATAGCTGGCCGTCGGTCATCGAAATGGCGTTAGTGGGGATGTATCCTGTCACATCCCCCTGGAGTATCTCAATGATAGGAAGGAAAGTCATGGACCCGCCGCCCAATTCCGGTTTAAGATAACCGGCACGCTCCACTAGCTGGGAGTGTATATAGAATATATCTCCCGGATACGCTTCCCTGCCCGGAGCGCGCTCAAGAAGCAGGCATATCTGCCTGTATATCCAGGCATGTTTTGTCAGATCGTCAAATACAACCAGCACGTCTTTACCGTTGTTCATAAAATACTCTCCCAGCATGCAGGCGGTATAGGGCGACAGGTATTGCTCTCCGGCTGAGAGCGAGGCTACGCCGCTTACTATTATCGTAAAATCCAACGCCCCTTTTTCTCTGAGGGTTTCTATTATCTTCACCAGGCTCGAATATGGTTTCCCTATGCAGCAATATATGCATATTGTGCCTTTGCCTTTTTGATTCAATATCGCGTCTATTGCCACTGTCGTCTTACCGGTCAGCCTGTCGCCGATCAATAACTGGCGCTGTCCCTTAGCTATCGGTATGATGGCGTCCAGAACCAATGTGCCCGTCTCAAGGGTTTCTTTTACGGGTATGCGCTCCATAACCCCCGGCGCGACCCTGAACACAGGATAGATATCATCGGCTTTCACGGGCCCGGATTCATCGAGCGGCTGACAGAGGGCGTTTACTACGCGGCCGACGAAGTTCTCGGATACGGGAAGGTTCAAGGACCTCCCTTTATTATAGACCTCGGCTCCGGTAGAGATAGAAGTGGTATCGCCCAGAACAAGTATCTGCGCCTGATTTTCGGTAAAACCCATGACGAGGCCGGGTATGCCGTTCGCGAACTCAACGATCTGCCCGTTAATACACGACGACAATCCTTCGGCGATCACGATGAACTTCCTTATGGATTGGACGCGTCCAACTTCCCTGATCTCAAATACCGGAGACATTCTTTTTTTCACGCGGTCTATCTCAGACACCTTTTACCTTCTCCATCATCTTATTTTGTAACGTGCCGTCCAGAACCATGCTTCCTATAATGATGCTGACACCGGCGACTATTCTTTTGTCTACCTCTTCATTCAGTTTTATATCTTTATCCAATATGTTTTTCAATAATTTATGCAGCTTTTTACGCTGTTCTTCCGTCAGCGGGAACGCGGTAACTATCCTGGCATCCGTTACTTCCTTTGGAATATTGAGACGCTCTAATTGGCCAAAACCGGCATCAATGAGCTCATCCACCCAATGCATGTGCACATCAAGAGCAAACTTTTCCGGCAGGATACTCTGTATGAGCTCGCAAGCCTTGCCTGTGGATTCCTTGGCAATCCTGTCATTTATTTCGGATATAAGCAGCTGGCGTGACCTCTCCGCCTGCTGAATGATATCTTCGTTCTGTTTGCGGGCCTGCTTTATTATCTCTTCTTTCTGCGACTCTGCTTCCTTGATGGTCTCTGCGCTGATCCTCCGAGCATCCTCCTCTGCCTTCGTCAGTATATCCTGAGATTTTTTATTCACCTCTTCGAGGCGCTTTTTTATCTCCTCGTCTTTTTTGACAAAGTCCATATTCATCTCCTCAAGATGCATTGTCGCGGTTACAACATTTTTTGTCAATATCCGCTTCAGCGCAAATATCAGGCCGGCGAAGATGATTACCTGAAGCAGGACCAAAGAGACTATTAACATGGCATTACTCCTTATTAATGTGATGCGCTGAACAATTGAAACGCTACAAGTACCACGATAAGCGCTAAGGCCTCGGCAAAAACAAGGGCCAGGATCATGGCTGTGAATATCTTCGGGGCGCTTGATGGATTCCTGCCAAGCGCGTTGATACCCGCGAAACCGCTGGCTGCAAATACCGCACAGGGACCCAGGATAGATAATCCGAAAATTATGATCAGCGCTATATTACGGCTCATTATTCCTCTATGACGACCAATAACTTATTCTGTTCCACTTTGGCGATACCTCTTTTTACAGGAAAGTCCCTGCCGTCTATCACTAATGTCCCGGAAATAAGCCGGGTTATAAGACGTTTGTGGAACGGCAATACCTCAAACACGCCCTGCTCGCCGGGCAGCATCACGC
>Ga0209824_10000568_pt1 | contig 22807 bp, 20 predicted proteins | sample VDWuncwatermetaG_FD_184124 | JGI IMG/M metagenome (GOLD analysis project Ga0209824, IMG submission 184124) | Wastewater microbial communities from Netherlands to study Microbial Dark Matter (Phase II) - VDW unchlorinated drinking water (SPAdes)... ...
GTAATCTCGGAGACACAATGCTTAACCTGCCAGATTTTCGCTCAAGCGAACGGACATTTCAGCTCATTTTGCAAGTTGCAGGCCGTACGGGCAGAGGCCCCAAAGGGGGGCGAGTGGTGGTGCAATCTTTTAATCCACGGCACTACAGTATCACGTATGCCGCCGCCCATGATTACGAGGGATTTGCAAGAAAAGAACTTGAATATCGAAAGCAATTGAATTATCCTCCTTTTGGAAAATTAACACGGATTGTCTTCCGCAGTCGACAGGAAGATAGAGCCAAAGAAAAATCTCTTAGTGTCGCTGACAAACTCAAAGAGATGGTAAAAGTAAATGGGAATCATCTGGAAATACTAGGACCGTCACCAGCGCCGGTAACAAGGATTAACAATATGTTTCGGTGGCATCTCTTGTTGAAGGCGCAGGATTACGAGAGTATCCACGATGCTGTTCAAGGCGTTGCAGATATGCTGAAACCTTCAAAAAGTGTGCAAGCGGTTGTTGATGTTGATCCCTATATGATGCTATAATAAAAAACGTAAAAAATCAAAATGACACGTCAAGATTCAAAAACAGGTTCCAATCGACGAACTAAAATACGAAAGTTTTTTTAATTGGAGGCGAAAATAAATCTTATGTCACCCAACGGACTGGACGCTAAAACATTTTTTGAATGTCAGGGGGGTATCACCTATAATGATTTTATCCTGTTGCCGAGGCACATCGATTTTTCACTCGACGAAATCGTGCTTGAAACCAACCTTACCCGTAATATAAAAATCAAGAGACCCGTTGTCAGCTCGCCTATGGATACCGTAACGGAATCCAAGATGGCCGTCAGTATGGCTATGCTGGGGGGGATAGGCATTATCCATTACAATAACACCATTGATGATCAGGTAAAGGAAGTACGCCGGGTGAAGAGATTCGAAAATGGATTTATCACAGAACCTGTCGCACTTGGTCCGAACAATACGATCAAAGACGTAGATAATCTCAAGGAAATGTATGGTTTTTCAGGTATTCCGATTACAGAAGATGGCACATTGAACACGAAACTCGTTGGCATCGTAACCAAGAGGGATATTGATTTTGAAAGGGATCGAACGAAGAAATTGAAAGAAGTAATGACCACCCAGTTGGTTACTGCGCCGGCCGGAATCTCTCTTGCAGAGGGGAACAAAATACTGAAAGAAAGTAAGAAGGGAAAACTTCCCCTTATAGATAAAAATGGTCGTCTCGTGTCTCTTATGAGTCGCACCGATTTGCTGAAGAACGAGGACTTTCCATGTGCGTCGAAGAATAAGGATAAGCAACTCCTTGTGGGAGCTGCGCTTTCTACGCGAGAGGAAGATAAGGAGCGTCTTGCCGAGCTGGTTAAGGCAGGCGTAGACGTTATTGTAATCGATTCCTCACAGGGAGACTCCATCTTCCAAATCAATACGATTAAATATATCAAAAAGAAATATCCGCATCTTGATGTGATAGGTGGAAACGTTGTTACGGCCAATCAGTGCAAGTCGTTGATTGATGCAGGGGTAGACGCCCTTCGCATTGGCATGGGCAGCGGTTCTATCTGTATCACGCAGGATACGCTTGCGGTTGGAAGGTCTCAGGGTTCGGCGGTTTACCACACAGCAAAGTTTTCCAAAGAATACGCTAACATTCCTGTTGTTGCGGACGGTGGTATATCCCATATCGGCCACATTGTAAAGGCATTGTCGCTGGGCGCCAGCGCTGTTATGATGGGAGGGTTGCTCGCCGGCACTAGCGAATCGCCCGGTGAATATTTTTACGAAGGCGGGGTGCGGGTAAAAAAATACAGGGGAATGGCGTCTCATGAAGCGATGGAAAAAGGAGGAGGGAAGAGATACCTTTCATCCGAAGACCGAATAAAAGTTGCTCAAGGTGTCACGGGTACCGTTGTAGACAAAGGTTCTGTCACACACCTCGTTCAATATCTGATGCAGAGTTTACTGCATTCATTACAGGAGCTAGGGTATAGAAGCATTCAGGAACTTAGTAATGGACTGTACGATGGTACGCTTCGTTTTGAAGCGCGTTCCCAGTCTGCCCAAATCGAGGGAAGTGTCCACAACCTTTACTCCTTCAAAGAGCCGCACCTGGGCTTGCTGCGGGGTAGATAAGTAAGGAAATATAGTAAAAGTTGTCATTGCGAGGAGGAACGACGAAGCAATCTCAAAACAGGGATTGCCTCGCTGTTACTTGCAATGACGTTTAATGTCAACTTATTTAATATGTTCACTATAGTATCAATTCCTGTATTTTGGCGGGCAATTTCCCTTTAACGTCTGCTACGCTATCCGATAATACGCTGACAATTGTAGAATAAAGATAAAAAAGAATGTTAGGCACGAAGGAAAATATGATGGAAGAATCAATTTCAATCATTGATGTTGCCAAACGTTTAGGGAAACGTAAACAGACTATATTTAAGATTATCAAGAAACTTGGCATCTCTACTAAAAAACAACGTCATTCAAAACATCGCGGTCAGGCAATTGCGTACATCACAAATGAAGATTTCAACCAAATTAGCGAGTATGTTTCAAAAAATCAGAATTTGGAGAATACGGATAACGACAGAGATATAAATGCAACTTCCCCAATAGATCATGGGAATTTTTACCTTATTCAACTAGAGCCAGATCATGAGCCAGGACGCTTTAAGGTAGGATTTTCTTCTAATTTGGGGGAGAGGTTGCGAGATTTAAAATGCTCAGCACCATATGTAAAGATTGTTAGCACATGGCCTTGTCATAGGCTTTGGGAAAAAACTGCCATTGATTGTGTTACAGTGGGTTGCAGGAAATTACACACAGAAGTTTTTAGAACTGACAATCTTGATAATGTCCAGAACAAGTGTAACCAGTTTTTTGCTTTGATGCCAAAAATCAATAAGGCAAAAAATGATAATGCCTAACAACGCACTGCAGTAACAAATAGGAACAGACACTATTTTGTTTGACAAATGAGTCAAATTAAGACGTGATTGAGGGTGGCAAATCTTTATAATTGACAAATTCGAGCGTCCGACTCTGCGGGTTGTCTATCTTGCCGTCGCTAATTATGAGAGCGAATGCATGCATCCGTTCTCTACACGCCGTCTGCGGTTGCCGCTCAATTCCGTCATTAGCAAGGAAGAATATACAAAGGCATAATTCATTTTTTATTGCCAAAATGCACACAATGTGATACCGTATAATTAATGAAGCATATCAACTGGAATACTGAAAAAAGTTATGCTCTAAAAGAGATAAGGGGTATCTGCTTTGAAGATGTGATTTTTCATATAGAAAAAGGTGATATGTTGGATGACTATCAACATCCAAACCAACAAAAATATCCTGGTCAACGGATAATGGTAGTCGGTATCAATAATTACGCATACCTTGTCCCATATATTGAAAACGAAGATGAACTATTCCTGAAAACGATTATTCCCAGCAGAAGGGCTACAGAGAAATATCTTGGAGGAAAACAATGAAAACTAAATTGACGGAAGAAGAAAAAGAAATCCTTGACAGTTTTGAAAAAGGAGAATGGATTCCGGTAAAAAACCTTTCTAAAAGAAAAAAAGAGTTGATGCTGTATGCCAGGAATACATTAAAAAAAGATAAAAGATTAAACATCAGGATTTCCGAAAGAGACTTAAATGAATTGCAGAGAAAAGCAGTAGCCGAGGGCTTGCCCTATCAGACATATGTTTCCAGCATAATTCATAAATTTGTTAACGGTAAGCTAATAGAGGCAAAAAGTTGACCTGCTAACATTTCACTCCACAGGATGCGGTAAACTACCGCTGCAGTTGTGAGTTTTGGCGTTAGCAGCGCGAACGCGGCGCAAATGACGTATCACTGTGGTATTAGATCAGAATTTTTCTTACCTTTCTCAAACATGACCGCTAAACAAAACGCCCTCGAAATTGTAAAAACCCTGCATGATCATGGCTATAAAGCCTTTTTTGCCGGCGGGTGTGTGCGCGATATGATTATGGGTAGGGAATCTGCTGATTACGACATCGCCACCAATGCCTTGCCCGAGGTTATTATGAAACTCTTTGAGAAGACTTTTGCAGTGGGTGTGCAGTATGGTGTGGTTATTGTGGTCAAGGAGGGGCACAACTTCGAGGTAGCCACCTTCCGTACGGAAGGCTCTTACAGTGATGGACGTCATCCTGATTATGTAAGCTTCAGTACCCCTGAAAACGATGTAAAGCGAAGAGACTTTACCATCAATGGACTGCTTTACGACCCCATAAAGAATGAAATACTGGATTATGTCGGCGGGCAGGAAGACATCAAGGCGGGGATTATTCGTACTATCGGAAATCCTATCGAACGGTTTACAGAGGACAAGCTGCGCATGATACGGGCAGTTCGTTTTGCATGCCGTTTTCATTTTCGCATCCACGAAGACACGCAAAAGGCGATCATTCGGCTTGCGCCGCAAATCCACGTGGTCAGCGCTGAACGCATACGGGAAGAACTTGCAAAAATACTGACAGGCCCGCATCCGCATATTGGTATTAAGCTGCTGGACGAATTCTGTCTTTTGCAAGAAATACTACCAGAAGTATCAAGCATGAAAGACGTGCGACAGCCTGAAAACTTTCACCCTGAGGGAGACGTCTTCGTGCATACCCTTTTGTGCCTGTCCAAGATGCAGAATCCTTCATGGATGCTGGCAATGGGGGTGCTTCTCCATGACATTGGGAAGACAATTACCTTTGAGGAGACAGACCGAATTCGATTTAATCTGCATGAAAAGGTGGGGGCGGATATGGCGGCTAAAATCTGTAATAGACTAAAAACCTCCTCTGCTGAAAAGGAACGCATTGTCTGGCTTGTTCTGAAACACTTATATTTTAAGGATGCCCAGAAGATGCGGCTGAACAAACTCAAGAGGCTATTTGCAGAGGAAGGGTATCAAGAGCTTGCAGCACTGTGTCGGATTGATGCCTTATCAAGCAGTGGCGACCTATCGGACTACTATTATTGTCAGGAGATGTTTAACAAGCTGACTCACGAGGAGGTCAAACCAAAACCCCTCATTACGGGTCGCGACCTCATTGCCATGGGACTAAAACCAGGTCCTTTGTTTAAAGATGTTTTAACGAAAATCGAAGATGAGCAACTTGATGGCAGTCTAACAACGAAAGAAGCAGCCATTGAAAAGGCGAAGACTTTGATTTGCCAAATAAATACTTGACAAATTTTTTCAGTAAATGTATAAGCGATTGCATTGTATAAACGAACGGTTCAATTATTGAGATACTTTGCTGCCTACGGCTTTAACGGGCATAGAAGAGGTATTTGGAAAATTTTCTTAACGTAGTATTTCATTGAGTAACAATCTTGCTATATGAGGAGAAAACGATGGCTACATTTAAAAAATATGTTGCTGAATTTTTAGGTACGTTTACCCTTGTTTTTATTGCGGCAGGCGCGGTATGTGTAGATTACTACCTGAAAAGAAATGGTGGGCAGGGCTTGGGCACATTAGGAATCGCCATTGCCTTTGGTTTGGGTACAACCTCCGTGATTTACGCAGTTGGCTATGTTTCAGGTGCACATATTAATCCAGCGGTTACCATTGCCTATTGGATTACGAAAAGGACTAACCCAAATACAGCAATAAAATATATACTATCACAGATTGCTGGCGCTTCATTGGCAGGTTTTGCGTTAAAAATATTGTTTCCCGATGCATTGTATACGGTTTACTTGGGTGCGGGTGTTTTGGGGGAGGATGTTTCTCTATTCCAAGGGATTGTTATGGAATTCATCATCAGCTTCTTGCTTGTACTAACGGTGTTTGGAACGGCAGTTGATAAAAGGGCACACAAGGGGTTTGCTGGGTTGACTATAGGAGTAGTTGTGTTGTTCGGCGCTTTGGTTGGGGGTCCCATTAGCGGTGGGATTATGAATCCCGCTCGCGCCTTCGGGCCTGCAATTGCATCGGTGCAATTTACCCATCACTATGTGTGGTGGATTGGACCCATCTTTGGCGGGATTGTTGCGGCACTTTTATACGATGTTGTTTTCGCTGAGAAAAAATAAAAATTAGAGACATCGGCAAGAAATAGTATTCATTTTGCGCAATCTTTTCCCGCAAGTATCGATATCTCACAAGGCTTTTTAGTGAATTTTTTGTTTTGCAGATTTGAAATTGGTGGAGGCGGCGGGAATTGAACCCGCGTCCCTAGACATTTCAGCATAGGCTTCTACGTACATAGTCTATTTTTTTGATCTCGTTATCCAGAACTCCAATAGACAGGATTTCTAGCAACAAGCTCTGTTTAAGAGTTCATTCAATTCCCACTGAGCAAAGGAATCAAACTAACCTGCTCGTGATCGTTTCGTTAATCTCGCAGGTTAAGATTAATGAAACGTGACTGTCAATTAAGCAGCCATTGCCATTGGATATTCGGCATTTAAATCATTTTGCCAGGTTTTTAATGAGGCCGCCTGACAACCTCAATACGCCACCTATACCTCAACGTGTCCGGTCGAATCCTTTCGCCCCCTTGTATCAAATTTGTATTGAATTAACAAAAATGTATGTTGTTATTATAGCACATAAAACCAGAAATGCAATTCAGCAAATTGTTCTGCACATTTCGGTTGTATTCTCTACGCTACGCATTGCTTTGTCTGTGAAGCATCACTGTTGCTTGCGTTAATATGTTCTTCGGCAACGCTTTCGATGCAATACGTATATACGGAAGAAGAAAAGGGGGAATGTGTTCCTCAAATGATAATTGGGAAAATGGAAATATTAAAAAAGTAGCAAGCTGATTTTCGGAGAAAAGGAGGAAAGCGAAAAAATCAGCTTGCTTACTAAAGGAGAACAATTATTATTTACAACATTCAAAATTCAAAAAAAGTTCCATCGTGCAAATTTTTTTTGTATTTATACATAATTGATTTATAATTGATGTCAAAATGAAAGCCTGTGTGATAATTTATATTCTGTTTCCAATGATTTTTTTATTCGGATGTAGTACCGTTCCGAATGAAGGGTTGAAAGATATTGATCATAGAATATTTGAGATCTCTGCGGCTACTCAAACGCTGGGAAAAAAGATCGACGATTTATCGAAGTCACTTTCACTGCTTGTGAAAGATGGCAACGGACTGCATAATGAGCTAGAAGATGTTAAGACCCACAGTAAAGATATCCAGCAAAATTTTGAAAAGGTGGAAATGTTGGTCAAAAATTTAAACGATCGCATCGATACGCTAGAGACCCATTCTAGAACCTTGGAAGAGGGTGTTAATAAGCGGATAGAGGATATTCAGAAGGCAGAAATAGAATTATCTAATCGGTTGGAAGTGATAAAGCTGGATATAAAAGAAAAAGGCAAATCTCCCGATATTCATTAAAAATCTATTTAGATTATTATCGCTAAAGCATCAAAAGATGCTGTGGTGCACGCTAAGACAGATATGTTATGGGCGTAGGTTGTGGTTCTGTACAGATTCCAGTGAAATAACTTTTCTATTTTTCCGAAGGATGCCTTTTCCTAAAATTGTAACCGTGACTTGTTGTAAGGTTTTAACGGCTTCCGTTCTCGTATTTCGTGTGTTAGTGAATTTTTCAGCGTGAATTTTGTCGATTGATGAAGAAATTCAACAGAATACTTATAGTTATTGGTATAATTGTGGCGTATATTTCAATTGTATATATAACCTTTAATGCAGTTGCAAGAGTATACAGAACAAATAGTCCTGTATTGGCGAAAAGGGTGGTTGTTTTGACTTTTTTTGTAGATATTTGTATCTTTGCAGGGAGTGGATATTTAGTCTATAAATTGAAGTTTCCTGCTGATAAAAAATGAAATTCTCAAGAATATTAACCTTTTCGATAGTGATAGCCTCGGTATTTTTGTGTGGCGATCTTGTGCTTGCGGGCCGAAGCGCCGAGGTGGATAAATTAAAGCAAGATCTCCTGGAGCTTGAGAAGATCACGAGACCATTCATCGAGACTTTCCGAAAGGCTTCGCAGCTTGTTAGCCCATCAGTTGTCAGTATAAGTACGGAGAAAAAGGAATATTCCAACAGAAGGGAGCTTAAACCACCTCCGCCATCGCAAAATTACCCGCCCAAACGCGATCCACATACAGAAAGCGCTCCACCCAAAGGGTTCGGTTCTGGCATTATCATAGATGAACGCGGCTATATTTTGACTAATAACCATGTTATCAATGGTTTTACCGAAGACGAAATTACGGTGATTAATTATAAGGGAGAGCAATATAAACGCGTCAAGATTATTGGTGTCGATCCGAATACAGACCTTGCGGTCGTCAAGATTGATGGAGAAAACTTATTGCCTGTCGAATTTGGTAATTCTGAAGAAGTGCAGGTAGGTGATTGGGTTATAGCTATTGGGAGTCCCTTTGGATATCAGCAAACGGTTTCCACAGGCATTATCAGCGCCAAAGGCAGGACCCATGTTATTCCATTCGAGCTTCCCTTTATTTATGAAGATTTTTTTCAGACGGATGCAGCCATTAATCCGGGGAATAGCGGCGGTCCGCTTGTCAATCTTAGAGGTGCGGTAATTGGGGTGAATACTGCCATTGCTACAAGATCAGGTGGTTTTCAGGGTGTTGGATTTGCAATTTCTGCTGATATTGCAAAAGAAGCGGCTGAGAACATTATGAATACGGGGACAGTTGTCCGGGGGTATTTGGGTGTGGGCACCCACGACATAAACGATGATCTGGCAGTAGTGCTTGGCATGAAAGATAGAAAAGAAGTTGTTCGTCGTTTTTCCTCGGAGAAAGGGGCATTTGTCTTGGAGGTGTGGAGCGATACCCCTGCATCTAAGGCAGATATCCGTCCGGCCGATATTATCTGCGAGATAGATAGCAAGAAGATTGAAAATACAACAGACCTCCAGCATGCTATTAGGCATGTAACTGTTGATTCAAAGGTTGTCGTAAAGGTTATGCGAAACGGTGTGGAAAATACCCTGGAGGTTATGGTGGAACGGCAACCGGAAGACCTTGCCGGCAGAACGTATGTTGCTATTCAAAAACTCGATGAACCTACAAAACTTTCCTTAGGATTGATAGTCAACGATTTAAATCCTGAGGTTGCAAAGTCGTTGGGGTTTGAGGGGGAGAATGGCGTCTTGGTTGTTGATGTCGAAGTAAATACCCCAGCCGAGCGCGCTGGCATAAAACCCGGTGACTTAATTACGAAAATCGGTACAAAATCAGTAAATTCCACGTTGGAATTTATGTCGCTTATGGATGAGTTTTTGGAAACGAATCAAGCAGTAAGCATATTTATTAAGAACAAAGGATTTGTGACGTTAAAATGAATTTTCTATAGTTACTGTATGTCCTCTTTGGGATATTAACCGAGTTGCAAAGGGTAAAAAGTTTGGGGTTTCGAAAAGGTACTTTACTCCTTTTGGGAAACGTTCCTTGAAATTAGTCGGCATTTCCGGCAATATTTATTGACTTAAAGTAGAAAGGCGGTACCTTTGTTGAACCGTGCCATTCAGCCCTATTGCCTATCGCTACGATATTATTAAACACCTCGAAGACGTTTCCAGCAATCATGCAGTCCTTTACTCTGCCAACGATTTCACCATTCTCAATCAGGTAGCCGAGATCTATGTTTACAGAAAATTCACCTGCAAGGATATTGCTCTGACCGCTGCCAAGCACCTGATCCACCAAAATGCCATAACGGACATCTTTTATCATTGCTTCGAACGACATGTTACCCGGTTCAACGGTAACATTTGAATTACCGGGAGAAGGCTGTGAAGAAAAGCTCCTGCCGCCGTTTCCCGTTGACTTTGTCTTCATCATCCCAGCCGTTTGTAAATCAAAGATATAATTTTTTAAGACGCCCCTTTCAAATAAGGGAGTACGCTGTGACGGCGTGCCTTCACCGTCCCACGGGTAGCTGGAGTCGGCAAAATCAATCGTGGCGTCGTCATACATGCTGATCCTTTCGTCAATAATCTTTTCTCCAAGTTTATTGGTGAGGGGCGATGCCCCTTTTTGCACCAGTTTCCCATTGCAACCAGTTTCAAATGTTGCAAGCAGGTTGCCCATAGCCTTTGCTGTAACCACAACGGGGTAAGCCCCTGTTTTAAGTTTCAGTTCCTTCTCTGCAAGTTGTAAGTCCCTTAATGCCTTATCCACGTGTTTATTGAGATCGGTAACGAGGTTTTTGGAGCTTTCACCCTCACCAATCCAAAGCAAACTTTGTCCTTTAACCTGTAATATCTCAATACCAATGCCAAATGATGTGGACTCAACGGAGATATCCAATCCTTTCGAATTGATAAGCCTTCGCATCCCGTGACCCTTTCCTATGCCCACACTGCATTCGTAGTTTGCATTTGCCGATAATGCCTTCTCAATGGCCTCTTTCCCAATGTCCACACATTTACTAATCGGGTAGGCTATGACACGCTGATCATGGATGGCAATTCTCGGAAAATCTTTTTTAGAAGGAAAATCGAAGGCAGCGATCTGTCCAAACCTTGCGCTCTCTACGGCATTGGCAACCAGTTTCTCAGGGTTCCTAAAATCAGTGGTGCTGGAAAATCCAATCCTTCCTTCTTTAATTATGCGGAGTCCAATCCCGCGAATGGACTTCGTGTTTACATATTTTAACTTATTATTTTCAAAACTTACCGACCGTGATTCGCCTTCTTCATACACAACCTCCGCAGAAGGTGTCTGTTTTAAAGCCAGCGTTAATATCTTTTCTTCAATTTTATCCATTGATTCGACCTTTTCTTTGTTGAGGGGTTTTTGTTTAAAGGTTAGTAAGGCTAAATTATTTTTTGCATTTAAATCCTTTTTAAAATTGGTGTAATTATAGCCATATTTTTGGCAATTGACAATTTCTTTCTTATTATCCTAATAGTAAACGCTAAAAGAATGTTGTTATTGCGAGGGTGTTAGCCCGAAGCGAAGCATCCATGAAATCCTCCTTTTGTAAGAGTGGGATGGAGTTCTTTGCTCATCACTATTTCTTGTGTAATAAATCCAGAAAGAATAATGAGAAATATCCCACCAACAAAAGGAACCAGCCAAGGGTGATGATGAATTCCAGGGTGGTAGAAAAGGACATTGAAAAATTTTCAGAAATCATGCTGTAAATATCTTCTAAGGCGTCAAGCGTCTTGTTGATATTTGTCCTCCACGCCTCCAGATGAAGTTTTTTGGTTATTAGATCAAACAACCGCGCAGAATACCAGTCCCCAATGAGTTTAATATTGCGTTCCGTAGCCGCAAATTCCAGGATAGATTCAGTGCGTATTTGCGTAATTTCACGCAAGGAATGTTTAATCTCCCGGGATTTGAGCCATGGTATCTTCCTCAAGGTAGTCCTTTGCAACAATCGCGCAGCCTTCTCCAGCCGTTCCTCTAGCTCGTGTTCCAATACCCTCAATTTTAATAGCTGGAGATTGGCAATCTCTAAGAGTTCGATATTGCTGGCAAAATCACTGCGTGGGTCAAATACAAACGCCCCATCCCAGTCCACGATCGTTAAATCATCCTTCGAGTATTTGATATTAAATTTAAGGGTTGTTTTAATCTCCTCCTCGTCCAATGGTATCCGCTCCGTCTTGAGAAGTCCTGCAATACTGTCCTTGTGCGCTGAGATAACGTTTTCCGGATCTCCCTTGTAATCGGATACGCAATATACGCTGTACTCTTCGTCAAAGTAAGGGTCGCAATGATACTCCCACAAAATTGTCCTGCATTCAACAAAGAGAGATCGCTTAATATCAAAGACGCGCTCATCGAGGATATTTTCTAAATCAATAGATGCCTCCACGATGATAACCCCCGGTGGACAAAACTTTACGAGGAAATCAACCTCCCTGGATTCGATGGTTTTCTTTTCAACTTTTACTACCATTTGCTTGGGAATTACGTCGGGATATGAGGGAGAACTCTTAACTTTTTTGATATCTACTACTTCTGCCGTGTCGAGATTTAACTCAGTAATCCCTACAAGGAAGGAAACCAAAGTGCCTCTTACTGCTGGATTGGCAACCATAGATTAACCCTCAACTGGTGATAACTTAATTTAGATTGCGGATGCGAATTGTTATAGTGAACGCTAAAAGAAGTTGTCAGTGCGAGGGTCCTTCGCTTTTACTCAGGATAAACTCTAGCCTGAAGCAATCTCAATCATGAATTGCTTCGCTATCGCTCGCAATGACATTTGGATGCTAACCTTATTCCTTAACCTGTCAGAGCTTGCCCTGACGAAAGTAAGGGAACAAGTTTAAGACGTTTACTATAATTTGCTATCATCCGCAAACTGCAATCCGAAAGCGGAAGTAAAAACCCTGTGATTCTCAACCCGCAGCCATTCTAAAACAGGGAATAGCGTCTTTCTAAAATTCCAGTCCATAATTGGGGTATTTGATCGAGATGCTTTTTAATGATATTTCTGCATCTTTCTTCCACTATTTTTTTTGCGAGGCTAGAGTGAACTTTTACGTGCACCGTCTGAGGTTCCGTGATAGGCGCTCCTATTTGGCTTACAAGGTAACATTCCGCGCCAGAAACATTAGGGACCTTCGCTATTTCTCCAGATATTTCGTTGGCGGCAAGATTATATAATTTACCGGTATGGGTAATAGGATTCTTTCCCGCCGTGGCTTCAAGAGTCATTGGTCTGTATGGAGTAATCAAACCATTGGCCCTGTTCCCTCTGCCCACTTGACCATCATCCCCGCACTCAGCGCTGGTGCCGGTTACCGTTAAATAGACAATGTCCTTTTCGTAATTGTCTGCGGCATTGATTGCAATGGCGACTTCCCGATTCGTGATTTTTTTTACAAAGGCATGAATATATCCGAGTAAGTTCGCCTTAATTTTAAAATACTCATCTTTTGACGAAATAAACCGCGAAACAAAGGCTATAGCAATGGTAAGCTTGATATGGTCATTTATTCTTATGCCCATGATCTTGATGTCCTCGCCGACCATGGGATAGTCCTGCTTTACTTCTGTCGAATTGAGAAATTGTTCGGTACGATAAACGAGGGATTCCGTTTCTGTCAGAGGCGAAAACCCGACACCAATCGAGGTGTCATTTGCTAAAGGAATTGAGCTATCAAAGGTTGCCCGCAGGTCTACACTGCCGGTTCTGATTTTTGTTTCCACAACGACATTTTTTTCTGGCTCTAAAAACCTCAACCGTTCGCCGAGCCACCTGTTGGTCGTTTCCCTGGCAATCTCTTCCAGAGGAACTCTTTCATTTCCAACTGTTTCTACGGCTCGGCCTACGATAATTAAGTTCAGCGGGGTTATTACTTTTCCGCCGCCAAAACAGACCTCGGAATGCCCGCCCACAAGGAGGCACTTATCGATATTATGATGCAGTACCCTCCCAAACTTTTTGAGATAATATTGGGAAAATGCGATGCTCAATTCTTCAGCAGCACGATCACACAGGGTATCGGGATGTCCTAAACCTTTGCGTTCAACGATCTCGATGGCAGATTTTTGAATAGGTGCGGACTTAGTTTTTTCAATGATTATTTCCATGTTGACTGAAGATTTTTGTAACCGTGCAACTCACTGCAGGGAACTCAGAAAAAAGACGAGAAGCTGAGAAGATGGGAAATTGAGAAACTTAACATGCTGCCTTCTCAACCTCTTAATTCGCTGCAACCTCAGCATTTTCTGCGCGCACTGCGTAAAAATTTCCCCTTAAATTAGGTTTTGTTTTGCAGGGCAAAACAAAACAACTTTTTCTTTTTACGCTAACAAAACACACGGTAGAGACGTCCCGCCGGGACGTCTCTACGAAGGTTTGAAATTCCTAAGCTTTTAATTAAAGGGAAAACTTAAGGCAGCACAAATTCGTGTTCGGGATGTTTCACGCATAAAACCGGGCATGGGGCTTTTCTAACAACCTTTTCTGCCGTGCTTCCAAGGAATGCATGGGAAATTCCCGTTCGACCATGCGTGGCAATGGTAATCAAGTCAATGTCATATTTCCTTGCCGCTTTGATGATCTCCAGAAAAGGTATCCCGCGCACAATAATATTTTCAACCTTTATCTTCTCGAGAAATCGCTTGGGTATCAGGTGATGAAGGCTCTTTTTTGCTTCCCGTTCCATATCATTATATATTTTGGATACGGGAAACGTCACAGCCCCCAGACCGATAGGAACGTCCAGTTTAGGGATTACGTGCAGGACATAAAGTTTTGCCCCGCGTTCAGCGGCAAAAGACAGGGCATACTTTAAGGCGTGCTTTGCGCAGGCAGAAAAATCTGTGGGAAATAGAATTTTTTCAATTTTGATCATGACCTCGACTCCTGAGTAAAAGTGGTTCTTCCGAAATTTTGTAGATAGTCGCAGGCTTTCGCCTGCGGAGACTGGCGCAACCCTCAGTTTCGCTCCTGAGCAAGCTCTGAAGGTTGCAGCAACTTTCCTATACAATTTCAAGAAAAACCGTAAAATAGTTGTATTACCGCCTCCATTCCACACGCATGAATTTTGCATTTTCGTGTTTTTTGTATTCCACTTCCCCAGTATAAGCCTTGTGCAAAATAGACCCGATACGCTGTGCCAGTTTGGCTGATGTGGTGAGTATTTCGATCTCGTCGCCCTTATCGTTGATCTTCATGATCCTTTTTAGGGGGTTATAATTTTTTGAACGGGCATCTTCATTGTGAATAAGGTTCATTATCTCTACTTTGTGCTGTTTCAAAAAATCACCCTTCAGCGTCACGATGCCATTCGGCACATTCTCCTTTGTTTTCTTGCACGCTGGACAGATTACCCAATTGATATCCTTCAATGCCTTTTTTTCTTCATAAAGCTTGGAATCGAGGAACCACTTTTTATTGTGATAAACTGCCGTACAATCCTTACAAATAGCGACCTCCACCAGTCCTTTCCCTTTCGATGGTAAATATGGATCGTTTTCTGCATAGACGTTATCCCTCGTATGTCTTCCAACCTCTCTCCCTCTTGGTACTTTCACCTCTTCATCCTCCTTTCACTGAATGTTTAACCTAACGTAACTGACAACTTGTTGCAAATTTTATAACCTCTGGTGACTTTCACGATTTTTCACGCGTCTTTACACTAATCTTTTTTGCTTTTGATTTCTCGGATTTTGGTAGGGTAATCTCGAGAATGCCTTTCTTATATTCCGCCTTTGCCTGCTCGAATTTTACCGATGCGGGCAATACGACTGACCTTGAAAAAGAGCCGTAACTTCTTTCGACAAAGTGATAGTTCTTTCCTTTCTCTTCTTTTTCAGCCTGTTTCTCTCCCCGAATCATTAAGTTGTTGCCGCTGATCGAAATATCAATATTTTTTGGTTCAATCCCGGGTACCTCTGCCTTTACAATGATGTTCTCATTTGTCTCTGAGACATCCAAAGGAGGCATCCAATCCATTCCAACAGTGACACCCCTTTTCGTGAAACGATCAAAGAGCTTATTCATCTCATCCCTAAACGAACCTAGCATAGGCAAGTACGACCACTTTATCATTTCCGATGACATAGAACATCCCTCCTCTCAAATATAAAACAACTTCTTTTACGTTTATTGATAAATATGATAATCGATATCTGGAAATATATTGTCCTTATTTTCAATGTCAGCGAGCCACGCAGCATCGACGTTATTGGATCGGATGTCATCATACAGTTTGGCAAACCGGGAAAGGTGCTCTTTCGTCCTCTTTACGGCGTATTCCACCATCGTACCGGTTCTCATAATAAATGCCCAGTCGCTGCTCTGCGCTAGCAAGAGCTCTCTGGCGGCTTGGTTGAGCGCTCGATTTTGTAAGGAATTTTCATCTGCATGCGGATATGCCTTCGCCAAATCGACCATACGCTCTGCCGCCTTGTGAAGGTGACGGTAAATCCAATCGTTGCTGCCATTCAACCAATACTCATTATATCCCTTGTATCCCCAGCTCGAAAGAGACGGAGTGGAAACCTGATTCACAGGATACATTTCAAGATATTCCATTGGGGTAATCAGCGCGATCGTCTTTTGGTCGAAAGCGATTTTCCTGAATAGGAAGTCGACCCAATTCGGTCCTTCAAACCACCAATGGCCAAAAAGTTCCGCATCGTAAGGCGCGATGATAATGGGTTTCCTATCCATTACCGACGCCAGATATTCTATCTGTTTTTCGCGGTTGAACATAAAATTTCCCGCATGCTCGGCAGCCTTGTCTAATGCCTTTCCATGCAAGTAAGGCTCCTTGTGGTCACTCTTGCCGGTAATCCGATAATATTTTATACCTGTATTGCTGCGCTTGCCGTCTCCGTGAAGGTAAGGTTTTACGTAATCATAATCAAGGTCAAAACCTATATCCCGATAAAATTCACGATAGAAGAAATCACCCGGATACCCTTCCTTGGAACTCCAAACCTGTTTGGAAGATTCCATATCCCTGCCGAAGACGGCTACTCCTGAGGGGCAGTAAATTGGGGCATAAACGCCGTATTTTGGCCTTGGGGAGGCAAAGAGAATTCCATGTGTTTCGCTCACAAAAAAACGTATCCCGGCTTCCTTGAGTATCCGATCTATGCCGGGCTCATAGGCACACTCAGGCAGCCATATTCCACGCGGCTTCCGGCCAAAATGTTTTTCGTAATGATTTACCGCCACATGAATTTGAGCGCGCATGGCGTTTGCATTCGTATTCATGAGGGGTAAACAACCATGGGTTGCCGCACAGGTGATTGCCTCCAGCTTACCCATATCCTGGAATTTTCTGAATGCCTGAATAATATTTTGATGATATTTTTCTGCAAATACATAGCGCGCATCAGTAAAATGCTTGTAATACATCTGCGCGAGGCGGTTAAAATCAGGCTGATGTTTCGTCCTTTCGATCTCTTTTTCTGCAAGCCGGATCCATTTTTCGACATACCGAATGTAACGGGATTGTAGCAATGGATCAGTAAGCATCGAGATCAGCGGCGGGGTTAAGGACATGGTTATGCGGAAATTGATGTCTTCCTCGATCAGTCTATCAAAGATATTGATGAGGGGAATGTACGTTTCGGTAATGGCTTCAAAGAGCCAGTCTTCTTCCAGAAATTCACTGTATTCCGGATGACGGACAAACGGCAGGTGGGCATGCAAAATTAATGACAGGTAGCCTTTTTCCATAGATTATTTTTTTGAAACCGATGAACTATCCAAAGACCCAGGCGAAGACACGTCTTCTTTGAGCGCTTCCTGCCAGTTCCCATGCGCCCTTTCAAATGCCGATTCACTGACGCCACGACCCATAGGAACATATACTTTTTCGTAAAGTTCCCCAATGCTCATCCACTCTTCGTCAACTACCTCAGAAATACTCATACGAGGCGTCCTTACGGTATTCGATCTGGCGAGAACACGAAACGTTCCATTCGGGGAGAGAAATCCAATGTCCACGCAAAAAGACCTGTTCGGTTCGCCAACTTCAATATACCAGTCCCTTGCTCCGCCAGTTACTTCAATGTCAAAGCATTTATACGCATTACTGCCGTTGAAGATAATATCGGTTACATCATATACCCTCAGTACAATTTTTGTGTTATGCGCCAGGACGCCTAAGGCGCTCCGCACACTATCCAGAACATCCTTTCGTATCTCCCAATAGGCAAACAACCATAATGGATCTCGTACCATGAGTACAATTCGGTTATCTCCGTAGTTATCTGGAAGCTCAGGAGTTGTTGGGATTGGGATATAGACGGACTCTTTTCTTTCAGTCCTTTGTTGAGATTCTTTCTGCTCTCCAGAAGGCGCTTCTGGTGTACTTGGCCATTTATCCTCGCCGGTAACTCCCCACTCTTGTTCCGCCGCCTTCTCATGGGACGAAACACTCGTAGCAAAAAACCTATCCCATACGAGACATTTAATTTTCTTCCAAAGTAACCCGCATAATGCCTTGATGACGTCAAGGGCTAGCAGGAAAATTTCTTTAATAATCTCTTTGTTCATAAGCAAACTCTCTAAGAAGTATTACGTATTTTACAATTATCTAAGCAATTGCAAAATGCAGTTTTAACAAATACCTTACTGAAGGATTATACATTAAATGGCTATAAATGGCTAACAAAAATTTGTAATTTAAGCCGTTCAAAAAAAATCTTTAAGCAGTTACAATCCTTATATTTATTTGGCTTGACAAAATCTTGCTATTCGGTAATAATCGCACTGATTTCTATTTATCAATACCATAAGAAAAGCGAAACTATTCAGAATAAAATGTAAGAATTTTCTATGTGAGCTTCTTTGATTCTGGTTTCTGAATTCTGGCTTCAAGTGAACAGTAACAAAAAATCTGCAAAAGTTTGACAACGAGGAGGTTCATGCATTTATGATAAAGCAAATTCTTGTTCCTACCGATGGCTCTGAAAACAGCCTCACCGCCGCTGATTACGCCATAAGCTTGGCGCGCCTGTTTAACGCTAATCTCCGAGGACTTTACGTCAAGGACGTCAAGATATTAACCGGCCCGATGATCCACGATATTGGAACGAGCATCGGCGGAATGGTGCCTTACGGGACGTTTAGTCAAACTATTCGAGAGATGTTGGAATCGCAAGCCGATGCGGCATTGAATCAGGTAGAAGGAAAGTGCAACAAAGCGGGTGTGGCATTTAGCCGGGAGATACGAGAAGGGGGTGTGAGTCATGAGATCTTTAAATCCTCCGAAAATTGCGACCTGATTGCAATGGGTAAAATGGGTGTACACGCCGAATGGCGCGATGTGTTTTTAGGAACTACGGTTGAATTTGTTGTCCGTCAAACCCGCAAACCCGTACTCATTACGCCGTCTGAATTCAAACCTTTTGCGAAGATGCTGATTGCTTATGACGGAAGTTCATTTGCAGACAAAGCGCTGCGAAGCGGCGCAGAAATAGCGCATGCCATGAAGCTGCCTGTCACGGTGGTTTCCGTATCTGAAAAAAAGGACGATGCCCTGGAGACCTTGTCAAAAGCAAAGACATTCCTGGAAAGTTATAAGCTTATAGTGGACACTATTGCGAAAGGTGGAAGCGACCATGCAGGCGGTATCCTGGAAGTATGTAATGATGAAGAAAATAAATTTGATATTCTCGTAATGGGCGCCTACGGCCATTCCAGACTTCAGGAGATGATCTTGGGTAGCACTACCGTAAGGGTTATGAGGGCTACAAACTGCTCGATCTTATTATGCCGCTAACAACCGCTTATCTATAATAGAAATACCCATGTTTTTAAAATTTCCATCCTAATACCTTCTTTCCTTCGGTTCAAAAGGGCCGATGTTCACGGGTTTATAGTCCAATCTTGCACCATCAGGGGAAAAGTAAGTCAGTGTGTGTTTTAACCAACCCCCGTCGTCTCTCTTTGGAAAATCGGTGCGGAAATGAGAGCCGCGGCTCTCCTGCCGTGCCAATGCGCCTGCAATGACGGCATCAGCCACATCAAGGTCGCCCTTAAGTTCCAATGCCCATGCAAGGCTGAGATTAACCCGTCTCCCGGTGTAGTTCAGCTTAATTTGTTTATATCTCTCCTGTAAGCCTTTGACTTCATTCAATGCTTCTTTTAGTTGAGAAGCTTCGCGGAATATACCTACCTTATTGTCCATAACTTTGTTAAGTGCTACTTTAATATTGGCAGGAACCTCATTTCCTCCTGATTTATATAACGCACCAATCCTTTGTTCAGTACGCTTTAATGCATCGTTGAGGGTATCTTCACCCTTCTTACCCGAAGAATTCTGCACATATCGAGCAGCATTACCTCCTGCAATGGCGCCGAAGACAATCGTATCCAGTAATGAATTACCTCCAAGCCGATTTGCCCCGTGTACACTGACACAAGCAGCCTCACCAGCCGTATAAAATCCTTTCACAATCGTTTCGCACTCTGTGTTGCAATCAATTCCACCCATGGTGTAATGCTGACCAGGCTGTATTGGAATAAGAGTTGTAACAGGATCTACACCAACAAATTCCATACAAATATCTCGAATGCCTGGTAACCTCTGAATAATCTTTTCTTCCCCAAGATGCCTTAAATCCAGGTGCACGTAGCTATTGTCAAAACCGCCACCCGCCATAATTTCACGCTTAATGTTCCTTGAAATAATATCCCTGGGGGCAACTTCCATATCCTTCTTGGAATCGTTGTATTTCGCCAGAAATCGCTCACCCTTGTTATTCAATAAGAAACCACCCTCACCACGGCATCCTTCGGTAATCAGTATATTTTTTCCCAAGAGGGTGGTAGGATGGAACTGGATAAACTCCATATCTTTTAACGGCACGCCTGCCCAGTAGGGCACGGCCATGCCCATACCTGTATTGATCAAGGCATTCGTACTACTTCCATAAATACGACCGGCGCCTCCTGTAGCAAAAATTATCGCCCCTGCCTGGAATGCCTCTAATCGACCACTCACAATATCCAACGCTATCACACCTACGCAAACCCCATCTTCTATCACCAGGTCTGTCACCAGCCATTCTTCATAGACGACCATCTCGTTTCGTTCAGATGCCTGTTTAAATTTAACAATTTGTTGATACAGGGTATGCAAAAGGGCATGCCCCGTCTTATCTGCCGCATAGCACGTGCGAGGAAACCCAGCCCCGCCAAAAGGTCTTTGTGCAATCTTTCCTTCGGTAGTGCGACTGAAGGGGCATCCCCAGTGTTCCATTTCGTAAATACGCTCGGCAGCCTCTTTGGTCATGCGGATAACGGCGTCCTGGTCTGCAAGGTAGTCGCTTCCCTTTACCGTATCAAAGGCGTGCTTTTCCCAGGTATCATAAACACCGCGCGGGTGATTTCCCAGGGGGGCATTAATCCCGCCTTGCGCGGCAACGGAATGAGACCGAATGGGGTGTACCTTAGAAATTATGGCAACCCTGACATTATGGCGATTCAGTTCAATCGCTGCCCGCAGACCCGCCAACCCTCCGCCAACTACGATAGCATCATGATAAATCATAATAATTCCTGAATGAAACAAAAGTATTACCAACCTTAACCATGGAGGACACAGAGGAATTGTTAGATATTAATGTAAAGACAAATAACTATTCGCTCCAATATTTGATTTCATCTTCTCTGTGTCTTTGCAATACTACAAAAGCACTGTAAAAATACCCACAACGGCAATTAAGAGAAAGATGTATAAAAACGTCCATAATAATTTCTTTTGTATGCGGGTAAGCCCCCAAAAATCAGCAATTGTAATCCTTATTCCATTCAATAAATGGACAGCCAATGCGAGAAGTAAAATATATTGGAGGATGTATCCGGTCTTTGTATCAAATTTACTGATTGCATGGTCGTAAGCGTTTTTTCCGCGAAAGATAGAACTCAGGGTAAAAATATGTAAAAATAAAAATATTGTGACTGCAACACCGGTAACCCTGTGTGTCCAGAATGTCAACATGCCGGGATTTCTGTTTTTCGCGAGGTCTTTAAACCCTTCTTTTAATTTTTGCAAATTCATAGCTTTGATTAATTTTGAGGGTTATCTTTTTCCCCGATCATGGAACAATCTCGTATTCAACATTAGTTTATACACGATCCGTTGATTAAGTTAATGCTTATGCCTAAACTACATGATTTTTCGTTACAAACCAAATAAGAATATATAAACCACTGCCAAACAGAATCAGCCCTGCAAACCAGAGGGCTTGCTTAAAAAAGTAGTTTGTTCTTTTATTAAAATTAAAATCTACAAATATGCCCCAAAGCCCATTGAGGCCATGAAAAACAACCAGGGCAAGGAGACAGATATGAAAGGCAATCCATCCGGGTGAGCAAAATCGGTTAATAATTTCATCGTAATAGCGGGAGGCATACCTGCCGGGGCTAAAGTGGAAGGTGAAGAAATGAACTGCCATACCCAGGACAAGGAGCAAGGCTGTAATCCTCTGCAGGAACCACGACCAGAAACCTCGTTTTTCTATATTCATTTTATAATGGGTTAATTCACCGCAAAGACGCAAAGGACACAGAGAAGGAAAGCAGAGGTTGAGAAGATGGGAAGTTAGGAAACTGGGAATATCTCAACCTCTCAGCTTCCGAACCTCTCAATTTCTTGTCAGTTTTCTCTTCGCCCTTTGCACCTTTGCGGTGATTATTACGATTTTTTATAAAGATTCATTAGATCGTCTCTTGTAAATACAGATGCGAACGGGACGTTTCTTTTCTCAATATTTTCCCGCCCGCCCTCCTGGCGGTCCACCAGGGCAATGGCCGTTATCACGTTCAGATTGGACTCCCTGGCACGGTCTATGGCTTCTATCGTGGATTGACCAGTGGTCACCACATCGTCTACAATCACGACCTTATTACCTTCCTGCACATTACCCTCAATCCACTTCATCAATCCATGCTCTTTTGCCTTTTTTCGCACGACAAAGGCGTTGATGGCATCGTCCTGCATACCGCTGACCATAGCTGTGGCAAAGGCAATGGGGTCGGCGCCCAATGTCAGACCTCCGATACCGTTGACATGAAGTGGTTTGGCTTTGCTGTAAAAGAGATGTCCGATCAACAGCATAGCCTCAGGGTCTAAGGTTGTCGTCTTGCAATTGATATAATAATTACTCATCCTTCCCGACACCAGTTTGAAGATGGGCTCTTCGCTGTATTTAAAGGATTTTTGCAAAAGGATTTCGAGTAATCGTTTTTCTGCCTTAATCAGATTCATATTTCAAGTGGTTTAGATGAATGAGTGTTTCCCTTCCTTACGAAGGAGAAATATTAAAAGTTCTTATTTTACCTCCCCTTTGTCC
>Ga0209824_10000569_pt1 | contig 22793 bp, 23 predicted proteins | sample VDWuncwatermetaG_FD_184124 | JGI IMG/M metagenome (GOLD analysis project Ga0209824, IMG submission 184124) | Wastewater microbial communities from Netherlands to study Microbial Dark Matter (Phase II) - VDW unchlorinated drinking water (SPAdes)... ...
TGATGTGGTTTGGGTTTGTGGTTCTCATTTTCACTCATTATTATATCATTCATTTTCACCTTTGCAACCGTGTTGCCCTTATCATTATGAGTAAATTTGAGAAAACTTGCATTCTCGGACAACCTGTAGAGGTTATAGTCAAGTGGAAAAACAGTATTCCTAAGAGGTAATTTCTCAATACAAAAAAGCATAATCTATAAATACAATTCAATCCGTCGATTTTCGTTATCGTAAGAAGCCCTGGTGGAAGAATTGGGGACAGGCAGTATTTGTTTGTGCTTTTGTTTCTTCGGCCTGTCTATTGGCAATATGCTTAATATTCAACCTACTTTTCTCCCTGGCTTAGCAATAAACTCTTCCTTAACCGTACGTCTTTTTTTCATTGTTTTTCTCTGCGTTCTCCGCGCCCTTTGCGGTGAACTATGCAGCTCGACTTTCCAATCAGGGTCGTACCTGGCGTGGCAACTTGGACAGATGAGAATGATTTTGCAGGTCTCTTTTGTTGTCCGCACAAATGACGTGTGGAAACCATCGTCATATCCGCAACTCGGGCAGATATGGAGTTCCTTCTCTATTTCTATTGAAACTGGCATTGGTGTCTTATCGTCCAATTCCTTTCCCTCCCTGAAATATAAAACTTAAAGAAACTTTTTGCCACTTACCACGAATTACCACGAACTTTTGCTGGTTCAATCGTCCTCGATTGAACCTAAACATTTGGCATTTTTTACTGCTGGTGCTAGTTCAAAACCTATTGTACGGTTCAAAAGGAAAGTATTTAGGGTCACATCTTAACAGGCTGTCCGAGAATTGCCTTGAGTACCAGATGCTATACTATGTATTGATCAATCATATTAATATTAGACAATATATAGTATACATTTAAGATTGTCATAGAATTCTCGGACAACCTGTTAAATATTAAATATTGATAGATATAAAATTAAACAGATAATAAACTAACAATGCATTCCAACTGACCGCAAAAAGCGCTTCGGCTGATTTCAGTAATGCTAGTGGTCAGGTCTTTATTCTTGGCACAAATTTGTGTAAGTGATGGGTTATGCTACATGGCAAAACATTTAAGTATATCATTTTGCCGGAAGGAGTGGAATATTTTGCAGATGTTTCTTTTACATAACAGATTAACAGGTTCTGAACTGATACTTTCTCGTCACTGATAGTCAATTTTCTTTTTTGAGGATTACCTGTATACCTTTTTGGAGGTTAGGGAGCTTGTCCTTGATTATCTCCCACATGATTTCATAATCTAACCCAAAATATTCATGAGCAAGAACATTCCTGAAATCTGATACCTTGCGCCATTCAATGAGTGGGTACTTATTTTTGACATTGTCTGGTATTTTGCTTGCTGCTTCTCCTATTATCTCAAAGTTCCTTACAACTGCATCAATCCGCATCTCATCCTTAAGAATGTCCTCATAGGTTGAATCGCCGACATAATTCAAAATCTTTTTCGTTGAGGCTAGGATATCCTCAAGATAAAGCAGATAATTCCTACGCATAAGTTACTTCCCTAAGAATATCCTCCTTAAGCTGAGGTCTTAACGCCTTGACTGTCACCAAGTCAACTTTTCTGCCAAATAGGTCTTCGAGGAAGAACTTCAACTCCATAAAATTATCAAAGGTCTTGGTGCCTTCCTTAAAATCCACAAGCACATCAATATCGCTGTTTTCTTTTCCTTCGCCTCGTGCAAAAGAGCCGAATACGCCCATTTTCTTTACGCCGTACTTCCGCTTTATCGCAGCTTCATGCTTTTTTAAGATTGCAATTGCATTCATTTTTAACCTCCGTTCACACCTCAAGTTATTTAACTCTCATTTTATCTATCATTAAATTGGAAAGCAACGATTTAAACAGACTTTCCAATGCCCTTTTCCTGTTTTTGTTTAGTCACTGGTTATGTTGTGTTTAACGGTTCCTGATAATCTCAATAGCCGCACCCATTTTCACATTACCCGCTATGTATGAGACCGTGCCTGTATGGTCGGGGCAGTAGCAGTAACCGCCTGGTATGGGCCATTCCATACAGGGACACCGGGGATCAATCCGTGGGTCAAAGTTGATATAACACCAAGTCGGTTTTGTGGTAGCTCCTAAACCTATTCCATGCACTACCTGTTGAAAACTATTTTCTACGCTAATGCATTTCTTCTTTACATTCAATGATTCTGCGGTTAGATAGCTAGTCACAGCAACTATCAGGCACAGGAGAATACTTAAAAACAAAAGTGATTTTCCATTCATTTTTATCACGTATTGTATTCTAAAAATGTATTTCAACATGCGGGCGAACACAAGGTTCGCCCCTACGGATTATTTTTCACCGTGAATTTTATCGAGAATATCGCGCAGGCACTGAATAGACTTTTCAGCGGCCTCCAATCGCTCCTGCAGGTCGAGGAGCGCCTCTTCAGTAATAAATGAGCTGCTACCATAGCCCATGGTGCTTACGGCATTGAGGATATCGAGGGTACTTACGACACCCACAACACGTTCTTCATCCTGAATAATAATCCTGTGAATTTTTTTGTCGTACATGATTTTTGCAAGACGGTCTATGGTGTCGGTTGCTTGCGCAGTGATGACATGGGATGTCATGATGTCTTTTACCACGGACTTTCCAAAGGTTTTTGCTTTTAGTATTTTATCAAACGCCTTTTTTAGTTTTCCGTTGGTGTCATGGTAAAATGATTTTTTACTGATGGCTCCTCTTTTTTTGCTTGTTTTTTCGTCGTATTCAACCACATCGGTTTTTGAAACAATGCCTACAAGTTTTCCCTCTTTATCTACGACAGGCGCGCCATTAATACGGTTTTTGACAAGGATTTTTATAAGGGTATGGATAGGCGTCTCTGGATGGACACAGACCACCTTTTCTGTCATTAAATCTTTCGCCACGAACTTATAAGTAGCCACAGTCGCTCTCCTTCATGTTTAAGGAATTTCAATCTTTTGTGATTCCCCTCTAGAAAGAGGGGCTGGGGGGGTGTTGCGGCAAACTTACACACCCCTTTATCCCCTCTTTCTAGAGGGGAGCTTAAAAGTCGCTGCCAAAGGCAGCCTAATTTATTTAGCGTCTATTATCCTCTTTTTTGCACAATCTTTGCAATAGGATATAGGTATTTTTAAATGATTTTTTGTCATCGGGATGCTGGCAAAGATAATCGTTCAGATACCGAAATGCCTCATTATAATTCTTTTTTGCAATGTAATTGTCCAATAGTAAAATGACCGGGCGATTATCGTGTGGATTACACACTAATGCTCGCTGGCAATTTTCTATTGATTCTTCATACTTCGCGTCATTGTTTGCGTTGCGTGCCTTGTAGAGAAATATTTCTGCAATAAGTTCGATATCCTTCATGACCTTTTTTTGAGGACTGTACAAATCTGCCTTCTTTACAATACCGTCACTATGGGTATGTTCAAAGTAGTGTGTTTGGCCGTTGTATGTCAGCATGTTATAGATATGTCCGGGGATAAAGATGTTTTTTATGTCAATACCAAAGTGCCGACATATAATGGTAAACCGTATTGCATAAGAGAGACAGTTCCCAACTTTGAGGTTAAACGTGTCCTTGATATCGTAACAGTCGTTGTAAACACCTTCGTTGGCGTTTTTTTGCAGCCAGTCAAATATTATCGTTGCTTTAGCGATTGGCTCACTCGTTTTATTAACGTCAGTTTCATTATTTATTCGGGAAATGAGAAGATCGATTTTTGTCAGATAAGCATGTAATTTTTTGTCGGTCTTTACTCCAGATGCGATAAGACATGCCTGTTCAAATGGCATATTTAGTTGTCCATCCTCTATATCTTTTATTAAAGATGTTTCCAGATAATGAGGATTTGGGTTGGTGGTAAATTCAGTGTTTCGTATGGATTGGCAGCCTACCAAGGCTATCAAAGACAGGATACAAAATTCTTTGCCTGACAGAAAATATTTCATTTGTTAACCTAGCTTGGCTTTAATTTCTGCAAGCAATCTTTCCTGGGTAAACGGTTTTTCCATGAAGATTAAGTTGGGATCTATTTCAAATATTGTTTTATACGAACGCGGTGAAAAGCTGCTTGCAATAATGGTAGGGATGTTAGCATACATCGGATTTGATTTCAATTGTTTAAGAAAGGCATCGCCTGTCATTTGATCGAGCAATAAATCAAGAATGATGAGGTCGGGTTTTTCTTCCTGTATCTTTTCGAATGCCTCTTTTCCGTCTATTGCGCGAAGGATGGTGTAATCAGTTCCTTCGAGCATTGTTGTGTAAAAAAAGAAAAAATCTTCTTCGTCTTCCACTATGAGTATTTTTTTACTCAATTTGTAACTCCTTTACAGAATTTTAATGCTAAGATTTTTCAGTTGCGCCTCTTCTTCAGAATGACAGAATAGATAATAGCACATGTCGTTCTGGGTGGAATAAAGAATCCCATTTAACTTGAAATTTTATGAGTTGGATTGTTGTATTATTGGTAGTGTAAATTTAAAGGTTGCACCTTTCCCAATGCCATCACTTTCTGCCCACAGATTGCCCTTGTGGGTCTCAATGATATTTTTACATATTGCAAGGCCTACCCCGGCGCCATCAACCCTGGGACTTTCCTGAAAGAATCTTTCAAATAATTTCCCGAATTGTTTTTTGGGTAACTTGATTCCAATTCCGGTGTCCTTTACAGCGCATTCCAGGTAATTTCCCTTTTGTTCTGCATAAATATGAATTTCTCCTTTTTCTGTGTATTTTATTGCATTATCTATTAAATTCGTAAGTACGCGTTGAATTTCATCCTTGTCGCCGATTACTATTGGTAATTCGTGGAGGATGTGGCTTGTAATTGTTAATCCCTTTTTCCCTGCAATGAGTCTCATAGGCGCGACTGTTTGTATGATGAGCTCATCCATGCGGAGAGGTTCGTTTTTAAATACTAAACGGCCCGATTCCAAAACGGACAGGTCTAGTATACTTCCTATGGTTTTTCTTAATCTTTGTAAACTGTCGTTAATTATCTTGTTGAATTTTTCTTCTTTCGAACGGTCTATGCGCTCTTTTTTTACTTCAGCAGACCAAAGATCGATTGCCATTTGTACTTGTGCGACAGGCGATTTTAGTTCATGAGAGACATCTCTAATCATTTTGTCTTTCATCTGATCCAGCGTCAACAACTCTTTATACGCCTTCTCCAGATTGCTACTCTGTCTTTCTAATTCTTGGTTTATACGTACCAGGTCTTTTGTCCTTTCCTCTACCGTTTTCTCTAAGTTGGATGTGTATTCTTTCAGTATTTGTGTTTTTTCTTCCAGGAAACTGGCCATCTTGTTGAAGGAATTAGACAGTTCTCCAATTTCGTCGCTGGAGGTGATTTTTAGACGTTTACTGTAGTCGCCTTCGGAAATGCTCTTTGTTACCTCTGTAAGGTATAAAATAGGATCGGATATTTTTTTGCCAAAGAAGAATGCAAAGGAGATGACTACAACGGTTACTGTAAATATGATCGGTGCGACGATTGTATGAAGCCTTTTAACCGGGCCGTAGCCCTCATCCACGTCAATTTCTGCAATAATACCCCATTCGAGTTCTGGGACCCATTGCCAAAAGCCAAGCACCTGGATGCCACGGTAGTCTGGGTAACCTTTTCCGTCATGTCCATTTCTTTCTTTTATGCACTCTTCGACACTTCTCGTAAGTTTCCCTGTTTTAGGATTTATTACTTTGAGTTCAAGTGTTGTTCGTTGCTGGACGAGTCCCATATCTTTTAGTTGCTTTAGATACTTGGATTCAGAAATCATAACCCCATCTTTGTTGATCAGATATGTCTTTCCTGTTTCTCCGAGCCGAACACTTCTCATTAATTTACTAATTTCCATGACGTCAAGCCTCAGGCATACGATACCGATAACTTTGTGTTCATAAATAACCGGTGTGGTAATATAGAGCGTTGGCATGCCCAGTTCAAGCTTTCCATATTCATTTTCCAATGGAATTACGGATGGTGTAATTGCTGAGACAAATGTGATACCGCTGACTGCCTTTTGGAAAAACTCAAATCCTGCCACATTAGTAATAACCATTCCCGTTGAGGTCGTAATCTTTAAATCTCCATGACGATCACAGATGAAGATTTCCTTATAGCCGTAAGCCTCCCGGATGGAGTTTAGATGGTGAAGGAGTCTATAAAAATTTTCACTTCCTTCTGATTTATAAATAACGCCAGGCACATTAGGATTTTCAGCAACGATCTTGGCATCTGCTTTTCTTTCCTCAATCCATCGTATGATAAGTTCGGATTGCTTGTGACCAACTCCTTCGAGGTTTTGTATTAAGGCATCCTGTAATGTCTTATTTTCGGTAGGGTAAACGAATACCCTCATAATAAAGATTGGAAAGACAGAAAGGAGAATAGAAGAAATGATGATCTTTGTCTTTATGGATTTATGGGAAGGTAGGCGAAGTTTATTTGAGATTTTATTAAAAATATTTTGGGGTGGTAGATATTTTTGCAGGATCTGTTTTATGGCGGTATTTATCATAAGATGAACAGATTCCAGAGATTGTTTCTATTGGGATTTATTTCTAACAAAGGAAGGGATATTTTTCATGTATTGGTTAATCAGTTCACTCGTAATTTCACTGATACCCTCCCGCATAGCAAAATCTTCAATTGATTTTTTTGCTCGACTCCTGACAAATATTGGCGCCTTTTCCAGACGTTGCCGTGCCTCTTCTGTCCATACGGGCGATGCGGTATTTGCCTTTTTTGTCGGTTCATCGACGGTTTTAAGATATGACTGAAACTTGGTTATAATGCCCTCATTCCTGGCGGTGCGTTCACCAAGAAATTTCTTAATTTTGTCAATAACCTCTTTTTTGTGTGCGCTCTTTAACTTTTCTTTAGCCTTGTCCCATGCGTCCATTCGGAGTTCATCAAATCCAATGTTCTTGATACGCTTAGATGCAAGTTTCATGGACTCATCCCTTATTTCGGAAAGGAATTTAGAGGTAATTTCCTTATAACCTTGCAGCCGTGCCCTTTTCTGCATGAGTTTGTATATGCCGGGTCGTACAAAGTCAGGGGCGCATGAAACTCGTTTCCTTGCCTCCTCAGTCCAAGGAATTTCCTCGTTTTGTAATAGTTCGCTCCCACCCTCATCCTTCCCAGTCGAAGGAGGAGCGGATTTGTTTTCACATGAGCTCGTAGATATCGTGTCGTAAGAAGTCTGGTGTGTGTGTAAATTGATTTTTGGACTCTTCGTAGTTTTATCGTTAAGCACTTCCTCGCCCTTGTCGGGAGGAGTTTGGGGGAGGGGGGTCTGAGTTCCTTCTTCATTTTTCATTGGGAATGCCGTTTTATTGGTTGACATCATTTCTTCGCGCGCCGCCGTCATTATTTTTAAAGTTATTTCCTGATAATCATTTCTTGTGGCAAAGCGTTCCACATTTTTAATTGCCATGCCTCGACCAAAGGAAGGGATTTGTTTAAGGATGTTTTCCGCCTCAGGGCTCCATTTCATAATAAATTTCTCTTCGGTTCCAAAGGTTTCAGAAGTTGCTAATTGAATGACCTTGTTGCCATATTTCCCAGGAGTATAGTTGCACCAGGCATCTTCGTCCATTTGGTTTTTTGTGGTTGCAAGCGCCCGTGCGCGGCATCCTTTGCAAATATACTTAAATTCACATTTACCGCATCTACCATTGAGATTGCCATATCGCAAGGTTTGAAAATCGACGGTATTTTTCCAGATTTCCACAAAACTTTTTTCTTTCACATTCCCAGAAACATTAGGCATGTAGGGACATGGCGTAACGTTTCCTTCTGGTGTAATCCTGCAATAGTGAGTGCCGGCAGGGCAACCGCCGGCATAAGCCCTGACAAGGGGAGAGGCGGCATCGTGTTCGTACACAATTCTTCGATAGTGCGGCGCACATTTTGCACCCACCATCATTTTCCCTTGATATTTTTTTTGTGTCTCGTAAAGTTGATGTAAGGTCTGATCATACTGTTGTGGTGTAATATCTGTCATGTCCTGTCCCTTGCCAGTACATACCAGGAAGAACAAATTAAAGACCTTGGCGCCGAGGTTATAAGAAAATTCGATAATATCAGGAATTTCATCGATATTCTCTTTAGTAACCGTCGTCTGTATTTGAAACTCGACACCCTGCCTGCGGCATGCCTCAATCCCGTTAAGGGTATCATCCCAGGCGCCTGGAATTCCCCTGAATTTATCGTGTTTTCCAGAAGCGATAGAGTCAAGGCTTATACCAATTCCCGTTACGCCGCTTTCTTTCAGTTTCTTTGCAATGTCATCGTCGATCAAGTTGCCATTTGTGCCTAGCACAGCCATCATGCCTTTTCGAGCGGCATAAGAAGCCAAGTCGTATATATCTTTCTTTAAGAGAGGTTCTCCACCGGTAAAAATTAGTAAAAGGTTTGGATTAAGCTCGGCCATTTGGTCTATGAGCCTGAATCCCTCTTGTGTGCTGAGTTCGGTGGCAGACTGTTTAGTCAGTGCATTTGTATCAAGATAACAGTGGCTGCAGCGCAGGTTGCACCGATAGGTCGTGTTCCAGGATATTGCGTAGGGTTTGTAATTCATTTCCTTAAAACTTTTTACTACAGAGAAGGGACTTTATAAATCAATACCATGCAATGTGGTTTCGCTCTTAGCTAAAATATCTACACGATGTTTTCCCTACGTATGTTCTTTTGGTAGATTCTCAGGTTGAATATAGCAAATAAAATAATATATGATTGCGAGTAAAAAAACAACAAACTTTTATCCGTAGTGAATAGTTTACAGTCAGCGATAATGACGGGTAGATAAATCCCGCCCTACCATCTCTTTTCATAAAGGAGGATTAGTGGGTTTCCCTTTTTCATTAAAGGATAAATTAAGTATTCCCATTTTCGTAAGGGGGGAGATTAAAAAAGGTGTTTTCTGTGGAATAAAACTCTCGCCTTTGGTGGAGGAATTTAGTATGCTTTTGCTACTGGGTGTTGAAGGTGACATCATGCCATAAATATTCGTTTGCTTATGAACGAAGGTTCAAATTAAACTTCAACAATCTTGGTGTACATAATTAGGGAATTTTAATCTGGTAGCCGCAACCTTGGAATTTGTAGGGGCACGGTGCTCCGTGTCCTTACGTTGAATTTCTCACATCAAATTTGCGTAGGCTAAAGCCTGTGGCTACCAAATAAAAGTATTCGGCGCAAAGGAAAGAAGTTAGTTTAATGAGAAATCAAAAATTGAGACGAGTGATTTTCTTCGCGGGTGTTATTTGCATTACGTTTTCTTGTCAATTACGCTATGTCCATGCAAATACGTACAGATACGGTATGATTACCGTAAAAAACGAAGAATTGCCTGCTAAGAGGAATGGTCGTCGTGTTCAATTTAACCATCCTTATAAACTGACAGAAAATGTCATCGCAGATGTATTGTCATCCATTTATTATAAAGAAAAAGGTCTGTTTAAAAGAAAGGGTGTTTTAAGGGTCTTTCAAGACAAGGAGATTAAACATTCAGTCCCCTTGATTGTGCAGGCGTTTTCAGTTGCTACGCCTACGCAGGTTATTTCCGTCTCCTCATATTCTGAACGTGTAGTTTTAACCGACAAGTATAATTATTGTATCCTGTTCATTACAGATCATGACCTTAACATTGCATTTGGCCATGTTCATAAATTCCAAACATATAATGATATCATGTCAGATAAAAAGAAATATCTGGTAACGAGAGAAAATCCTGCGCATAAGAGGCGTAGCAGTTTTTGGGAATTGGTTCTATCGCCGGGCCAGCGGTTAGAACCCGGCCATGAAAATTGGATTGTTATAGGCTTATCAAATTAAATCATAAAGGAGTTGTGAAATGAAAAGATTTTCGAAGGTGTCTGTTTTAATTTTAACACTGGCAATAGGTTCTTTGCAGATTACGTATGCTGATTCCAAGAAGTCAGCCGGATCGCCACCGGAGCAAATGTATATGAAACCTACGCCAGAGGTTCCTTCTCTTTCTGGGAAGGTCGTTGAGACGATGAATAGCGGGGGTTACACGTATCTTTGTATTGAGAAGGACGGCAAAAAAACATGGGCGGCAGTGTTGGAAATGAAAGTGACCGTTGGGCAGGAGATTTCTTTGCAGCCCGGTCACGAAATGGAGAATTTCACGAGCAAGACACTTAACCGAACATTTGATAAGATTGTTTTCTCTGCCGGCCCTATTTCACAGCAAGGGTCGGTTGATAAAAAAAGTTTTCACGGCATGGCAATGGAAAGTATCGATAGTGCAGAAACCTCTACCGGTGAGAAAATAAAGGCAGAAAAGGCTTCAGGGTCTAATGCTTACACGGTGGCTGAGGTTTTTGAAAAGAGGACTGAGCTTGATCAGAAAAGCGTCACCGTCAGGGGTAAGGTTGTTAAGGTCTCGGCGGGAATCATGGGAAAGAACTGGACACACATTCAGGATGGAAGTGGGAATCAGAAGGATGGCAACAATGACCTTGTTGTAACGTCCCAAGATATTCCTTCCGTGGGAGACATAGTAACAGTAACCGGGACTTTATATAAGGATAAGGACTTTGGGAGTGGTTACAAGTATAATGCGATCGTGGAACAGGCAAACATTAAAAAGTAGTTTACTCGGTAGTCTAACCAAGTTGCAAACAATATACATTAGACTTTGTTGTCATCGAGTAAAAAACTGTAGGAACAGGTATACAATTCGACTTGGCTCGAGCGCTATAGAAGAAAATTATTTATGACGAAAATTTCTACATTACAAGAGATTTACGAGACCGGAGATTAATTGTTCTCAAGCAGTTTTTTCTTGGATGGTTTCGAGATAAGGGATGCGATGTTAGCGAGGATGCGCGGCAGTGATAAACCGCCGGACGAGGCCATGTATTTCGGTTCCCATTCTGGATCGAACTTTTCTTTATACCACCGTAATCTCTGAAAATTAAAAAAGTGTTCTCCGTGTCGGAAGACCAGCGATCCAAACCTGTTCCAGAGTGGCGCAAGGGTATGGTTCTCAAATCCTGAGAGAGGCGCCATCCCCAAGTTGTACCAATGGTATCCTTCTTGTTTTCCCCAGAGCATGAGCTGGATGAGTAGATACTCCATGACGTTGGAGGGAGCATCGGGGAGGTATCGCATAAGGTCTGACGAGAGTTCCTCCTTCTCAGCGCCTAACCAGATATTCATAAATGCAATAATTTTGCCGTCCTTCCGCACGATTCCTATTGGGGAATTTTTTAGGTATTCTGTGCCAAAGAAGCCGGTATTGAATCCTTTATCCGTAGCATTTTCCCCTTTGAGCCACATGTCGGAAATTACCTTGAGTTCCGGCAGTATCGGCGGGACTGCCAGAGCGGGAATCAATTCAAACGTGCAACCTTCCTTCTCAAGCCGATTACGGGTGTGGCGTAACTTCCTGCGGGCGATTCCTTCAAGAGAAAAGGCTGTCAGGGGGACTCGAGCCTCTTCTCCAAGCTTAAGTAAAGTGAGTCCGATGTCGATGTAAATATGCAGATTATCCCGCCCGATCTCATAGAAGACCGTCCATCCATCGTGACGATTGCACATTTCGTGAAACTTCCAGACGAGTTCGGGCATTTCATTTTCAGGGCCAGTGGGGTCGCCGAGCGCCACCCAACTTCTTCCACTGATGGCATACATGATGAATGCGTTCATGCGGTCGTTGAATAGGAATGATTTGTCCTCCAGCAGGGCAAAGTTGGCATACGTCTTCTTTGAATTTTTCACTATGTCACGGACTTTATTTACATCCGTCATGACAGGAAGGGTGTGCTTCGGCATGGCTGCTCGAAGCAGCCTTACGAGGGCAAAGAAAAGTACCAAAGCGCAAGCCCCCACTGTAGCGCGGAGAAATCGTGGAGCATCTCCTGATAGGCTGAAGCGCCACCATAATTCATCCGAATATTCAATATGCTTATACAGAAAAAATCCCAGCCAGACCGAGCACAGGATAACAAGGACAATGGCAACTATCCAACCGGGAGTGAGCGGCTCATTTATAAGGGGTGTCTTTCTGTAGAAATGCTGACGAGAAGGGAGGAGTACACCTAACATAATCATTAAAATGCCCGCTTCCTCGTAATTGAATCCCTTGAGGAGGGAGAAGATAATTCCTATAATAAAAAGGGCTACCGCGAGAATGTATGCTGCATTGAGTCTGCGCTGTAATCCCCATGCCAGTATGAGGAGTAAGATGCCTGCAAGACTGCTGAGAAAGTGGGAGATTTCCATAATAGGGAGCGGGATTAAAGTATTGAGCCACGCCATACGCCATTTTTCTGCAGGGATCGCCTCGGAAAAAAGGATAGTTGCGCCTCCAATAAACGTTATAAAGGATAGTACGTTTGGCACAATCTCTGGCACCCATTGTCCAAAGATGCGGGCAATCAATCTGAACATCTCTTTTTTCTGAAGAAATTCATGGATACCCAGGAGCACTGAAGCCAGACACATGGGTAGTAAGTAGTATATCGCTCGAAAGGCCAAGAGCGATCCAAGGACAGAAGGAACGGGAAGGATGGGGGTGAGGAGGAGCACGATCGCTGTATCCATGACTCCAAACCCACCGGGAACCTGACTTACCAGTCCTGCCACCTGTGACAACACAAAGATACCGATGAGTTTGTTGAAGGATAAGTTTTCTGAATGGGGAAGAAGGACAAAGAGCACGCTTCCATTCAGAAGCAAATCCATGCAGGCAATTACTATCGATGAAAGAGAAAACCTTACCGAGGGAATATGGAACTCCCATTTCAAAATCTTTATAGGTTTCTTTCTCAGGATACTAAATGATAGGTACACTGCCATAAAAACCAGAAAGATTATTCCAAGATGGTGTAAAGATTTGAAGCGGAAGTGGAATAATTCAGGAATTTCAAATGGTTCAAGCAGAAAAATCACGCCTCCTATGGTAAATAGACCTAACCAAAATGCCATCCCACAGTAAGCGACAACTTTCATGATCTCAACCGATGATAGCCCCCAGACCGAATAGAGCCGATAGCGTACTGCAGTGAGCATGGATACCCCTACATTATTGCTGAATGCATAACCTATGAAGCCGGTAATGGCAATCTTTCTGTAAGGAAGCGGATGATTGATGTATCGGAGCGCAAAGAAGTCATACCCTATGAGGGTTAGGTAGCCGAGTGCGGTAAAAAGAAGGGCAAGAAGAATGCGGTTGCGTGAAAGTTCTTTCAGGTGAGCCATGATATCGTGAAAGCGATATTCCTTCAGTGCGTAATGGAGTACCCAAAGTGAGGCAACAAAGAGAAAGACGCCAAATAAGCTACTGAAAATACGGAGGAGGTTTTTTCTCATGCGTAATCGTGTTTGTTTAATTTCCTTAGCTAAACCACCCGTTAGGTGAGTGAGAATAGCAAAAGCCAAGCTGAAGTATTTGAAAAAGAATAACTCCTTTCTTATGATGGCACCAAGGTTGTTTTGGTGACCGATACGTAAGAAAGGAGTTGCAAGTGAAGAAGAGTTTATCACATATGGCGTGGGGATGCAAGTATCACATTGCTTGGGTACCGAAGAGGCGACGTAAAGTTGTCTTTGGGAAACTTCAGCGGGGGATAGGAGCGATTTTGCGAAGGTTGTGTGAGCACAAAGGGGATAGAATTACTCGAAGGGAAGGCGTGTATAGATCGTATACACCTGTGCACATCAATACCAACGAAGTATTCAGTAGTAGCGATTGTGGGATATTTACTAAGGGGAGCATGAAGTTGTTTACATCAGTCCCTCAAAGCTGTTACTGCTTTACTTACCCGACACCTGCGAAGAGTTGCAAAGTAGATTATCCTCTAAAATCATATTCCTTGCTTAGGGTAATGAGCGTACTAGAAATCTTAAAATTCTGTATAAATAAATCATGTAACAACATGGTTGAAATAATTATTACAGAAGCCATGTTATCCCAATAACTAATTGCATTTGATGGCACAGATTTGACTCTACTTATCAGTTCTGCAATCGCTTTGGCATTAAAATATCCAGCTTTTTCAATGTTCTTAGTGGTTAAAAGATCGTTTATATACTCGATGTCCGGATTGCCAAAAAAGCAGCTCGCATCAGGAGAAAGATAGGGAAATTTTGAACGTTTGTAGATCTCTCTTGGTAAGTCATCTTTAAAAGATTCTCTCAGAATATACTTATCGGTTAAGCCAAAGACCTTATAATTTGAAGGCATCTTAGCAACTTCAGCAATGAGATGATTATCTAAAAAAGGATAGCGCCCTTCAACAGAATGGGCCATCAGCATACGATCTCCTTGGGATGATAATAGATATCCTTTGAGCAAGGTTTTAATTTCCAAATATTGATTTCTTTGTAGTGGATCCCAAGATAGGTACTCATGGGGTAAGAGCGTTTTCATATGTTCTAAAACAGAATAGTCTTTTAACTGTGATTTAACGTCACTAGAATAATATTCTTTGATAATTTCTCCGTTTATCCACCGTGGTAAATGAGAATAGAAAACATGCGAGGTTCCTTTAAGACTTTTTTGGTATAGGTTTTTAATTATGTTAAAATAGTTCTTATCAAAAGGTGAAAAATGTGGAAAAATGTGAGGTAGTATTTTCCTAAGTAGCTGCGGGCGGATAGAAGAGTGAGGAAACTTACTCCAAAAAAGCCTTATTTTTTGTTCTTGAAACGTATAATAACCCCAAAAAATTTCATCGGCTCCTTCACCGGATAATATTACCTTGATGTTCTCTTTTTGAACTTGGCGAGACAAAAGATAAAGAGGGGCGGGTGCTGTTCTGAAAAGGGGCGTTTCTGCATGCCACACAACCTGGGGAAAAATGTTGCCGATATCTCTGTCGCTACATTTCACAAAATTATTCTGCATTGGATATTTTTTTAAGATCATATCTTGATAAGGGAACTCATCATAATCTTGGTCCTCAAATCTTACAGAAAAAGATTTTAAATGATTAAAGTCTATATCCAGGGAGTATAAAGTAGAAGCGATTATAGAGGAGTCTATGCCTCCACTTAAAGATAACCCTACAGGAACATCTGAACCTAATCGTAGATTTACAGACTTTAATAAATGGTAGCGTACGGCTTCAATACATTCTTCTTTGGTTTTATATTCTGGTATAGATGGAAATGTCATGTCCCAATATTTTAAGATACGTACATTTTTGTTTTGAATAATTAACGCATGACCAGGAGGTAATTCACAGATACCATCAAACACTGATGTTTTATCGATGGTAGTCCAAAAAGTAAGTATTTGGTCCAATCCCTTAAGATCTAATTGGCGTGCAATTTGGCGATCTGAAAAAATTGATTTAACTTCAGAGGCAAAGTGTAATTTCCCATTCCTTATGGAATAAAAAAGAGGACGAACTCCCATCCGATCACGTATTAAAATCAATTTTTTTTCGACAGAATCCCATATAGCAATAGCAAATTGACCATTTAGACGATCTATAAATTTTATTCCCAGTTCTTCGTAAAGATGTACAATAACTTCAGTGTCACCCTTGGAATAAAACCGATGGCCAGCATGGATGAGTTGAGATCTCAATTCTTTATAATTATAAATTTCTCCTGTAAAAACTACCCATTTTGTCTTATCTTCATTATAAACAGGCTGTGAGCCTGTCTTTAAATCAATAATGCTTAATCGCGCTGAACCCAATCCAACATCGTTGCTTATGTAAATTCCAAATTCGTCTGGGCCACGATGAGCTATTGGACGAAGCATATTGATTAAAATGTCTCGCTTTATACCCTCTTTATTTTCATCAAAATGATAAATGCCAACAAGTCCACACATAGAAGACACCTTTTTTTATAAGATTTTATTTTCCGAGTTCATTTTCAATTTTTTCCCAACATTTCTCCAAAGTTTTATGTTGGTGGTGCCAAATTCTGACCCTTTCTGGAGTAGAAATAGCGATACTCAATGGTGCCAGATAAAAACCAGGTATACATTTCCTTAAAAGGGGTAATACATATAGGCTTCCAATGACAAAAAAATTAAACGGTAGAGTAAGCAAAGGTATTCCGACTCTTAATAAAGGTTCATAACTTATACCCCAGAGTAAAGTATGAGAAGTGAGCACTATGATTAACCAGAGACAACCCTTTCGGTTTAGAACAAGATAATGTCCACCTAAGGCAATAGAAATAGCTAACGTGTTATACAAATAAAAGAGATTGAAACTCCAGTCATAGAAGTTCTTAGACAGATAAACTAAAAATAAACTAAAAACTAAGCCGAAAACAGCAATTATTCCTGAAAGACGCGAATGAAAAAAGATACTTAAAAATATAAGTGTCCAACTAAAAATGTCAAAAATAGTAAACAATGGAGTAGGTAAATCCTTGGTAAAGCAGAAAAGGTAATTATATATTTTAGCCTTGATAGCATTACCATTGATCAGTGAACACTCCTTCAAACCATAATAGGCATTTGCAAAGAATGGTGCAATAAAAACGGCATGTTGAAAAGATTTTTCTGCTTCTTTGGTTTGTTTAGAGATCAATTTAATCCACCCTAAGCCCGCCCAAGAATCTGCAAGAAATTTATTCAACGACACTGCTTGTAAAAATGCCTTTTGAGCCTGAGATTCTTGCTTTAGTTTAAGATAAGACCACCCCAGACCATCATAAGAATCAGCTAGACGTCCATCTATTTCCAAAGATTTCTTGAAGTATTCGCTAGCTTCTAAGTATCTATTTTGTTTAAAAGCTGACCACCCAAGCCCATTAAATTTATAAGCAAAAGCTTTTGCGCTAAAGTTCTGAACTTTGTTGAAACTCTCCTCTGCTTTTACATACTGACGATCAAAATAATAATGCCATCCAAGCATTTCATTTTTATCATAATTTCCAGTCATATTTAGATAAGCCAACAGGGTCCAGGTAAACAAAACATATGGAGTAGAAAAAACAAGAAGTGCTTTTTTTCTGCTATAGAAATGATTTGAAGCAAACGCCATCGCTAAAGCCATAGTCATTAAAGCCACTCCTGAGATGACGAATAAGTGTAACAAGGGTACCTCAGGTAGCATGTACCATATTAATCCCAGTAGGGCGCCATTAACTCCACACAGATTGGATTTCAAAGGCACTTCATCATTAGACAGAAGAAGAACAACGGATATTACAAGAAATGTACTTAATAGGCTTATAAGGGCGATTTTCGGTGAAACTAAAACCAAGGCGGAAAAGACTAAAAGCCCAGTAATCTTATTATTACAGAGGAGAAATTGTCCATAACTTAATAGGACAAGCTCGAAAGTCCTCATAATATATTTAAGCCATGAATGGGGATATGTTGTTTTCAATTATTTGTATAAACAACACAAAAAGTAATGTGGTATAAGACCCAGAAACCAAACGTCCCACGGTTGCTAAAGATTGAGAGGAACATTTTGCCCATGAAAATAAGCACCAGTGCCATACATATATAAAGATGCACAATATAGAAGAAAAGAGAAGTCTGTCCAAAAATAATGAGGGGTTTAAATAAAAACATGTTGAGTTTTGGTTTATACTGAATGAAGAGCGTCCAGATAAAAAACATAATCCCAAGCGTTAACAAACGAAATACAAGACTGGGAGGATACTTAGAAATAATAAAATCAGATACAAAATGGTGTCCATCCCAGTGTAGAGTGCTTCCAAAGCCATTCAAATAGCGGATGACAACAAATGCCACTATCAGTACATTCCAAAGTTTCTTTTATAGAGACTGAGAGGTTGTCCATAGGTTTTAGCCCCAACACAATATCCAATCGATGATCGGAGACGATAGAAAATTGTTTTTCCCATTTGTGGATATGCTAAAACAAAAAGAAGAAGATTCCAAATATTTTAATTCTTTCAGCTAAATTGAACATCAAAGAATAGTGGAAATGAAAAGGACGTGATAAAGTCAGTACCACCTGCATAGCAGGTGGCTTGCCTAGCCCTAAAAGGGCATTGTTACTGGTTACTCTTAAGGGTATATCTTGGAATTTATATTTTGTTGAAATAAGGAATGCCCTCAATTTGCTTGATTCATTCATTAAATTTATCTATTCATACCGATTACACTGGCTTCCCTAAAAGAGGCTACTTAAATCTGAATCATATTGATCTTCAATTGACTCATTCTCCTCTTGATCCTAAATATACTTCCGTACTCCCGCTTCATCCAAGTCCACTGTATTCATGTAATACCCTTTTGCCCAAAATTGGTGACCTCGAAAATTCTGCTTCAGACGACTGTACTTCTCAAACACTATCATCGCACTTTTCCCCTTTAAATACCTAACTATCGTTGATACTGAATATTTCGGTGGAATTGCCAAACATACATGAATATGATCTACATATGTCTTTTCTTTGTCACCCACACTACATGATACTTGCACTCCCATACCGTATGTGATAAACTTTTTTCATCTTCGGCTCCTTCTCTTATATTGCAAATTTCAAGCGTTCCTCTATCGCAATATATTGAAGGAGACTACTTTTGTAAATATTATAGCATAGCTTTTGCCATTCTCACCCGCGCCTAGCGGGTGATTTAGCTAAGGAATTATAGATTGTCCACTACTGTCAAATCAAATAAAAAAAGAAATCCGACTGCTGATCTGTTAAAAGGACTGGCTATGATCTTCGTGATTCAAGTGCACATCATGGAGCAATTTGCCAAACCTGAAATTTATGAAAGTATCATTGGCAAAATCTCGTTATTTCTGGGCGGCCCTCCATGCGCTCCATTGTTCATGGCCGTGATGGGATATTTTCTTGCATCATCTGAAAAGCCATTTTACTGTTTTCTGAAAAGAGGCAGCATATTATTTTTTGGAGGAATACTACTGAACATTGCACGGTCAGCCAACCTTCTCCATTATATAATCAATGGACAAAGCCAGACTGATCCTTTCTTTTACATTTTGAGTGTTGACATCCTTCCTCTTGCAGGTCTGAGTGTTATTATCATTGGGTTGCTACAGCGCATCTTCAAAAGAAATTATATTTTCTATTTTATTCTAGCTATTTGCATAACCCTTGTTGTTTCCTACTTCCCTGTATTTGGAACAGGCATGAAATTTTCAGTTTTTGTAAATGCATTCCTGTGGGGAAATTTTGAATGGTCATATTTTCCGCTATTCCCATGGTTTGCCTATATTCTCCTTGGATTTGCATTCAGACTTTTTACGGACAGACATCCATCATTCTCGAATTATAATACAAGCCATAGTATGGTATTTTCTATACCCTTCCTGATCGTTACCGGTGTTACAATTTCCTATGCGGCAGGAATAGCTCACGACCTGAAAAGAGAAACCGGATATTACCATCATGGCATATTATTTTTCGGATGGGTTGTTTTATTTATGGCCGGTTATGCAATGGTAGTCCATCTTATCGAAGAATATTCCGGAAAACAGATGTTGGTGCGTTATATAAAATGGGTTGGAAAAAATGTGACAATATTTTATGTAATTCAATGGATCATCATTGGAAATATAGCAACAGAGATTTATCAATCTCAGGGAAAATATAATCTTATTTATTGGTTCATTGAAATCACTGCATCTGTAAGCATATTAACATATGCATGGGAAAAACTAAAACTTATAGCAATAAATAATGAAAACAAATCTTTATAAAAACGGAGGTCATTTGAAAACCTATATGAAAATATTTTGCATTACAGCAATGCTGTTTTCAATGTCATTCAAAGTCTTTTCGCAGGATTCAGTGAAAGTGGCGGCAACGCGAATTGTTTTTGAAACAAGCTGCACAGTATTTAGAAGCCATCAATAAACTGAAAACTGTTTATGATGCAACATCCTATGAAATGAATTTGAGACTTGGGTATTTGTGTTATGGAAATGTCACCTAAGAACTGAAATATAACACTATAGAACAAAACTAGGGTATGCTCTGCTATGTTGCGCAGCCCGACCGAAACGAGGCCATGCACTCTTGTCCAGACACACTGCTCAAAACTTCGGAAAGGACAACATCGCTGCCTCGCCCTGAGCAGAGGAAGCCGTCGCCAAGCCAAACCGGAGAAAGGCCGAGAAACGTTTCAGGCGTCTATGCCAATCTATCGTTTCTAACGCGACGGTCTGAACTCACTCAAACCCATTTGGCGCTCGGCAAGCTCAAGCTGTTGTTTGGCAGCCACGTTTCCCGGGTCAAATAGCAACACATCGTAGAACAATCTTTTTGCCTTATCAAATTCACAGCGGGCAACCTTGAGGAGACCCAGTTCGACGAGGAAATAGACATTGGTTGGGTAGAGGTACAGCATGCCGTTAACGACCTCTTCGGCTTGGTCGTATTTCATTTGCATTCTGAGTGCGACTGCCAAACGCAGGTTGGCGTAGTAGTTTCCGTAATCGACTTGAAGGACTTGCCTTGCCGTGGTTTCGACTTCTTCGTAGCGGCCTTGAGCCAGCAGCAGGAGCGTATAGTTGAGTTTGGCCTCAACAGAGCTCGGCGCTACTTCAATCGCCGTCTTGTAATGTTTTTCGGCGTTCGCATACTCGCCGTTGAGGTAATACAACCAACCCAGTCGCATATTCACGGTATAGTTTTTAGGGTAATTCTGCAGAACGATCAAGAGAGCCTTAGTGGCACCCTCGTAGTTCTGCAACTTCTCATACTTGTACGCTTCAAAATAGCTCTTGCGAACCTCCTTATCGCTTATAAGTTCGCCGGAATGACCGGCAAAAGTGAAGCCGATAATCGCCAGGCCAATAACAAGAGTAGCAACAATCAGTTTCATTTTTTTAGTCCTCAAAAGGTTAGAATGATATTCCCAACACAAGGGAGAATATAAGCGAATCGGTAGGCACCCTGTTGGCGAAATCCTGGAAATTCTCATCGGAAAACTTGAAGGAGATGTCTGTCTTCTTAGACTCTGTGAAGGCATATTTGACCTGACCACCGAAGCCGCCGGTATGTAGCTCGGTGAGGTTGTACACCACAAAACCATCATTACGCACGGCAAACGTCTGCTCTCCAATCCAGCCAAAGGCTGCGAATGTCCAGGGGCCGGAATAAAGAGAAAGCTGTTCTTCCACGGAAGCGAACTTTTTCTTATTATTGGCTATGCCAACGTCTTCTTTGAGACTTATGAAGTGCAGCTTCATGTCCGAGTGTAAGGTCGCATTGGTGGACTTCAGAATATCGTAGCCCCAATGCGGGGTCAACTGGTAGACTGCCAGTTGGGGTGAGAAATTCTTGTAATCAGAGTAGTAAAAATCGAGACCTACATCCCCTTTGCCAAAGACATAGTAGTCCGCACCGACTATTCCAATCCAGCTGTCATTCGTCGGGACGTCATTTCCATTGATGTAATGGGCTCCTCCACGAAATTTCCAGTTCGCGATACTGAAATTTGAATAGACCAGAGTGGTATCCCACTGTTTCAGGATGTAACTCGAATTACGGAAGTCAAGCTTCGCGTAGTCGACCCCACCTTCAACGAGGTGATTCTCATAACTAGCGTAAGAATAGAACCCTGAGAGGTAGCCTTTATGCTTGACCGATCCGGCGTTGTATCTGACGTATTCATTGTGGAACAATCCGCCTATACTAAGCTTTCCCTCGACACGGGGCAGTTTTAGGGCGGAATCCATAAGATAGTCAATGTTTGCGTAGTCGATCTCACCTTCAACGGGGTGTTTCAATCCATCATCGCCAATGTAAGTATTATCTCCCCAGAGGTAGCCTTTATTCTCGACCGATCCGTCGTTGTAATCAGCGTATCCAATGTCAGGCGATACGTCGACTTTCTGCCCTTCTTCGGCAGAAACTGGAAGGATACAAACGAAGCAGAACAATAGCACAATGCTATATGTCCTCATAGGTAATTCTCCTCAGTTGAAGGATATCGATTTTTATCGAACCAAAGCCTGTCGTTGCATCCAGCTCAAATTCAGCTCCCAGTGCAACAATGCCGTAGCAACGAGTCCAACAGGAACAAGGTACCTGGTTCATCCCTAAAACCAAGACGAGTTTATGGTTCTGACAAAATTATAAAGAAAAAAATTATTTTATTTCTGATAAACCTTTTAAAGCGGATATGTCATTGGGGACGATGAGTAAAATCTTACGGAACAACGCACCCGCATCGCTGGAATTAAGCCTCAGCGCCGTCCATGCCAGCATATTAAGCGAATTATAGTCAAGGGGGTACAAACTAATCACTTTTTCAAAATGCTGACGCGCAAAGGCATAGTCCTTCTTCTCGTAATAAATTAAGCCGAGCTGATAGTTAATTCCCGTATTCTGCGGATCGATCTTCAGTATTTTTTGGTAGAGATCAATCACTTTGCCCTGATCTTTCATTGCAAGCGCAGGATTTAACCCCGCAAAGAGTGCCTCGATAGAAGAAGGTTTGAGGCTAACTGCCTTCTGATAGTATGACAGCGAGTCAGCATACGATTTTGCTAAATAATTCAACCAGCCAAGCCTGATATTAACCTCATATGACTTAGAGTCATCAGCGCCTTTCAGCGCATCAATTGCCTTCGCATAGTCTTTAACCCTTTCATAGGCATAACTGTTGGCGAACTGATCGCTTAACTTGTCAGTCGATTGCCCAAATACTGCAACCGGAATCAACGCAGACAAAACCGTCAAAGCCAAAAATTGCTTCATCACATTTCTCATTAGCTACCTCCTTTTATTTTTTTGTTTACGAGACAATATTAAGATATTTTGTGTAAATTGAAAGAAGTGGGGGCAAGTGTAGGGT
>Ga0209824_10000571_pt1 | contig 22787 bp, 23 predicted proteins | sample VDWuncwatermetaG_FD_184124 | JGI IMG/M metagenome (GOLD analysis project Ga0209824, IMG submission 184124) | Wastewater microbial communities from Netherlands to study Microbial Dark Matter (Phase II) - VDW unchlorinated drinking water (SPAdes)... ...
CGCCAATGTCGGATTAGGGAAGGCCGGAGGCAAGGACTGCAGTTGGCACACAGTGAACCTGGGCCTTCAGGCCAACTTCTGATCTTTTAATCAGGCAGGTTTGGGCTAAAACAAAAAGGGGGACCGGATCGGTCCCCCTTTTGTTTTCCTGCCTAGAGGTTTTTAATTACCCTTGCCGTCGCCATCATTGCTCATAATGTCGTGCTTCTTATCCCGTGTTACCCGGTCAATCTCCTCTTCAAATTCCCGGCCAAGCCATTCTCCGCTGGCAATAAGCTCCTTCCAGTTGATATCTTTTCCCCCGATCATTGCGCGATCTCTCTGAATCTCTCTTCTCAGCTCTCTTGCAGGGTCCCAGAAGCGGCCATCGGGATTATACTGCTCGATATGATAGAGCCAGTCCTCAAGGCCCTTAAGCCCCGCCTCAATCTCCTTTAGACCTCTCTGTTGGTCCCCATCACGGGCCAGCACCAATCCCAGATAGAGCTTGGCCAGGTTGTCCTGCTCATAGCGGGAACTCGCCCGCTCAAGAGCCTTACGGGCATCCGGCAATTTACCCGTAGCATAATAAGCCCGTCCCACATAGGTCCAGACTCCTTGAGGAAGAATAGAGAGGTTGAAGAGGTAGTCAGGGTCCAACTCGGAGGCGCGCTGAAAGTGCGCTAGTGCTACCTTGGGGTCTCCATATAAGAGGGCCATCCGTCCTTGCTGAGTCTCTCCTCCGACCTGAAAAGCGACACAGCCGGAGAGAAGAAGTGCAAATTGCAGAATTTTAAATTTTGCATTTTTCATTTTGCATTTTTCATTTGTTTTCATGGCTCTCCTCCTGAGCTACAAGCCTAAGCTCGCCCTTTGAAAAAATCAATACCCCAAAGAGGGTAGGTTCCCTCTTCCCCAGGAGGGAGCCCCTTTACGTATGATTCGTGGTTTGATAAGTTGTAAATTAAATGAAGGCTAACTTTGGTGAAAAGTTGCTTGACTTAGCAAATCTCCTCATTTTGGGTTCCTTAGTCGGACCAATCTGGTTTGAAAAATTCAAGGCTGCGGTCGCCATTCTGATGCTGTTAACAGGAGTAGGGATATGGCTTGTGGTGTACTTCAGCCAAAAGGAGGAGTGAAGATGGACATTACCTATCTTATTGCAATCCTCGTTTTCATCTTTGGTATTGGTATGGCCTTTCTTATCAGCAGAGACCTAAAAAAGAAGGCTAAAAAACCATAAGTCTCCTGAGTGATATGGATCCCCTTTTGTTCCTATTTGTCGTAGGTAGCATCATCGTCGTAATTGTTGGCCTGCTTTTCTACCTGCACGACCGCAAAGCTGGGCGAGTTTCTCCTGGAGAGAAGTGTTCCTTTTGTGGCAAGGCCAAAGAGGAGGTTAAAAAATTGATCGCCGGCCCTGAGGTTTACATCTGCAATGAGTGTATCGAGCTAAGTAGTGATCTCATCACCCAGGAACTGGGCAAGGGCCAAGAACGTAAAGGCTAGATTTCACATATGAGAACTGCAAGAGATCATCGCTTCCTGACTATTGGCTATTTGCTATTTGCTATTGGCTATTTGTTGATCTCCGGTTGCACCCACATCATACCCAGATTTGGCATAGGCGGGCGCTACCTGGAGGGGAAGGGTGAGGTGATAAAGTCTCGTGGCGGAGATATCGATAAGGCCATTTTGAGTCTGGAAGCCGTAGTGCGCGAGGACCCCACGTATCAAGACAGTATTACCCTCTTGGGACGTGCCTATTACAAGAAAGGCAGATACGAAGATGCCAAGCTGATTTTGCAGAGGGCCTTGGTAGTGAATAAGGAGGACGAGATTGGCTGGATCGTTTTGGGACTTGCCCAGATAAGGCTGGGAGATGATGGGAGGGGGCTTGAGAGCATCAAGGGCGGACTCACCTTATTAAGCAAGGCCATGCGCGACGGCTATAGAGGCTTTAACCCATGGGATCTTAATGGTTTGGTCCGCTTGTCTCTGCGCCGGTCGATTCTCCTGGCCACAAAAGGGTTAGAGGATAAAGAAGATCTCATTCGGGCAACGGAGCTTCTCCTTGCTCGCATTGATGACGAGGAGATATGGCGGGGGCGCGAGGCTAACGTGGAACGGCGTCGAGAGGCGGCGAATTAAAATAAAAAGGCTATCCCTCTCGTTATTGGGCTAAAAAAACAATTCCCACATTTTTAGTCCTTAATCCCCAGGTTGTCCTTCTCTTATGAAGTGAAAAGAATATCCCCCAAGGTCATAAGGAAATAGCCCACACTTACGTAGGCGTTGAAGTCGAAGAAGGCCCGGTTGACCCGGGAGAAATCATTCGGCTTGACCAATCGATGCTCCCATATCAGGATCAGAGAAATCGCAGCTATCCCGCTCCAGTAGATCATCCCCAGCCGTGCGCTGAAGCCTACCAAGAGCAAAAAGATTACGGTGCAGAGGTGAAAGATGCTGGACAGCCTGAGTCCCCAGACCACGCCGAAGCGGACAGGGATGGAATGAAGGCCATAGCTGCGGTCGAAATCATAGTCCTGCAGAGCATAGATGACATCAAAGCCGGCGAGCCAGAAGAGGACCGCCAGGCCGAGGAGGAAAGGAGTGAGAAGCTCAGCCATACTGACTGGCACACCGGTGACTGCGAGCCAGGCACCCATAGGCGCCAAAGAGAGCGCGAGGCCTAGAAAGAGGTGGGAGGTCCAGGTGAAGCGTTTGGTCAGCGAATAGAAAAAGACAATCGCCAAAGCAAGCGGGGAAAGAAAAAAGCACAGATAATTTAACTGATAGGCGGCAAAGATAAAAAGCAGGGAAGAGAGCGCCGTCAACCATGCTGCCTCCCCGGCCCTTACTTTTCCCTGCGGCAATTCCCAGCCGCGGGTACGCGGGTTCAAGGCATCCAGTTTTTTATCTGCCAGACGGTTAAAGCTCATGGCGGCGCTTCTGGCGCCGACCATGGCGACTAGGATCCAGATCAGCGTCCTCAGTCTCATGGGATGCGTAGGCCAGGCCAAGGCAACAGAGGCCAGGGCAAAGGGCAGGGCGAAAACCGTGTGGGAGAAACGAACGAGGCGGCCGTAGTCGGCAATTTTGGATTTTAGATTTTGGATTTTGGATTGGGAGGGGAATTTAAAATCGAAAATCGAAAATCGAAAATTCATAGGCCGAGCTTTTCCCATATCGAATCGATGTATTTTTTTGTCTTCTCGTCCATCACGATCGGCGTCGGCCACTCCCGCTCGAAGCCTTCGCTCTTCCACTTCACCGTGGCATCGATCCCCATCTTGGAGCCATAGCCCATGAGTGGGGCAGCATGATCCAAGACATCGACTGGTCCCTCGACGAAGAGGACGTCCCGTTTGGGATCGATATGGTTCCCCACGATCCAGGTGACCTCTGCGAGCTCATGGATGTTGACGGTATGGTCCACGACGATGATGATCTTGGTAAACATCATCTGGCCCAGGCCCCAGAGGCCGTGCATGATCTTGCGTGCGTGTGCTGGATATTCCTTCTTGATCGAGACGATGGCCAGGTTGTGGAAGACTCCGTGGACAGGGAGATGGATGTCAACAATTTCCGGGAATGTCAGGCGCAGAAGAGGGAGGAAAATTCTCTCCGTGGCCTTTCCCAAATAGGCATCTTCCATCGGCGGACGCCCTACGATAGTCGTGGGATAGAGCGGATTTTTTTTGTGGGTGATGCAGGTCACATGGAAAACCGGGTAATCATCGGCTAAAGAGTAAAAGCCGGTGTGGTCGCCGAAGGGCCCCTCGCGGCGCAGCGGTTCCGAAGGATCGATATAGCCCTCAATCACGATATCCGCATTCGCCGGCACTTCCACATCCACAGTTACGGCCTTGACCAGTTCCAGCCTCTTTTTTCTGAGGAAGCCGGTAAATAAAAATTCATCGATCTGGTCCGGCAAAGGCGCGGTGGCGGCATAGATGAGGGCCGGGTCCCCGCCGAGGCATGCCGCCAGCTCCATGCGCCCTTTTTTTTCTTTCTGCCGCTGGAAGTGGCGCGCGCCTACTTTATGGAGATGCCAGTGCATGGCGGTCGTGCGCGAATCGAAAACCTGCATACGGTAAAGGCCGACATTGCGGTTGCCGCTTCGAGGGTCCCGCGAGATCACGGTCGGAAGCGTAATGAAAGGACCGCCGTCTCCGGGCCAGCAGGTAAGAATCGGAAGGACGTTCAGATCGGGGTCGCGCTGGATGACTTCCTGACATTCCCCCTCTTTGATGACTTTGGGAGAAATCCCTGCCAGGCGCACCAGCTCAGGCAGCATCCGGAGCTTATCCCACAAGGAGCCTGGCGGCTTCATGCGCGTGAGCTCTTCGATCTCACGGGCGATCTCCTCAATGTTGTCCACTCCCAAAGCCGTAGCCATGCGCTTGAGGGAGCCGAAGGCGTTGATGAGAACGGGGATCTGTTTTCCCACAACATTCTCGAACAGCAGGGCAGGCCCGTCGCTCTTCATGACCCGGTCAGCGATCTCGGTAATTTCCAATTCCGCCTTGACCGGATAAGTGACACGCTTGAGTTCGCCTTTTCGCTCCAAAACTTGAACGAACTCTTCTAAGCTGTTATAGGCCATCGGGAAGGATAGGATATAGCGATATTAGTTAAATGAAAACCTTTAATCCGAGAAGTAGAAAGAAGTCAAGGATACGAGATTTAGGGGTCCCGGCTGAGGGTTCTGGAAAGAGGGCGGTGTTATCGAACGATGTCGTCATCTCCCTGGCTATTTTTGCACTCGCCTTCACCATTCGCCTGATCTATTTGTTCCAAGTCGAAAGCGTCCCCTTATTTTACCATCTAGCCGCTGATGGCCGTAGCTACGATGAGTGGGCTCAGCGAATCGCCGCGGGCGACTGGCTAGGTCAGGAGATTTTCTATCAGGCCCCTCTCTACCCTTACTTTCTCGCTCTCTTCCAGGCGATTCTTGGCCATGACCTTTGGTCCATTCGTGTGATCCAGATCATTTTAGGATCTGCCTCCTGTGCGCTGTTGTATTGGGCAGGGAGATCGTTTCTGTCACGATGGGTGGGGATTGTGGCTGGGCTGATCCTATCGCTGTATGCGCCAGCGATATTTTTCGACGCCTTAATCCAGAAGACCGTGCTCGACCTGTTTTTAATTACGCTTCTCTTATTGCTTTTGGGCAGGGCCCAGCAGAGGCCGCATTGGGCTCGATGGGGAGGTGCAGGGGTTGTCCTTGGTTTGTTGGGGCTTACACGTGAGAATACGCTTTTATGGCTCTTTATCGTGCCGATCTGGATCGGGTTCCATTTCACCGGGGAACGGCCTGGGAAACGGCTGGGATGGGTTGGCGTTTTTCTTGTCGGTTCGGTCCTGGTTCTTTTACCCGTAGGACTCCGTAACCTCACGGTCGGCGGTGAGTTCATACTGACCACTTCACAACTCGGGCCCAATTTCTTCATTGGTAATAACCCGAGAGCCGACGGGACCTACGTTCCGTTGCGGGGTGGACATGGTGATCCAAAATTTGAGCGGGTCGATGCCACCGAGTTAGCCGAACAAGCGGTTGGCCGGTCTCTCTCGCCTGGGGAGGTTTCAAGGTACTGGCTACAACGCTCCTTGGACTACGTTCGTTCCCAGCCTCTGGACTGGCTGCTGCTTATGGGCAGGAAGTGGTTGATCCTGTGGAACGTCCACGAGTTTGAGGATGCCGACGATTTTTATCTCTACCAAAGATGGTCCTGGCTCCTTACGGTTTTGGCCAGGGCAACCCATTTTGGCGTGCTGGCTCCGCTCGCCGCGATGGGGATTGTGGTAACTTGGAGGGAGCGGTGGAGGTTATGGTTGTTGTATCTCCTGTTAGCCTCCCTCGCTCTGAGTGTGGCTTTATTCTATATCTTTGGACGTTACCGCTTTCCCATGATTCCCTTCCTTGCTCTCTTTGCCGGGGCCGGCATAGTAGAAGTCGTCCTCCTGTGGAAGGAGCGTAGACTGCATCAGTTGCTTGCGTGTGCCGCTATTGTGCTCCTGACTGCGGTAGCGGTTGGCTGGCCTGCGGTGAGCAGGCCGGGACCATCAGCGGCCGGGTATAACAACTTGGCGAATGCCCTGGCCAAGCAAGACAGATTCACCGAGGCCGAAGAGAACTATCGACAAGCCTTGGAAGTGGACCCGAATTTTGAAGCGGCCCATTTTGATCTGGGAAATGTATTTGCACGACAGGGTAAGCTCGATGAGGCGAAGGAGCAATACCAAGAAACCCTTAAGGTCGCTCCGGACTTTGCAGAAGCACACAACAACCTGGGCAATGTCTTGGCTGCCCAAGGAAATTTGGAGAATGCGATCCAACATTTCCGCCAGGCCCTGCGGCTCGGGTTAACGCACAGTGAAACCCACTTTAACTTGGGCAATGCTTTGGCTAAGCAGGGCCATCTAAAAGAGGCCATCGAGCACTTCCGAGAGGCTGTGAGAATTAGATCGGATTTTTTCGACGCCTACCACCATCTGGGTGTTGTCGTGGCAGCCCAAGGCGATCTTGATCAGGCCGTTGAGTATTTCCAGCAAGCCCTGCGTATTCAGCCAGAATTTACCGAAGCTCATGAAAGCTTGGCTCAGGCTCTCGCCCAGCAGGGTAAGAGGGATGAGGCCATGAAACATTACCAGGAAGCCCTGCGGATTATGCAGTCACGCCCTGAGTCGCCGCCTCGTAGGTAGTTTAATCAATTGATGCCACATTCAGATATTTATCTCTCCGTCATCGTCCCGGCTTATAATGAGGCGGAGAGACTACCCAAGACCTTAAGAAGACTTCAGGAATATCTTTCCGCGAAACTTTTCAATTATGAGATCATTGTGGCCTTGGATGGCCCCACCGACAATACACGAGAGGTTTTGAAAGGCATGATGTCTAAGATAAAAAACCTCAGGATTTTGGACCGCAGAGTTAATCGCGGCAAGGGGCATACGGTTAAGGAGGGAATGCTTAAGGCCGTTGGTCGTATACGGCTTTTTAGCGATGCCGACAATTCAACTGATATCTCGCATTTTGACAAAATGGAGCCGCTTTTCGATCAGGGTTATGACGTTGTGATTTGTTCGCGTGATTCAAAAGATGCCCCAGGTGCGAGGCAAGCAGTGCCGCAAACTTGGTACAAGCGTCTCGTGGGAAACATGGGGAACCTCTTTATTCAGCTTGTAGCAGTGAGAGGAATTTGGGATACCCAATGCGGCTTTAAAGCGTTTCGTGACCACACGGTTGAGAAAATTTTTCCCCAAACATTAATTGAGGGCTGGGGTTTTGACATTGAAGTCCTGGCTTTGGCCCGCGCGCTGAAATATAAAATAGGAGTCATTCCTGCCCATTGGATCAACGATCCCAGAAGCCATGTTAAATTTTTTGGGTATCTGCAGGTTCTGTGGGAGACAGTAAAGATCAGGTGGAATTTATCCCTGGGTAAATATAACCTATAAAATTGGGTATTATGGCGCATAAAAGCAGGTCGAAAATCCCACCACGGACAGGAAGCCAAACCGAAAGGGAGGTAGTTTCGGTTCTTGCAGGAGTGGCGCGAGGTCCCCGGCTGCTCTCTGCAGTTGTCCTGACCTACTTTGTTCTCATCTTCGGCCTTATCAACGTCATCGCTTTTCTCCAGAAATCTCCTACAACTGATGAGCCGATCCATCTACTATTCGCGGGATATTCGTATCTTAAATGGGGTGACTTCAGGGTCAATCCAGAACATCCCCCTTTGGTTAAAATCTTGGCCGCCCTTCCCCTCCTGACCTTTGACATCAAGGACTCACGGTCATTGACTGCTGACTGGGATAAGATTCCCGAAGACGCCCTCGAGGGTGGACTTCATACTCTTGTGGTCGCTAACGATATGCTCTTTCTACACAACGATGCTGAAATTCTCTTCTTTTACGCCAAACTCTCGATGATTGCCCTGGGTATTCTCCTGGGAATCTTTGTTTACCTTTGGAGCAAAGAGCTATTCGGTGTCGAAGCAGCCATCGCCGCCCTTTTCCTCTACGCCCTGGATCCAAACATCCTGGCTCACAGCCAGATTGTCCACACAGATCTTCCCTTTACGGCTTTCTTCTTCATCAGCACATATTTTTTTTGGCGAGCGATGGGCCAGCTTACTTGGTTCAATTTGCTTCTGGCATCGCTCTTCTTTGGGCTTGCGGCGATCACAAAATATTCTTTCCCGGTTATTCTTCCCATTTGGGCCGTTCTAGGACTGGTTAAGGTCCTTTCCTCCGAACCTCAACAAGTGAGGATTGGCACACACCGTGTAGTGGCGAGTCGATGGGGAAAAGTGGCCCTTTCAGCCGGAATTCTAGTCTCAGCCGGGATCACTACCTACCTCTTTATTTGGGCTGCTTACGGTTTTCGCTTCAATGCGATTCCTGGCGAAGGCCGTTATTTACCTCTGGCTCAGGTGATGCCACAAAATCCCCTTCTCAAAGCTTCCGTTCCCTTTCTCACCGAATATCACCTCTTCCCCGAAGCATGGATTTATGGACAGCTTTTGGTTCTCTACGGGTTATTGCGACCCACGTACCTTTTAGGCCAGATCTCAGACAGCGGCTTCTGGCTCTACTTTCCAGTGGCCTTTGCCGTCAAAACACCGCTTCCCACCCTCCTTCTCTTGCTTGTGGCCGTAGGGACCCTGATCTTTAAGCGGACAGGCCGAAAGCCTCAGCTTTTTCTTCTGATCCCCGTAGTTGTTTATTTTTCCTTTGCGGTATGGTCGCGGTTGAATATTGGCTTACGCCATATCCTTCCCATATACCCATTTCTCTTCGTTTTGATTGGAGGAACCGTGGCGGAGCTTTGGAGTCAAAAGACGTGGCTTAAGAAGTGGGGCTTAATTTTTCTTGGCGTTTGGTACTTATGGTCTTCCATAACCATTTATCCTGACTATCTTACCTTCTTTAACGAGCTGGTGGGAGGGGCAAAAAACGGCCACAAGGTGCTGCTGGATTCCAACCTTGACTGGGGACAGGACCTTAAAGGACTGAAACGCTGGATGGACAATAACAACGTGAGAAGTATTCAACTCCTCTATTTTGGGATGGCAGATCCAACGTATTACGGTATCGATGCTGTATACCTGCCTGGTAACTGGATCGTTCGCTCTTCACGAGCTAACGAAAATCCTGAAGCAGCCAAGCATCTTGCTATAAGCGCAAATTTCCTCTACGGAATACGCCTGGGAAAGGCCGCCACCGAACAAATAAAAGAGTTCTATAAATCGCTCAGATGGAAGGAACCCGTCGCTACCATTGGTCATTCCATCTATGTCTACAGATTGGATTAGAGTCGGGGTTTATGGGTATTTGATTTATACCTGTAAAGCCCGAACCCTCTAAGGACGCTATGAAACCTGCAGGCAAACCATTGAAGAGCGAAAGAAGATTAGAATCCAATCGAGTCACTGCGGTAACCAGTGGAGCAACTCCAGATCTGGTCCACTGGTTACTCCCTCCCCTCGGTGTTCTTCTGACCGTCTTGGCCTTTCTCCCGGTATTGTTGAACGATTTCGTGAATTGGGACGACTATGAAACTCTGCTCGACAACCCGCATTACCGGGGGCTGGGCTGGACGCAGCTCAGTTGGATGTTCACTACGTTCTACATGGGTCATTACCAGCCGCTTAGCTGGGTAACCTTCGGCCTGGACTATCTCCTTTGGGAAATGGAACCCCTGGGGTATCATCTGACCAATCTTCTGCTCCATGCAGCAAACGCTGTCGTCTTTTACTTTGTTGCCCTTCGCTTGCTGCCTTTAGGCCTGTCTGGTCCTGCCGTGCCGGGAGATCCCTCACTTCCGGTAGCAGCCGGTTTTGCCGCCCTTCTCTTTGCCCTTCACCCTTTGAGAGTCGAATCGGTGGCGTGGGCAACGGAGCGACGGGATGTCCTCTCGAGCCTCTTTTTTCTCTGGGCCATTCTCTGCTACCTCAGGGCCACGGCGGTCACGACAGGCCAACGGGCGCGGACGTGGTGGATGAATGGAGGCCTGATCGTTTACACGCTCTCTCTCCTCTCGAAAGCCAGCGGGATCATCCTGCCAGCGGTTCTTTTAGTTCTCGACGTTTATCCGCTCAGACGGCTGAGCGGAGGCCCGAGAAAGTGGTTTGGAGCTGAGGCCCAGAAGATAGGGTGGGAGAAAGTTCCTTTTTTGCTTCTGGCCGTGATCTTTGGAATCATTGCGCTGCTCGCGCAGAAAGAGGCCGGGGCTTTAAAAGGTCTTGAACAGTATGGTCTCTTGGCGCGCTTCGCTCAGGCACTGTATGGAATCGCTTTCTACCTCTGGAAGACCGTTACTCCCCTGTGGTTATCGCCACTTTATGAACTGCGACCGGACTTCAACCCTTTGGATTGGCCCTTCCTCGTGAGCGGAGTCGTGGTCCTGGTGCTCAGCATTGTTTTCTTGATGGTCCGGCGGCGATGGCCCGCAGGGCTCGTTAGTTGGGTTTGTTACGTCGTATTACTCGCACCGGTCCTAGGAATTGCTCAGAGCGGGGCTCAATTCGTCGCTGATCGCTACAGTTATCTCTCGTGCCTTGGATGGGCAATCCTGGGAGGAGCAGGTTTACTTCATGGTTGGCAATTTTGGCGCAGTGGCCACATGGGTCAGCAAACCTTCCTTCTTGCCACAGGGCTAGCCGCAGCAGTTGTGCTAGCGTTAGGAATTTTAACCTGGAAACAGGTTCAGGTATGGCACGACTCGGAAAGGTTATGGAGACATGCACTTGCCGTTACCCAAGAGTCGAGCAGCGCTCATAACAACCTGGCGAATGTTCTAGTCAGAGAGGGTAAGAAGTTAGAGGAGGCGATGGAACACTACCGCAAGGCCCTGGAGATCAACCCTGCTTATGCCAAGGCCCATTACAACCTTGGACAGGTTCTCGCCATGAAAGGTGAGATAGAAGAGGCAATCGAACAGTACGGCCAAGCCCTGCAGATAGATCCTACCATTGCAGAGGCACACAATAGCCTGGGCACTCTCCTAGTCAAGCAGGGTATGTTGAAAGAAGCAATTGGACACTTCCGCCAGGTCCTAGAACTTAAAAGCGTAGTCACGGTACAAAGTGAGAGCCACTTTAACCTTGGTACTGCTCTAGCCAAGCAGGGCCATCTCGAGGAGGCGAGCGAGCACTTCCAAGAGGCGCTAAAAATGAGACCTGAATTTGCGCAGGCGCACCACGATCTGGGTATCGTCATGGCAGCCCAAGACCATCTGGACAAGGCGATCGAGCATTTCCGTGAGGCCTTGCTGATTCAGCCTGAATTTGCCGAAGCCCATGAAAGCTTGGCGCTGGCTCTCGCACAGCAGGGGAAGAAAGACGAGGCGGCCCGACACTACCAGGAGGCTCTGCGGATTATGAAGTCAGGTGCGGGGGGCGCTTCCCAACGCTGATAGGAGCTTTCTTGCCTCCAGAGGTGTTTTGGGCTATGTAAATTAGGGCGAGAAGACCGTTCTTTTGGCGAAAGGAGGATTGCGATATGAGGTACCAGAGCACGGAAGAACTCAAAAAGAGCCTTCAAGGCATCGTCGAGATAGAAGGCAAGGTGCGGGTCGTAAATAAAGAGAAACTCTGCGGGCAGTCGATAGATCGGCTGGTTTTCAACGGGGTCTTTCACGAGAACCACGAGATCAAGCAGGCCGCCCGCAATGTCGTGCGCCAGAGCGCAAAGGCTCTGGGCATCCATCCGGCCTCCATTCTTCCTCTCTACGAGGCCAGGGGCCGGGGGGAGTGCGGCGGATTTACGGTGCCGGCGATCAATATCCGAGGGCTAACGTACGATATGGCTCGAGCTGTTTTTCGCGCAGCGCTGCGCAACCAGGTGGGGGCCTTGATTTTAGAGATCGCCCGCTCAGAGATCGGCTATACGTTTCAGCGGCCGGCAGAGTACGCCCATGCGGTCTTGGCGGCGGCGATCAAGGAGGGCTTTACCGGCCCCCTTTTCATTCAGGGCGATCATTTCCAGGCCAGCGCGAAGAGTTTCGCGAAGAATCGCCAGGCAGAAGTCCAATCCCTTAAAGAGCTAATCAAGGAAGCGGTCGAGGCGGAATTCTTCAATATCGATATCGACAGCTCCACCCTGGTGGACTTGAGCAAACCCACGGTCCGGGCCCAGCAGCAGGATAACTGCGAAGTGGCCGCGGAATTGACGGCCTTCCTGCGCCCTCTTGAGCCCAAGGGGGTCTCTATCTCGGTAGGTGGGGAGATCGGGGAGGTAGGGGGAAAAAACAGCACTGTGGAGGAGCTGGAGGCCTTCATGGACGGATACCGCGAAGAGTTGGACAAAAAAGGCAAAGGATTAAAGGGAATAAGCAAAATCAGCGTCCAGACCGGCACGACGCACGGCGGCGTGCCCCTGCCGGACGGCACGATTGCCCGCGTGAAGATCGACTTTGACACACTGGGCAAACTCTCCCAGGTGGCGCGCGAGAAGTACGGCCTTGCCGGGGCCGTGCAGCACGGCGCCTCCACTTTGCCAGAAGAGGCCTTCGATCATTTTCCCCGCAGGGACTGCGCTGAGATTCACCTAGCGACCGGGTTTCAGAACATGCTCTATGATGACCCCGGCTTTCCCCAGCAGGTAAAAAAGGAGATCTACGATTTCCTGCGTAAGGAATGCGCGGGAGAGAAAAAGGAAGGCGAGACCGACGAACAGTTCATTTACAAGACGCGTAAAAAGGGATTTGGCCCGCTGAAGGAAAAATTCTGGACTCTGCCCGAGGAGTTCCGCAAGGAGATCGGCAAAAAGCTCGAAGGGCGTTTTGAATTCCTGTTCAAGAAGCTAAACGTGGTGAATACCGTTTCCCTGGTGCGCGAGAAGGTTCCGCTGGATGGCAGGGAACTGCGCGTAGCGTAAGCGGTCAGCCTCCTATAATTCAACAAGCCTTCAAGTGTGGCGAGACAAGGATGGGGCCTGAGAAGAGAAGGCAATGGTATACCTCTACGCCATTATAGCAGGATCCTCTGACTTGATATTCGGATGGTTTGCCCTCCAAGAGTGGGCAAACAAGATCCAGCCCCGATACGTCATTGCGTTTGCAGCCGGTGTCCTACTGGCCGTGACATTTTCTGATATCCTCCCCGAGGCCGATTTGAAGTCGGACTCGCCGTTCTTAGCCCTGGGCTTTGTAACGTTCTACGTCCTTGAGAAGGTGATGATGATCCATGCCTGCGGGGAAACCGAGTGTGACACGCACCATATTGGTCCCATCGCGGTTCTGGGAATGGCCCTCGACAACGTTGTGGATGGGGCTGGCATCGCGGTGGGCTACCGCATCGATCCGCTTCTCGGTTTGGCGATCACGGTTGCTGTGGTTTTCCATGAGATTCCCCAAGGCATGACCTCAGCGCTTATCATGCGTGAGGCGCATTGGAGTCGGCCTGGGATGCTCCTCGCGCTCGGTCTCGCCGGCCTCCTCTATCCCGTGGGCGCGCTCCTTGCCGGTTTTATCCCTCCAGAGTTTCAGCAGAAAATGCTTGCCTTCATTGCTGGGGACTTCATTTACATTGGGGCCGGAGATCTACTGCCTGAGGCGCATCGAAGATTTAATTGGAAAGTGATTCTGTCGGTGATCGTGGGAATGGCGTTTATGTTTACTCTGAAGCTTCTGGTCCCAATCGTCTAAGAATGCCTCAGGCTCCGCCGGGACAAATAGCCTTCTAGAAAGTTAATGATGAAGCGGATCGTTGTTGGACTCATGTCAGGGACCTCAATGGATGGTATTGATGCGGCAGTTGTCGAGATCGAGAGCGTTAGGGGAAAGAGACTGCTCAAACCTATCGCATTTGTTACCTCTTCTTATCCCAGAAAGCTGAGGGAGAGACTCTTCCTCCTTGGCAGAGACAAAAGTACCATGACCAAAGTGGATGAAATCTCCTCGCTGAACTTCGCTCTCGGTGAACTGTTCGCCCAGGCCGCTATCTTGGCGGTGAAAAAGGCTCGAATACCTTTGGCCAAGATCGATCTCATTGGCTCCCATGGCCAGACCGTCTATCACTCTCCCAGAGGCCGGGCGCCTTCTACCCTTCAACTTGGCGAGCCAGCGGTTATCGCCGAACGGACCGGCGTGACAACCGTGGCAGACTTCCGTCCTGCTGATATCGCCGCGGGAGGAGAAGGGGCACCCTTGACCCCTTATGCTCATTACCTGCTCTTTAAAGAGCGCAAGAAGTCGCGGGCCATCCATAATCTCGGAGGGATCTCGAATCTGACCTATATTCCCATGAGGGGAGCTATCCAGGATGTCGTCGCCTTTGATACCGGGCCGGGGAACATGGTGATCGACGGGCTTTGCCGCTGGCTGACGAAGGGAAAAAAAAGCTCCGACCGAGGCGGCTTGATGGCGCGGCAGGGAAGAGTCCACTGGGGTCTCCTCAGCCATCTTCTGCGCCATCCTTTTCTCTCCAAGCGCCCCCCGAAGTCCACGGGTCGGGAAGAGTTTGGCGAGCCGTTTGTCGCTTCGCTGTTAAAGATGGCGCTGAAAAAGAGCATCCGCCCCTTGGATCTTCTGGCGACGGCAACCGCCTTTACTGCGCGTTCTATCAGTCAGGCTTATAGGGAATTCATCTTACCGCGCTCCGGCAAGGTGGATGAGATCTATTTTACCGGGGGAGGGAGAAAAAATCGCACCTTGATGGCGATGCTGAGAAGCGAGCTCAGCTTTGCCAAGGTAGGGGTGGTCGAGGATCTAGGCTTTGACGGCGACGCCTTGGAGGCCCAAGCATTTGCCCTTCTGGCCTACGAGGCGGTGGAAGGAGTTCCTGGTAACCTTTCCCGTGTGACCGGTGCCCGGCACGAAGTGATTCTGGGGAAGATCGTGCCGGGGAGGAATTATTTAGGCGCGAGGCTGAAGGCATGAGGCGGCAGGCAAAAGTTAACGGCCGTTTCTCTACCGCCTGTTGCCTCTCGCCTATTGCCTATTCCAAATAGTGCAGCTTCACCTCTCCGCGCCTTAGCTTTTCTTCCGCCTCTTTGATCTTCTCGGGAGTTCCCGTGTCCTGCCAATATCCCTGGAAGGGAAAGCCGTAAAGGTCTTCCCCTCGAGTCAGCATCCTGGGGTAAGTGACTTTGGTGATGCCGAATTTTGCGGGGGACGCGGCCGGCGCGGCTTCCATGTAATCAAAAATCTTCGGCTCCAGGACTTGGACTCCGGTGAACATGAATTTGGTTAGGGCTCCGACCGATTCGCTCTGCGGCGCCTGATGACTGAGGAACCGTTGAATTCTTAGATCCGCGGAGGTCTCGATCGCGCCGTAGAGGTCGGCCTGAGGATCCTGTCTCAGGACCAAGGTGGCTATTCCCCTGCGTTTTCGATGCTGCTCGAGCAGCTCCGTAAGAGAGAGATCAATGATGACATCGCTGTTGATAACGACGAAAGTGCCGTCTGTAAAGAAAGGTCTGGCCTGCAAAAGCCCGCCGCCGGTGTCGAGCAGTTCTTTCTCTTCGGAATAGGTAATTTTGAGTCCCAGCTTCTTTCCGTTCTGCAGGTGCTCTTTGATCTTCCCTCCCAGGTGATGCAGGTTGATGATGATCTCGCTGATGCCATAGTGCCTCAGGAGGAGGAGCGGGTATTCGATCATGGGCCGACCCGCAACGGGAACGAGGGCCTTGGGAAGCCTCTCGCTCATGGGACGGAGCCGCTCACCATAGCCGGCGGCGAAGACCATCGCCTTCACGAAATTCCTCCGACCGCTCGCTCCTCGGGGGCGAGTCTTCGGACCGCAGCCGATGGGCCACTACCTTGAGGGCCGCCGCCCCGTCCTCCCCAAGGGTGCTTACTTTCGCTGTCGGGGCCTGCAGGCGACCATCCTACTCCTACGTCTGCGGTCCTCTTCCTCGCCCCCGAGGAGCCACCACTCCCTTCTTCATCCCAGAGACCTCCCTGTCCCCGGAGCGGGAATCGGCTCGGAGGCGTTGGAACTCTCTCAGAAGTCGAGGATTCCACATCGGAGTGAGGGGGCCTGCCGAGCAAGCCGAAAGCACCGAAACTGAACGGTTCAAAAAAAGCAGAGGCCCATTGCTTTCGGCACGAGAGGCGGGTCCCCAAACGGAGCTTCCCGCCGAGGAGACAGCTGGAGCGAAGGGGTCGGGAGGCCCCGTCAATCTTCATCGCATCTCCGCAAAGTGCGCGGCGAGAACCGGCACGAGTTTCTCCAGATGGGGCAGTCGCAGCAAGTTCCGTTTGAGCCGCCTGAGGATAGCGGGGAGGTATTTCTTATATCCCGGTTTTCCCTTGACTAGATCGAGATAGTGAAACCGGCCAACGACCTTGAAGTCTCTCTGGAGGGCAGAGAGGATGTAGATTTCGAGAAATGCATCGTGGTCCACTCGCTCCGCTCCCATTTCTTCCCGCTTGTACAGGTAATAGCGGAACAGAGGATCTTCGATGTCGGGCTGGATGACGCGGTCGGTTTCACGGTCATTCAGGAGAGAGGCCAGGTCATACTGAGGTGGAGCGAGCAGGGCGTCCTGAAAGTCAATGACGGCTATCGCGCCATTTGAAACCATCAAGTTCCAACTATGGTAGTCCCGGTGGTTGAGACAGGCGGGTTGGCTACCCAGGCGATGAGAGATATTTTTAAAGACCGCCACTAATTCTTTTTTTTCTCCCGAGCTCAGCTTGCTGCCCGGTCTCTTCTCCAAACCGTACTCGATGAAGTGGTCGAACTCCCACATGTAGAGGCGGAAATCGAAGCGCTGCTTAAAGGCGATGCAGGATTCGTCTCTTGCTTTTGTGCCAGCGATTTGGATCAGCAAAAGCTCATCAAGAGCTTTTTCGTACCACTCGATGACCTCAGCGCGAGGAAGCCCCTGCACTACGTCCCAGAGACAACGATCCCCCAGATCTTCCAGTAGGAGAACCCCCTCTTCCATCCAGGAGCCATAAAGTGCGGGAACGCGCACCCCGAGTCGGTTCAGAAAACGATGGAGGTTCAAGAAGGGAAGCTCCTTGGGCGGCTCTTTAAAAATGGCCAACTCCTCTGAAGAGAGGGGCAAGGAGCTGCCGGCAAGTTCCATGATGATGACTGATCGGGGAGCGGTAGAGCCGTCTAGTAAGGCCCGGTAGTAGCGTCGGCTCGAGGCGTCCCCGGCCAGCGGCGTGATGGAAAGAAGATCAGCGCGGCTGCCGAAAGCGACCCGGATCTTTTCCGCCACCAGTTTTTCTAACGGTTTTTTCACCACTTTAGCCTCTGAGGGTTGTGTGCCTCTTTTTTCTCCGGTATATTACTCTTTTAGTATGGATTTTCCGAGAGCGATCCTTGTCTTCTTTCTTTTTCTGGCTCTTTATCTCGCCCTGCAGTTTTATTTCTTTTCTCGCATCCGGGGTTTCCTGCGCATCCGGGTTCAGAATCGAAAAAGGTGCCGTCTCCTCTCCGGCATCGTAATCACTTTTTTCCTCCTCATGCTTTTCCCGCTCGTCTGGCGACTGCTCTTCGGTTATCATTTTCGCGAGCCATACCCTTGGGTTGTGCAGGCTCTCTTTGCCGTCTTCGCAGTGTGGGGTTTTGGCTCGGCTGGCTCCGCCCTGATCCTCCTGGGCTGCGATGTTTTTCATCGTTTCCGTTTGTTCTTTTCTCGTCGGCCTACGGAATCGCTTGATCTCGAGCGACGTGACTTTCTGAAAAAAAGCGCCGGTGCCGTGGCGGCCGCGCCGTTTCTTATTGCCGGATACGGGGTCCTTCTAGGCCGGCGCCGTTTCCAAATAGATTATTTGGATCTCCCGGTAACGGATATCTCGTCGGCCCTCTCCCAGCTTTCCATCGTCCACCTTACCGACATTCACGTGGGTCCGTTCATGCCCGTGGAGGAGCTTGCCGCCTATGTGGAGGCCGTCAATCGCCTCAAGCCGGATTTCATCGCGCTCACGGGCGATTTTGTCTCGACCAGCCCGGATGAGGTTGCCCCCTGTGTCGACACCCTTGCAGGATTGAGGGCGCGTTACGGGATTTTTGCCTGTATGGGGAACCACGATGTCTATGCCCGCGCCGACCGTGAACTGACTCGCCTCTTAGGTGAGAGGGGGATTCGCGTCCTGCGCAACGATGCGGTCTCTCTCGAGATCGGGAACACGACACTCAATATCCTGGGCATTGACGATCTTAGATGGGGAAGACCGGATCTTTCCCGCGCCCTGCAGGTCGCCGAGAGAAAACCTGGAGAGGTGCGGGTATTGCTCTCGCATCGCCCGGAGGTCTTTCCCGAGGCCGCCCGAAAGGGACTCGATGTGGTTTTTTCGGGTCATTACCATGGGGGACAGATCAAGCTTACCCCCGAGCCGGATAGTCTCTCCATCGCCCGTCTTATTACTCCCTATGCCGAGGGGCTGTTCTATCTCCCACGCCACCGCTTGGATCCCTCTGGAACAGGAGGAAACAGTGCCGCGCTCTTCGTCAGCCGTGGGGTCGGCATCACGGGATTCCCGATCCGGATTAACTGCCCGCCCCAGATTGCCCATCTGACGCTGAAGAAGGCATGAGGCGGAAGGCGGTAAGCTTGAGGGAAACCGACTCTCTTCTCGCGCCTCTCGGCTCACGCCTTTTGGGTTGAGACCGACGCCGCCGGCCCTAGACCTCTCACGTACCTCCGAAGCCTATCGTGACCTTTCCGCCTTCGACAATGACGGGGATCTGGCGCCGGTTCTTTGAATATTCCAACATGCGCCTTAAGCCCTCGTCATCTTTAAGGACGTTGATGTAATCGAAAGGCATCTTACGCCGGGAGTATTCCGCACGGGCTCCCGAAGTATAGGGTCAGAGATCCTGGCCGAAGATCAGAACTTTGTCCGCTGGCATAGATATTTACTCTCCTTAAGCCAGCAAAGATCAAATTGCAAGAGACTCTATCCCTATGTTACTTTCCTAATATGGAGGAGAGGCTGTGACCTTCAGAGTCGGCATCGCGCAGATCAATCCGAGGCTGGGAGATCTCCCGTCAAACCTGGCCCTTTACGAGGAAAAGATCCGTCAGGGGGCGAAAGAAGGCGCCGATCTTTTGCTTTTTCCCGAACTGAGCCTGACGGGATATTTTCTGCGCGACATGGTTCCCAACGTCGCGTTAAAGCTCTCCGCGCCTGAAATCAGAGAGCTCAAACAGCTCAGTCGAAAGGTCAGCTTCGTGGCCGGATTGGTGGAGGAGAGTTCGGACTACCGCTTTTACAATGCGGCAATCTATTTTGAAGCCGGAGAGATCCGCCATGTTCATCGTAAAGTCTATCTGCCCACCTACGGGATGTTTGATGAGCAGCGCTATTTCGCCCGAGGGGACCGGCTGCGGGCATTCGACTCGAAGTTTGGTCGCATCGCTGTGCTCATTTGTGAAGACCTCTGGCATCCATCCACTGCGTACGTGGCTGCCCTGGATGGGGCGCTGGCGATTCTCTGCCCGTCTGCCAGTCCTCTACGCGGCATCGCCGAGCAGCAGCTCCAGGATGACAATGCCCGCTACTGGGAATTGATCAACCGTGCCTACGCCGAGACCTTTGGCCTATTTGTGATCTACGGGAACCGGGTGGGGTTTGAAGATGGAGTGGGATTTTGGGGTGGCTCAGAGATCGTCGATCCCTCTGGCCAGAGAGTTGCCAAGGCAAAATATTATGATGAAGACTTTATAGTAGGTGAGGTAGCGTTGGAATCGGTCCGCCGCAAGAGAACCATGGCGCCGCTCCTCAGGGACGAAGATGTGGACCTGACCATCAACGAGCTTATGCGTATCCGGGAGCGGCCATCCGATCTAAAAGAGGTTCAAAGGTTAAAGGGTTCAAGGGATAAAGGGAAAAAAAGCAGCAGGCGACAGGCAACAGACAAGAAAAAGAGATGATGGTGCAGGTTCCGATCAATGTAGCGCTTCTACGTCAGATCCTCGTCTCCTTTATCCGGAACGAGGTGGAGAAGGTGGGTGTACGTCGCGTGGTGGTAGGGTTGTCCGGCGGCGTGGACTCCAGTCTCAGCGCCATGCTGGCGGCCGAGGCGCTGACCCCCAAGAACGTCTTGGGCATTATGATGCCTTATGAGAGTTCGAGTCCAGAAAGCCTGGCGCACGCGGAGCTGGCGGCCAGGAAAAGCTCCATAGAGTCCCTCACCGTGGATATCACGCCGCAGATCGATGCCTACTTTGAACGCTTCCCCGATGCGGATCAGAAGAGGCGGGGAAACAAGATGGCGCGGGAGCGAATGACCATCCTCTACGACCATTCGGCGCGGTGGAACGCTCTGGTCTTAGGGACAAGCAACAAAACGGAGCTGCTGCTTGGCTATGGGACTCTCTACGGCGACATGGCATCTGCGGTCAACCCTCTGGGAGACTTGTATAAGACTCAGGTGTGGGCCGTGGCAGAGGCGGTCGGGGTGCCGGAGGTCATTGTGCAAAAAAAGCCTTCGGCCGATCTCTGGGCAGGGCAGACCGATGAGGGAGAGCTTGGTTTCAGCTATCGCGAGGTAGATAGGCTTCTCTATCTCATGGTAGACATGCGCTACTCGCGTTCGGAGTTGGTTGCCGCTGGCTTTCCAGAGAGGTTTATTGATGAGGTGATGCTCCGGATCATGAATTCTCAGTTCAAGAGGCGTCTCCCGGTGATCGCCAAGGTCTCTCACCGCACTATCGACCGTGACTTCCGCTACGCAAGGGACTGGGGGAAGTGAAATAGCCATCAGCAATTAGCTGTCAGCAGTCAGCCAGAATCTGAAATCTGAGAGTTAAAAGCTGAGGGCTGAACGCTGATCGCTTAAGGAGGTGGGGATCAAGTTGTGGCTGGGACTCTCTACATCGTTGCTACTCCAATCGGTAATCTCGAAGATATTACGCTGCGGGCCCTGCGCGTCCTTAAGGAAGCCGACCTGATAGCCGCAGAGGACACTCGCCATACCAAGAAACTGCTGACCCATTACGGCATCGATAGGCCATTGACAAGCTATCACGAGCACAACGAGCGGACTAAGGCAGCTGTTCTGGTTGACAGGCTCAGCTCCGGATGTCGTATTGCGCTGGTCTCCGATTCCGGTACTCCCACCCTCTCCGATCCGGGCTACAGACTTGTCCAGGAGGCCATCAAGGCTGGCGTCAACGTAGTGCCTGTTCCAGGACCCTCAGCCCTGACCGCGGTATTGAGCGTCAGCGGACTTCCTACCGATCGTTTTGTTTTTGAGGGATTTCTCCCGGCCAAAAAAGGAGAGCGCAGAAACAAGATAAGCACACTCAAGGGGGAGAAAAGGACCCTGGTCTTTTACGAAGCCCCCCATAGGCTCCGAGAGTCCCTCGGGGATCTTCTCGAGCTCCTCGGCGACCGAGAGATAGTTCTAGGAAGAGAGGTCACCAAGGTCTACGAGGAATTTATCCGTGGCCGCCTGAGTGAGGTGAGGGCTCAAGTAGAGCATAACGCGCCGCGCGGGGAGATTACGATCGTGGTAAAGGGTGCAGAGCGAGAGTCAGTTCCTGGAGAGAATCTTCTCAGGGCCGAGATCCAGAGGCTACAGAGAAAAGGTTTACGGGTAAAAGAGATCGCAGGGCTTTTGGGAGAAAAGTTTTCCTGCTCCAAGAGAGAAGTCTATCGTCTGGCGTTGGGCAAGAAAAAATAGCCTGTCTATTCTTTTGCCTTAGCTGGACGGTGAACACAGTAGTTAAGTCAAGTTACGCGCAGGAGAGTCCAGAACCTCAGCCTCAACCCAAGCCAGAGAAGCCAGACTCTGAGTAAAGAAGCTCCGAGCAATCAACGAATCACCGATTGAAGTCAACGACAGGGGAGGCACACTCCTCCCCCTGTCGTTTTAAACCGCTTCGGGAAAAGAACGCCTGCACGAGCTTCAAATGGATAGCTGCTTGCCCGTTCCATGGATGAAGGATGAACTTTTACCCACTCATAGCGGTAAAAGCAATATCATGGTGGCTCGCGGAATTCAGGAATGTCCATTTTTGTAACCCAATAACGCAAATTGTTAATTTCAGGCACCTTACGGATCATTTCAGGACAATGGATAAATGGGAAGGATGGGCTGCAAAGTCAAGTAGTTAGATTCGTTAGAGTGCCTTTGCATCATTTTTGCATCTTGATGCATAAGCTTAGGTTCTAAGAATGATTCAAAACATGTTAAGGGAAGAGGCGTTGGGCTCATTTCGAGACGGAGTAACAATGGAATCACGAAAGATTGTTTGGGCCTGTATCTTGCTTCTTGCTGTCCTGGTTTTTGGGGGTGTACGCCTTCGGCTGCACAGCGAGGAGAGTCTGCACCTGAGCAAGAAAGCGGCTCCTATCGCGGCTGAGCCGCTCTCAAGGTAAGACTTTGGGAGAAGGGTCTCCCTTCTCCTTTTACCAGGTCTGGGCAAGAATGGACAAGAATGAGGAAACACTGGCACCCTCTGTGCTCGGTTCGTCTCGGGATCATGGCTACCGGGCGGCTCTCCCGCGTTTCTCCGTCGCTGACCCCTCTCCCTCCGCTTAATCTAATCCAGCGGGAGTTCCCCGTCCGTAAGGGCGGGGGTGAGAGCCGGGTTGCGCGAAGCGCGACGCTCATAGCGCACTCAAGAGGCCACGCCCGTAAGGGCGTGGAGTTTCACCTTCGTCCGTTATTTGCTTGACCAAAAAATCAGGGAGTGAGATATTAAACTTAGGATTTTGGGGTTATCGCGGTTTGGTTTCAGTCGCCAGAAAAAATGTGACTATCAGGCTGCAAGGGGCAAAAAACGAGGATACCATGAAAGCTAAAGCTCGGAATGAAACATACGTACGAGGGAAAAAAAGATTAAGAGGACCAGAACCAAGAGTCTCTCTTGGCAACGACTCAAGCCGT
>Ga0209824_10000573_pt1 | contig 22755 bp, 22 predicted proteins | sample VDWuncwatermetaG_FD_184124 | JGI IMG/M metagenome (GOLD analysis project Ga0209824, IMG submission 184124) | Wastewater microbial communities from Netherlands to study Microbial Dark Matter (Phase II) - VDW unchlorinated drinking water (SPAdes)... ...
GTGATCATGAATCTGGCCGTGAATGCTCGAGACGCCATGCCGACAGGTGGTCAGCTGACCATCCAGACTCGAAATGTCACGATCGGGAAAGGACCTCGGCGTGAAACCATGATGCTCGACGAGGGAACCTATGTGCTCTTGTCGATCAGGGACACCGGCCAGGGGATGAGCGAAGAAACTCAATCACATTTATTCGAGCCGTTTTTTACGACAAAGGAAAAGGGAAAAGGCACGGGCCTCGGGTTGTCGACCGTGTATGGAATCGTGAAGCAAAGCGGTGGCACGATTGGGATCGAGAGCAAGCTGGGACAGGGCACCACATGCAAGATCTTTTTCCCGAAAGTGAAGGAGACCGCACAAGGCGCGCCGATCGCCAGTGAAACGGTTGGCAGAGCGATCGGGCGAGAAACGATCCTCGTAGTCGAGGACGACCCGTCGGTGCGAGGGCTTGTACAGGAAGCGCTTCGTCTGAGCGGCTACGAGGTGTTGGCCGCGCGTCACGGCATCGAAGCGCTCCTGGCCGGCGCGAAGCATCCGGGCCCGATCCATTTGTTGCTGACAGACGTCGCGATGCCGCAAATGAGCGGGCCGGAGGTCGCAGAAAAACTGACGGTTGTACGACCAGAGATCAAAGTTTTGTACATGTCCGGTTACCCCGATCATCCGGTATTCGAACAGGGTGGGGTCAAACGAGACACGGCCTTTCTCCAGAAACCGTTCACGCCTCATGTATTGACCCAAAAAGTGCGTGAAGTGCTCGATGGGAAGAAGGTGGCGTAGAGAGCCGCTCTGATGTCCCTCGCTTGATCTTCCCCGTTTATTCCGTTTATTGTGACATCACTTTGCAATCGGCTGAGATCAGTCGGATCGATTGTATACATCGAGAAGGAACGAAGCGTTGATGCAGCAAGCACGGGAAGTTGATGTCGCGCAGTATCGCATTCGGCAGGAGCCGTTTTACGCGGAGGTCTCTGGGGAGATCGGCCTGTTCACCATTGCTGCTGAGAAAAAACTGCCGGTGATGCTGAAGGGGCCGACCGGCTGCGGGAAAACCCGTTTCGTTCAATACATGGCCTACAAGCTCGGCCGACCGTTGATCACGGTCGCTTGTCACGAAGATCTCACGGCCTCCGACTTGGTGGGCCGTTACCTCTTGAAGGGGCAAGATACCGTATGGATGGATGGGCCCTTGACCGTCGGGGTGAAACATGGGGCCATCGTGTATCTCGACGAGGTGGTGGAAGCCCGAAAGGATACCACGGTCATCATCCATCCGCTCAGCGATGACCGGCGAGTGCTCCCGATCGAGAAAAAAGGCCAGATCGTGGAGGCCGCCGACGAGTTCATGCTGGTGATCTCCTACAACCCTGGCTATCAAAGTGTCCTCAAAGATCTGAAGCAAAGCACGAAGCAGCGATTCATCGCGATTGAGTTTGATTACCCTGCTCCCGATATCGAAACCCTCGTCGTGCAGCGTGAGGCAGGGGTGGATTCAGTCATCGCGGCGAAACTCGTCAAGCTCGGCCAAAAAGTCCGCAACCTCAGAAGCCATGGGCTTGAGGAGGGGGTCAGCACCAGGCTTTTGGTGTATGCCGGCACATTGATCAAGCAAGGCGTGCCACCCGAGCGGGCCTGTGATGTCGCCGTCGCCCGGCCGATCACTGACGATTCAGACATGCAACGGGCCATACTCGACTTCGTCAAAGCGATCTTCTGAGTTCCTCAATTTCTGTGGCGTCTCTTCCTGTCATTCCACGGGACAGTGAGCGCGGGGCGCTCCTGACAGTCCACGTCCAATCAGGGTCTTCACGTACTGAGTGCGTCGGCATTCATGGCGATGCGGTAAAGATCCGCCTGGCCGCGCGTCCGATTGACGGTGCCGCCAACGACGAACTAATTCGCTTCATCGCCGAGCGGTGTGGGGTTCCGCGCGCGAATGTGCAGCTTCATGGCGGAGCGACGGGACGGCGTAAGCGACTATTTGTGAAGGGGGTCGCGGCAGAGTCGCTGTTAGCCCAACTGATGCGAAAAGAATCGAAGAGAAGGGAGACGATATGAGGAGAGTGGCAATAGTCAGTGTCTCCATGGTGGTGATGCTGGCGGGCTGTTCTGGTGCCCGCCCGGTGCTGTATCCGAATGTGCATATGCAATCAGTTGGAAAAGAAGTCGCCGGGCAAGACATCGAGGCCTGTAAACAGCTGGCGGAATCCGCCGGGGCGGACGAAAGGAGTGGCAGCACAGCAGGTCGTGTCGCGACAGGTACTGCCGTTGGTGCTGGGGTCGGTGCTGCGAGTGGAGCGGTTGGGGGAGCGATTTCTGGGGCAGTGGGTCGCGGGTCGATGATCGGTGCGGCGAGTGGAGCCGTCTGGGGCCTTCTGACAGGGTTATTTTCTGCTGCCGTCGGTCCTTCTCAGCCCAACCACGCGTACACTAATTTCGTCAATCGATGTCTGCAGGAAAAAGGGTATGAGGTGACGGGGTGGCAGTGAAGGGGAGGAGGCTGGGCGCTGAGGTCGTTTCGGTGCTCGCCCAACGCGCGGCCTCAGAAGGCCCTCGTTGGATGCGCGCAGTGGAGTGTTCACCCGTCAGGTCTGCTTGGGAAGGTGTGAAAAACAGAGAACGCTGTGCACAATTTGAAAAACCTCGACATTTCGTCCAAAGGGTGAGAATTGAAGAAAAGACTCGAAAGCACTCCAGGGAATTTCTGTGGCCGATCAATCTTGGCAGCGCCTCATAGGCATCATTCTTCTCCTGACTGTCACAGCCTGTGCTGGCCCGCAGCCGATCTTACGGTCGAATAAACAACTCCACGTGTATGGCAAGCAGTTGGCTCAACAGGAGGTCGAATCCTGTCAGAGGCACGTTGAACAGGCTGGTCTGCGGCCTGGGACGAACCAAAGCGCGAACGCTGCAACCGGAGCGTTGCTTGGTCTGACACTTGGTGGCGCGGTCGGTGCATCGGCGGGGGTGGTTGGAGGATTACCCGGAGTGACGATTGGGGCTGCTGCCGGTAGCGGGATTGGATTGGTCGTTGGATTACTCGGAGGAACGTTCAAGCCGCTGGAACCAGACCCGCCATATGCTGATGCGGTCACAAGCTGTCTGAAGGAAAAGGGCTATGAAGTCAGGGGGTGGGAGTAGGTGTCCATACCAAAAGACATTTAGTATCGAGCGTGATCGAGGAACCGGATCATAGCTTCCGACGCTACCTCTCGGGAGTCTGGGTTCGTCGTCACCATGATCGTGACCAGCAGATCGATCTGCTCACCCACCTTCACCATCGGCGCTTTCAATGCACTTGTGTTCCTCCCACAAGCTCCTCGATCGATCACCTCGATCTGCCCACTATCATCTTCCAGCGTAAGCACGGTCTGTTCGTGGGTGAATCCGCAGATCCTCCAATTCGTAATGATCTCAGTCTGAATCGCGGTGACAGTTCCGGTCAATCGTATTTCTCTCATCTGGTAATGATCTGGATGAGCTAATACCTTGCTGATTGGTATCCGCTCTCTGGAGACGAGGGGTATCCTCAATGAATGTGGGAGGTCATCCGATGCCATCCCGGGTTGAAGCCAGATTATCCATGTGGTGATGAGCAGGACCATCAATAGCCCTGCACCAAAACGAGTTGCTGTCATGAGCACCTCGCCTCAAGTCTAGCAGAGGCTCGATAGGTAGGAGCCGACCGCTCGGCACTGTGCCGATCCTTCGCCACCTGATCGGTCTATGATGATCTCTTGATCCTTCGATTGTTCCACCTCTAAACCCTCTCAGCCGCAGCGGAATCGGAAATCTCAGACTTCCAGTATTGCACTGGAACGCAAGTTGCCAAGGTGGAGTGTGTGGGTATGCATTGTGATCTGGTGGAGAGCGGCGCTTTACAATCAAGGGTAGCGACGCCATCATGCCAAGGTGATTATGAACCGATCAGTCGTCGCGTAAGGAGTAGGAGGACTCATCATGTTTGTTGTTCTTGGTGCAACAGGGAATACAGGATCTGCAGTTGTGGAGACCTTGCTGAGTAAGAAACAGCCGGTGCGGGTGATTGTTCGTTCAGCCGACAAGGGTGCTGCCTGGAAAGCGAAAGGTGCGGACGTGGCCGTGGCATCGCTTGACGATGTGTCTGTGTTGACCAAGGCTTTGGAAGGCGCGAAAGGGGTCTATTTGTTGGTGCCGCCAAATTACGGGGCTGAAGCCTGGTTAGCGGATCAACGGGCGCGGATGGATCGCGCGGCAGAAGCCATTCAGAAGAGTGGAGTCGATCATGTTGTGTTGCTGTCGTCGGTGGGAGGACATCTGCACGGTGGAACCGGCCCGATTCGGGCGGCGAGTTATGGAGAACAGGCGCTTGGTTGTATTGCCAAACGCCTGACCATTCTCCGTCCCTGTTATTTCATGGACAACTGGGCGCCGGTCATTGGGGCGGCCAAGGCTCAGGGTGTTCTTCCGACATTCATTGCGCCACCGGCGAAGATTCCCATGATTTCGACCAAGGACATCGGCAGGATTGGTGCGGAGCAGTTGATGATTGGTGGCTATGGTAAGCAGATCGTGGAAATGGCTGGTCCGGAGGAGTACAGCCCGGATCAAGCGGCGGCGGCACTCAGTCAGATCCTTGGGAAAACGGTGATGGCCCAACATGCGCCATTGAGTGCCGTGGTTCCGACGTTCAAGTCGTTCGGGTTTTCGGACGAGGCGGCGAGATTGTTTGAAGAAATGTACACGGCGTTCTCCAAAGGCGCAATCGGGTATGAGCACCCTGACAGGCTCGTGCGGGGTACGGTGACGCTGGATGACGCGCTACGAACGATGGTGTGAAGGAGGACCACATGGCTACAGGGACAGCTGTTGTCAAAGAAGTCGCAGGGATCTATCAACCAGGATCGGCCCATATGGTCGGAGATGGGTTCCCAGTGCGGAACCTGTTCCCGAGCAACGATCTCGATCGAGAGGTCAGTCCGTTTCTCATGCTGGACTATGCCGGGCCACACTATTTTGAACCAACCGATCACCCGCGGGGCGTCGGCGAACATCCTCACCGCGGGTTTGAAACTGTGACGATTGTCTATGAGGGCTTGGTAGCTCATCGGGACTCCGCCGGCAATGCCGGGGTGATTGGGCCGGGTGATGTGCAGTGGATGACGGCGGCATCCGGAGTCGTGCATGAAGAGCTGCACGAGAAACAGTGGGCCAAGAAGGGTGGGACGTTGCACGCCATTCAATTATGGGTGAATCTGCCGCGCGCACAGAAAATGTCGGCGCCTCGTTACCAGACGATCCTGAACGCCGATATTCCAAAGGTCGAACTTGAAGGTGGAGCAGGCCGACTGCGTGTGATTGCTGGAACGGCTCAGGGACAGAAGGGGCCAACCCATACAGTGACACCGATCGAACTCTATGATTTGAAGCTAGCCGCTAGCCATCGCGCGGAGTTGCATCTTCAGGACGGGCACAATACGTCTATTTTTGTGGTGCAAGGCTTGGTGTCGGTGAATGGTTCCCGTGACGCCGGAGAGGCGGAATTGTTTGTGTGCAAGCGGAATGGATCACTGGTGACGATTGAGGCCAAGTCAGATAGTCGGATTTTGCTCATGAGTGGTGAGCCTATCGATGAGCCGATTGCGCGGCACGGTCCGTTCGTCATGAATACCAAAGCCGAACTCGTACAAGCCGTGAACGATTATCAAGCGGGCAAGATGGGCCACCTGTCATGAATGAGCGAACACTGACGGTCGACGTCTACTCGGATGTGATCTGCCCCTGGTGCTATGTGGGGAAGCGGCGGCTGGAACGGGCACTCAAGACATGGGATGGTGTCCCTGTGAATATCCGATGGCGGCCCTTTCAATTGAATCCGACCATGCCGCGCAACGGGATGGATCGACGACAGTACCTTGACGCGAAGTTCGGGAGCCCTGCTGCTGCTCAAGCGATCTATGATCACGTCTCGACAGCAGGTACCGAAGAAGGCATCCAGTTTGCTTTTGAGCGCATTGCGCGGACGCCAAACACATTCGCAGCGCATCGCCTCATCTGGTTGGCAGGGCATCATGATAAACAGGATGAGCTGGTCGAGATGCTCTTTCGCCAGTATTTCGTGGAGGGAGGAGATATCGGGAACATCGAGACATTGTCCCAAGCCGCAGCCGACGCGGGGCTTGATCGGGCAACGATCGAAACCTTTCTGGCGGGCGATAGGGGGATAGAAGCTGTGAAGGCAGAGGAAGCCGCTGGCCATCATGTGGGCATACGAGGTGTTCCGTATTTCGTGTTCAATGGAGTCAACGCGCTTTCCGGAGCGCAACCGCCAGAGCAGTTGTTAGTGGCCTTTAGGCAGAGTGAAGCCGGCTTGTCAGTGGGAAAGGCAGGTGTGTAATGGCCGTTCAAGTCTATGGATGTAACCATGTCGTGATCGAAGTGACCGATGCCAAGAAGGCAGCGAGGTTCTATCACGATGTGTTTGGGCTGAAGATGTTACGTGGGGGGGAAGGCGCGGTCTGGTGCAAGCTTGGAGAGCATCAGTTTATGGCGATTTTTGAGGTGAACAAGCTACAGCCGGATCGTGTGAAACATTTTGGCTTGATGGTCCGGGACGCGAAACAGATCAAGGAAGTGCGGAAGAAACTGATCAATAAGTACAAGCTGAAACCGGCGTCCGACTTGCGATGCGATTTCCGCGATCCCTGGGGGAATCGTTTCCAGGTCGGCGATCTCAGCGATGAATCACTGGTCTGGCTGCTGCCGTATCAGGAAGTGCAGAAGGCCGGTATTGCATTCACCGATACTCCTAGAAAAAGGGGGAAGTCATGAGCACAAACAATCTGCAACAGCGATTGAACGATCTGTTCGGCTACATCCGTCAAGGCAAGATCATTGAGGCCATGAGTGAGTTCTACGATAAGGATACCGTGATGCAGGACAACGCCAATCCTCCAACAAAGGGGCTAGCGGCGAACATCGAGCGCGAAAAACAGTTCATGAGTGGTGTGAAGGAGTGGAAAGGGTTCAACGTCACGGCCTCAGGCGTCGGCGACAACGTGACCTTCTACGAATGCAGTCTCGACTTTATCGTGACGAGCGGGCAACCGGTTCACATGGAACAGGTCGTGGTGGCCAAGTGGAAGAATGGCAAGATCGTTCATGAGCGGTTTTATTATGATACAGGCTCCAAGCGGTAAGGAACCAAGCAAACCCATCTTCCAAGGAGTTGCTCATGCCCGCCTTACAATGAAAGAATATGAGAGGTGTCGAAAATATAAAGATGGAAATCTTGCAGACGATCGTGGGTAGCGCTCCCCCTGATCAAAATGACGTAGAGATACTGGGCTACGTCAGACTGTGTGAATAATTCTCTTCCTATGAAAGGGTTGAGGGCGAGATGAGCATGCATGGCAACGCTATACGACGCGTGATGGTGGGTACGGACCGTTCCAAAACGGCGGATCATGCCGTCCGATGGGCCGCTGAGTTCGCCGACCGCTTCGGGGCAGAGCTGCTTGTGGCGCAGGTGATCGGGCCGAACCATCCGGCCACCACGGAATTCGGCGCAGCTGAGCAGACACGAGCCGCTGCCGCCAATGATGAGCTGGTCAATATCGTGAGGCAGCTGGCCGGAGAGCGAGGGCAGGCTCTTGTCCTCATAGATTCCGATCCGGCATTGGCAATCGTCCGTGCTGCTGAGCGCGAAGCCATCGATGTCCTGGTGGTTGGTAATTCGGGCATGGCCGGACGAAAGGAGTTCTTGCTCGGTAACGTACCGAATCGCATTAGCCACAATTCCCATTGCACCATCATTATTGTGAATACCCTCCTGTCCAGAGGTGAGCAGGTTCCTGAATCAGTGCGAGTGCTTCAGTCCAAGGGTGAACCTCATACGTCTGAGCCTCACCTGGCGGGACGAGCCATGCATATTGCGACAGTCATGGCGAAGCATGGCCTCAAGGAGCTCTTCAGCCAGCCCGATCAATCAGACGGATCCATTCGCAGTCAGCAGGCCAAGCGCCTGCGCACGGCGCTGGAGGAACTGGGCCCGACCTTCTCAAAGCTCGGCCAGGTGCTGTCGACCCGCCCGGATCTCCTTCCTGCGGAATACATCGAAGAACTCGCGATGTTGCAGAGTCATGTGCCCCCCATGTCCGAGCGTGAAGTCGTTCAAGTCGCCGAACAGGAGTTGGGGGTGCCGTGGGAGGATGTGTTTGAGTCGATCGATCCCAACCCACTCGCCGCCGGGACCATCGCCCAAGTCCATCGGGCCAGGCTCGAAAACGGTGACCGAGTCGTCGTGAAAGTTCAACGACCCACTGCCCGAGTGGACATCGAGCAGGATCTCGCCCTGCTCGAGATATTCGCTCAGAAAGTCGGGCAACGTCAGGCCCTCAACCAAGTAGTGGATATGGAGGCGGTATTTAAGCACCTCTCCACGTCGCTCCAGCGCGAACTCGATTTTTGCCAAGAAGTCGAGAATATCGGGCGGATGCAGACCGTGCTCACAGACTATGATCGGTTGGCGGTCCCCTCTGTGTATCGAGAGCTGTCGACGTCCTGCTTATTGGTGATGGAGGAGATTCAAGGCGGCCCGATCGCACAGGCGCCGGAAGGCCAGGCGCGTATCGAGGCGGCCCGCCAGCTGTTGGAAAGTTTCTACAAGCAGATCGTCATCGACGGTTTCTTCCATGCCGATCCTCACCCGGGCAATCTCATGTGGTGGAAGAACCGCATCTACATTCTTGACTTTGGAATGGTCGGCGCCATCGATGCCAGCGTACGGGAACATCTCATGTTGTTGCTGATGGCTCTGTGGAAGGAAGATGTGGTGTTTCTCAGCGATATCACGCTGATGATGACGGGTGCGATCGACCGCAGTGATCTGGACGTCCCACGATTTCAACGCGAAGTCGGCGAAGTGATGGCGAAATACCGCAAGGCGGCTCTCGCCGAGATGCAGATCGGACCGCTGTTGCAGGAAATGAGCACAATCGCATTTCGGTACGGCGTGCCGATGCCGGCGTCGCTGACGCTCGCAGCCAAGGCGCTGGCGCAGGTCCAACTGGCGACGGCGAATCTTGATCCAAAACTCGATCCGTATGACGTCGCCGGCAAGTTTTTGATGCGCGTCATGATCAAGCGCATGGGAGCCGCGCTCGATCCCAAAGCACTCGCATATCAGTTACAAAAGTTCAAAGTACGAGCCGAACGGGTGACCGAAGCGATCGAACACCTGATCGGTGCTCGTCCCGGTCAGAAACTTGTGGTGAATTTCAAGGCCAATTCGCTCGAAGAGATGGTTCGACAGACGGGACGGCGCCTTGCGCTGGGCTTTGCCGCTGCAACAAGCATCCTCTCTAGTGCGCTCACGGTCATGTCGGGAACAGTTGCAGATTGGATACCGGTCACGTTCGGGATCGTCGCCGGGCTGCTGACCCTTGGACTGGTCTTCGATCTAATGCGGGGACGTTGACGGTGCGTTATTCTGTTGGCGGTTCAGCGGACTCTACGATTTGGTTTTGTCGCTTCTGATCGAGCGTAGGACGGCTCTCTCGAGTACGCAGGCAATCACCGACATTCCGATCGAGATGAGTCGATGTTCGATATGCCAGATGATGCTCCGATGAGCGGTCTTTGCTGGGGAAGCACCGTTGGCCATGGCGATATTATCACTCAACTTGTCACTGGCTGCAAGAAGCAATGACTCCATGTCCGGTGTTCACCGAACCAGGCTTGGGCAGTCATGATGGATGATCGCGTTTTGGCATGGCTGGAAAGTCTCGGCCTCGATCACTATCGGGAAGCCTTTCAGCAGAACGCCATCACATGGGACGTCTTGCCAGAACTGAACGACGGTGATTTGGCATCCCTGGGTGTTGTGCTCGGCCATCGGAAAAGACTCCTGCGCGCCATCGCGCACCTGTCACCACAGGCCGACGGCGATGGTCTTCAGCCTGTACCCATCGCGACTGGCCCGGAAGCAACGCCCTTCCCTTCCGGCCAAGATCAAGCGGAGCGTCGCCAATTGACCGTCATGTTTTGTGATCTTGTGGGCTCGACGGCGCTGGCTCGTCGGCTGGACCCCGAGGACCTCCAAGCCTCTATCCGACGTTTTCTCGATACCTGTGGTGAGGCGATCAGCCGATTCAACGGCTATATCGCAAAATACATGGGTGATGGACTCTTGGTGTATTTTGGATATCCCCATGCCCATGAGCACGACGCGGAGCGTGCGGTGCATGCCGGACTGGCCGTGTTGGAGTTGGTGAAGGCTCTTCCTCGCGAGCATTACCCTGATCAGGAATTTGAAATAGCGGCGCGAATCGGGATCGCGACCGGTCTCGTCATTGTGGGCGAACTCATCGGACAGGACACCGCCATGGAACGGTCGGTGTTCGGTGAAACTCCGAATCTAGCCTCTCGCCTTCAGGGATTGGCGGCGCCGAATCAATTGATCGTTGATTCGGTGACGAAGCGTCTTGTCGGGGGTGAGTTCGAGTGTGCTGATCAGGGGACGGTTGCTCTCAAAGGATTCGAAACGCCGGTCCGGGTCTGGCAGGTGTTGAGTGCCAAGCCGTCGGCCAGCCGGTTCGAGTCGTATCGATCCGGACGATTAGTCAATTTCATAGGCAGAGAGCATGAAACGGCGCTTGTCTTGGGTCGCTGGCGCGAGGCAGTGGAGGGGGAAGGACAGGTCGTACTTCTCTGCGGTGAGGCCGGCATCGGCAAATCGCGGCTGGTTCGACATCTGCGTGACCAACTGACGGGGGACCATTATGAGACGATCCCATCCCAGTGCTCACCGCACCATACCAATACGGTCTTGTATCCCGTGATTACGTATCTGCGGCAGGCAGCCGGGCTGGCCGGTGAGGATAGCATCCCCACGCAACGGCAGAAACTTGACACGCTCATGGCGAATAGCGGGCTCGACGACCGGATCACGGTTGCCCTGTTTGCGGATCTGCTCTCGATTGAAGGAAATGAACAGGGCCAGCTGTTGAATGTGTCGCCCGACAAACGCAAGGACATGACGCTGGAAGCGCTCGTGCAGTATCTGCAAAGGCTGGCGGACCATTCCCCGGTGTTGCTCATTGTGGAGGATGCGCATTGGCTTGATCCAACCACGCTCGATCTCATGACGCGCATCATCGACCGGATCAGGCAGATGCGCGTGTTGGTAGTGATCACCTTTCGGCCCGACTTCAGACCGGTGTGGGTGGAATACAGTCACGTCACGTTTCTGACGTTGAGTCGACTTCCGCGCCGGCAGAGCGCCGAGCTGATTGCAACGATGACCAGAGGAAAGACGCTTCCGCAAGAGGTGCAGCAGGCGATTCTGGCCAAGACCGACGGGGTGCCGTTGTATATCGAAGAGTTGACGGAGAATCTCCTGGAGACCGGATTGCTGGCTGAGGGAACCGACTCATTTGCCCTCAAGGCTCCGTTAAAGGCCATGATCATTCCAGACAGTCTGCAAGCGTTGCTCATGGAGCGGGTGGACCGATTAGGGCCGATCAAGGAAATTGTTCAGATCGGAGCCGCAATCGGACGGGAATTTACCTATGAGCTGCTGCGGGCCACCGTTGAGATAACGGACAGCGAGCTCAACAGCGCCCTTGATCGGTTTGTCGCTTCGGGGCTCATTCTGCAAGAGGGGGAACGATCGCTGTCGCGCTATCGTTTTAAGCATATGCTTGTCCAAGAGGCGGCCTACAACACGCTTCCCAAGAAATCTCGCCGACTCCTCCATGCGCGCATTGCCAAAACACTGGAAGAAAAGTTCGCCGAGCGTGTGCAGTTGGAACCGGAACTCCTGGCCTACCACTTTGAACAGGCAGGTTTGACCCGTCAGGCCATCACGTATTGGCGTCTTGCAGCCCGAAGAGACACCGATCGGTCAGCCAATGTCGAAGCGCTGAACCATTTCAATCGCGCATTGACGTTGCTGAAAGATTTGCCCGCAGGCACGGACCGTGATGCATTGGAACTGGAACTCCTCATCGCACGTGGAGCCCCTATGGTGACGGTGAAAGGATATGCCTCTGAGGACATCGAGGGGAATTATCTGAGGGCAAAGGAACTCTCCCAGGAGAGCAGCGACTCTGAGCATCAGTTTCTCGCTCATTGGGGATTATGGGTCTTCCATCTGGTCAGGGGGCCGCTTGGAACGGCGTGCGACTTGGCCGAACATCTCCTGTCGCAGGCGAAGCGCGAGCAAAACCTGGATATGCTGATTCGTGCTCACGAGAGTGTCGGCTCGACCTATTCCTTTCTTGGCCGGTTCAATGAGGCCCAGGCCCATTTACTTTCTGCAAAGTCCTTCTACGATCCCACTCGACATCGCTCACAGGCGCTACCCTATGCTCAAGATCCCGGCATCACTGCGAGAATCATTCTAGCCAGAACGCTATGGATATTGGGCGAGGTTGATCAGGTCGAGGCCCTGTCACAGGAGGCCATCGGCATGGCGAGAGAGTTGGAACACCCCTTCACGCTGGCGTTTGCCCTCGCGACGGTCTCCTGGATTTATGCCACTATCCGCGATGCGGACAGAACCCTGGTCCTCGCTGAAGAAGCCATTGCCCTTTCCACCAAGTACTCATTCGAAGTGACGTTAGCGTGGGCGACATCCCTGCAAGGCTGGGCTCTGGCTGAAAAGGGGGATGAGCAAGGTCTCGGCAGGCTCGTAAAGGGCCTCTCCGCTGCGCAAGCCGCCGGTGCGAGTCTCAACAACACGTTTACGTTGGCGCTGCTCGCAGAAATCTATTTACGGGAGAAACGTATCAATGAAGGTTTGAGCGTACTTTTAGAGGCGCAGAAACTTGTGTGCTCTCAGGGAGAACGCTGTTGGCAGGCAGAACTGTTTCGGCTGAAAGGGGAACTGTTGCTGGAACAGTCCGAACCATCCGTCTCAGCGGCGGAGCAGTGTTTTACTGAAGCCCTAAAGATCGCGCAGGAGCAAGATGCAAGTATGCTCGAACTTCGAGCCGCGATGAGTATGGCCAGACTCTTGAGAAAGCTGAACCGGCTGGATGCCGCGAAACTGGTCTTGCATTCCGTCTGTTCCCGGTTTCAGAAGCAGGTTGCCAATCCCGACTTGATTGAGGCTCGGAACATTCTTGAGCAGCTTCATGTGTGAGACCGATCTTGCCCTGTTCTCAAACGTTGTTGTGTCGATGAGTGCGCTATGCAGCTGACCATTCTTGGGTCCGGGACCAATGTGCACCCGAGCCGTGCCGCCGCCGGCTATCTGGTGCGCACGGATCACGATATTCTGCTGGATTTTGGCCCGCGCACCTTGATGAACCTGATCAAAACCGGCGTGGATCGAAATCAGATCACCCACATTCTGATCTCCCATTTTCACGCGGACCATTTTTCAGATTTCATCACGTTTTTCTTCGACGCGGTGATCTTCACCAAGTATCAGGGCGGGAAACGGCCGCCGCTCACCATCATCGGTCCGCCGGGGACAAAAAGTCTCTTCAAGGTTCTGTTCGCGACGCTCCCAGGCTTTAGCCGCGCACCGTTCGGCGTGACGTTGAAGGAAGTCCATGATCGGCCATTCTGGATCGGGAAGACGAAGATTCTCCCACAACGAGTCATCCACAGTCCCCGTTTGCACTGTTTGGGCTACAGACTTGAATATGACGGGAAAGCACTGGCGTATTCAGGAGACTCGCAATATTGCCGCAGTCTGGTTCGACTCTGCGGAGATGCAGATCTTGCTGTTCTGGATTGTTCGTTCCCAGCTAATCGACCAGGCCCTGTGCATTTGCATGCCGGACAATGTGGCCAGGTCGCTCAGGAGGCCTCCGTCGACCAGCTCGTACTATCCCATTTCTATCCCATTGCGGATCGGTATGATGTAAAAGCGCAAGCGGGGGAACAGTATGGAGGGAAGATCTGGAAGGGAAAGGATGGGATGACGATACGGCTTTAGCAGGCGATCCACAACGCAATTAATAGATCCGTCTCAACTTCATAGCCGTTCTTGTGGTGCCTGTGAATCCCTGTAGGCAAAGGGGAGTTGAACAAAGTCAGCACTGAAGGAGCATTGCATGCCGGATGCCGAATGGACCGATGTTGGAAGCGTTGAAGAACTGAAACTGAAGCCGCTGCAGGCAATCTCTTTCAGTAAGACAACCATCGCCCTAACGTACAAGGATGGTGCATTTGCCGCGATCTCCGGAGTCTGCAATCACGTAGGTGGTCCGTTGGGGGAAGGTCAGCTTGCCGGCGACTATGTCGTTTGTCCCTGGCATTACTGGAAGTTCCATCACAAAACTGGTCAGGGCGAGGCAGGGTACGAACAAGATCAGGTACCTGCCTACACGATCAAGATTGAGAATGGCCGTGTGTATATCGATTTGTCATCCGCAACAAAGCGCAAGAAGCAGGCTCACAAACCGCATCCTTTGGCGAGACCAGTCGTCCGCCAGGCTGGACCGATCCGGGTTGTGGGGATCTCGACCACGGCGATGACGCGTAACCATCCGCGCTTCAGCGGATCGGATGCATTGCTTGAAGCGGCGTTAGAACATGCGCGGCGCAAGCTACAACTTGAGACCCAGTACATCAAGTTGCGGGATCTGAACTTTCGCCCATGCGAGGGCTACTATTCCAAATCGGCGAAGGCCTGTACCTGGCCCTGTTCGATCACGCAACTGGACCCGACGGATCAGCTCGACCGCGTGTATGAAGCGATCGTCCATTGGGCCGATGTGATTTTGATCGCCACGCCGATTCGTTGGGGTAACGCCAGCAGTCTGTATTACAAAATGGTTGAGCGGATGAACTGTATTCAAAACCAGGAGACGATCGCGAACAAGCACCTGCTCAAGAATAAAGTGGCGGCATTCATCATTATGGGGGGCCAAGACAATGTCCAAGGCGTAGCCGGACAGCTCATGACATTTTTTGCCGAAGTCGGCTGCCAGTTTCCACAGTTCCCGTTCATCGCCCATTCGAGAGGTTGGAGCGCCGAGGACATGGAGCGAAATGTGGTCGAAGTGCAGAACAGTCGAGAGCTGCGTGAGGGAGCGCAGGAGCTTGTGGCCCGTGCTGTGGATATGGCCGAGTTGATGGTCGCCGGTCAACTACCTGAGCACCCGCCTGCCCGGGGTGGGCGCAAGGCGCATCAGCTTGACAGTGAGCCGACTGGGTAACGAGGAGGCATTATGATGCCAGAGCCAAGGGCAAGTGGACGGGACGTCTCTCAGGACAATCTGTTTCGCGCGCTGCTTCGCCTGCACAAGGCCTTGTTGGACGACGAACGAGTGTCCTATGAGCGTGTGCATGGACGGATTCCCTCCAATGGTGCGTTTTTGCAGCTGGTGTTGAACGATGCCTGGTTCGCCTGGTTGCGTCCGCTTTCCCAATCAATCGCCAAGCTTGATGAACTCAGCGAATCGAATGACCCCGCATCCCGCGAGGCAATCCCACCTCTGCTGGCGTCTGTGCAGACCCTTATGATGCCAACGGAAGGGGGTGAGGGATTCAGCCGGCAGTATCACGATGCGCTGCAACGAAGCCCCGATGTGGTGCTGGCGCACGCAGCGGTCAGAGCATTACTGATGCAGTCTATTCCTAAGAAGGGGGGAGTCAGATGAAGGCCCATTACCTTGGCCATGTCGTCTTCTACGTGAAGGATCTGGAACGATCACTCGTTTTCTATCGAGACCTATTAGGATTCAAAGAAGTGGGGCGGATCTTCAACGGGGCAGCCGCAGCGTTGACGTCTGGTCGCACGCATCACGAGCTGTTGCTGATTCAAGTCGGTGATGCCCCAGGGCCTCCAGCCGGTCGCCGGCGCGGGCTCTATCATATCGGGATCAAAGTCGGCGACAGTCTTGACGAGCTGCGCCAGGTGAAACGAGAGCTGGACGGGACCGGGATCCCGATCGATGGCATGAGCGATCATACCGTGAGTCAGAGCCTTTATCTGAAAGATCCAGACGGGAACGAAGTCGAACTCTATGTTGACGCAGACGAGTCAGTATGGAAAAACGATCCAGCGGCGGTTGTGTCCCCGATTAAACCGCTGTATCTATGATCCTGATATCTTTCTCAGCAACGGACGAGAAGTCGCTGAACCTCATCGCCGCTGCCGATGTGGAGGGAACAACGATCTGGGCAAGAGATGGATTGGGCCTGATTTTGAAAGGCCTTTGGCTGTCAGGGAATCCATCAAAAGTCATCGGTGTAGCGCCGGAGGGTAGCATCAGGCTGATGCGTTCGATGAGTAAAGAGCACGAAAGCTTCATCGCCGATTATCATTCAAAGAGGTGCAAAATGATTCGTGTCATTGTGATGTCAGTGTTCTTTGGGCTGCTGTCATTGGGAATCGGCGTGGATGGTCGGGCCGCCGATGCCGACGGCAGCCGACTCACGATCGTGAGCCCGATGCAGGGCGAAGTGATCAGAGGGGATTCCGTCGAAGTGAGGTACAAGCTGTCGAAGGGCGCTCAGGCCACGCACGTCCATTGTTACCTGGACGGGGCGTATCAAAGAGGGTTCAAAGGCATGCTCAAGGGGCTTACGCGCGGCTCGCATGAGATCAAGCTTGTGACGGCGAACCACGATCACGACGCATTGGGCGCCGAAGCGGTCGTTATGATCGAGGTGGAATGAGGTAAAAGGGGTAGCAGTGATTGGGGTCGGGCGGATGCGCGTTGTGCTCGTTTAACTTGTCCGTTTTCTTTCCATGGACTGCCGGTACTGAACCACGTAGTCCAGAATGCGGTCCTTCGGTACCCCGAACCAGGTCAAGGTATGCCGGATCAATGTCGCCGACGCCTCGACTTCTGGCTGAATAACTTCAGTTGCGCCAAGCGCACCGAGTCGTTCCGCTTCCGCGAGTCCATGCGCCCGGGCTAAAATCTGGACTTTTGGATTGAGGTCGCGCATGCGACCCACCGTTAATGCAGCGGGCTCAATTTCAGGCAATGCCACGATGATCAGCGACGCGTCCGCCGCTCTGGCCTTCACGAGCAATTCGCGGTGGGAGGCGTCTCCATAGAGGCAGGCAGTGTGTCGGACTTGTAACCGGCGAATGATGTCCGGATTTCGGTCGATGACCACATAGGAAAGGCCGAACGCATCCAACGCTTTTCCGAGCGAGCTGCCGACTCGTCCAAATCCACATAGCACGACATGCTGTTGAAGCGGTTCGCCTTCCAGTGGCCAATGCGCTGTCTCGTGCGGAGTATGGTCGAGACGCCGCTGGACGAACCAGCCGGGCACATACCTCACAAGAGCCGCATTCATGAGAATCGTGATGACAGAAGCCGCAAGCGTCGCATTGTATACTTCCTCGCCGATATGGCCGGCCGCTTTGGCGACCTGCACAAGGACAAACGAAAATTCGCCGATCTGAGTGAGGCCGATTCCTGCCAAGAATGCCGTGGTCCAAGAGTAGCCGAACAATCGCACGACGGTCGTCCAAATCACGAACATCCCGCCCACGATCAAGCCAACCATTGTGACAAGCAGGGACAGGTTATTGATGATCACGCGCGGGTCAATCAAAATACCGATGGTCACGAAGAAGAGCGCGACGAAGGCATCACGGAGCGAGAGCAACCGGGCCAAGGTCTCGTGGCCATACCCAGATGCGCTGATAATGAGGCCAGCTAGGAAGGCCCCCAAAGCGAGGGAGAGTCCGATCATCTGCGTGACGGCGGCGGTCCCAAGGCTGATTGCCAGGGTGACAAGCAGGAACAGTTCCTGGTTCTGGGTTCTGGCGACGTGTGTCATGATCGGCGGAATGACTTTCGTGCCCAAGTATCCCACCGGCACGAGAATCAAGAGCGCTTTTGCCAAGGCTTGACCGATCACGAGCAATCGTCCCGAGTCGAACTCTCCGAGAGCAGGCATGAGCACCGTCATGGCTACGACGGCCACGTCTTCGACCAAAGCGATGCCGATCATCACTCGTCCGTGCTTTGTACGAAGTTCGCCTCGATCAACAAGCATGCGGGCGAGTACCATGGTGCTCGCTATGGAAATGACCGCTCCGATCACGATACTTTGGGTCATAGACCACCCGATCAGGCTCCCCGTCACGACTGCCAATCCGATGGCCATGAGGATCCCCAGCGGTCCGCCGGTGAGAGCGACCCATTTGACGCCCATCAGGTCCTTCACGGAAAACTCAAGTCCGATCGAAAACATCAAGAGAATGACGCCGATCTCCGCAAAGAGATCGAACGTGTGAGATCCCGAGATAATAGGTCCCGGGGTAAACGGACCGATGGCGATCCCGCCTAGCACGTAGCCAAGGATCAATGGCTGCCCGGCAAGTCGAGCGAGTACGCCACCTGCGACAGCCGCAAGGAATACAATGGCAAGATCTTGAAAGAATACGGGATCAGGCTGCACGTAACGCCTCTTAAGCACACGCTCTTCGCGATTGACCTGCCGTGGCCCGACCGGTAGCAAGGCGACAAGACCGGGGGACCAAACTATCATAGACGAGGCGAATAATGCCGCCACCACGGGACGTGCGAAACTCTATGACGAAAGGATATACTCAGCCGCGCGATCTCATCTCAACCATCTTGGAGGGAGGAGTGCTCATGGGACAACCACGCATTGCCGCAAAAGAGCCGTCAGTGATTTCGCTGGAGCCGGGTACCTATTACTGGTGCTCCTGTGGACGATCGAGAGACCAACCGTTTTGTGATGGGTCACACGAAGGGACCGGATTTGAACCGGTTGAGTTCACCGTGGATGCAAAGAAAGACGTCGCGTTGTGCCAGTGCAAGCACACGAAGACTCCGCCGTTCTGTGATGGGACGCACCAGACGCTCTGACGACGTTGAGCGCTTCATAGACACAGCGTGCTTGTCTGCCGTGAGCTCTTGAGCCATTGCCCGTGGATGGTTCATACTGCCAGGCTATGGATAGGCAGGGCATTTCTCCCTGTGAGGATCTCGCGGAACGCTACCAGGCGCTCCTCGAGGTCGCGCAGGCGATCTCCGCACAGCGTGACATCGATCAACTGTTTCGCGATCTCGCCCATCGACTCCCTCGGGTTGTGCAGGTTAATTTTGTCGCGCTGTCTGTCCACAATCCGGTTCGAAATACCATGCGGTTGCATACGATCCAGGCCAACGTGCCTGCAGACCTTGTCGGGGGACATGAGGGGGCCATCGAAGGAAGCCCTGCGGGCGTGGTTTGGCAAACCCAGCAACCTCTTCTGGTCTCCGATCTGGCATGTGAAGACCGATGGCCCACGGTGACGAGATGTATGAGGGAAGACGGAGTCAGCTCGTTTTGTTTCATGCCGCTGACCACTGCGGCGCGCCGGTTGGGTGCCATGGGATTCCTGAGTTTGACAAAAGAAGCCTATGGTGATGTGGATCTGGAGTTCCTCCAACAGGTGGCCAACCAGGTCGCCGTCGCGGTAGAGAATGCGCTGGCCTTCCAGGAAATTGCTGAGCTCAAAGATAAGCTGGCGAAAGAAAAGCTGTACCTCGAAGAGGAGCTTCGCGTCGAGCACGGATTTGATGACATCATCGGCGACAGCAAACCTCTCAAGCAAGTGCTCAAACAAGTCGAAGTCGTGGCTCCGACCGATTCGACGGTCCTCATCCAAGGAGAGACCGGCACCGGCAAGGAACTTATCGCCCGGGCCATCCATCGACTGAGCGATCGAAGCGAGCGCACGTTCATCAAGCTGAACTGTGCGGCGATCCCAACCGGGTTGTTGGAGAGCGAGCTCTTCGGGCATGAACGCGGCGCGTTCACCGGGGCCATTTCTCAAAAGGCCGGTCGATTCGAACTGGCCGATAAAGGGACCATCTTCCTGGACGAAGTAGGCGAGATTCCGCTGGAACTGCAATCCAAGCTGCTGCGCGTGCTACAGGAGCAAGAGTTTGAGAGGCTCGGCAGCACCAAGACCATCCGAGTGAACGTGCGTTTGATTGCTGCAACCAATAGAGATCTGAAGCGGTTGGTGGAGGTCAATCAGTTTCGAAGCGACTTGTATTACCGATTAAATGTCTTCCCAATCACTGCGCCACCGTTGCGTGAACGCCGTGAAGATATTCCCATCTTGGTTCGCTATTTCACGCAGCACTATGCCGTTCGGATGAAAAGGAATATCCAGACGGTTCCCGCCAAAACGCTCGATGTGCTCTCCCGGTATGCCTGGCCGGGGAATATTCGTGAACTGGAAAATCTCGTGGAACGTTCCGTCATACTCACGCAAGGGGCGGATCTGCAGGTGCCTATCGGGGAACTTCAGACGGCGAGTCACCTTCCAAGTCCCACCACAACACTGGAAGAGGCCGAGCGTGAGCAGATCTTGCGCGCGCTACATGACACAAAATGGATCATCGGTGGTTCAGAGGGTGCCGCGACGCGGTTAGGGCTAAAGCGAACAACCCTTCAATCCAAAATGCAGAAACTCGGCATTTCCCGCCCCCAGTAGTAGCACGACTTCCACTTCTGGGCCTTTCGGCTGTCTTGTCGGACCGTGACGCCTTTTTGAGTGTTTCATTTCCTGAAGTATCGGCAGTTCGTGGTGTATGGCCTTGCTGTGTTCCTGCAAGAATCGTTGCTTGACAGCACTGCGAGGAAACTAATAATACTAGACTAGTTTCTATGGTGCCAATGAGGTGGTATGTCGATAGGCAAGTCTAAAGGGCACGTGTCTTTGGTCGGGCGTCCTGCTGCTCAACGAGTCATTCGTGCAGCGCGCCGCCAATTCCTTGCCCACGGATTTCGCTCCGTGAGCATGGATGACCTGGCTGCCGAATTGGGCATGAGTAAGAAGACCCTCTATGTGTCCTTTCCAAGCAAGGCCGCGCTGATTGAGGCCGTGTTGAAGGACAAATTCAGAGAGGTGGAAGCGGATCTTGAACAGTTAGCGAAGGAACAAGCTGCTGATGTCGACATGGCACTCCATCAGTTCCTCAGCTGTCTGCAACGGCACACGGCGGAGATCCAGCCGGCTTTCGTGCGAGACATTGGGCGTGAGACTCCAGAACTGTTTCAGCTGATCGAGCAACGGCGACGTGAGCTGATCCGACACTATTTCGGCGGGCTATTCGAAGACGGCAAGAAAGCCGGTGTGATCAGGAGCGACATGTCAACTCACCTGATCATCGAAATCTTACTAGGCGCCGTCCAGACCATCATGAATCCACCCAAACTGATAGAGCTAGGTCTCACGGTGGAGAAGGGCTATTCGGCGGTCATTCACCTCATCTTGGAAGGTGCGCTGGTTCCCAAAGGGAAAGCGGTGAGCTGATGAGTCATGGCCATAGGATCTCAAGGCGGTTTCTTCTCGGTCTACTCGCCCTGATAGTGGTCGGTTGCATGACAGGCTGCGATAAGGCTCCCTCCGATCTGGTCCAGGGCTATGTGGAAGGAGAGTATGTCTATGTGGCGTCCCCCTATGGCGGGGCGTTAGCCACCTTATCGGTGCGGCGTGGTATGCAGGTGACGGCGGGAGATTCTCTGTTTGCACTCGATCAAAGTTCTGAGAAGGCCACGAGGGATGAAGCAGAACGGAAATTGAGCCAAGCACAGGCGAATCTCGAAGATCGGAGAAAAGGCAAACGACCCTCTGAGGTTGCCTCTCTGAGGGCGCAATTACAACAAGCCCAAGCAGCATTGCAGCTCTCGCTGCGCGAAGTCGCACGTCAGGAAGGGCTTGCGGCAGTGCCCGGTGCGGCGGTGGAGGTTGAGGTGGATCGGGCCCGATCTGCGCGGGATCAAAACCAGCAGCGCGTCTCACAGCTCGAAGCGGACTTGAGTACGGCTCTCTTAGGTTCTCGCACGGATCAAATCGCTGCGGCGCAAGCAGAAGTCCGAGCAAAGGAGGCAGCGCTCGCGAAGGCGGAATGGGATCTTGCGCAGAAGCGTCAGCTCGCACCCAAGACAGGGTTTGTCTTCGACACGCTGTATCGAGAGGGCGAATGGGTGCCGGCCGGGCGGCCTGTCGTTGTCTTGTTACCACCGGATCACATCAAGGTGCGTGCATTTGTCTCTCAAGCTAAGCTTGGGACGATCACGCTCGGTGATCCGGTCCAGGTCTTGGTCGATGGTATGCAAGGCTCGATTCAAGGAACCGTGAGCTATATTTCACCACGGGCTGAATATACGCCACCTGTGATCTACAGCCAGGGAAGCCGAGAAAAATTGGTCTTTATGGTTGAAGTTCTGTTTGACCAGGAGGTCGCAGGCAATTTGCATCCTGGCCAACCGGTGGATATGCGATTTGGAGTTGCCCGATGACACAGGTTCGAACAGGAGAAGACCTCGTCATCGACGTGCAGGGCATGACGAAGCGGTTCGGGGTGCGGACGGTTGTGGACCATATTGGGCTGCAAGTGCGTCGAGGGGAAATTTACGGCTTCCTGGGTCCCAACGGCAGTGGAAAGACGACCTTCATTCGTATGCTCTGCGGCCTCTTACGGGCTGATGGAGGGAGCGGGACCTGTCTGGGCTATGACGTGATTACGGAGAGCGAAACGATCAAAACCGTTGTCGGCTATATGACCCAGCGGTTCAGTTTCTATGAGGACTTGAGCATCGCCGAAAATTTAGACTTTGTCGGGCGCATGTTCGGAATTCCCAATCGGCGGGAGGCCGTCGAGCGGAGTCTCGAACGGCTGGGGCTCGCAGGTCGTCGGCAACAGCTTGCGGGCCAACTATCAGGCGGCTGGAAACAGAGGTTGGCGCTGGCTGCCTGCTTGATCCACCGGCCGCAATTGCTTCTCCTCGACGAGCCGACCGCCGGGGTCGATCCCAAAG